>WNGH01007743.1_pt1 | contig 10198 bp, 14 predicted proteins | sample 5400631 | NCBI WGS metagenome assembly WNGH01 (sample SAMN13153373, study PRJNA577476) | soil metagenome | isolation source: 115 cm soil or saprolite under Garry oak tree replicate 1 | place: USA:California | collected 2016-06-15 | reverse complement strand
AAAGTTGGGATCGCGGGGGAAGATCCACGAGTGGTGCTGCCACGGCTTGATCGGGTCCTCGGCCAGCCAGCGCCACAGCGTGGTGGCCGAGATCTGGCTGACCAGCCCGCTGGCCAATAGCTCGTCGCGCAGCTCGGCAAGACTCCAGCGTGACAGTGGCACCCCGCGGGTCCGGGGCAGCTCACAGGGGACCGCCTTGGTGTAGGCGACCACCACCGGGGGGAAGGCGCGCGGGCGGCCAGAGCGCTTGCGGTCGGCCAGGCCGTCGAAGCCCTCCTGGCAGAACCGCTTGCGCCACTTACCCACGGTGTTGGGCGCCAGCCCCAGCTTGCGGGCGATCGCGGCGTTGGCCAGCCCCGCGGCGGCCAGCAGCACGATCCTGGCCCTGGTCACCTGCCGCTGCTGCGCGGTGTGCCTGCGCACCAGGGCCTTGAGGAACCGCCGCTGCGACGCGGTCAGCGTGACCGTAAACGGGCTGCGCCCGCCACCTCGTGCCACCATCGCCTCCTCGCACAAGCCAAGCCCGCTGGCTGGCCGAGGAGGGAGCCTATGCGACGCGACACACCGCGCGCGGATCAGGCAAGATGACACAGATGCCACCCGCGATCCCCGAGTCCACCAAGACCTCCCTTGGCCAGCGGCTCCGCCAGCGCCAACGCCAGCGGTGGCCGGGCCTTGCCGGCGTCGCCGTCCGCTTCCGCGGCCGCTTCGCCTACGTCGACGGCGAACTCGAAACCGGCGAGGTCCTGTCGCTGTGCCGGCTGCGCTACAGCGGCTCAGCCAGCCTGTGGGGGTTCGCTATCTACCTGGCCAGCCACGACGGGTACGAGGACTCGGTGCTGCCAAGCGGCCTGCCGATCGGTGAGCCCGAGGAGGCCCTGGACTGTGCCTGCGGACTGTACCTGGACGATCCCAACGCCTGGCAGGAGCACCTTCCACCAGCCGGCTCCTGACCACGCACGAACTTCCATACGTCAGTACTTAAGACTCGGGCGTGATGTCCTGGGGTGGGACCGCAGGCGTCGCCTCCTGGGAGGTGGTGTACTCGAACCTCAGGACGGCAGCGCGCTCGAGGGTGGCGTCGCCTGGCACATCCCCGCGCCGGAGTTTGAGCAGCGCGACGATGGCCTGGTCGAGGGTCGTCTGTGCCGGCAGGTCGACCTCAACGGTGCGTGCGGCCACGGGCGGAGCACCCCTCTCGTTCTCCTCCCTGTGGGGTCCCGGCGGAGCCCCGTAGGCACAGGGAACTCCCGATGTGGCTTGCGGGTCGCAGCGGCCCACGCACGCGTAGTCCTGGAGGATCGACGCGAACGTCCCTGCTCACCTTCAGAACAACGACGCGACCGCTGCGGGCGTTACCTGACCGGCAGCCAAGAAGCGGTGCGCCGTCGCCCACGCCGCATTTCCTTGAGCGAATGGCTAGAGCCGGAGGTCGTCGCCGTTCAGGCGGGCCAGCAGGCGCACCGGCACCGCGACGCGCAACGACTGCGAGGAATGACAGCCCCGCTCGGCGTGGGCGACCAGCTCGCGCACCCGCTCGGCCGTGGCGGGACTGCGGACTTCCAGCACCACGGCGACCTCCTCGAACGCCCCACCGGGCCCCTCCAGGCCGAGCTTGTCCGCCGGGCTGAAGCGGCCGCGCACCTCCGCGGTGGCCTCCTGGATCTGGACCTCGTACAGCGGCGCGAACCGCGCCGTCTGGGTCAACAGTCAGGTCGCCACGCCGAACAGCAGGTACTGCAGCGGGGTCGGCGCGGTGTCGGTCCCGCCGCGGTCGGCGGGCTCGTCGGACTCCAGCCGGAACCGTCCCACCCGGCCGACCATGCGGCAGTCACGGTCGATGCTGGCCTGCGCCCGCACCATCCTGGCGCGCTGGTCCGGGCTGGTCCGCGCCATCGCGGCGCGCTCGCGCTCATACACCGTCCGCATGCGCTCGAGGTTCACACACCCCTGCTCGCTCACGACCACCTCCGTTTCCACTGGTCAACGGCCAGGATGCCGTTGGCGTGCCGCGACGGCCGCGCGCCGTTCGGCTTCTGATTTGACGGTGGCAAGCGACGCCGCGACCGTGTGCTCCCAGCGCCGGGCGACCAGCCCGCTCCACCACTGTCCCAGGCGCCACAGGTCGGCGGCGATCTCCCCCTGGTAGGCCAGCCGCGTGCCGGCGCCATCGGGCTGCTCGGTGAGCACGAACGCCTCCACCACGTGCGGGACCGGTCCGCGGACCAGCCGGAAGTCGACGCGGTCGGGCCGGGTGAAGCGCACCGTCTCCACGGTCTGGGCGACCAGGCCCAGCCGCCCGCCGAGCGGGGTGAAGTGGGCCGCCAGCACCAGGTCGCTGCCGCGTTCCAGCACATGCAGCTTGTCCGCCAGCGCCCGCGGGGCGCGTCCCAGGTAGGGCTCGGCGATGAGGTCGAAGACCACCTGGCGCGGCGCGGCGATCTCGACGAGCTGCGGGCCGAGCGGCCGCGACCGCCGGCCGATGCCGAGATCGATCGGGCAGGCGCCGGTCACCAGCCCCATGTAGCCGGCGGCTGCCATGCCGGCCGCCACGGTCGCGTAGCCGAGCAGCCGAGCGATCGGATGCGTCATGGACGGGCTCCCTGGCGTTGACCACAACTCGAGAAAGGCAGAGGCGTCACTTGGCCATTGCGGCCCCGGCGGTACCCTACCCCGCCGAGTGGGACGGGCCGCGTCGAGCCCGCCGCCGGCGGTCTGCATCAGGCGAGGCCGAGCCGCTCGGCGGCAAGCTGGACCTTGGTCTGGTCGGCGCCGACCAGCAGCGATGGGGCGGGCCGGTCGGCGCAGAACACTGCCAGGCCGTCCACCCGAGCCAGCCAGGTCGCGCCGCTGCTGACGTGCCGCGCGCCAGCCGCCTGGGGAAACGGGCGCGCCCCGCGCAGCAGCAGCACCCGGTCGCCGGCCAGATCCCGGTAGAGGAAGGCCACCACCGGCAGCCCCGCGACCTCGCCCCGGCTGGAGCGCTGCCAGGCAAGGTCGCCGAGCAGCCGGGCCGGGGGGACGTCGGCACTCGGCTTCCAGCCCGGCGCGCCAGCATCGTGACCGCCACCGCGACGGCCACCACCAGCCCAAGCGCGACCCCCACGACACCAAGCCCTGCCGGGCCGTGCCACCATCGCCGCACGCCAGACCGCGCCGGGCGTGGGTGCACGCCGGCGGCCGCGACGACCTCGACTTCGACGGTCGCCCGCACGCGGTCACGGAGGTGCTGGGGGGCGGCCTGGCGCAGCGACTCCCCCAGGGCGCGGCCCCGCCGGCCAGCCTGCACCTCACCCCAGCAGTCGTCGCAGCCCAGCAGATGCGCCTCGAACCGCTCACGCTGGCGCCGCCACAGCTCGCCGCCCAGATAGGCAGCCGCGGCGCGTTCGGGATCATGGCGCATGGTCACGCACCTCCTGCTCTGCGACCAGGCGGGCCAGCGCCTTGCGGCCACGGTGCACCCGCGCAAGGATCGTGCCGCGCGGGTGCACCGTGAGCTTGGCAACCTCGGCCGCGGTGAACCCGCACAGGTCCATCAGCGCGATCGCGATGCGCTGCTCAGCGGGTAGCCCCCACATCGCCCGCTCCACCCGCTCCCGCCACGCGCGAGCGATCGCCTCGCCCTCGACGTCGCCGGTGTCCGGCAGGTCCCATTCGATGCCGGCGCCGCCGCTCGGGATCTCGAGCCGGCCGCTGGCCCGCCGGAGCTGGTCGCGGCCGGCGTTCAGGCAGATCGTGGCCAGCCACGGCTCGACCCGCCGCGGCGGGCTCCCGGCCGTCCACGCCATCCAGGCCCGCAGGTACGTCTCCTGCACCAGGTCCTCGACATCGGCCTGCCTGCGGACCAGCCGCCGGGCCAGGTTGTAGACCAGGTCCAGCGTCGGCAGCGTGGCACGCAGGAACTCCTCGTCGCCCGCCACGTCATGTTCCTCCAGCGTGCCCACCCGGCGCGCATCACCTCATCATGGGCTGCTCGCCGCGCCCGCTGGCCCCCCACGACTTGAGCGCGAGGACCGGCTCGCCGCGGCGGGCGCCGGAACTGAAGAACGCAAATCCCAGCAGCGTGCCGAACACGATATGGCCGAACAGCTCGAACGGCTGGTTGGCGTCCTCGAACACCGTGAACACCAGCGGCGCCAAAACCAGAAAATTCACCACGTACAGCAGCCCGCCGTACAGCGTCCCGGCCAGGGCGATCGTGCCGTTGCTCCGCAGCCTGGGCACGGCCAGCGCGAACAGCGCACCGAACAGCGCCGACACCACCATGTGCACCACCAGCCCGAGGCCCACACTGGTAGTGCCCGCGGCCATCGCCTTGTCGCCCTTGACGATGGTGGAGATCATCCGCAGCGGCATGTCGGCCTTCCCGGCGGTGGACTCGGTGAACCACATGGTCACACCCGCGAACACCACCCCCGCCACGATCCCGCCCACGGCACCTCGCAGCAGCCTTGCCGCCAGCCGCTCCTCCTGCCCGGTCGCCGTCACCACTGACGATCACCTCCCAATGCTTCAACGCGCCACCACTCGGGCGGTCCATGTCGCCGCTGCGAACGCGGCCGAAGCCGGCGCAGCTCGAACCGCTGAGCACAGCTCGCAGCACCGCTGCCCGCCCCGCCCGGGAAGGGACGCAATCCTGGCCCGCCTCGCCGACCTCCTGCTCACCCAGGCCATCCGCGCGTACCTCCTGTCGCTTGCGAACGCCGACCAGCCGCAGGTGGGCGCCATGCGGGACCCCCGGATCGCCTTGGCGATCCGGCTCGTCCACGCCGATCCGGCGCGGAGCTGGGCCGTGGAGGAGCTCGCGTCCGAGGTGGCCATGTCACGCTCCGCGTTCGCCGAACGGTTCCGCCAGCTCACCGGTGAGCCGCCGATGCGCTACGTGACCCGGTGCCGCCTGGCTCGCGCGGCGTCATTTGCTCGCACAGGAGCGCAGCACGCTGTTCGAGGTCGCCAGGCGCACCGGCTTCGCCTCGGAGGCCTCCTTCACCAGGGCGTTCTCGCGCGCCTTCGGCATGGCTCCCGGGGCATATCGCCGCAGGCTCCGTGAACCGGTCACGCCACCCCTCGGCGACGCTCTGGGGGCGACGACGCCGCGTCAATCCGACGCGCAATTGCCTGGGTCTCCGCGCCGCGGCGAGGGAGCCTGAGCCGCATAGACTGTGACCATGTCCAACCGGCCCGAGGGAACTGGACGCTGGCCCGGGCATCTTCCGGTCGGCGCGTTGCGCGTCGGCCGTTCCAGCGCCCACTACGACCAAGCGGTCCGCTTCTACCGGGACCTGGTCGGGCTGCCGGTTCTGGAGAGCTTTGCGGGAAGCTACGGCGAGGACGGCACGATCTTCGGCCTCCCCGACACCTCCGTGCAGCTGGAGATCGTCCGGTCGGCTGAGCCGGTTGTCCGGGTCGAACGTATCGATACGTTGGTATTTTACCTGCCCGACGCGGCGGCCCAGGAGCGTTTGATCGCCAGGATGGCGGCCGCTGGTGTGGAGCCGACGTCGCAGCACCCCTACTGGCACGCGAACGGCGGCGTGACCTACCGGGATCCGGACGGGCGCGAGGTCGTCTTCGTGTCGTGGGTCTACGGGCGCGACCGGACCTGACAGAGCCCCAGCAGCCACCCGTTCGATGGCCAACGCCTCCAAGTTCAGGCCGGGCTACTCGGGGATTCTCGGTGTTACGGTGCTCGACGCGCGGGAACCGTGCTTCACGGGCAACTGGACACTAAGACTGACCAGTCGGTTTATTGCGAGCCTGGTGGAGTCGTCCCCTGCCGCTCCGGTTCCTGAACCAGCAGGAGGTTCCGTGCCGAAGATCACCGCGCAGGCTCGCGCCGCCCGCCGTCAAGACTTCATCGACGCCGCTTGGCGCCTGCTGGCCCGTATGGCCTGGCGGGACCTGACCGTCGACGACATCTGCGCCGAAGCGGCCGTGTCCAAAGGTGCCTTCTACAGCTACTTCGATCGCAAACAGGACCTCCTGCTCGCGCTGCTCGACGACGAAGCCGCCGCGATGGAGAACCTGCTCGCCAAGCTGAGCGCCCAGCAGCTACCCGCCGTCCAGCAACTGCGCCGCTTCACCCGCGACACGCTGCAGCGCGCCGCCGACCCCGCCCGGGTGCAGCTCCGCGCCGACCTGTGGTCGGCCCTGGCCGGCGAACCCGCCACCCGAGAGCGCTTCGCGGCGACGGTCCGCCGCCGGCGCATCGCCGTCGGGGAGCTGATCGAGCACGGCATCCAAGCCGGCGAGCTGGCAGAGGTCCCCGCCAACGCATTGGCCTCGATCCTGCTGGCCCTCAGCGAAGGCCTGGTCCTGCACGGCGCACTCGATCCCAAAGCGTTCCGCTGGACCAATGTCTACCGGGCCATGGACGCCGTGCTGGACGGCGTCCAACACTGACGAGCCGGCCGTGCTCACGGTGCACCGGCGACACCTCCCGCTCGACGGCCGTGACCCCCCGCGGATCCCCGGTCCCGCCGCTCAATCGAGATTGCAGCCAGGGTGCCGTCCGGCTCGGTTGGGTCCCCCGGTGGGTTGCCCGGGCCAGGCCTACCATGGCTTCGGGTAGAGGACAGTGGCACTGGAGGTTCGTGATGGCCGATGTTGCCTACCGCTCGCATGTCACCGTTACCCGGCACGGGGGTCCGCTGCGCACCGCCGTTCTCCCAGCCAAGCAGGAGCCGGTGGTGTTCGGCGTGCACGGCGCTGTCGCCGAGCATTACGGCGTGGACCCCGGCGAGCACGAGCCCCAGCCGACCACGCTGGACTACCTGGTGGCCGCCGCCGGCGGGTGACTGACGGGCACCTTCGGGGGCGCGCTGGAGGCGCGCGGCATCCCGGCCGGAGACGGTCGTCTCCAGGCGGACGTGGTCGGCGAGATCGAATTGGACGGCAAGGTGCTGGTGGTCAAGCGGATCCACGTGACGTATCGGCTGGTCGCCGACCTGGAGCAGCGGGCCACGATCGAGCGGGTGCTCGGCTTCCACGCCGACCGCTGCCCGGTCGCGCGGACGATCGGCGGCTGCGTGGACATCACCACCGCCGTGGAGCTGGTGGCGGAACACTGAGCACCGTAGGCCAGCGAGACGGGCGCCCCGCGAGCCGATCTTGTGACTGCCGCCGCTGTCAGCCGGTTGGTCCCGTTCCACGAACTGGGGAACGTCGGCATCGCCCGTGGGGGCCGTCCCGGAATCACTGGACTGCGGTGGCGCCATCCAACGCCTCCCCTGGAGGTCTTCTCGGTCGTTCTCGCGACGCCGCGGATGGACAAGGTAGCGGGCCTACGGCGGATCAGCGCTCCGGCCAGCGGCCTTGCACCCGAGTTGCTCAAGGAGGTCGGGCACGACGCCCAACGCCGACCAGGGGGCGCGGGCGGGAGGCTCAACTTCGTTGCGCGCTGCTCAGATCAGATCACTGCCGCACCGACGCTTTCATGGACTAATCCCGACCTCGGGGTAATCCCGACACGTCGTTGGTGGTAGGGCCGAGGAGCCTTGTGCGGGTGGGCTTCTGGTGCGTGGCGGCGTCGACGAGGTCGGCATAATCACCGGCGAGTTGAATCGGTCCTTCTGCTGGGGCGTTGTGCCCCGGGAAAGGGAGGACACGATGGGCAACGTCTCATGGGTGCATGGTGGCGGTCCGCTGGCCCGATTGGCGGAGGGGTATGGGGTGGAGTTGGCGCGGCTCGGCTTCACACGGAACTCGGTTGTCACCCATGTCGTGCTGATGGGCCAGCTGAGCCGGTGGATGTCGGAGGTCGAGATCGATGTCGGTGAGCTGACGGAGGGCCGGGTCGAGGGTTCTTGGATGCTCGGCGCGCCGGTGGGCAGCGGCGGGTGCCGACGGCGCGGACGCTGGCCCCGTTGTTTTGGCTATTTGAGGAGCCAAGGCGTCGTCCCGCCGCCGGAGGCTGACCGTTCGACGCCGCTGGAGGAGCTGCTGGCACGCTATCGGCGCTATCTGGTCGACGATCGGGGGCTGGCACGGTCGACGGTCCTCAACTACGAGGGAAGGGCCCGCCGGTTCTTGTCGGAGCGCTCGCTGATCGGGGGCGGCGAGACCGGTGTCGAGAGGCTGTGCGGCGCCGATGTCGCCGGGTTCTTGCTCCGCGAGTGCTCCAGGCTTGCGGTCGGGTCGGCCAAGAACAGGGTGACCGACCTGCGGTCGCTGCTGCGGTTCCTCCATCTGGAGGGCTTGATCGCTGGGGACCTGGCCGCGGCGGTGCCACCTGTGGCTGGGTGGCGGGACACCGCGCTGCCCGGCCCGCTGGCGGCCGCCGAGGTCGCCGAGCTGCTGTCGAGCTGCGACCGGTCACAGCCGACCGAGCTCCGGGATTTCGCCATCTTGATGTTGTTGGCCCGCCTGGGCCTGCGGTCATGCGAGGTCGCCGGCCTGGAGCTGGATGACATCGAGTGGCGGGCCGGCGAGCTGCGCGTCCGGGGCAAGGGCCGCGGCGAGGACCGTCTGCCGTTGCTGAGCGAGGTGGGCGAGGCCCTGGCCGCCTACCTGCGCGACGGGCGGCCTCACGCCAAGACCCGCAAGGTCTTCCTGACCAGCCTCGCGCCCCTGCGGGGCCTGCACCCGTGCTCGGTCGGCGACGTGGTCCGCCGTGCATGCCAGCGAACAGGACGCGTTGCTGTGGGCGCGCACCGGCTGCGGCATGCGCTGGCCACCGAGCTGCTCCGCCAAGGAGCGGCGCTGCCCCACATCAGTCAGGTATTGCGCCACCCAGACCTGGCCACCACCTATTGGTATCTCTCGGCCTACGCCAAGGTTGACCTTGTGGCGCTTGGCAGCGTTGCCCAGCCGTGGCCGGGAGGCGAGCGATGCGCCGGCTCCTCGACCAGGCCCACGACTACCTGCGGTCGGGGCCGGGCACTGGGCCACAACCTGGAGATGGCGCACCGTCTCCTGCCGGACTTGGTGGCCGACCTCGATGCGGTCGGCGCCGCGACCGTCACCATCGACGCCGCGCTGGCGTGGGCTCAGCGTCCAGAGGCTGACCCGGCCACCTCAGTGTGGGCGCGGCGGATGACGGTGGCCCGCGGGTTCGCCCGCCACATGGCTGGCGTCGACCCGCGCACCGAGATCCCGCCCGTCGGACTGGTGACGTTCCGGCAGCGCTGGCGCCCACCGTTCATCGACTCCGCGGCCGACATCACCGCGTTGCTATCGGCCGCTCGCCGGACGATCCCCACCCCGATGCGGACCGCGACCGTCCAGACACTCGTCGGGCTGCTCGCCGCGACCGGCATGCGGGTCGGCGAGGCGATCCGCTTCGAGCGGGACGACCTCGACACGGCCGAAGGCTTGATCATCGTGCGCCAGTCGAAGTTCGGGAAATCCCGGCTGGTGCCCCTCCAGGCCAGCACCCTCGACGCCCTGTGCGCCTACGCCGAGCAGCGCGACCGGCGCTTGCTCCCACCGAAGAGCCCGACGTTTTTCATCTCGACCGCCGGCACCCGGCTCCTCGACGCCGACTTCTGCAAGACGTTCCGGAGGCTGGTCCAAGCCACCGGCGTCGGAGCCGGCGCACCACACCGTCCCCGGATCCACGACCTGCGCCACAGCGTTGCCGTCCACACCCTGGTCGGGTGGTATCGGGCGGGCGAGGACGTCGGCGCCCTCTTGCCACGGCTGGCCACGTATCTGGGTCACCGCGACCCGTGCTCCACCTATTGGTATCTCTCGGCCGCCCCCGAGCTGCTGGCCTTGGCCGCCGGGCGTCTGGAAGCCGCGCCGCAGGCACAGCCATGAGCAAGCTGGCTCCGACGCTGCAGTCGTTCTTCACCGAACGGCTGGCCAAACAACTCCAGGCCAGCCCGCGCACGGTGACCTCCTACCGGGACACCTTCCGGCTCCTGCTCCGCTTCGTGCAGGACCGGACCAGCAAGGCTCCCTCCACCTTGGGCTGGGAGGACGTCGGAGTCGACGTGATCTCGGCCTTCTTGGACCACCTCCAGGCCGACCGGCACAACAGCGCCCGCAGTCGAAACACTCGGCTCGCCGCGCTGCGCTCGCTGTCCCGCTACACCGCCCTACGTCACCCTGAACACGCCGAGCTCATCGGGCAGGTGCTGGCGATCCCCCAGAAGCGCTTCGACAAGACAACGGTGTCGTTCCTTGACGCCGAGGAAGTCAGGGCCCTCCTCGGCGCTCCCGACATCGGCCGCTGGGAGGGTCGCCGGGACCGCAC
>WNGH01017461.1_pt1 | contig 10199 bp, 8 predicted proteins | sample 5400631 | NCBI WGS metagenome assembly WNGH01 (sample SAMN13153373, study PRJNA577476) | soil metagenome | isolation source: 115 cm soil or saprolite under Garry oak tree replicate 1 | place: USA:California | collected 2016-06-15 | reverse complement strand
CATGACTACGCCCGGCGCGGACGGGTGCTGCCTTCCCTGGCCGGCGGGCTGACCCCGCGACGCCGGCTTGCCGGGCTGGCCACCGCCGTCGTGGCACTGGCCGCGCTGACCCCGATCTGCGCTGCGCTGCGCGACCAGCTCTCGCTCGCGGCGAACGTGTCGCTGTACATGCTCGTGGTGATCGTCACGAGCCTGATCGGCGGCTTCTACCCGGCACTTGCCGCCGCGATCGCGGGAAGCCTGCTGCTGAACTTCTACTTCGTCGAGCCGTTGTACACGTTCACCATCGCCGCGCCGGAGAACATCGTCGCGCTGGTGATCTTCCTGCTGACCGCGGTCCTCGTCTCGCAAGTCGTCGACATCGCCGCCCGGCGCTCGTCGCAGGCGGCCCGGGCCAGCGCCGAGGCCGAGACGCTGTCGACGCTCGCGGGCAGCCTGCTGCGCGGCGAGCAGAGCCTCACCGCGCTGCTCGAACGCGTCCGCGAAACCTTCGCGATGCGCAGCGTCAGCCTGCTCAAGCACGCGAGCGGCGGCCCGACAAGCCCGAGCGTGCCGGCCCAATGGACGACCCTGGCAACGGTCGGCGACGACCCGCCCGCCTGCCCCGCCGACGGCGACGCGTTCGCCGCGATCGACGACGAGCAGACGCTGGCGCTGCGCGGACGGACCCTGCCGGGCGAGGACCAGCGGGTGCTCACCGCGTTCGCCGCGCAGGTCGGCGTCGCCTACCGGCAGGGCCAGCTCGCCGAGGCGGCGGCCGCGGTCGAGCCGCTCGCCGAGTCCGAGCGGCAGCGCACCGCGCTGCTCAACGCCCTGAGCCACGACCTGCGTACCCCGATCGCCGCGGCCAAGGCGGCCGTCACCAGCCTGCGCGCGCCCGACATCGCATGGGCCGACGCCGAGCGCCGCGAGCTCATCAGCACGGCCGACATCGCGCTCGACCGGCTCACCGACCTGGTCACCAACCTGCTCGACCTGTCCCGCGTGCAGGCCGGCGTGCTGCCCGTGCTGACCGCGCCGGTCGGCCTCGACGACGTCGTACCGCGTGCCCTCGACAGCATCGCGGCCGCGCGCGACGTAGACCTCGATCTGCCCGACGATCTGCCCGAGGTGATCGCCGACGCCGGCCTGCTGGAGCGCGTCGTCGCCAACCTCGCTCAGAACGCCCTGCGTTACTCGCCGGACGGCCAGCCGGTGCGCATCGCCGGCAGCGCCCACGGCGACCGCGTCGAGCTGCGGGTGATCGACCGGGGCCCGGGCATTCCGGCCGGCCATGCCGACGCCGTGTTCGCCCCATTCCAGCGCCAGGACGACGCGCCGACCGGCGGCGCCGGGGTCGGGCTGGGCCTGGCGATCGCGCGCGGCTTCAGCGAGGCGATGGGCGGCACCGTCACGGCCGAGGAGACCCCCGGCGGTGGCGCGACCCTCGTTGTCAACCTGGCCGCCGCGACGTGAGCAGCGTGCTGATCGTCGACGACGAGCACTCGCTGCTGCGCGCCCTCGCGATGAACCTCGTCGCCCGCGGCTACACCGTCACCGAGGCAGACACCGGCACCAAGGCGCTCACCGCCGTCGCCGGCGAGACCTACGACGCGATCGTCCTGGACCTCGGCCTGCCCGACATCAGCGGGCTGGACGTGATTCGGGCGGTCCGCGAATTCGCCACGACGCCGATAATCGTGCTGTCCGCGCGCACCAGCAGCAGCGACAAGGTGCAGGCCCTCGACCTCGGCGCCGACGACTACGTCAGCAAGCCTTTCAGCATGGAGGAACTGCTAGCCCGGCTACGGGCGACCACCCGCCGCGCGTCCACTGTGGACGCCGCGCAGACCGTCACCGTCGGCCAGACGCAGATCGACCTCGCCGCCAAGAGGCATCTGCTCGAGACGCTGCTGCGCCAGCCGGGCAAGCTCGTCACCGGCCGCACGCTGCTCACTGAACTGCGAGGCGCGCCCGAGCACACCGACCCCAGCTACCTGCGCATCTACATGGCCCAACTGCGCCGCAAACTCGAACCCGAACCCAGCCGCCCCCGCCACCTGATCACCGAACCCGGCATGGGATACCGCTTCCAACCCTAGCGAGTCCCGACGGCAGTAACGGCTGGATTCGCGAGCCGTCAGGGCGACATCAATATCGCGGGGTGACCCGCCAAGAAAGCGTCAAGACAGCCATCTCGGCCGGTGAACGAGGGTCGACTGGAACGTGATGCCTCGCCGACGCTTTGACCCAGTGGACGCGGCCTTCATGCTGCCCGTCGCCTTCGCCGGCATGCTGCTCATCGGCGTTCTCGCGGTCGCTGAGCAGCTTCACGGTCGAGCTGTGCTGGTACTGACGAGCGTCCTGGTCGCAGCGACCGCACTCGTCGCCGAGCCACTGGCGGCAGCACCGCTCGCAGCGGTCGGCTGGTTCACGGTGGCCGGTTTCTCGCACGCTCCGTACGGCGACCTGCACGCGACCGGCGGCATCCACACCGGCGCAGTGCTGGCCGGGGTCGCGACCGGTGCGGCCTCCGTGGGGACGCTGACTCGGCACGTACAGATGCAGCTGACCATCCGTGACCCGCCTGCGGCCGCCCTCAAACCGGAGACCATGGCCGCCGACGACACGCGAGGACGCGTCTCCATAGCCCCACGCCGATTCACCAGCCGCTGGGACATCCGGCCCTCCGCAATCAATCCACGACGACTGCTCGCCGGGCTGGCTCTCGCGGCTGCCGCGCTACCGACACTCACGGCCGCGCTGACCGCAGCGCGCTCACATCTCGCGCTCGTCGACGATCTGCTGATCTACCTTCTCGCGGTGATCGCGGTGACGATCATCGGCGGGTTCTGGCCGGCGGTCGCCGCCGCGGTAGCCGCCGGCATGCTGCTGAACTGGTACTTCACCCCGCCTGAGCACACCTGGACCATCGAAGCGCCGGCCAACATGCTCGCGCTACTGCTATTCGTCACCGTCGCGGTCACCGTCAGCAGCATCGTCCACCTCGCCGCGCGACGTAGCGCCCTCGCAGACCAACGGGCCACCGAGGCGGCCACCCTGCTGGCCCTTGCGCGCACGGTCCTCGGTGGTGACGACAGTCCCCAGGCCGTCATCGGACATCTCACCGCCTCGCTGGGGTTGGGCGCCGAACTCCGCGAACGCAGCGGCAGCCACTGGGTATCCATCGCAGCAACCGGCTTCGAGGGAGCCCATCGCGTCCACGTGATCCCAGCTGGGCCCGAGCTACAGCTACGAGTGGAAGGAGATCTCTCCGCCTCCAGGAGCCGGCTGCTCGACGGATATGCCGCGCAGGCCGCTGCCGCAGTCGAGCGGCAACGGCTGCGCATCCAAGCCGGCCAGGCAGAAGCACTCGCCGAAGGCAACCGGATGCGCACCGCCCTGCTCACCGCCGTCAGCCACCACCTGCGCACGCCGCTCGCAGCGGTCAAGGCCGCGGTCACCACACTGCGTCAAACCGATGCTCGACATGAGCCGCATCCACACCGGAGCGCTGCAGCTGCTAGTCCGCCCGACCGCCCTCGACGAGGTGGCACCCCTGGTCACACGCGGGCTCGACAGCGGCGACCAACTCCAGTTGGCGATGCCCGACGCGCTACCGCTGCTCGCCACCGATCCGGGCTTGCTCGAACGGGCTCTAGCCAACCTCGTCGCCAACGCGCTACGCCACTCCCCACCAGGCCGGCCACCAACCCTCGCAGCCCACGCAAACGGTGACACCGTGACCGTGTCGGTCATCGACCACGGCCCCGGCATCCCCCCCAACCAGCGCGACCGCGTCTTCGAACCGTTCCAGCAACTAGGCGACCAACACGCCGCTGGCGAAGTCGGGCTCGGCCTGGCCGTCGCGAAAGGCTTCGTCGAAGCCCTTGGCGGGCGGATAACGGCCACGACAACCCCCGGCGGCGGGCTGACTATGCGACTGGACCTACCCGCCGCCGCCACATCGACCCGCGACACAGCTGGAGCGTAGTGACCGACGAATCGCCGCTCTTGTGGGATCCGGGTTCAAGTCCCCTCGTCGGCTGAGTCATTGTCGGCTCAGTTACTCACGTTCATGCCACCAGGCCGCACGTCTCACCCGTCAGGCTGACCGGCCCGCCGTGTTCCAGTAGTGGCTCAGCGTCGGGCCGGCGGTTGGTGGGGGAACCGTCGGTATCCCCCCTCGGACACGCACATCCGCAAGCCGCGCCTCGATCAACGCTGCGCGGCGCTATCGTTCTCCTCCGCTGTGTTGCCCGTCTTGACAATCTCCGTGTTCTCGTTCGCCCGATTGCGATGGGCGGGATTCTCCCGAGGGGTCGTGCAGGTCGGAGCTACACGGCAGCCGTACCACGAGCCGCGCTCCCTGTATCGAGTCGGCCAGCTCGATCGAGCCGCCATGGTCCTCGACGAGACGGCGGGCGATGGCAAGCCCGAGCCCCGCCCCACCCCCGTGTCGGTCTCGCGCCTCGTCGAGCCGAGCGAAGCGGTCGAACACCCGCTGCCGTTGCGCGGCGGGTACGCCCGGACCGTCGTCTGCCACGACCAGCTCGGCGGTGCCGCCGGCTGATCGGAGCTCGACCGCGATCGTGGTGGCTGCGTGTCGTTCGGCGTTGTCGAGAAGATTTGCCACAACCCGCTCGAGCTGGTTGCGGTCCCCCCAGACCCGGGCAGCGTCAACGTTGTGCGCGTCCACCGTGTGTCGGCCCGTGGCCCGCAGCGACTCCACCTGTCGCAGCACGATCTCGTCGAGGTCGACTTCGGTCTGGAGCGGCGTGACCTGTTCTTCCGTAGTCGCAAGCACGAACAGATCGTTGACGAGCCGTTCCATCCGAATGGAGCTCGCCGTCAACCGGTTAAGCAGTGCTGGCCAGTCAGCGACGTCACGGTGCGCCGCGGCGATGTCGAGCTCGGCGCGAATCGCGGCCACCGGGCTTCGCAGTTCGTGTGCCGCATCGGAGATGAATGTCCGTTGACGTCCGGCGGCGTCGTCCAGGCGCGCGAGCATGGTGTTCATGGTCTGGGCAAGCCGGTGGATCTCGTCGCCGGTCTCGGGCTCGGGCACACGCAGCGCCAGTCCGGTGACGGAGATCTCAGCTACTTGGCGCCGGATTGCCTCGACCGGGTCGAGGGTTCGCCCGACCAGCCACCAGGTCATGCCACCGATGAGGAGAACGAGAGCGGGTCCGACGACAGCGAGCAGCGCTTCGAGCGCGTGGATGCTGTCGCCGACCGGCTCGACCGAAGCGGCGGCGTAGGCGACCATGGCCCCGCCCGGCGTGTTCACGCGTTGCGCCGCCACCCGGTACGTGTTGCCTCCGACGATCGGCGCGTCTCGCACGGACCGCACGAGGATCCCGGAATCCACGGGCGTGAAGTCGGTGATCGGCACGGCCCGGCTGATGGCGGGGCTTTGCGCAACGACGCGGCCGTTCATGACCAGCTGAGCCACGGTGCTGTCCTCGTCGTCACCGGCCAGCACTGCCGGGACCTGGTCGCGCTCGGCCACCGCGACGAGGTCGTGAAGGCGAAGCGTGGCCCGGGTGTCGACGTCGCGAAGCAGCGAGCGCTGCAGCAGCACAACCAGGGCGAGCGCTGCGATCGCGACCGCAGCGGACATCACGCCGACCGCAGTCATCGTCGTGCGCGCCCGCACCGTGCGGAGCATTGCTCAGCCCCCCTCGGAGTCGAGGCGGTAGCCGAGGCCGCGCACGGTCTGGATGGCGCATCGACCGAACGGCGCGTCGATCTTGCGTCGCAGATAGCCGATGTAGACCTCGACGAGGTTGGAGGTGTCGCTGATTGCCCAGTCCCAGACACCGTCGAGGAGCTCGCGCCGGCTCACCGGCTGGCCGGCCCTGGCGAAGAGGAACTCCAGCAGGGCGAACTCCCGAGGCGTCAGCGCAATCTCGATTTCACCTCGCCAGGCTCGATGCGCTCCGACGTCCAGCCTGAGGTCCCCGGCGCGATACGCCACGGCTCGACGAGTCCGATGACGGCGCAGCAACGCCCGCAGGTGAGCCACGAGAACGACGAAGGAGACGGGCTTCGTCAGATAGTCGTCGGCGCCGGTGTCCAACGCCTCAGCTTCGTCGTGCTCGTCCTGCCTCGCCGTCAGCACCAAGACGGGCGTTGGATCTCCGCCGTCGCGTAGCCGCTCGCAAAAATGGAAGCCATTCAGGCGCGGCAACATCAGGTCGAGGACGATCGCATCGAAGCGCTGCTCGTGGGTGAGCGACAACGCCTCCGCCCCGTCGCGGGCAACGCGCACCTGAAAGCCTTCGGCGGTCAGCCCGCGGACAAGGGCGCTCGCAAGCTCGTCGTCGTCTTCGACGACCAGCACCTGAGTTCCCAGCTCGACCATGGTGTGAGCGACGGTAGCTCAACCAACACTGTTCTTAGGTCGCGTTTAGGCAGCGAGGTCGACCATGACGGGCACGGAGCTGGAGGTGCCCACTGCACGAGACAAAGCGGACGCGGTCAGTGGTGGAGGCTCGCGGTCTCTATTACATATACCGCGAGCGTGACGTGGAAACCGTGGCGCTACGAGGAGCGGAGATCATCCTCGAGGCGGGATCCTGGACAAGCGTGATGGGCCCGTCAGGCAGCGGCAAGAGCACGCTCGTCCACGTTCTCGCCGGACTGCTCGAAGCGAGTGGCGGTTCCGTGCTGATCGAGGGTGACGACATCACGCGGCTGCCGCCTGATGAGCGGGCGCAGCGGCGGCGCCGCCACATCGGTGTCGTCCTGCAGCGCGACAACCTCCATCCACTTCTCAACGTCAGAAGCAACATCGCGCTCGCCTTGCATCTCGACTCGCGCCCTGCGGCCGAGGTTCGCGCCCGGGTGACTGAGCTGCTCGGCGAGATCGGCCTCGCCGACCGTGGCCGGCAGTCGGCGCGGCAGCTGTCCGGGGGCGAGGCACAGCGCGTCGCCATCGCCGCCGCCGTCGCGGCACGTCCCGCCGTGCTGCTCGCCGACGAGCTCACCGGCGAGCTGGACGAAGCGACGACCGGAGACATGCTCGACCTGCTGAACACCGTGCAGCATCAGGAGGGCACCGCGATCTTGACGGTGACCCACAATCCGCTCGTCGCCGCGAGAGCGGACCGGCGGCTGGTCATGCGGGACGGGCTGGTCGTCAATGCGACCTGATCGCGTGGAGCGCCTGGATCTACGGCCGGCGGGCCCCGTACCGCGGCCTGATCCGCCGACGGTGCTTGCCAACGGGCTCACCCGCGTGCATCGCGACGGCCGCCGGGAGCTGCATGCCGTCGACGACGTGTCGCTCGTCGTGCATCCGGGCGAGGTTGTCGCCGTAACCGGCCCGAGCGGTTCGGGCAAGACGACGCTGCTGCAACTCGTCGGTGGGCTCGACCTCCCCGATCGCGGTCATGTCGAGGTGGCCGGCGTCGACTGGCGAACCCTGCACGGCGCCGCCCGGGCGCGGTTCCGTCGCCGCATGTGCGGGTTCGTCCTGCAGGGCTCGGCCCTGCTGCCGCCGGCCACGGCGGCTGAGAACGTCGAGGTCGCGCTGCTGCTCGACGGCGTGGCGGCGTCGGCTCGGCCAGAACGGGTCGCGCACGCGCTGCGGCGCGTCGGGCTGGACGGCCACGGCGACAAGTTGCCGGACCAGCTCTCCGGCGGCGAGCGACAACGCGTGGCCGTCGCCCGGGCGCTGGTCAACGAGCCCGCGCTCCTCCTGGCCGACGAGCCGACCGGGAGCTTGGACTCGCAGACCGCAGCCGAAATCGTCCGACTGGTACTGGGGGTTGCCCGCGAAGGCAACGCCGCCGTGATCGTGGTTACCCACGACCCGGCCGTCGCCGCTCAGGCAGATCGCGTCCTGGTCATGCACTCCGGGCGGCTGCGCGATTCCGCATCGGATGCGCGGGACGGTGGGTAGCGTGTTCTGGCTGGTCGGTCCAACGGTGCGTGGCGCGCCGCAGCGGCTGCTGCTCGCCGCCGTGGCTGTCGCGTTGCCGGTGGCGACGCTCGCCGCGACGTTGCTTTTCGTCGACACCAGCCTTCGCTCGATGACGCGCGTCGCACTCGAGCCGGTGCAGGTGGAGATGCGCGCGCTCGCTGCCTCCCTCGACACGGACATGCGGCAGGTTGCCCGCCAGTTGGCCGCCGTGCATGACGTCAGCCGCGTCGATCTGTTCGGCTCGGCCGATGTCGTCGTCTCCGTGCCGGGCCGTGCGGCGCGCATCCCAGCCAGGCTGTTCGCAGTCGACCAGAACTACCTCACGCACCACAACTGGGTGCGCACGACAGGCGACCTCGGTCGCGGCGCGCTGCTGACCGGCGCGCTGTCCTCGGGCCTCACCGACGCGTCGACAGTCTCGATCGATCTGGCCAAGGGCACCACTCCGCTCGGCCTCACCCTGCGGGTGGCCGGGCAGGTCGAGCTGCGCGATGCGTCCACGTGGTTCGCCATCCCGAGCGGCGACGTGCAGGGGGATCTCGCCGTCACACCCCGCGCAGTCGTCGTGGATTACCGGACGTTCGAGCGCACCGTCCTGCCCGCGCTGCGCCGGTCGCTCGGTCCTGGCACGAGCGTCACGAATCCTGGACTGTCCGACCTGCCGCCCGCGAGCAACGAGGTGCACGTCGCGGTGCACCACGGCGCGTACCCCGCCGATCCGTCCGCGGCGGCGGCCTGGTCGGCAAGCCTGCGCCGGGTGCTCGAACGCGCGGCCCCCGGTGACGTGATCGTGGCCGACAACGCCGGCGAGCCACTCGGCGAGGCGGCGGCCGATGCCGCAAATGCCAAGATCCTGTTCATCCTGCTCGGCGTACCGGGTGCCCTCGTAGCCGCTGCCCTCGGTCTCACCGCCGCCGCGGCTCTCGCCGAGGCGCACCGCCGCGAGGACGCGCTGCTCCGCATGCGCGGCGCGACCGATCGCCAGCTCGTCCGGCTCGCGGCCGGCCACGGCGCACTGGCCGGCACAGCCGGCGCCGTTCTGGGACTGCTCGCCGCGGCCGCCGGTGTCTCGGCCGTCGTCGGGCATCCGGCATGGCGCGACGTTCCGCCCGGACGGCTGACACAGACCGCGCTGCTGGCGATCGCGATGGGCACGGTCACCATCGCCGCCCGGCTCGTGCCGATGGTGCGGTCGGGCCGGCGATCGGAGATCGTGATGGCGCGTCGTCACCTCGAAGCCGCGCGGACACCGTCGTGGCTGCGCTCGCGGCTGGACGTCGTGGCGCTGGTCGTGGGCGGTGCAATCCTCGGCGGCAACATCTTGGTCGGCGGCCTGAAGCCGACACCCGTCGAGGGCCAGGCGGTCGCCCTGTCGTTCTACGTGCTGCTGGCGCCGCTAGCGCTCTGGGTGGGCACGACCCTGCTCATGGTTCGCGGCCTGCATGCGCTGCTGGTCCGGCACAGCCGTCCCGAACGGGCTGCGCCGCTGACCACCTGGCGGGCGACGGTGCTGCGCTGGCTCGGGCGGCGTCCCGCGCGAACGTCCGGCGCCGTCGTGCTCGGCGCGCTCGCTATCGCGTTCGGCACCGAGGTCGCCACATTCGTCGCGACGTACGGTCATGCCGAGCGGGCGGACGCGCGTGCCGCGTTCGGAGCCGACCTCCGGCTCACGCCGACGGGCCCGCGACAACAGCTTCCTGCGCTCGGCACGGGCATCGCTGCCGTGACCCCGATCCGCACCATCCCCGGACGCGCCGGGTCGGACCGCAAGAACATCATGGCTATCGACGCTGCGTCCTACCGCGCGGCCGCGGTATCGCCGCAGATCACCCGCGGCGCAGGCGTTTCTGCGCTGGCCGCTGACCGCTCGGGCGTGCTTGTCGCGGAGGAGATCGCCAAAGGCTTCCAGCTGTCCCCCGGTGACACCCTGCCGGTCACCGTCTTCCCAGACGACCCGGACGCCTTGCAGAAACTCGACCTGCACGTGGTCGGCGTGTACCGCGCGTTCCCGCCGACGGACCCGCTCGCCGAGATGGTGGTGACGACCGCGGCATTGACCCGGCCGCCGGCGGCGGACTTCTACCTGGCCCGCGTCACGCACGGCCGCAGTCCCGACGAGGTCGCGGCCGAGCTTCGCAGATCGGGTAGCGCTCTCTCGGTGACGACGATCAGCGAGAACATCCGCCAGCAGCAGCGCGGTCTCACCGCCGTGAATCTCGACGGGCTCAGCCGGATCGAACTGGCCGGGGCCGGTCTCATCGCCGCGGTCGGCGTCGGCGTCCTCGGCGCG
>WNGH01013521.1_pt1 | contig 10200 bp, 7 predicted proteins | sample 5400631 | NCBI WGS metagenome assembly WNGH01 (sample SAMN13153373, study PRJNA577476) | soil metagenome | isolation source: 115 cm soil or saprolite under Garry oak tree replicate 1 | place: USA:California | collected 2016-06-15 | reverse complement strand
GAGGCTCCCGAGCCGTGAGGCACTACCATGACCGTCCAGCGTCGCTCCGCCTTCTTGCGCATCTCCCTCAGCGACCTCGCGTCAACGCGTGTGGCCCGGCGCCGGGGGCGCCGGTACTGCATGTACGACCGAAGGGAGAATCCGGACAGGGCGTTGGGCCGGGTTCCCGGTGGGAGTTCAAAATTACGGGTCGACTCGCAAAGCGTCAACCAGTAAGTATTTGTCAGAAGTGAGCCATATCACGGGCTTTTGGGGCCTTTGGGCGTCACGCCGGCGTCAGGCGAGGCTTGGGAAAAAGAATCGGCGGCTTCGCGACCTGCCGGCCGGCCACATCGAGGCCGGAGACATCTGCGAGGTGCACCTGGACGAGCGGCCCGGGGGCCGGCGAGGCCGGGGAGGGCCCGAACAGCGACCACACGGTCTCGGCGGTGGTCGGCACGAACGGCTGGCCGAGGACGGCGAGCTGGGCGACTGTGCGGGCGAGGCTCGCGAGCACTTGATCGAGCTCGGCGTCCTTGCCTGTCTTCGCGAGCTCCCACGGGACCGTCTCCTGGATGTAGCCGTTGGCCCGCGCGGCGAGCTCCATCCACTGCGCCGCTCCTTCTTCGAGACGGTAACCATCCAGTGCGCGCTGGTACCTGGTGATCCGTTCCCCCGCTGCAGCGTCGACCGCTGCCGCCGGCGGGACGCGCGGCACCACGCCCCTGCGGTAGCGGTGGATCATGTCGAGGGAGCGCTTCACCAGGTTCCCCAGCGTGTCGGCGAGGTCGGCAGTGTAGCGCGCGTCGAACCGCTCCCAGGTGAAATCACCGTCGTTCGCGAACCCGACATCGCGCAGCAGGTAGTAGCGCAGCGCGTCGGCGCCGTGGTAGTCGATCGCCTCGCCCAGGCTCACTGCCGTGCCCGCGGTCTTGCTCATCTTGGCACCCGACCACTGCACGTAGCCGTGCGCCCAGACCCGGCGGGGCAGCGCCAGCTCCGCCGCGAGCAGCATCGCCGGCCAGATCACACAATGGAAGCGCGTGATGCCCTTCCCGATGACGTGCAGGTCCGCCGGCCAGAGCCGCTCGTAGCCCGGATCGGGGAAGCCCGTCGCCGACAGGTAGTTGATCAAGGCGTCGAACCAGACGTACACGGTCTGTTGCGCGTCGCCGGGGAAGGGAATGCCCCACGGCTGCCGCTGCCGCGAGATCGAGATGTCCTGGAGGCCGGCCTCGAGCAGGCGCACCACCTCGTTGCGACGGATCTCGGGCTCGACCGCGAAGCCGCCCGACCGGATGCGCTCGAGCACCGCATCGCGGTAGGCGCTCAGCCGAAAGAAGTGGTTGCGCTCCTTCGTCGGAATCAGCTCGAGCGTGGGGTGCTCGATGCAGTGGCCGTCGACGATCTGCGCGCCGGTCTTGAACTCCTCGCAGCCGGTGCAGTACAGTCCGGCGTACTCCGCCTCGTACAGGTGGTCGGGGTGGCGCTCGCGAATGCGCTCGAGCAGGGCGGTGACGGCGCGGGCGTGCCGCGGCTCCGTGGTGCGGATCCAATCGTCGTGACTGCAGCCGAGGCGACGCCAGTAGTCGGCGAACGTGGCGGCCATGCGGTCGGCCCACGCCTGCGGCGATAGCTGCGCGCTTGCGGCGGCCTGGATCACGGATTGGCTGTGCTCGTCCATCCCCATCAGGAAGTGGACGTCGTCACCCGCGAGTCGCCGGTACCGCGCGATGCAGTCCGCGCCGATCTTCTCGAGCGCGTGGCCCAGGTGCGGCTCGCCGTTCGAGTAGTCGATCGCGGTCGTGACGTAGAATTTAGCCATCGCGCGCGACTTCCTCTTTGAGCTTCTCGAGCGACACCACGCGCGTGTCGCCCCCCCCGTCCTCGGCGCGCAGCGTCACGGTCTCGCGGAAGATGTCCACGGCCAGTACCCGCTCGGAGCCCACGGCCGTGCGCAACACTTTCCCTTCCTTGGGGAAGCGCTTGCGGGTCTGCACGTAGAAATCGTGCTCGTAGCGCAGGCAGCACAGCAGCCGCCCGCAGCCGCCCGAGATCTGCGACGGGTTGAGGGACAAATGCTGGTCTTTGGCGAGCGACAGGCTCACCGGCCGGAGCTCGGGGAGCCAGCTCGAGCAGCAGAACTGGCGGCCGCACCGGCCCACGCCGTCCAGCCGCTTGGCCTCGTCGCGCGCGCCGATCTGGCGCAGCTCGATCCGCGTGTGAAACAGGCTGGCGAGGTCGCGCACCAGCGCGCGAAAGTCCACGCGCTGCTCGGCCGTGAAGTACACCGTCAGCTTCTTCTTGTCCCACTGCCACTCGGCGTCGGACACCTTCATCGGGAGGGTGTGCTGCTTCACCCGCTCCATCACCTTGCGACGCACCTCGGCTTCGTCCTGGTGCAGCCGGTCGGCGAGTGCGGCGTCGTCGGGGCTGGCGCGGCGCACGATGCGCCGCTCCGGCGCGGGTGGGGCCGCGGCGGCCTCGGCTAGGCTGCATCCGCTGCACGCCGCGCCGCACTTGCGCGCCGCGACGGGCCCGAGGGCAGACACGCGCCCGAGATCATGGCCCCGCTCGACCTCCACGATCACGGGATCGTGCAGCGCGAGCGGCTCCTCGGACGGCCAGGTGAAGTATTCCTTCCGGTTCCCCTTGAACCGGACTTCGACGACTGGAGTCAACTCACTTCTCGCTCAGAGCACCCAACGAAAGGTACTTCTCTTCCCGGCGTTTGAGCAGCTTTTCGATCTTGGTCTTCCGGAGCACGCGCACCTGGCGCCGCAGCGCTTCGCCCAGGGCCTGGGCGGCCGCCTCGGGGTCGGCGTGGGCGCCCCCCGGTGGCTCGGGAATGATCTCGTCGATAACGCCGAGCTCGAGCAGGTCCTCCGCCGTGATCTTCAGGGCCTCGGCCGCGCGCTCGCGCTGAGTCGCGTCCTTCCACAGAATCGCCGCGCAGCCCTCGGGAGAGATCACCGAGTACACCGAGTTCTCGAGCATCAGCACGCGGTCCGCGAGCCCCACCGCGAGCGCGCCGCCGGAGCCCCCTTCGCCGATGACGGCGGTGATGATCGGCGAGCGTAGCGTCGCCATCTCCACCAGGTTGCGGGCGATCGCCTCGGCCTGCCCGCGCTCTTCCGCGCCGAGCCCGGGGTAGGCGCCCGGCGTGTCCACCAGCGTGATCACCGGGGCGCCGAACTTCTCCGCCAGCCCCATCAGTCGCAGCGCCTTGCGGTAGCCTTCAGGGTGGGCCATGCCGAAGTTGCGGTGCAGGTTCTCCTTCGTGTCGCGGCCCTTCTGGTGCCCGATCACCATCACGCTCATGCCGTCGAGCCGCGCCCACCCGCCCACGATCGCCGGGTCGTCGCGGAACAGCCGGTCGCCGTGCAGCTCGACGAAGTCCGTGAAGACCGTGTTGACGTAGTCGAGCGTGTAGGGGCGCTTCGGGTGGCGCGCGACCTGGACGCGCTGCATCGGCGTCAGGTTCTTGTAGATCTCGCCGCGCAGCTCCGCCAGCTTCCGCTCCAGCGCCGCGAGCTCCTTCGACACGTCCACCGCCGTGTCGCCGGTGACGCGCTTCATCTCCTCGATCTGGCGCTCCAGCTCCAGCAGCGGGCGCTCGAAGTCCAGCGTATGGGTCGCCATCGGTCAGCTCGTCCTCACCAGGTGCACGTGGTCGGGCCCCAGCAGCCCGCGCAGCGCCGCCAGCAGGTCGTCGGCGACTTCGACGCGCAGCGAGCGACTGCGCAGTCGCGCGCCCTCGGGCTCGCGCCCGGGGCTTGCCACAGGCTCACGGCCCGGCTCAGCCCCCGGGTCACGCCCGGGGCTAGCTCCGTTCTCGTCCCCTTCTGCCCACTCCACTAGCACCGGGCACGGTCCCGGATGCGCAGCGCACAGGGCGGCCACGGCCCGGGCGGCGTCGGGCGGCGGGGGGGCGGTCCGCGACCACACCAGCGCCACGCCGATCGCGCCCTTCGCCCGGAGCTCGTCCAGCGGCTGCGCCCCCTCCACGATGAACGGCGCCTGCTCTTCGTCCCGGTCGCGCGCGCTGTGGCCTCCGCTGAGGAGCAGCGCCCCGTCGGGCCGGATCACGTCGTTGAGCTTGGCCCACGCCTCCGGGAACACCAGGGCTTCGGCCGTGCCGTGGAAATCCTCGAGCACGAGGCGCGCGTACTCTGCGCCCGACTTCTTCGAGATCTGACGTTTCACGACCGTGACCACCGCCGCAACCCGCACCTTCTGGTCGCTCCACCGGCCGAGCGTGGCGGTGGTCCGGGTACCGAAAAGCTCCACCTCGGCACGGTACTTGGCGAGGGGGTGCCCGGAGATGAAGAAGCCAAGCACGGCCTTCTCGCGCGCGAGGCGGTCGTGCTCGGTCCAGGGAAAAACGTCGGGGAGCGGGGCCGGCCGCTGGGGAGTGGACGTCACTTCCCCGAACAGCGCATGCTGACCGCTGATGCGTTCCGCCTGGCGGGCCTGCGCTTCGGCGAATGCCGCGTCGAGGGCGGCGATGAGCTGGGCGCGGTGGCCGCCGAGCGAGTCGCAGGCGCCCGCGTCGACCAGTGCCTCGATCACGCGCTTGTTGCACAGCCGCAGATCGACGCGGTCGCACAGGTCGACGAGCGAGCGGTACGGCCCCCCGCCAGTCCGCCCCGCGATGATCGACTCGATCGCGCTTCCCCCGACGTTCTTGATCGCGCCGAGCCCGAACCGGACTCGGGCGTCGCCGACCACGGTGAACTTGAACCCCGACTCGTTCACGTCGGGCGGCAGCACTTCCAGGCCGAGCTCCCGCGCCTCGGCGATGTACTGCACGACCTTGTCGGTGTTACCGATCTCCGACGACAGCAGCGCCGACATGAACTCGGGCGCGTAGCGCGTCTTGAGCCACGCGGTCTGGTACGACAGCACCGAGTAAGCGACGGCGTGGGACTTGTTGAAGCCGTACCGGCCGAACGTCTCGATCTGGGCGGCGATGTCCTCGATCACCCGCAGCTGGTGCCCGCGCTCGACCGCGCGCGTCACGAACCGCCCCAGCTCTTGCTGGATCAGCTCCTTGTCCTTCTTGCCCACCGCCTTGCGCAGTACGTCCGCTTCGGCGAGCGAGAATCCAGCGAGCACGTTGGCGATCCGCATCACCTGCTCTTGGTAGGTGATGACGCCGTAGGTCGGCTTGAGGATGTCTTCGAGCGCGGGGTGCGGGTAGCGTACCGGCTCGCGGCCCAGCTTGCGGTTGATGAACACGAGGTGCATCCCCGTGTCGAGCGGCCCCGGCCGGAGCAGCGCATTCGCCGCCACCAGGTCGTCGAACCGGTCGCACTGCATGTTGCGCAAACAATCGGTGGCGAGCGGGGACTCGAACTGGAACACGCCCGCGGTGCGGCCGGAACGCAGCAGCCGGTACACGTCGGGGTCTTCGAGGTCGAGTCCCTGCATGTCGAGCGTCACGGCGTGCCGCTCGCGCACCATGTTCACCGCGTCGTGGATCACGGTAAGTGTCTTGAGGCCCAGGATGTCGATCTTCAGCATCCCGACCTGCTCCAGTCCGACCATGTCGAACTGCGTGATGATCGCGTCCGCTTCCTGCGGCGCGAGGCAGACGGGGACGTAATCGCTGAGCGGGCCGGGGGCGATCACGACGCCCGCCGCATGCACCGACGCGTGGCGCGCCAGGCCCTCGATGCGGGTGCCGAGCTCGAGGATCTTGCGCACCCGCTCGTCCTGACCTGCGGCCGCCCGCAGGTCCGGCACCTTCTCGGCGGCTTCTGCGAGCGTGAGGGCGTAGCCGGGACCGGAGGGGATCATCTTGCTCAGCCGGTCCACGTCCCCCATCTCGAGGCGCAGCGTTCGTGCCACGTCGCGGAACGCCGCCCGAGCCTTCAGCGTCCCGAAACTGATGATCTGGCCCACCGACTCCCGCCCGTAGCGCGAGCGCATGTACTCGATCACCTCGCCGCGGCGCTCGAAACAGAAGTCCAGGTCGATGTCCGGCATCGTCACGCGCTCGGGGTTCAGGAACCGCTCGAACAGCAGATCGAACTTGAGCGGGTCGATATCGGTGATTCCCAGCGCGTAGGCGACGAGCGACCCCGCGGCCGAGCCGCGTCCGGGGCCCACCGGGATGCCGCGGGCCTTCGCTGCCGTCGTGATGTCGGACACGATCAGGAAATAGCCGGCGTAGCCGGTGTGCGAGATGACCCCCAGCTCGTAGGCGAGCCGCTCTTCCACTGGCGGGGGCAGAGGATCGCCGTAGCGCGCCCGCGCTCCCGCGCGCGCGAGGTGGACGAGCAGGTCATTGTCGGAGGCGAACTCCGGCGCCCTGGGAAACTGGGGCAGGAAGTAGCGCTTCTCGAAGTCGAACTCGCACAGCTCGGCGACGCGCGCGGTCTCGGCTAGGACGTCCGCATGCTCCGTGAACAGCGGCCGCAGCTCCGCTTCCGACTTGACGTAGCTCTCCTGGCCGAAGAAGCGGAACCGGTTGGGATCATCCAGGTCTTTGCCGGTGCCGATGGCCAGCAGCACGTCGTGTGCCTCGGCGTCGTCTCTCCTCAGGTAGTGCGCGTCGTTCGTCGCCACGACCGGCAGGCCCAGCTCCTGCGCCAGCCGGTACATCCCTGCCGCAACGACCTTCTCATCCGCCAGGCCGTGATCCTGGACCTCGAGCCAGAACCCGTCCTTGCCGAACAGCTGGGCGAAATAGCGCGCGCTGGCCTTGGCCGCCTCGTAGTTCCCCTGCCGCAGGTACAGCGCGATCTCGCCGGAGAGGCAGGCGGCGAGCCCGATCAAGCCGTCCCGGTGCTGCTCCAGCGCTTCCCGGTCGATCCGGGGCCGCCGGTAGAAGCCCTCGAGGAATCCGATGGAGGAGAGCTTGATCAGGTTCGAGTAGCCGATGCGGTTCTTTGCGAGCAGCACGAGGTGGGAGTAGCCGGCCGGGGCGTCGACGGGCTTCTCGCGCTTGTGACGGCTGCCGAAGGCGAGGTAGGCTTCGAAGCCGAGGATCGGCCGGAGGCCGCGGGATTTCGCCTCGGTGTAGAACTGCCACGCCCCGTGCAGGTTGCCGTGGTCGGTGACGGCGAGCGAATCCATACCCAGGGCCCGGATCCGGTCGAGCAGGTCGGGGATCCGGTTGGCGCCGTCGAGGAGGGAGTACTCGCTGTGGGTGTGGAGGTGGACGAACGGCATGACCCCCCCTAGCGGGCTCGGGCGTCCAGCTCCTCGAGCACCCGGTCGAGGGGGAGCTGTCTGGCTTCGAGCAGCACTAATAGATGATAGATGAGGTCCGCTGCCTCGCTGGCGAGCCGCGCCCGGTCTTCGCTGGTGGCGGCGACCACCGTCTCGACCGCTTCTTCGCCGACCTTTTGGGCGATCTTTGCGACTCCCGCGTCGAGCAACTGGGCCGGGTGCGGGCCAGCCGGATTAGGGTGCCGCCGGTCACCTCGCCGAAGCAGGTCGGCGTCCCGGTGTGGCACGCCGGACCCTGCTGGCGCACGAGGTAGAGCACCGCGTCCCCATCGCAGTCCACGCGCACCTCCTGCACCGCCTGCGTATGTCCCGACGTCGCGCCTTTTTGCCACAGCTCGCCGCGTGAGCGGCTACGGTAGTGGGCCTGACCGGTGTCGCGGGTCCTCTCGAGGGCCTCGCGGTCGGCGTAGGCCACCATCAGCACCTCGCCGGCGAGCGCGCTCTGAGCCACGACGGGGACGAGTCCATCGTCCCCGAAGCGCACGGCCTCAATCCAATTTTTTGGGGGGAGGGGCACCCGGTGAAAATACCGGCGCTCACACGCATTGTCAAAATCCCTGCGGCGCGAATATCTTTGCGGCCCATGCGCTGGGTCGCGAGCCTGTTCGCGCTGGTTCTGATGATGGCGCTGTTTCATCGCATCACCGCGGGCGGGCCGCTTGAAGCGCGGGCGACCCTGGCGCTCGGGTTCCTGCTGCTCGTGGCCCTCGTGGGTGGCGACCTCGCGAGGCGCGTGCGCCTGCCGCGCGTGACCGGCTATCTGTTGCTCGGGTTCGCGGCGGGGCCCGCGTGGCTCGGCCTCATGCGGGCGGACGAGGTGGCGGCCCTGCAGTTCATCGCGGACGCCGCCGTCGGCCTGCTCGCGCTCGCCGCCGGGTCGGAGCTGACGCTCGAGATGCTGCGCACGGGCCGCACGGCGCTCGGGCGGCTCGCGACCGGCGCGATCACCTTCCCCTTCGTGGCAGTGACGCTCGTCGCATGGTCGGTGAGCCCGTGGCTGCCCATCGCGGCGCATCAGCCGTGGCACGACCGGCTCACCGTCGCGCTCGTGCTCGGCACATTCGCCGCCGCCGGGTCGCCCGCCATCACCAGCGCGATGATCGGCGAGCTGGAGCCGCGCGGGCCGTTCGCCCGCTACCTGCTCGGTGTGACGATCGCGCAGGACGTCGGCGTCGCGATCCTGTTCACGCTCGTGCTCGTGGTCTCCAAGGCGCTGGCGAGCGCCGGGGCGCTCAACCTGACGGTCGCTGGGCTCGCCGCGCTGCGGCTCGTGGGCTCGCTGGCCGTAGGGCTCGCGCTCGCTCTTGGCCTCTCCCGTTACCTGCGGCTGGCGCGGCGCTCGGCGGCGCTGTTCCTCGTCGCGGCAGCGCTGCTGGCAGCCGAGACCGCACGGCTGCTGCATCTCGAGACGGTGCTCATCGCCTTGGCCGCGGGGTTCTACCTGGAGAACTTCGCGCGCGCCGAGGGCGAGCAGCTGCGGCGCGAGCTGAACCGGGGCGCGCCGGCGGTGTACGTCATCTTCTTCGCCCTGGGGGGAGCGGGATTGCAGCTGGGCGCGCTGGCGGAGCTGTTGCCCTGGGTGCTGCTCCTCATCGGATTGCGGCTGGTGAGCTTGCGGTATGGTCTGCTGTGGGCCGGCCGCCACCCCGATGTGACGCCGGCCCTTGCCCGGAACGGCTGGCTAGGCCTTATATCGCAGGCGGGCGTGGCCTTGGGGCTCGCCCAGCTGGCGCGGCGGGCGTTTCCTGAGTGGGGGCTCTCGCTCGAGACCCTCGTCGTGGCGATGATTGGCGTACACGAGGTGGCTGGACCAATCTGCTTCCGCCAGGCGCTGGTTCGGGCCGGGGAAGTCCTGGGGGGAACTCATGGTGGCGAAGCGGCTGTGGCTGGTCGGAGTGTCATCGCTGCTCGTAGCGTGTCAGAAGGGTGACGGCGGCACCGGTGCGACGCTCCCTCCCTGCACCGGCGGAACGGCGCTCGGCCTTGGGGTGGCGGCGTATCAGTCCATCGACCCGGCGCCGACCTCGGGCTGCACGGTGTTCCCGGCGAATGCGTCGGCGTCGCCAACCGAGTACCTGCTGGTCGCCCAGCCGGCGAGCGGCACCCCCAATGATACGCAGAGCTTCAAGCTGCAAGGGGGTGTCCTCGCGCCGTCCGCGATCGCGCCGCAGTTCGTAGCCCCGGAGGCATCGCCCGCCGAGCTGTCGCCGGCCGAGCGGTTCCATCTGTTTCTGCGCCAGGCGGAGCGGACCCGAGCCTATCCCGTGCCGTCGCGGCGACCCCGGGCAGGGGTCCAGGCGTCGCTGCAGGGGCCCATCCCGCCGAGTGACTCGGGGACGAACCGAACGTTCAAGGTGTGTGGCAATCTGAAGTGCGACACCCTGCCCACAGTGCGAGCCACGCTGATGATGTCACAGACCGACCTCGACACCCTGCGAGCAGTCTTCGACACGCGACTGTACGAAATCGACACGACCGCGTTCGGGCGGGAGTCGGATATCGACGCCAACGGCGTGGTCATCGTGCTGATGACGAACCGGGTGAACCAGCTGGTGACAGCGGCGGACTGCACCTCGCCCACGGGCGGCTTCGTTGCGGGGTATTTCTTCGGCGCCGATATCGATCCGTTCTTCGCCTCCCAGTACAACAACGGCGAGATCTTCTACTCGATCGTTCCGGATCCGAACGCGACGCTGAGCTGCTCGCACTCGGTCGCTGGAGTCAAGCGCCTGGTGCCGGTCACCTTCGTGCATGAGTTCCAGCACATGATCAGCTACAACCACCATGTGCTACAGAGCCACGGAGAAGCCGAGATCCTGTGGCTCAACGAGGCGCTGTCGCACTATGCGGAGGAGCTGGGCGGTCGCAGCTTCCTCCCCGCGGACACCGCGACGTACTGCAACTACGTGTTCGGCGACATTTACAACTCGGCCCAGTACTTCCAGGCGCCGCACAGCTACTTCCTGGTGGACACCATCGGAA
>WNGH01008213.1_pt1 | contig 10200 bp, 7 predicted proteins | sample 5400631 | NCBI WGS metagenome assembly WNGH01 (sample SAMN13153373, study PRJNA577476) | soil metagenome | isolation source: 115 cm soil or saprolite under Garry oak tree replicate 1 | place: USA:California | collected 2016-06-15 | reverse complement strand
CCTGCTCGACCTTGCGGCCGAAGCCGCCCCCGAGGAGCATCACGTTGACCTTCACCTTGTCGGGCGTGGTCTTGAGGACGCCGGCGGTGGCGAGCTGATTGACGCCCGGTGACTGGGTCGGCGCCCACAGCTCGCACGAGGTGCCGTCGGCGCTGACGCGGGCCAGCGCGTTCACGGGCTCCATGGTCGCGTGGTAGCAGTGCTCGCTCACGTAGGCGGCGCTGAACGTCCGCGCTGCCGCCCCCCACGCCTTCGCGAAATCGCCTTCCTTGTGGAGCTCGAGGCCGGGCCTGGAGAGCGTGGCCGCGATGGCGGCGTACTCGCCGATGAGCTGGTCGCTGTCGTAGGTCTCGGCCCTGGCGCCCTTCTTCCACGTGACCTTCAGCGCGGCCTTGCCCTTGTGAATTGCCTCGAACCCGGAGCCGACGACACCGACGCCCCACGGCAACCTGATCACGTCGATCACGCCGGGGACGGCGCGGGTGGCCGCATCGTCGAGCGTGTCGATCGCGCTGCCCGGAACGGGCGGGCGCAGCACCGCGCCGTAGATCATGTCCGGCACCTCGGCGTCGATGCCGAACTTCGCGCGGCCGACGACCTTCTCCGGCAGCTCGACGCGAGGCAGGCTCTTGCCGATCAGCCGAAACTGAGCTGGCTTCTTGAGATCGGCTGGCGTCATCTTCGGAAGCTCGGCTGGCACCTTGGCAAACTTCGCGATGTCGCCGTAACTGATCCGCCGTCCCGAGCGCTGGTGCACGACCACGCTCGGCTCCGTCGTCAGCTCGCTGACCGGAACATTCCACTCGGCGGCGACGGCGTCGAGCAGGACGCGCCGCGCCTGGGCTCCGGCCAGGCGCAAGGGCATGAAGAAGCTCCGCGTGGTTCGGCTGGCGGCGATGATCTGGGCTCCCCCGAAGCCGGGATTGCCGTACACGGGATTCGACGGAGGTGGAACCACCTTCACCTTCGTCCAGTCGGCGTCCAGCTCCTCCGCGACGACGACCGGCATGCCGGTCATGGATCCCTGTCCCATCTCGACGGCGGCCGAGACGATCGTGATCGTGTCGTCGGAATTGATCGTCACCCAGATGTTCGGCGACAGGCCGGCGGCCTGAGCCGAAGCGCGCGCGACCCGGCCAATACGGCCGAGATCGAAAGCAAAGGCGAATGTCAGCCCGGCCGTCGTACCGACGACGAACTCGCGTCGGGAGATGTCGATGGCCATGGCTATGCCTCCCCGCGCGCCGCGCGCTCGACGGCGCGCACGATGCGGCCGTACGTCCCGCAGCGGCAGAGGTTGCCGTTCATGGCCTGGATGATTTGAGCGCGCGTGGGCTTCGGCGTCTTCGCCAGCAAGGCGGCGGCCTGCATGATCTGCCCCGACTGGCAGTACCCGCATTGCAGCACCTGCTCGGCGAGCCAGGCTTTCTGGACCGGGTGGCCGCCGTCCGGCGAGAGGCCTTCGATGGTGGTGACGCGCTTGCCCTCGACGACCTGCATCCGGGTGACGCAGGACCGGGTGGCCTGGCCGTCCAGGTGCACGGTGCAGGAGCCGCACATCGCCATCCCGCAGCCGTACTTCGTCCCGGTGAGCTTGAGCTTCTCGCGCAGCACCCACAGCAACGTCTCGTCCGGCTGCGCCGCGACGTCCATCTGCCTGCCATTGAGTATGAAGATCATGAGGACCTCCCCCGAGCCGGCGACATTAATACCGCCACCGGGGAGCCTTGTATACTGGCTCACCGCCATGGACATCAAGGGACTGACCGGAGCCGAAACGCTGCTGCGCGTGCTGGCGGCGATGGGCGTGGAGCGCATCTTCGCCTCGCCGGGATCGGAGTGGGCCCCCATCTGGGAACACCTCGCCAAGCCCTACGGATCGCCGCACGAGATTCCGCGCTACCTGTCGTCGCGCCACGAGGAGGTCGCGGTCGGAATGGCCAGCGGCTATACGAAGGCCACCGGCAAGCTCCCCGCCGTGATGATCCACACCACCGTCGGCGCGCTCCACGCCACGATGGCGTTGCGTGCGGCGCTCCACGAACACGTGCCGATGGTCGTGCTCGCCGGCGAATCGATCGGCTTCGGCGAGATCCCCGGCCCCGATCCGGGCCACCAGTGGCTTCGCGTCCTCGCCGACACGGGCGGGCCGGCGCGGCTCGTCGGCGATTGCGTCAAGTGGAGCTACGGCCTGAACACGAGCGCGCTCCTGCCGTCGACCATCCAGCGCGCCTGCCAGCTCGCGATGGCCGCGCCCCAGGGACCCGTGTTCGTCTCCGTCCCGATGGAGTTCCTGCTCGAGACGATGGCGACGAATCCTCCGGCGGTGGCGAGCATCCCGTCAGCGCCGGCCGCGCTACCGTCGGCGATCTCCGAGCTGGCCCGCCTCCTCGCCGCCGCCGCGAATCCGGTGATCGTGACCGAGGAAGCCGGACGCACGCAGCGCGCGGTCGAGCACCTCGTCGTGCTGGCCGAGCGGCTCGGCGCCCCGGTGGTCGAGGGCTGGCATCCCGCGTTCGTGAACTTCCCGCGCCAGCATCCGCTCTACGGCGGGATCGGCCGCGCCGCCCACCTCGCCTCCTATTTGAAGGACGCTGACCTCGTGTTCCTGCTGGCCGCGGTGGCGCCGTGGCATCCGCCGTCGTCGGCGCCCGGCCCCGCGACCAGGGTCGTCGTGCTCAGCGACGATCCCGTGCGCTCGGACATTCCGTTCTGGGGATACCGCTCGGACCTCGCGGTCACCGGCGATCTCGAGGCCTCACTCGGCATGCTGGTCGAGCGCGTGAACGAGATGGTTCCGCCAGGCACGCGGTCGAGCCGCGCCGAGCGCTGGCGCGCTCACCACCAGCAGCGGCGCGACGCGCTGGCTCAGGAAGGCCGCGCGGCGGGAGCGACGAGCCCGATCGATACGCGCTGGGTCGTTCGTGAGCTGAACGAGGTGCTGCCCGACGACGCGACCGTCGTCGACGAGACGATCACGCATCGGCTCGACATCCATCGCTTCCTCGATCGTCTGACCTCCGGCCGCTTCTTCTCGGGCAGCTACGGAGGCCTCGGCACCGGGCTGCCGACCGCGCTCGGCGTCAAGGCCGCGCATCCGGAGCGCCCCGTCGTCGCCCTGATCGGTGATGGCTCGTTCAACTACAACCCGGTGACGGCGGCGTTCGGCGCGGCCCAGGAGCACCGGCTGCCGATTCTCATCGTGCTGTTCAACAACTCCGGGTATCTCTCGCAGAAGTCCGGCGTCCCGCAGCACTATCCCGAGGGTTGGGCCGTGAAGTCGCAGACGTTCGTCGGCACGTCGATCACGCCGAACCCCGACTACGCGGCGCTCGCCCGCGCCTTCGGCGGCTACGGCGAGAAGGTCGAGAAGCCCGGCGAGGTGCGGGCCGCGCTCCTCCGCGGTCTTCAGGCCGTGGCCTCGGGTCAGCTCGCCGTGCTCGATATGAGGCTTCAGCCCATCAACACGAGCGGCGAGGTGTGACGACTACTGGCACGCGCCGGTCTTGACGGTTCCGCTGTACGAGCCCGTGAAGTTGGATCCGCCTCCCCCGCGAGCCCCGCTGACGAGGAATTGCCTGACGCTCTCGGGAGTGCCGGCGTGGTCGGAGTTCTTGTACACGCTGGCCTTGTTGTCGTCCACGGGCTTGACGCCGAGCGAGTCGAGATCACCGAGCGTGGAGTAGACCGCCGCCGCCCACTGCCACTGCACCGCCACGCCTGGGGTGTCCGAGATGATCCTGCCCGACCATGTGACGTTCTTGATGCCTCCCGGCAGGGAGGTCGTCACCGGGAATGCGGCGCCCGTGAAGAACGTGTTCCCCGGGAGGCCGAACGGAACCGTCGTGACCCACGTCCCGGTGAACGTCGTCGACGCCGTCGTTTCGGTGGGCGAGAACGTCACCTCGGCGTCCGGCACCACGACGCTGATCAGCCCATCGGCCGAGTTGATCGTCACGTCCTGGAACTGGATGGTGACCGGCGCGGACTGAGGACCACTCACCTTGAGAACGCTGTTGAACCAGATCGTGCGGCCAGCCGGGATGGGGGTGCCGTCGAAGTTCGCGGTGATGGAGCTGGGATCGGCACAGACGAACTCGACGGGCACGGAAATGCCCACGTGGCCGCTCGCTCCACCCTTGAAGCTCTTGTCGAAGTCGCCCGAGAAGGTCGAGTGGTCGACCGTCACGGCGACACCGATTTCGTTGCCGGCATACCTGGGAGCCAGGCTGCCTCCGGTGACCTTGAAGCGGAAGACGAAGACGTCCGTCGAGGACAGATCGAAGTAACTGAACTCGATGATGTCGCCTGTCAGCAGGACGCCGGAGTATTCGATCTGGCTGGCGTAATCGTCGACGTCCCCCGTCATCGTGAACGTGCCACGGAGCACGGTGCCTGATCCGGCGTCGAGCTGCGCCTCGATCGCCAGGGAGCTGGGAGGTTCGATGGCGACGCGGCGTGCGCCAGGGGTGAGGCGCGTCGAGAGCGGCGTTGCATTGATGGTGAGCAGTCCGCTGGCGGCGTCGTACCTGGTCGTCCCGCCTCCGAACAGGGTATTCGGCTCACCCAGATTGTCGCCGTAATCGGCGGCACTCGCGGCGCCGCACAGGAGCAAGAGGCTGCAGGCCACCAACCCGGCCGTGTACGCTCGCATAGCACCTCCAATTCACGGTCACTGCGTCGTTGTCTGTGGTGAATGCGGATAGCAAAGCGTGTTCCCAACCTGTCGACACGCAAGTGAGGCATATGTATGTCGTCGAGCCGACTGGGGGCGCTTGCCTGGATGCCACGCCGTCGTGCGGGGACAGGACGGCACGCGAGCCAGCGCGATGGTGGCCCGCCCGACGAGTCGAACCGGGAGAAACCGCCCGCTACGCGCGGAGCCGCGGCAACAGCTTCAACGCGTTGTCGCGATCGATGGCGCGCAGGTCGCTCGCGCTGAATCCATAGTCGGTCAGGCCCTTGACGTGATCCGCGCTCGCCCGGAACGGGAAGTCCGTGCCGAACACCACCTGCGAGAGCGGCACGAGCTTCAGCAGCGAGGACAGCGCCATCGGGTGCGCGGCCTGGGCCACGTCGTAGTTGAACTTCCGCAGCTCGTAGGCCACGCCGTTCGGCACCCGCGACTCGAGGCTCTTGTTCTGCAGCGGCAGCCGCGTGAAGCGCTCGGTCAGGAACGGCATCGTGCCGCCGGCGTGGGAGAAGATCCAGCGGATGTCGGGGAAGCGGGCGGCGGTGCCGCTGAAGACGACGCTCGCGATGGTCCGCGTGGTGTCCGTGCCGTACTCGACGACCGCCGGAGGAATGTCAGGAACCAAACTGCGGCAGCAGCTCGGCGCGGTCGGATGCGTGTACGCCACTGCCTTTCGCCGGTTCAGCTCCTCCATCACGGGAGTGAAGGCCGGGTCGCCGAGCCACTTGTCACCGTAGCTCGTGAAGAAGCCGACGCCGTCGGCCTTGAGGGTGTCGAGCGCGTACGCGATCTCGGCGAGCGTGCCGTCGACGTCGGGCATCGGCACCGCCGCGAACAGGCCGAAACGCCCGGGATAATCGCGGCCAAGCCGCGTGCTGTACTCGTTGCACTCGCGGGCGAGGCGGCGCGCGGTGGCGGCGTCCACGAAGCTGAAGCCAGGGGTCGTGATCGACGCGACGGCGGTGGCCACGCCGCCCTTGTCCATGTCCTCGAGCGATTTGGCCGGCGTCCACTCGATCACCGGGCGCTGCTGGACCCCTTTGTCGGCCAGAGCCGCGACGTACGTGGGCGGCCCGACGTGATGATGGACGTCGATCCGATGGGGCGCCGCCGCGCTGGCGGCAGGTTGCGGCGACGCTGACCGACACCCCTGGAGCAACGCGTCGGCGCCGAGCGTGGCGAGACCGGCGATGAACGTCCGTCGGTTGTTCGCGTGTTCGTGGCTCATCAGTGTCGCTCCGTGGTCAGGTGGTGCACTCCGGAGAACGTCGCCAGCCGCTTGGCCAGCGGCGTGTTGCGGCTGCGGCCCACGCGGACCTCGCCATCGATGATCACCGCCGAGATCCCGGGGATGTCGCCGCGCGCGATCGCCCCCAGCGCGTCGGCGGCCGCGGAGGCGACCGGAGCGTCGCAGACGACCAGATCGGCCGGCTCGCCGACGGCGATCGTCCCGGTCATCAGCCGGAACGCGCTCCGGTTGTTGCCGGTGGCGAGCGCGATCGCCTCCGCCGGCGCGAGATCGCCGAGCGACGCCAGCTCGCAGACCGACTTCAGCACGCCCATCGGCATCACGCCGGTCCCCGTCGGTGTGTCGCTGGCCACGCACACGCGCTCGAGCACGCCCGCCTCGCGAGCCAGCGCCAGGATGTGGAGCGCCGATTTGAGGTTGCCCGCCTGGACGATCTGGAGCGTCATGTCGCTTTCGCGAATGATCCGGCGCAACCCGTTGTCGTCGAGCGACGTCGTGCCGCCGTTGACGTGGCCGCAGACGTCAGGCCGCAGGTGCAGGAGCACCTCGTGGCTGATGGGGCTCGAGCCGGGGATCGACGTTCCGCCACTGTGGGACATGACGCAGAGGCCGTGCTTCTGGGCCTGCCGGACCTCGGGCTCGCCGTCGCGCGGATCGCGATAGCCCCCGAAGCCGTACTTGGCGTGCCGCACGCCGTGCCTGGCCATCTCGGCGAAGTCGGCGTCGGTGAGCCCGGGCTCGAGGATGACCGAGCCGGCGTTGACCTTCATCCCGTTGGGATGGAAGTTGGCGAAGCACTTCGCCGCCGTGATGGCCAGCGCCTTGGCGGCCACGGGATCGTGAGGCCGGCCCGGGGCGTGAACGCCCTCCCCCGCCGACACGACGCTGGTGATCCCGCCGTGAACGTAGGAGTCGAGAAAGTCCACCGTCTTCTGGCGGGGCGTGTAGTCACCCAGCACGACGTGGCAGTGCGAGTCGATCAGCCCGGGGATCACGGTCGTCCCGCGGCAATCGACGACCACGTCGGCGCTCGCCGCACCGGGGCCGGCCCCCGCTCCGATCGCGGCGATTCGGCCGTCGCTGACGAAGATCACATCGGCGTCGGAGCGTGGATCGGCCAGACGGCCGGTGACCAGCGCACCGATGTTGACGAGGCCCAGCGTGGCCATCAGTACTCGCCGAGGCAGCGATCGACCATGGCCTTCGCACTGGTCCAGTCGTAGGCCCGGAACATCCGCGCGTTCACCACGGGCTGCGCCGCCGAGTAGAACATCTCGTACTGGAGCTGGCGGCCGGCGAACTCGGTCCCCACCATGTCCCAGATCAGCTTGAGCAGCTTCACGCGGTCACGGGCGCTGGCCACGCCCGAGCGATAGTACCGCTCGGTGTCGGCGCGCGTCTCGGGCGAGTCGAACGCCGCCAACGACGACGGCAGCGCCTGGAAGGCGCCGCCGGCCAGCTCGCGCACCGCGCGCATGAGATCGACGATGAGCCGTCGCTGCAGGCTCATCCCCGCGTAGACGTACTGCGGGTGAGGCCGGGCCACGCCTTCACTGATCAGCGGAAAGCGCCGGGCGGCGTGGACGAGGCCGTCGAAGGCGGCGCACAGCGCCGCGATCTCGCCCCCCAGGTGCGACTGGGTCGCGGCGTTGCCTTCGTTGCTGTGCAGCTCCACCAGCTTCATGGCGAGACCGGCCAGGAACTCGAGCTTCACGCCGAAGCGCACCAGCGACTGGAAGTTGGCCATCGTGTGCGAGGGCGTCTCGTGGAACTGCGCGTTGACGAGGTCCACGCGTCGGTAGACGAAGACCTGCTCCCACGGCACGAAGACGTCGTCGAACACGACGGTGACGTCCAGCTCGTCGAAGCGGGCCGAGAGCGGGTAGTCGTAGACGCTCGTCGCCTGGGCCGCGAACGGCCGGCGCGGATAGAGCTTGAGGCCCTCGGCGTTCATGGGCATGACGAGCGAGAGCGCGTAGTCGTCGTCCCCGGGCGCGAGCGGCGTGATGTAGGACAGGAACAGCCAGTCGGCCATCGCGGCCGACGTGGCGATGGCCTGGCAGCCGCGCACGACGATGCCGTGGTCGCGCTCGCGCACGACGCCGGGATAGAGGAACGGCTCGGGCTGGCGGTGAGCCGGCTGCGAGCGGTCGATCTGGGGCGGCACGATCGCGTAGGAGAGGTAGAGGTCCTCGGCGCGCGCCTTCTCCCAGAACTTCACGACGTTGTCGCCGAACTGGCGGCCGGCCCGGTCGAAGAGCTGGCGCCACGACGCGAGCGCCGTGATGACGGCGGCGACGTGGTCGGGCGTGCGCCCCATGAGCCCGTAGGAGGGCTCGGCCCAGAAGCGGTGGACGCGGCGGCGGATCTCGAGGTCGTCCGCGCTGCGCGGGATCAGCCACATCGCGCCGTCGCACCGGCCCGTGGCCGGATCGACGGCCGTGGTCACGTCGGGCGAGGCGGCCGCCCGATCGTACGTCTCGGCGATCTTGCGGATCGGCTCGACGAACGCCGGGTGCTTGGTGACGTCGTCCACGCGCTCGCCGTCGAGGAAGACGGCGCGTCCGTCGCGCAGCGACGCGACGTAGGCGGCGCCCCCACGCATCGTCATGGGTGTTTCTTCGCCTCCTCGGGATGTTGCGGCGGTCAAGATATCACGGGTCGCGTCATGACAAACCGGAGGGCCGATGATAGAGTCACGCAACTCGAATGAGTCGTCATGGGCCCTTGCCCACCCACGCAGTATGAAAATCAGCTACCATTCGCCGGCCGCGGCTCGGGCAACGTCGCGCTGTCTTGGTACGAGCGCGTCCGTAATGAGTCTGACGTGGGAGCTTTCGGCACCCCGCATTGTTGCGTTCGAGCACGCCGAGCAGAGTCGTGCGTAGAGGGAAGCTCCTCCGAGTCGCGGCCACACTTCTGGCAGGAGGCGGCGTGATGGACCAGCTGATCGAGCGATGCTGCGGGCTGGATGTGCACCGAGACACCGTCGTCGCGTGTGTGCGCGGGCCGGGACCGAACGGGCGGCGGCAGCACGAGGTGCGGACGTTCGGGACGACCGCGGTCGAGCTGCTCGCCTTGCGCGACTGGCTGGAGGCGCACGCGGTCACGGATGTGGCGATGGAGAGCACGGGCGTGTACTGGAAGCCCGTGTTCTACGTGCTCGAGGAGGCCTTCACGTGTCTGCTGGTCAACGCCGCCCACATCAAGCAGGTCCCGGGCCGGAAGACCGACGTCAAGGACTGTATGTGGATCGCGCAATGCCTGGAGCACGGGCTGCTGCGGGGCAGCTTCGTGCCGCCGGCGCCGATTCGAGAGCTCCGCGACCTGACGCGGCATCGCAAGGTGCTCATCCAGGAGCGGACCCGGGCCGCCAACCGCCTGCACAAGCTCTTGGAAGATGCCGGGATCAAGCTGGCGTCGGTCGCCACCAACATCCTCGGGGTGTCGGGCCGCGCGATGCTGGAGGCGCTGGTGCACGGCACGACGGACCCCGCCGTGCTGGCCGACCTGGCCCGCGGCAAGCTGCGCAAGAAGCTGCCGGCCTTGCGCCAGGCGCTGGCCGGACGCTTCCGGCCCCATCACGCGTTTCTGGTCGGTCAGCTGTTGGCGCACGTGGACTATCTGGATGAGGCGATCACCACGATGAGCGAGGAAGTCGAGGGGCGGCTGGCCCCTTTCGCCGCGCAGCTGACGCAGCTGGACACGATCCCCGGGATCAATACGCGCACCGCCGAGGTGATCATCGCCGAGCTCGGGGTGTCCGGGCAACAACGAGAGCGCGGGGAAGCATCAATCGGGGAAGACCCGGAAAGGCAACCGGTGGTTGCGGATGACCCTCATCGAAGCCGCCGGGGCGGCGATCCGCACCAAGGACAGTGCGCTGGGGGCCCGGTACCGACGCGTGATGCGGCATCGCGGGCACAAGAAAGCCGTGGTGGCGGTGGCGCACGCGATGCTCCGGGCGGTCTACCATCTCCTGGCCGAGGGCACGACGTACCGTGAGCCGGGCGCCGACTACTACGACCGCCACCACACTCACCGGGTCACACGCCGCGCGATCCAATTGCTCGAACGCCAGGGGTACCGCGTGGTTCTCGAACCGGCTGCCTAAACGTATGCCGAAACGTGAGCCCCGGCTTACGGAGGATTTTCCGAGCAGCCTGCGACGTTTTCGATGGTGGGCGGTGCCGGTGCCCGTGCTCGTGGCCCTGGTCGCCGTGGGCCTCGGCATCCCGGCGCTGGGGGCTGCCCTGGT
>WNGH01010592.1_pt1 | contig 10201 bp, 10 predicted proteins | sample 5400631 | NCBI WGS metagenome assembly WNGH01 (sample SAMN13153373, study PRJNA577476) | soil metagenome | isolation source: 115 cm soil or saprolite under Garry oak tree replicate 1 | place: USA:California | collected 2016-06-15 | reverse complement strand
CAATCCGCCCCCGAACGGTCGCCTATCCTGCGGCCTCCCGGGCTACTCATCCGTTTCTGCCGCGAAGCTACTCCCAATGGTCACGCCCCGAATGCCCAGCGCCGTAGGGCAGGCGTCCCCGCCTGCCGGTTCGAGCGGCTTCCAGCCGCGCGTTGGTGTTCGATCTCCTCGTCCTTCCAGAAACTTGGGGCAGGATGCCCCGGGAACCGGCAGGCTGGAAGCCCGCCCTACCTCCCGGACCCCTCATCGTCTCCGCTTCGGAACCGCCCGCCGGCATCCAAATTTCTCACAGTGAGAAATTTGATAACCCCCACGCCTGCAAGGACTTAGGACGATGTCTCAGCTAACTCTTTACAATGTGACCAGCCGAGTCACGGATCGGTTCCATTCCAGCCCCAACATGACTGCGGAGTCCACCCAAAGGGTTGCAGCGCACGGACTTCCCTTGGATGGGTCCTGCGAAGTTGTTCACCGGGGCCTCTGGAGCCGCCCGGAGTGGCCGCGCGCAGCGCCCGCATTCCGCAAAATGTAACCACGGATGACGCGGATGGCACGGATGGCTGCGGATGCGAAAGCCCTTTTATCCGCCTGAATCCGTGTAATCCGTGGTCAACCTCCGCTTTCTGCATTCTGCATTCTTCCTTCTTCCTTAACCCCTTCTGGTCGTGCAACTTGTCAAATCTCTCACAGTGAGAAATTTGGATGCCGGGGCGCTTCCACACAGAGGAGAGCCTGGTTCGGAAAGCAAGAGGATTTCGCTCCTTCCGGGCCTTGGGCAACTTCGCTCGGACCAGACGGCTCGCTCCCGAGGCGATTGTCTTCCCCCACTCCGTGACTGGCCTCCTGGTTCGTTTGCCAGGACGGATCTGCTGCCTGAGAGCGTGTTTTAAAAATCCACGAAAGCGCCGCTTGAAGGCACGCGGCCTCCAGGAAACACGGCGATTCTGGCCCCATTGTAGGCCCGGTCCCCTGACCGGGCGATTTTTAAAACACACCCCAAGCCAAACCAAGCCGCAGATCAATGGCCGCAACCTCATCGACCTCATTCAGGCACACGGGGGCCGCGCCGACCTCCTGCTAATCCGCAGCATCTGCTATGGACGCGAGGATACGGTGTTCCGGGAACACTCCCGGCTCGCCGATGAGCGGTTGGTCGTTTTGGCGTGCCTTTGCGGCAGCCCATATTGCACGACCATCACCGTGCGGGTTCAGCGTTCGGAAACCACCGTCCTCTGGTCCGACTTTGCGCCAGCCTGCTTGGGCGCCCAGATCGGATATCACCGGATCGGTCCTTTCACGTTCAGCCGAGAGCAGTATGAGGACGTTTTGCAGACGGGCCGGGCACTCTGCCGGGATTTGCAGAGCACCGGATGAGCGAGCCTGACACCGCGCCATCGGGCTGATAAACGCTGATTCAAAAGGGCTGAAGGCCCGAAAGAAAATAGCCCGGGGCAAGCGAACAACGCGAGCGCCGCCTCGGGGAAAAGGCCGGATGGCGAGGCGCGACGAAGGAGAATATCCCTGGTGGATCTTCGACTGAGGAGCAACGAAGCCAGACGGCCTTTTCCCCGAAAACCCTCCGGGCGGCGGGTCTTTTGTCCGTGGCCGGCGTTGGCTCGTTCCTCACAGCCCGCTGCGGGCGCTGCGCGCGGCCAAGGCCGCCTTGGCCACAGCCAAAATCCCTCGCCGCAGCGCCCCTCGTAGTTTCCAAACAGGCTCTAAAAGGGCGGCACAATGCGCCCGTTAAGAACCCACAGCAGCCAGCTCGCCTTGAGCACTAACACCGCGTCGCCGGTCTATGCCGAGCGGTACGCCTGCGACGCGGCCTCACGGTTGAGCAGCTTATCCAACGGCACATATTCTGCTGTCAACGGCTATTTGGCGAATTCACCACTCGTCAGCACGATCATGCTCAAGCAGAATTCAACGACGCGCATGACGACCGCGAACTCAGACGATTTCCTGAACCGGTCGCTCGCCATCTCATCCGTGGCATCCGCGTCATCCGCGGTTAATTATTCGTATTTGTACAACAGCGCGAACCAGAGGACGGAGCGTCGCGAGCCAGACTCCTCCCTCAGGCTCCGCCAGTACGATTCACCAGACCAAGCTGCTACCGCCAACCCGTGCCGGTTCTCGACCAAATTCACCGACGACCAGTCCGACTTTCCTTATTACGGCCTCAGGTACTGCAATCCAGGTACGGGAAGGTGGCTGAGCCGAGATCTTCTGCGCGAGAGAGGCGAGCGGGATCTCTGCACCTACGTTGGAAACGATCCAGTCAATCGCCTGGACCCTTTAGGCTTAATTGAAGTTTGCGTGGCGACTTGGAATCGTCACGTTCCATCTGTCAGACACGTTGCAATTGTTAATGCGGGAGACGGAAATATTATATTGAGTCAGTTCCCGGATCCACATCGATGGCACGGCAAGAACGAGCCGCTGGATTATTTGGAAACACTCCGCAAAGCGGAAAGAGATCCGGATAGGGGTTTCAAGGCTCACGTCCCGGACGATGAGGCGTTCCATGCAGTCGTTAAGGATCAAACGAGCCGCCTGGGCTGGGACTGACTGAGCAGGAAGAAAAACAAGAAGAATACCAATTGTGCGCATGCTTCTGCAGATGCGCTGCACAAAGGCGGAGCTCCGGTTGACGACGATTATTATTGGCCTGGGAACCTCGGGCATAGACTGAGAAACCTCAGTAAGGAGCACGCGCTGTCGCAAAAGTGGTCCGTTCAACCAGCGACGGCTACCGAAGTGTTCGATCTCGCAAATTGAAAGTTACAGGTCATGCAATAGTGGATTGACGCTATGAAAAAGCTGCCTTGGATCTTAGCTCTTTTGAATGTAGTGTTTACTTTTGTGGTTTTTATGTATGCCATCATGAACCCAGAGAAGAACGGGTTGCTGCCAATATTAGTCTATTTCGTGGATGTCCCAGCTTCATTCGGGGCGGAACGGCTACGCGACCTACTGCACGATCATTTTAGCTTGGTCACTCGGCTGACTATCGACTGCCTAATTTACATGCTAGTCGGGTTCGTCTGGTTTTATCTGATCGGTACGGTGTTAAGGTTGATAATCCTTCGGTTAGTGCCGAAAACTTCGGCTGGTTAAGTAGGAGGCGAACCCGGTCAAGGCTCTATCGATCAGTCGAAGTGAACGGCAACCAACAGCAGGGCGAATCCCACGACTTTGATTTGGTACCGGAGACAGCTTTTTGGAGTCCGCGGCCTTGCAATCAAGGCAGGTGCGCCATCACATGTATTCATTCCGAACGCCTGAACGCGGCCACCAACACCCAGTGCCGTTCTCTAACTACCTCACCGGCCTCGGCCAACCCCCGTTCGGGCGGCGGTGACTGATGACCAGGCAGCATTAACGCGTATGCAAACTATCACCATCAGTTTTCCAGAGCTTGAACAGTTGCCGCAAGAACGGCGCGAGGAAGTTTTACGCCGCTGCATGGCTGGTCCCGAGATGAGGCAATTGCGGGCGCGTTGGAGTCGCTACTCGGCGTTTGGGGGCGCCGCGGTCGGGTGTGCCATTGCCATCATCGCCTACCTGATTTTGCACCGGAGCACGACCACCACCTTTATCGCTGCAGCGATTGGTGTGGTCGTTTCCCATGCGGTCGTGATGGTGCTCAAACCGGTGGCCGAGTTTCGATTGCTTCGACAACTGTTAAGACAAGAATTGCTCGAGCACCCCGCCTCCGGATAAAATGTTCTGACACGATGGCCATCCGCGACCACATCGCCACCCGTCTGACCATCAAGCCGGAGGATTTCGATTACCCGTTGTCCAGCCCGCGCGTCGGCTTGGGCAGAGCCGATCGGCTCTTCGGCGAACAGCTGCCCAAACTGCTCGACGAGCTCAGCGAGGTCCTCGCGGCATGAGCGGCTCAAGCGACAACCGCGATGCTGTAGGCCGCGTGCCCCCACGCGGCGAACGGGCGAATGCGAAAAACGCCGCGTCAGGGGACGCAGCCTACAACCAGCCCAGGCCAGTTGTTGTAGGCCGCGTGCCCCCACGCGGCGAACGGGCGTACGCGAAAAACGCCGCGTCAGGGGACGCAGCCTACAACCAGCCCAGGCCGGTTGTTGTAGGCCGCGTGCCCCCACGCGGCGTCCCCGTGCCCCCACCAGACCAACCACGTCCGCGCCGCATGCGCCGCCTGCACCGCGTCTGGCCCGACCGGGATGGCAGCGTTTCCTATCTGCTGACGATCTGCGTAGATGGCCGCGCCCCGGTGCTCAACAACGAAACCACATTCGAGCGATTCGGTGCGTTCCTCCTCGACAGCCCGCAACGGTATCATTGGTTCGGACGCCGTTTTGTCGTCATGCCCGACCACATTCACCTGATTGCCCACATGGTTCCCGGCGCGGTGCGCCTCGGCCAATGGATTAAGGCGCTGAAGGCGGTGGTCGGTGGTTTGAAACAACGCGAGGAATGCCCGGTGGGGGCACCGGGCCTACAGGGCGACGTCCTCGTAGGCCGTGTGCCCTCACACGGCGTCCCCATGCCCACACACGGCGAACGCGCGAACGTCAAAGACGCCGCGTCAGGGGACGCGGCCTACAACAACCCCCGGCCAGATGATGTAGGCCGTGTGCCCTCACACGGCGTCCCCACGCCCACACACGGCGAACGCGCGAACGTCAAAGACGCCGCGTCAGGGGACGCGGCCTACAACAACCCCCGGCCAGATGATGTAGGCCGCGTGCCCCCACGCGGCGTCCCCGCGCCTCCACACGGCGGCCACGAATTCACCCGCGCCAAACGTTCCTGGCGTTGGCAGGACGGTTTCCATGACCACAAATTTCGGACGCCGGAAAGCGAATCGCGCAAATGGGAATACGTGTGCTTGAATCCGGTGCGCTACGGTCTGGTCCAACGTCCGGAAGAATGGCCGTTCGGCGGCGAGATTTTTTACGATGAGGCGGGCGGGCCGCGCTTGATTCGCTGCACGCCGCCATTGTTGGAGACCGGCGTTTTGATGGCGGAGGAAACGCCGCGTGAGGACACGCGGCCTACATCACGACCACGCACAGTTCATCTGTAGGCCGTGTGCCCCCACACGGCGTCCCCATGCCCCCACACGGCGAACGGGCGAACGTGAAAAACGCCGCGTGAGGGCACGCGGCCTACACCACGACCACGCACCGTTCTTTTGTAGGCCGTGTGCCCCCACACGGCGCAACCCCGGCGAGGCGGAAGAAAGCGGCTCAAGCGCAACGAGCTAAACCTGGACGTCTTCTGGTTCAATCAGGCCAGCACCTCGAGGATTCCGAAGCGGTGTCGGTTTCAGTATTGATAACTATGCCCCAGCTTCCGTTCGGCTGGCCTCCCAGGAGAACAATAAATGACCACCACCTTCATCGCCGCGACGTGGCATCTCGCACCGGCCCTGAAATCTGCGCCCCTCCCACCAAACCGCCAGCGCTACTTCGCCCCCTGATCGATCCAGGCGCGGATCAGGGCGACCTGGTCCTTGCTCAATGGATCGCCCTTGTCCACCGGGGGCATCCAGTCGTCCTCATCGCCAATGCGGCCGATGTTGTGCACCAGCACGCTCTTGGCGCTGTTGCCCGCTTCGATCACCTTCCCGTTTTCGCTCCCTTTCAACGCCGCTTCCAGGCTGTCGAGGCGCAGTTTGGCCTTTTGCTTTTCCGGGCCGTGACATTTGAAGCAGGTCTTTTCAAAGATCGGCCTGATGTCCGCCGCGTAAGTGACCCCCTCTTTGTCTGCCGGCGGAGGCAGTTTGCTGACATCGACAGTTTTGTCCGCGGCGATGGCAGCGGACCCCGCCAGGATGACTCCGGCGGCGATGGAGGGAACCAGGAATTTCATGAACATAGTTTTTATCGTTGTTGCGGCCGAGCATTTCCAAAGACGCGCCGGAGGTCAAAAATATTCCATAAGAAATCTTTCCCTGGTGCTCCCAGCGTCGCCGCCACGTTTCCGCCATTGACGACTCGGCGCCAAATATCCAACGTCTCGGCGCGCATGCCGCCGCAACGATCTCCAAAAACCGCCATCCCCCGGGATTGATTCCATGCTCGCCTGGACCGTCTATATTTCCTTCCTCGGAGCGGCGGTCCTGCTGCTGCTGGACCCGGCCAATCAAAAGGCCGCGCGCACGATTGCCCTGCTCACCGCCGGCATGGGTCTTTTGGTCGCGCTGGCAGGCGTGGTCCAATATCAGGCCGCTTCCGGCATCGTGCCGGTCTGCGATCGTGTCTGGATTCCTTCGCTGGGCATCCGTTATCACTTCGCGGCCGATGGCATCAGCCTGACGCTGCTCTTGCTGACGGGCATCGCGGCGGTCGTCGGGATTCTGTTTTCCTGGAACGTGGCGCATCGGGTGAAGGAATTCTTCGCGTTCTATCTGGTGCTCATCGGCGGAGTCTATGGCGTCTTCCTCAGCTTTGATTTGTTTCTCCTGTTCCTGTTTTACGAGCTGGCGATCATCCCGAAATATTTTCTCATCGCCATCTGGGGCTCGACCGACAAGGAGTACGGCGCGATGAAGCTGGCGCTTTATTCGTTTGTCGGCAGCGGGATGGTGCTCATCGGGTTGATCGCGGCTTATGTCGTCGCGGGCGGGACGACGTTTGACCTGGTCGAGTTGGCGAAGTTTCCCTTTCCGGAACCGTTCCAGCGCTGGGCGTTTCCGCTGGTATTTGTGGGCTTCGCCATTCTGGCCGGGCTGTGGCCGCTGCACACCTGGGCGCCGACCGGCCACGTGGCCGCGCCGACGGCGGCGTCGATGTTGCTGGCCGGCGTGGTGATGAAACTCGGCGCCTACGGCGCCCTGCGCGCGGCGATGACGCTTTTCCCGCTGGGGCTGGCGGCGTGGCGCGACGCGCTGGCGGTGCTGGCGGTGATCGGCATCGTGTATGGAGCGATGGTCGCGCTGGTGCAAAAGGATTTCAAATTCGTGATTGGCTATTCGAGCGTGAGCCACATGGGGTTTGTGTTGCTCGGCCTGATGACGATGACCACCATCGGCCTGAGCGGCGCGGTGCTGCAAATGTTTTCCCACGGCATCATCGCCGGGCTGCTCTTCGCGGTGGTCGGGCGGATGGTGTATGACCGCGCGCACACCCGGCAGTTGGCGGAACTGGAGAAAATGAATCTGCACCGCGCGATGCCCTTCGCCGCGTTCACGTTTGTCGTGGCCGGGCTGGCGTCGATGGGGTTGCCCGGATTCAGCGGGTTCGTGGCGGAATTGCAGGTGTTGATCGGGGCGTGGCGCGCGTTCCCGACTTTGGCCGTGGCCAGCGGCCTGGGCATCGTGATTGGAATCGCCTACGTGATCCGCACCATCCAGCAATCCTTTTTCGGGGCGGGCGCGGGCGCGGGCGCGGGCGCCGTTTCGACTCTCCCGGCGCCAGGAGTCTGGGAACCGATCTCCGTGCCGGAACGAATCGGCGCCGCGATCCTCATGTCGATCACCTTGCTGATCGGGCTGCGCCCCAGTTTGTTGTTGGACCTCATCGTGCCCAGCCTCAATTCTCCATTGATGTCCCATCTGGTGAAGGGAGGACCACTCTGAGCTTCGCCCAACTCTTTCTGCTGGTCGTGCCCGAAACCATCGTGGTGGCGACCGCGTTCGTGGTTTTGCTGGTCGATCTGGCCGCGATGCGCCAACGCCCCACGCGCACCCGCCTGCGCTGCGGCGCGTTGCTGGCCGGCGTGGGCTGTCTCGCGGCGGCTTTCTGGCCGGGCGCAAGCGGACCGGCGGGGACCACCAACTATTATGACGGCCTGTTGATCCTCGATCCTCTCACTCAACTCATTCAGCAGGCCATCTTGCTCCTGACCATCTTCACCGCCCTGATCTCCATTGAAGGCGGCTTCACCGACCACGTGGGCGAATATTTTTTGCTCCTGCTGCTGGCGACCGTCGGGATGATGTTCCTGGTGAGCACGGCCAACATCCTGATGATTTTCATCTCGCTGGAACTCCTCAGCCTGTCGCTTTACCTGTTGACCGCGTTCAACAAGCAGAATCTGGCTTCCGCCGAGGCAGCGCTGAAATATTTTTTGTTTGGCGGCATGTCGGCGGCGATCATGTTGTTTGGCCTGAGCCTGGTCTATGGGCTGTCGGGCGAACTCAACCTCGGCAAAATCGCCGCGAAGCTCGTTGGTCCCACGCTCGATCCCCTCCTGGTGGTGGCGTTGGTCATGTTGGTCACCGGCTTCGGCTTCAAAGTCGCCGCCGTTCCCTTCCATCTCTGGGCGCCGGACGCATACCAAGGCGCGCCCACGCCATCGGCCGCCTTCATCGCGTCCGGCTCGAAGGTCGCCAGCTTTTATGTCCTGGCAAGGGTGCTGATGTCCGGTTTCCACGACGCGGCCGGGAGCGGTGCCTGGCGCGGCTTTTCGCCCGGCTGGGTGCCGCTCCTGGCCGTCGTCGCGGCGTTTTCCATGGTGCTCGGGAACCTGGCGGCGATTGCGCAGAAAAGTGTGCGCCGTTTGCTCGCCTACTCCGCGATCGCTCAAGCGGGCTACATGCTCGTCGGCTTGCTCGCCGATAATCCGCAAGGCCTGGCCGCGCTGATTTTCTACGCCATCACTTACGCCTTCACCATCCTAGGCGCCTTCGCGGTCGTCGGGGCGGTGCAGCAGGCGGCCAGCGGGGATGGCTTCGCCGCCTTCGCCGGCCTTCGCCAGCGCGCGCCGCTGCTGGCCTGTTCCATGATGGTGTTCATGCTTTCGCTCGCGGGCATTCCGCCGCTGGTGGGGTTCTTCGGAAAATTCTATCTCTTCACGGCCGCCGTCCACTCCGCCCCGGCAAACCTCGGCTTGCTCTGGCTGGTAGTGCTGGCCATCGCCATGAGCGCGGTGTCGCTCTATTATTACCTCCAAGTGCTCAAACAAATATTCGTGACGGCGGCGCCGGCCGGCTCGCCGTCGATTGAAGTTTCCCTCTCCACGAATATTCTCGTCACGTTGCTGGCGCTGGGGGCCTTGGTGGTTGGGGGCGCGCCGAATTTGTTGTTGGGCCGGCTCGTCGCCCTCATCAAGTGAATGTGGCCCTGCCCCGGTCCTTCTACGAACCGACCGCGCGGCTGGTCGCGCCGCGGTTGTTGGGGCATTTTCTGGTTCGCAACACGGCCCAAGGCTCGGGCGGCGGCGCGATCGTTGAAACCGAGGCCTATCTGGCCGATGATCCGGCCAGCCACGGCTACGCCGGGCGGACGGAGCGAAACCGCAGCATGTACGGACCGCCCGGCCGAGCCTACGTTTACTTCATTTATGGCAACCATTTCTGTGTGAACGCGGTCTGCCGCCCAAGCGGGTGCGCTGAAGCGGTCCTGATTCGCGCGATCGAGGTCACATGGGGCGAGGCCTGGATGCGCCAAAACCGGCCGGTCAACGACCCCCGCCAACTCACCAACGGCCCAGCCAAGCTCTGCGCCGCGTTGCGCATCGACCGCAAGCTGGATGGAGCGGACCTCTGCAATGTCCATTCACCCTTGTTCATCGCCTCCAACCCGGATCGCAAAACGTTCCTGGCCCAACGCGGACCACTGATCACCAGCGCCCGCGTCGGTATTTCCCGTGCCGCCCACCGGCCGCTTCGCTTTTACCTCCAAGCGAGCCAATGGGTATCTGGCAAGCGAACGAGTCCGCAGGCCGAAGCCGGGCTGCACCACACGCCTTAGCGCAAAATGCCCGGCGCCGTAGGGCGGGCGTCCTCGCCTGCCGGTTCGGGCGGCTTCCAGCCGCGCGTTGGTGTTCGATTAGCTCGTCATGCCAGAAAGTTGGGGCAGGATGCCCCAAAAACCGGCAGGCTGGAAGCCTGCCCTACTAAGTATCTGATTCCAAGCATCTTACAACGATTGGCCTGGGCGGTAGAAGCGCCCAAGAAAAGTCCAAGAAAAAACCGTTGACAGAAATCATTCGCTTTCATATTTTGAGTCGTCAGTCATCGGGCCGGAAAAAATAGAGACCGTCAGCCCTGGATACTTTGATTAAAGAAAGCCGGGGCCGATGGGCTATTGTCATTTTTTTCCTGGCATCGGGATAACGGGAACCGGCTTATGCCCATGTAGCTCAGTCGGTAGAGCGCGTCCTTGGTAAGGACGAGGTCATCAGTTCAATCCTGATCATGGGCTCCATGACCGGCCAGCAGTTTGAACGCAAACAGACAACAAATTGAACGCAGGAGAGCGCAATGGCT
>WNGH01007733.1_pt1 | contig 10203 bp, 9 predicted proteins | sample 5400631 | NCBI WGS metagenome assembly WNGH01 (sample SAMN13153373, study PRJNA577476) | soil metagenome | isolation source: 115 cm soil or saprolite under Garry oak tree replicate 1 | place: USA:California | collected 2016-06-15 | reverse complement strand
CTTTGAGCGCGAGATAAGATCTTATTTTCAAGAGCTTGAAAACCTAAACTCAAGTGAAACATCCTATGCGGTGAGGTCTTCCGCGACCGCGGAGGATCTGCCGGGCGCTTCGTTCGCCGGGCAGCAGGAGAGCTTCCTGAACATACGCGGTGCCGACAACGTGCTGCAGGCGATCCGGCATGTTTTCGCCTCGCTCTACAACGACCGCGCGATCTCGTACCGGGCGCACCAGGGGTTCGATCACGATTCCGTAGCGCTCTCGGCAGCGGTCCAGCAGATGGTTCGCAGCGACCTCGGGTCGAGCGGGGTCATGTTCACCCTGGATACGGAATCCGGTTTCCGGGACGTGGTCTTCATCACCTCTGCATACGGCCTGGGCGAGACGGTGGTGCAGGGGGCGGTCAATCCCGACGAGTTCTACGTCCACAAGCCGATGCTCGAGAAAGGCCGGCCGGCCATCGTGCGCCGGGCCCTCGGCTCGAAGCTGCAAAAGATGGTGTTCGGCAAGTCGGGCGAGGCGGGGCGTTCTACAAAAACCATTGAAGTTGAAGAAAGAGAAAGAAACCAGTTTTCCCTGTCCGATCAAGACGTCCTCGCGCTCGCGCGCTACGCGGTGGGGATCGAGCGCCATTACGGCCGCCCGATGGACATCGAATGGGGGAAGGACGGCGCCGACGGGCAACTCTACGTTCTTCAAGCCCGTCCCGAGACCGTCAAATCACGCCAGCGCGCCGACCAGCGCTATGCGCTCAAGGGCAGCGCGCGCGTCCTGACGAGCGGCCGCGCGATCGGCCACAAGATCGGCAGCGGCCCGGTGCGCGCGGTGCCGAACGCTTCGCAGATGGCGCGCGTGAAGCAGGGCGACGTCCTGGTGACCGACATGACCGACCCCAACTGGGAGCCGGTGATGAAGCTCGCCGCGGCGATCGTGACCAACCGCGGCGGCCGCACTTGCCACGCCGCGATCATCGCGCGCGAGCTGGGCATCCCCGCGGTCGTGGGCTGCGGCGACGCCACCGAGCGCCTGAAGGACGGCCAGCCTGTGACGGTGTCCTGCGCCGAAGGGGATACCGGAAGCGTCTACGAAGGGCTGCTGCCGTTCGAGGTTTCCAGCCGCGAGCGCGGCGAGATGCCGCGCATCCCGGTCAAGATCGCGATGAACGTCGGCAACCCGCGGCTCGCCTTCGAGTTCGCGCAGCTGCCGAACGCCGGCGTCGGCCTCGCGCGGCTCGAGTTCATCATCAACAACGAGATCGGCGTGCATCCGCGCGCCTGCCTGGAGTATGAGCATTTACCTTCTTCATTGAAGAACAAATTACAGGAAAAAATGCGCGGCTACTCCGACCCCCGCGCTTACTTCCGCGAGAAGATGGTCGAGGGCGTGGCGACCATCGCCGCCGCGTTCTGGCCGAAGCCGGTGATCGTGCGCCTGTCGGACTTCAAGTCGAACGAGTACAAGAAGCTCCTCGGCGGCGAGCGTTACGAGCCCGACGAGGAGAATCCGATGCTCGGCCTGCGCGGCGCGTCGCGCTACGTGGCGCCCGACTGGCGGGCCTGCTTCGAGCTCGAGTGCGCCGCGCTGAAGAAAGTGCGCGACGAGCTCGGGCTGACGAACGTCGAGCTGATGGTGCCGTTCGTGCGCACCCTCGCCGAAGCGCGCGACGTGATGGTCCTCCTGGAGAGCAACGGCTTGAAAAGGGGCGGCAACGGCCTGCGCATCGTGATGATGTGCGAGCTGCCGTCGAACGCGATCCTCGCCGAGGAATTCCTCGAGCTGTTCGACGGCTTCTCGATCGGCTCGAACGACCTGACCCAGCTCACGCTCGGGCTGGACCGCGACTCGGGGCTGGTGGCCGAAAGCTTCGACGAGCGCGACGCGGCGGTGAAGGCGCTGCTGGCGATGGCGATCCGCGCCTGCCGCAAGCACGGCAAGTACGTCGGCATCTGCGGCCAGGGACCCTCCGACCATCCCGACCTGGCGCACTGGCTGATGGAGCAGGGCATCGACAGCCTGTCGCTGAATCCGGATACCGTCGTCTCGACCTGGATGGCTTTGGCTGAAAATCCTTCAACACCCGAACAAAAGTCAGCGGCTGCGTAGCAGCCTTTGCTTTTCGCGGTTCCAGTCCTTGTCGCGTTCCGCGGCGCGCTTGTCGTGCTTGAGCTTGCCTTTGGCGAGGCCGATCTCGAGCTTGATGCGGCCCTTGCTGTAGTGCAGATTCAGCGGCACCAGGGTGTAGCCGCGCTGCTCCACCTTGCCGACCAGCCGCTTGATCTCCTCGGCGTGCAGCAGCAGCTTGCGGCTGCGCGTCGGATCGGGGATGAAATGCGTCGAGACCGTGGGGAGGGGGCTGATGTTGGCGCCGATCAGGAACAGCTCGCCGCCGCGCACCATGACGTAGCCGTCGGCGAGCTGGGCGCGGCCGCCGCGGATCGCCTTCACTTCCCAGCCGTCGAGCGCCAGGCCCGCCTCATAGCGCTCTTCGATGAAATAATCGTGGAACGCCTTGCGGTTTTCGACGATAGACACGCCGCATTCTAGTAAGAAAACTCCCGGTGAAGAAAATCTCGAGGTCGGCTATCGTGGAGCACACCGCGGCCCAGCTTTACGCGCTGGTCGAGGACATCGAGTCCTACCCGGGTTTTCTTCCCTGGTGCCTGGAGACTCAGGTTTTGGAAAGGAATTCTTCTTGTACAAAAGCGAGGATCACGGTCGGCATGCGCGGGCTGCGCCAGGCGTTCACCACGCGCAACGAAAACCGCGCGGCCGAGGCGATCGACATGCGCCTGGTCGAAGGGCCGTTCCGGCGGTTCGCCGCGGCGTGGCGCTTCAGTCCGCTGTCGGCGCGGGCCTGCAGGATCGATTTCTCCCTGCAGTACGAATTCTCGAGCCGCAGCCTGGCGCGGCTGCTCGAACCGCTGTTCGACGGCATCGCCAACAGCATGGTGGATGCTTTCGCGCGCCGCGCCGACGAGGTCTATGGCCACCCTGCGGGTTGAAGTGGTCTACGCGTTGCCGGGCTCGGAAGACGCCGTGAGCGTGCGCCTCGCTCCCGGGGCGACGCTGCGGGATGCCATTGCCGCCTCCGGAATCCTCGCCCGCCATCCCGAGATCGATCTCGCCCGGCAGAAGATCGGCGTATCCGGCAAAACCCGGGCAGCGGGCTCGGCGGCCGCCGACGGCGACCGCATCGAAATCTACCGGCCGCTGGCGATGGATCCGAAGGAGGCGCGCCGCGCGCGCGCCCGGAGCAAATCCTGAGCTACTTGCAGGTCTCGCCGATCACGCGCTGGACGCGGGCTATTTCGCTTGCGCGCTGGGCGTCTTCCATCATCACGCGCTCACCGGCTGCGTTGGTGCTGGCCACGCGCGCCCCGCTCTCGAGCGAGCGCAGATAGGCCTGCGACTGTTCGCAGTTCGCTCGCTTGGCCTCGACCTGGGCTCGTTCCTTCTCCGCCTTGTCGGCGCTTTCCGCCTGCTCCTTTTGCCGTTTGCGGAACTCGGCATCCTGCTCGGCCGGCGTGAGCGGTCCTTTGCGCGCGGCCTTGCCGTCCTTCGAGGCGCCTTTCTCGGCGGTGGCCTCGGGCGGGGCGGACGGCGCCGGCGGCCCTCTCAGCGGTGTCGCCTTCACGCCGGCAGGGGGTACGTCGCCGTACTGGGTCCTGCCGTTCTTGTCGACCCATTTGTACTGCTGGGCAAGCGCAGCGGTCGCGAAGACCGCGACCGCGAACATGAGAAAGATCCTGAAAAAAGGAGTTTTCATAAACCATCAACACCTGAGGCGGGCAATCCGTTGACAGTAGCGGCTTTCATTTTGGGCGTCAAACGCACTCGCGTATAATGCCGCTTTGCGAGCGCAAAACATGCGGGTGATCCAGAAGGCGCTGACCTTCGACGACGTTCTCCTCCTTCCCGCCCACTCGCGCGTCCTGCCGCGCGAAGTCTCCCTGAAAACCCGCCTCAGCCGCAAGCTGGAACTGAACATCCCGCTGGTCTCCGCCGCCATGGACACGGTGACCGAGGCGCGCCTGGCGATCGCGATGGCGCAGGAAGGCGGCATCGGCATCGTCCACAAGAATCTCACCTCGCAAGGGCAGGCCGCCGAGGTCGCCAAGGTCAAGCGCTTCGAATCGGGGGTATTGCGCGATCCGATGACCGTAACCCCCGAGCGGACGGTGCGCGAGGTGATCGCCCTGCAGCGCGAGCACAAGATCTCCGGCTTCCCGGTGGTGAAGAGCGGCAAGGTGGTCGGCATCGTCACCAACCGCGACCTGCGCTTCGAGACCGAGCTCGACCAGCCGGTGAAGGCGATCATGACGCCGCAGCGCAAGCTGATCACGGTGCGCGACGGCGCGAGCCGCGAGGATGCGATGAAGCTCATGCACCAGCATCGCCTCGAGCGCGTGCTGGTGGTCGACGAGGGGTTCCGCCTCAAGGGCCTGGTCACGGTCAAGGACATCCTCAAGGAAAGCGAGCATCCCAACGCCTGCAAGGACCCGCAAGGCAAGCTGCGGGTGGGCGCCGCGGTGGGCGTCGGAGAGGGAACCGACGAACGCGTCGCCGCGCTGGTCGAAGCCGGCGCCGACGTGCTGGTGGTCGACACCGCGCACGGCCACGCGCAGGGAGTGCTCGACCGGGTGAAGTGGATCAAGAGCCGCTACCCGCAGGTGGAGGTGGTTGGCGGCAACGTCGGCACCGCGGACGGCGCCAAGGCGCTGGTGGACCACGGCGCCGACGGCGTCAAGGTCGGCATCGGCCCGGGATCGATCTGCACCACGCGCATCGTCGCCGGCGTCGGCGTGCCGCAGATCACGGCGATCCAGAACGTAGCCGAGGCGCTCGCGCGCTCGGGCGTGCCGCTGATCGCGGACGGCGGCGTGCGCTATTCGGGCGACATCGCCAAGGCGCTGGCCGCGGGCGCGCACAGCGTGATGCTCGGCTCGCTATTCGCCGGCACGGAGGAATCGCCGGGCGAAATCGAGCTTTTCCAGGGCCGCTCCTACAAGGCCTACCGCGGCATGGGCTCGCTCGGCGCAATGCAGAAAGGCGCCGCCGACCGCTACTTCCAGGACTCAGAGATGAACGTCGACAAGCTGGTGCCCGAAGGGGTGGAGGGACGCGTGCCCTACAAGGGGAGCGCGCTGCGCGTCATCGAGCAGCTCGCGGGCGGGGTGCGGGCGAGCATGGGCTATACCGGCTGTTCCAGCATCGAGGAATTGCGCACGCGAACCCAATTCGTAGAGATCACCTCCGCAGGCATTCGCGAATCGCACGTCCACGATGTACAAATTGTCAAAGAAGCTCCCAACTACCGCGCCGAATAGCGCCGCGCTGCACGAGCGCATCCTCATCCTGGATTTCGGGGCGCAGTACACGCAGCTGATCGCGCGGCGGGTGCGCGAGGCCAAGGTTTATTGCGAGATTCATCCGCACGATGTCGGCGACGGCTTCGTGCGCGGTTTCGGCGCGAAAGGCGTGATCCTCTCCGGCAGCCATCTCTCGGCCTATGACCAGGCGGCCGGCAAGGCGCCGCAGGCGGTGTTCGAGCTCGGCGTCCCGGTGCTTGGCATCTGCTACGGGATGCAGACCATGGCGCAGCAACTGGGCGGCCGGGTCGAGGCGGGGCGGGTGCGCGAGTTCGGCCCTGCCGAGGTCCGCGCGCGCGGCCACACCAGACTGCTCGACGGCATCGAGGACCTGCGCACGCCCGAAGGCCACGGCATGCTCAAGGTGTGGATGAGCCACGGCGACAAGGTCACCGATATGCCGCCGGGCTTCAAGCTCATGGCCTCCACCGAGGCCTGCCCGATCGCCGCGATGGCCGATGAAGAGCGCCGCTTCTACGGCGTGCAGTTTCATCCGGAGGTGACGCACACCCGGCAAGGCACGAACCTGCTTCGCCGGTTCGTCCACGAGATCTGCGGCTGCTCCGGTGACTGGAACATGCCCGACTACGTTCTTGAATCTATCGAAAAAATAAAAAAAGAAGTCGGGCGGGAAGAAGTGATCCTCGGCCTGTCGGGTGGCGTCGACTCGTCGGTCGCGGCGGCGCTCATCCACCGCGCCATCGGCGACCAGCTTACCTGCGTCTTCGTCGATCACGGCCTGCTGCGCCTGAACGAGGCAAGACAGGTGATGGACACGTTCGCGAAGCACATGCACCTGAAGGTCGTGCATGTCGATGCGTCGGAAGATTTTTTGGCTTCTTTAAAGAACATTTCAGACCCCGAGGAGAAGCGCAAGATCATCGGCAAGCTGTTCATCGACGTTTTCCAGCGCGAAGCAAAAAAGCTCGCAGGCGCCAGGTGGCTGGCCCAGGGCACCATCTACCCGGACGTCATCGAGTCCGCCGGCGCCAAGACCAAGAAAGCGATGACCATCAAGTCGCACCACAATGTCGGCGGCCTGCCCGAGACATTGCACTTGAAGCTGCTCGAGCCGCTGCGCGAGCTGTTCAAGGACGAAGTGCGCGAGCTCGGCGAGGCGCTCGGCCTGCCGCGCGAGATGGTGTTCCGCCATCCCTTCCCGGGGCCGGGACTTGGCGTTCGGATTCTAGGCGCCATCGAAAAAACCTATGTCGAGCTGCTGCAGCGGGCCGACGACATCTTCATTCAAGAGTTGAGAAATTCGGGCTGGTACGACAAGACCGCGCAGGCCTTCGCGGTGTTCCTGCCGGTGAAGTCGGTCGGCGTGATGGGCGACGGCCGCACCTACGAGTACGTAGTGGCGCTGCGCGCGGTGCAGACGACCGATTTCATGACCGCGGACTGGGCGCCGCTGCCGCACGAGCTGCTGGCGAGGATCTCCAGCCGCATCATCAACGAAGTGCGCGGCATCAACCGCGTCACCTACGACATCTCCTCCAAGCCCCCCGCCACCATCGAGTGGGAATGAAGCCTGCGGTTTTTAACCCCCTGATAAGGGGGTCGCGAAGCGAAGCGAGCAGGGGGTTGATTTTCAAAAACCAGAACCCCCCGGCGCTTTGCGCCACCCCCCTTGTCAGGGGGGCAAAATGAACAAGCTCGACCTCACCCTCCGCAACGGCACCGTGGCGACCGCCGCCGAGACGATGCGCTGCGACATCGGCATCAGCGGCGAGAAGATCGTCGCGATCGCGGAGCACCTCCCGGCAGGCCCCCGCGACATCGACGCCACAGGCCGCTATGTGCTTCCGGGCGGCATCGACAGCCACTGCCATATCGAGCAGCTCTCCGGCATGGGCATCATGTCCGCCGACGACTTCTACAGCGGCACGGTCTCGGCGGCGTTCGGCGGCACGACCACGATCATCCCGTTCGCGGCGCAGCACCGCGGCACTTCCGTCACGGCCACGGTCGCCGACTATCATGAGCGCGCGCGCGCCAAGGCCGTCATCGACTACGGCTTCCACCTGATCGTCGGCGAGCCCACGGACAAGGTCCTGGGCGAAGAGCTGCCGGCGGCGATCAAAGGCGGGATCACCTCGTTCAAGGTCTACATGACCTATCCGAAGTGGCGGCTCGAGGACTACCAGTTGCTCGAAGTCCTGAACGTCGCCGATCGCGAGGGCGCGCTGGTGATGGTGCATGCCGAGAACGACGACATGATCCGCTGGCTCGCCAAGCGGCTCATCGAGCGCGGGCATGGAGCGCCGAAGTTTCACGGCGTCGCGCATGACGCGCTCGCCGAGGCGGAGGCGACGAATCGCATCGTCATGCTGTCGCGGCTGCTGAGTGTGCCGGTTTTGATCGTCCACGTCTCGAGCCCCGAGGCGACGAGCACCATTCGCGCCGCGCAAACCCTCGGTGCGAGAATTTACGCGGAGACTTGCCCCCAGTACCTCGTGCTCACCGCCGACGACATGGATCGCCCCGGCGTCGAAGGCGCCAAATGGTGCTGCAGCCCGCCGCTGCGCGACAAGGCGGCACAGGAGGCGATCTGGGCAGGGCTCGGCAACGGCACCTTCCAGGTGTATTCCTCCGATCACGCGCCGTACCGCTTCGACGAAACGGCGAAGATCCCGCGCGGCCAGCAGACCACCTTCAAGGAGATGGCCAACGGCGTGCCCGGCATCGAGATGCGCCTGCCGATCCTCTTTTCCGAAGGCGTGCTGAAGAAGCGCCTCAGCATCAACCAGTTCGTGGCGCTCACCGCTACCAACCATGCGCGCATGTACGGCTTGTATCCCCGCAAAGGCACGATCGCGATCGGCTCCGACGCCGATGTCGCCATCTGGAACCCCGAGACCGAAAAGCGCATCGACTATTCGATGATGCACGATGCGGTGGGCTACACGCCCTACGAGGGACATGTCTACAAGGGTTGGCCCGAGATCGTCACAAGCCGCGGGCGCATCGTCGTCGAGGGCGGCAAATTGAAGGTGGCGCGCGGCTCGGGCCAGTACCTGGCGCGCGGCGTGCCCGGGCCGCTGGCGGCCGCCGCCGGCACGATCGACGGACCCGCCCGCCAGCTCAAGAAACTGATCGGATAGACATCATGGCCAGACATCTCAAGATCGCTTCCGCCCAGCTCGGACCGCTCAACAAGGCGGACTCCCGTTCCGTCGCCGTCTCCAGGATGAAGAATCTCCTGAAAGAGGCGCACGGCATAGGCGCGAAGTTCGTCGTGTTCCCCGAGCTTGCCTTCACAACCTTCTTTCCGAGATGGTGGATGGAAGATCAACGTGAAGTGGATGAAAAATTCTTTGAAAAGCAGATTCCATCCAAGGAAACGGAACCGCTCTTCACTGAGGCACGGCGGCTCGGGATCGGGTTCTACATCGGGTATGCAGAACTCACACCCAATAAAAAAAGATTCAACACCTCAATCCTGGTCGGGCCGGACGGCGCGATCGTCGGCAAGTACCGCAAGGTGCACCTGCCGGGCCACGCCGAGCACAAGCCGAAAGCCGCTTTCCAGCACCTGGAGAAGAAATACTTCGAGGTCGGCGACCTGGGCTTCCGCGTCTGGCGCTACCTCGACACCATCACCGGCATGCTGATCTGCAACGACCGGCGCTGGCCCGAGGCATTCCGGGTGCTCGCGCTGCAGGGCGCCGAGATCGTGGCGCTCGGCTTCAACACGCCGAGCGAGAACCTGCATTACCCCGAGCCGCCGGCGCTGCGCGTGCACCACCACCTGATCATGGCGCAGGCGATGGCGTTCCAGAACGCCACCTGGCTCGTCGAGACCGCCAAATGCGGGTTCGAGGACGGCTTTCGCATGTTCGGCCACTCGCTGATCGTCGCCCCGACCGGCGAGATCGCGGCCAAGAGCCAGACCGAGGAAGACGAGGTCATCTGCCACAACTGCGACATCGACCTCGCCGCCGGCCTGAAGAAGACCATGTTCAACTTCGCCGCCCACCGGCGGCCGGAGCACTACCGCCTGATCGTCGAGCGCACCGGCGCCGAAGTCACGCCCGCGAAGCCGGGAACTTAGTTTTTCGTGGATTTAATTCTTGAAAAACTTCCGGCGCAGGAGCGCTACAAGCTGCTCATCGGCCTCGTCATCCCGCGGCCGATCGCCTGGGTCTCGACCTGGAGCGAGAACAGCATCGCCAATTGCGCGCCGTTCTCCTTCTTCAACGTGATCTCCGAAGACCCGCCGCTCTGCATCCTCAGCTTCAACCGCCGCTCCGACGGCGCGCTGAAGCACACCCTCAAGAACATCCGCCGCACCGGCGAATTCGTGGTAAACCTCGCCGACGAGGGCACCGCGAACGCGCTGCATGCCTCGAGCGCCGAGATCCCGGAAACCGAAAGCGAGTTCGCCAAGACCGGCCTCACCCCGGTGCCGGCGACGATGGTAAAGCACCCCCGCATCGGCGAAGCGGCCGCGTCGCTCGAGTGCCGCGTCGAGCGGCGCATCGAATTCGGTCCCGAGCGCGAACTGGTAGTGGGCGAAATCCTCCTCATCCACGCCCGCGACGGCATCATCGATCCGAAGACCAAGCGCATCTCCGAAGAACGCTATCGCCCGGTCGGCCGCCTCTACGCCCGCCGCTACTGCACCACGCGCCAGCGGTTCGATTTGCCTGGGGCGCTGCCCCCAAGCAAGGTTCCATGAGGAGTGTCAGCTTTCAACGGTGGGTTCAACCGATCAACGCAACACCTCTTATCTTGCCAGATGAGGAGGGATGCGTATGGAGGGGATGGCCCGCGTAAGCCGGATCAGGTTCACGCCGAGGCAGAAGGTTGAACTGTGGGAGCGTTGGAAGAGCG
>WNGH01021276.1_pt1 | contig 10204 bp, 10 predicted proteins | sample 5400631 | NCBI WGS metagenome assembly WNGH01 (sample SAMN13153373, study PRJNA577476) | soil metagenome | isolation source: 115 cm soil or saprolite under Garry oak tree replicate 1 | place: USA:California | collected 2016-06-15 | reverse complement strand
CGGCGGCGAACTGACGATACGTCAGCGAGATACGCTCCCAGGGGCTAAATGCTCCCAAGAGGACCGCCAGCCGCTCCGCTATCGGTCCCTTATTGGGTCTAGTTTGGGCCTTGACAGTCTTCATTTGAGGACTAGGTTCGTGACAATAAGCGACTCAACAAGTGTTAGCAGGCGGCACCTTCCAGGGACACAAAGTGGCGATGGTGCACGCTGCCGTCAAGACACCCAGCGAGAGTAGGTCATGAGAGCCGTCCGTCGTTGGGTGCTCGGCCTCGTCGTCGGTATGATCGCGGTCGCGTGCGACCGCGCCCCGACCGCCGCGCCGAGCGCTCTGGTTCCCCGGTTCAGCACGTCGTCCACGCAGATCCACATCCTCCAGCAGGCGCCGACGGCGCCCCTGCTCCAGGCGTACCGGGTTTCGTTCTGGGCCAGACGTGGGACGCAGACGACGCTGTTCCTGAACTACCGCCCCGCTCCAGGCCAGTCGCAGGGCGACCCCTTCCTGCGCTTCAAGATCCCCATAAACGGGCTGGTGGCCGGCGCGGGTGGGGTGCCGCTGAACAGGCGTGATTCGGTCCTCATCACCCTGACGATCGACACGGTCAGCTTCTACGTGGACTTTGAGCCGTCCGGGGTCCAGTTCTCCAAGTCGTCTCCGGCTCAGCTGGCCATATGGTACCAGGACGCGAATCCGGATCTGAACGGCGATGGCGTGGTGAACGCGGTCGACGACTCGTTGAGATTTGCTGGTAGCGGCACGAACCCCATCGAACGACTGGACCCAGTTCAGGAGCGTACGGTTATGAAGCCCACCCGTCTATCGTTCGGACTGCTGCTGGTCGGCGCGGCCATCGGTCTGCTGAGTTGCGCGGAACCGGGGGCGGTCGCCCCCGAGGTCCCGGCGCTACAGGCCAGCAGGACGGCCTCCGGGACCAGGCTGCTCCGTTGCCGGCCACTTGTTTACGACTCGGTCACCCAGATGGTCGGTTGGCTGGGTGGGTCGATCCGCGTAAGCAGGCATGTGCTGCAAATCCCGTTTGGGGCACTCACCAAGCCGGTGAAAATCACGCTGGTCGCCCCATCGGACACCGTGAACCGGATCGAGTTCCGGCCGGAGGGGCTCGTCTTCCAGCGGCCCTTAACGCTCACGATGAGCTACGCGAACTGCAGCTCGACGACGCACCCGAAGCAGGTCGGGTACGTGAGCGACTCGCTCGCGATCCTCGAGGTCGAGCCGTCGGTAGACGACGTCTCCGGGAAGAGAGTCATCGCGCGGCTGAGCCACTTCTCCGGGTACGCGATTATCTGGTAGGCGGAGGACACAGAGAATGGACGCGTCGTCTTCACTCGTAGTCGAAAAGGCCCGGCAACTCGCCGCGGCGGGACAGCACGCCGCCGTCATCGAGTACCTCGGTGCGCGACAGGGCAGCGACCTCGCCGATTCGCCGAGCCTCGCGTTGCTGTACGGGACCGCGCAGGCGCGGCTCGGGCGAACGAGGAAGGACTGCGGTGGGTGGACCTGGCGCTGCAGCAGGCGCGCAAGCGGCATGAGCGGGCGGTCGAGCGTCACGCCCTCAATGCCCGGGGTGCCGTCGCCCTGGTTACCGGGCGGATCGACCAGGCAGCGGACTGCTTCACGCAGGCCCTGATGGTCGCCAGTCGGGACGGCGATCATCTCACCACCGGCCGGTGCTCCAACAATTTGGGGGTCATCAGTAACCTGCGGGGCCGGCACGCGGAGGCGATCGGGTCGTGGGAGATCGCCCTCGCCGCCTTCGACCGGGCCGGCGTTCGTCAGGGCGTGGCGGAGTGCCATCACAACTTGGCGATCACGTATCGAGAGCAGGGGGCCCTCGACCGCGCGTTCGCAGAGGCCGATCAGGCCGTCGCGCACGCCGAAGCGGCCGGAGATCGCTCGCTCTGGGCGCTCGCGCTGGGGGGGCGCGCGGAGCTTCATGTGGTCCGCGGCGAGCTGGAGCTGGCACGGCGCGAGCTGGACCGCGTTCGGGAGCTGCGCCGCGGGTTGCTCGACACCATCGGAGAGGCCGAGGATCTGCGAGTCACGGCGTTGCTGCTCGCGGCCGAGGGCGAGACGGACGGCGCCGAGCGGGCGCTGCGCGAGGTGATCGGGCGGGCGGAGCCGCACGGCCGGCCGCTGCTTGGGGCCGAAGCGACCCGTGACCTCGCCATCCTGCTGCGTCGGACGGGGCGGACCCGCGAAGCCGAGGCGGCGGCGCGGACGGCCAGGGCCGTCTTTGCCCGCATGGGAGCCGAACGCGAAATCCGCAATTTGGCCAACCATGACTGGAACGACGAGTTCGCGGCCGAGCTGCGCGGCTCGCTGGCGCCGCTCCATGTGGCGCAGCAGTTGGCCGACGCGGGGCAGTACACGGAGCTGCTCGCGTACCTGGGCGGGCGCGCCCAGGACGAGCTCGAGCAGTCCCCCATGCTGACGCTGCTCTGCGGTATCGCCCACAGCCGGCTCGGCCAGCTGGACCTGGGCCAGCATTGGGCCATGGTCGCGCAGCTGCGGGCGCGGTTGCTGGGGGATCGGACGCTCGAAATCCGCGCGCTCAACGTCTGCGGCGCCATTGCGCTGGAGCGGGGCGGCATGGATGAAGCCACGTACTTCTTCACGCGGGCGCTGGAAGAGGCCACGCAGGAGAACGATATGGCCACCGTCGGCCGGTGCGGCAACAACCTCGGCATCATCGCCCACATGCGGGGGGACTACAACCGGGCGGTGGATGCGTACACCCGCGCGATCGCCGCGTACCACGAGGCCGGCTACCACCGAGGCGCCGTCGAGTCGCAGCACAATCTCGGGATCACCTACCGCGAGCAAGGCCAGCTGGACCGTGCGCTCCAGACCGCCGAGGCTGCGGTCCGGGAGGCCGAGCGGCTGGGCGACCAGGCGATGCAGGCCCAGGCCCTTGCGGGAATGGCCGAGATCCACGTCGCGCGGGGTGAGCCGGAACTCGCCATGCAGGAAGCGGAGCGCGCCGTCGCCGTGCACCGCAAGCGGAAGGACGCCGTCCGCGAGACCGAAGACATGCGGATTCTCGCCGTCGCCCTGGGCCTCGCGGGGAAGACGGACGACGCCGAAGCCATGCTCCGCCACGTCATCGACCGCGCAACGGAGCACAAGCGGCCGCTGCTCTTTGCCAATGCCGAGCGCGATCTCGCGCAGTTGCTGGCGCGCCGGGGTGACGTGGCGGCCGCGAAAGCGGTAGCGCAGAAGGCCCGCGTGGTGTTCGATCGGCTGGGGGCACGGGCGGAGATCGACAAGCTGGACGCGTTGCTGGTGGATCGAGACTCCGTTGGCGGACACCCTGCTCGGGCGGCGACGCCGAGACCTCCCCGTCCTAACGTACAGAGAGAGAGCAGACCATGAATACTGTCCGGCCGTACCTGCTCGCTGTCAGTGCCTTGGCGGTCGGGTTCGCGTGCGACCGTTCGCCGGCCGGCGTGTCCCAATCCTCCGCGTCGAACGCGAAGCTCACCGCAGCCAGCGCGGCGGGGACCGGGGGGCTCGTGTTGATGCCGTGCGGCACCCTGGCTGCCACCTCGGTGACGCAGGTGATCGGGCGGGCGGGCGGCAGCATCAAGGTCGGGCCGCACACGCTCCGCGTCCCGCAGGGCGCCCTCACCCGGGCCGTGGCGATCACGGCCGACCTGGATGGGGACGAGGGCTACAACCAGGTCCGCTTGTATCCGCACGGTCTCCAATTCCGGACGCCCGCGTCCCTCACGATGAGCTACGCGAACTGCGACGTCGGCGACGGCTCGCGGCTGCCGTACCTGCAGATTGTGTACAAGCACGCCAGCCAGATCGTGGAGTCCGAACCCTCCGTCCACGATCTCGCCCAGCAGACCGTTACGGGAGAGATCAGCCACTTCTCGAACTTCGCCATAGCGTGGTGATGCCGTCATGACCGCCACGGTGATTCTCGGTCCGCGCCAAACCGGTCCGCGCGTGCCGGTGCGCTCGGCGGCGGACTTGCTCCACGACGCTCGCGCGCGGGAGCGGGCCAACAGCATCCCCGAGGCCGTCCGGTCGTACGAGGCGGCGATCGCCGCGGCCGAAGAGGAGCGCCAGACCGCGGTGCTTGCGGAATCGCTCCGCCGCCTCGCCGTGCTCCGCCACCACCGCAATGAGTCCGACGACGCGCGCGCGCTCTGCCGCAAGAGTTACGCCGTGGCGCACGACGCCGGGAATGCGCTGCTCGCGGCCGAGGCGCTCAACACCCTGGGCGGGATCGACCTGGAGACGGACGCCGTCGCCGACGCCCGCCGCAACTTCCTCCAGGCTCTGGAGCTGGGCGGGCAGAGCCGCGAGGTGCGGGCGCGCGTCGAGCAGAACCTCGGCGTCCTCGCAACTATCCAGGGCGACTTCGATGAAGCCCTGGCGCGCTACCGGCAGTCCCTCGAGACCTACCGCGCGTCGAGCAACGAGCACGGTTGCGCGATCGCCTACCACAACCTCGGCATCGCGAGCATGGACTGCCAGCAGTTGGATGAAGCGGAACGCTACTTCCGGCAAAGCTACGAGATCGCCCAGCGCGCAGGCGACGCCCACCTCGAGGGACTGTGCCTCGTGAACCACGCAAAGGTGCACGTCGCCCGCGGGCGATACGAGGACGCGCGGACCAACGTCGAGACTGCTCTCGCCGTCTTCAAGCGGGTCGGCGTCGAAAGCGCCAAGGCCGACGCGTATCGCGTCCTCGGCATGGTGTACCGCGAGACCGGCCGGCCCGCCCTCGCCGAGGCGCGGCTCCGCTCGGCGATCGAGTTGGCCGCGAGCGCGGGCTCGACCCTGAACGAAGCCGAGGCGTCCCGCGAGCTCGCCCTTCTCTATCAGGCAATGGGCCGGAATCAGGAAGCCCTCACCCTCCTGAACATCGCGCACGGCCTCTTCGAGCGGCTCGACGCGCGCCTGTACCTCGTCAACCTCGACGGCAAGCTTGCCGAGCTCGAAGCCACCTACCTCGCGCTGGTACGCGAGTGGGGCCAGTCGATCGAGTCCACCGACACGTACACCTTCGGCCACTGCGAGCGCGTGGCACGCTACAGCGTCGCGGTCGCGCAGGCCCTGGAGATGGACCGGCATAGCCAGACGACGGTGCTGCTCGGCGCCTACCTCCACGACCTGGGAAAGGTGCGCGTCCCGCACGAGATCCTGAGCAAGTCCGGCCCGCTGACGCGCGACGAGCTCGAGATCGTGCAGATGCACCCGATCTGGGGCATTGAGCTACTAGCCGGGGTCGAGTTCCCCTGGGACTTGAAGCCCACCATCCGCTCGCATCACGAGCGCTACGATGGCACAGGATACCCGGATCGCCTGCGGGGGGACGAGATTGCGCTGTCTGCGCAAATTGTGGGAATCGTGGACCTGTTCGACGCCATGACGACCACGCGTCCCTACCACCCCGCGCTGTCGCAAGAGCAGGCGCTCGCGGAGATCGCGGATGGACGGGCGTGGTGGTCGGAGCAGGTGTACCGGGCCTTCCTGACCTCCCTCGCCTAGCGCCACACGCCGCCGAGTCATGGCGGCTATTGACCCACCACCGACGGAACCCTCTGGTTGACGGGGCCTTACGCCTCGTGGTATAGTTTGCGGCTTGTGAAGACCTTTACGTTGAAGCCCGCAGATATCGAACGCCGCTGGTTCGTGGTGGACGCCGCCGGGCAGCCGCTCGGCCGGCTCGCGAGCCGCGTGGCGCAGGTGTTGCGCGGCAAGCACAAGCCGACTTTCACGCCGCACGTGAACGGCGGGGACTGCGTCATCGTCGTGAACGCGGAGCGCGTCAAGCTCACGGGGCGCAAGCTCGAGCAGAAGCGCTATTTCCACCATACGGGCTACATGGGACACGAGCGCTTCACGCCGCTCAAGACGCTGCTCGCGAAGCACCCCGACCGCGTGATCGAAAAGGCGGTGTGGGGGATGCTGCCGAAGACCACGCTGTCGCGTCAGCACGTGAAGCAGATGCTCAAAGTGTACGCCGGGCCGGCGCATCCTCACGCGGCGCAGCAGCCGCAGCCGCTCGTCCTCGCCGGGGCGAAGGCGGGGGCGGGAGGGGGGGCCAGATGAGCGCGATCACGCCCGAGCTGCGCTGGCACGCCATCGGCCGGCGCAAGGTGAGCGTGGCCCGGGTGTACCTCACTCCCGGCTCGGGCAAGTGGAACATCAACCGCCGCACCCTGGGCGACTACTTCCCGCGCCCCTCGCTGGTGTCGCACATCCAGCAGCCCTTCACCGCGACCGACACGCTGGGCGCCTTCGACGTGCGGGCGATCGTCTCGGGCGGCGGGCTCACGGGGCAGGCGGGGGCGGTGCGCATGGGCATCGCGCGGGCGCTCGTGCTCGCGGACGAGCGCCACCGCCGCAAGCTGCGGGAGCAAGGACTGCTGACGCGCGATCCGCGCGTGGTCGAGCGCAAGAAGCCGGGGCGTGCCGGCGCGCGCAAGCGGTTCCAGTTCAGCAAGCGATAGGACGCTGTCAGCCATCAGCCGTCAGCTATCAGGCCTGCTGACGGCTGAAACCTGATCGCTGATAGCTGCATTTATCACTCACGCTGCCCGATCCGATCGCGGGTCCTCGTCCGCGGGACGGGGTTCGATCGGAGGTGACGGCAGCGGCGGACCGAACCCAAGAAAGGAAGGGCATGACGCAGCCACAGCTACAGGATCTCCTCGAAGCCGGGGTCCACTTCGGTCATCAGACGCGCCGCTGGAACCCCAAGATGCGCCGCTTCATCTTCGCCGAGCGCTCCGGCATCTACATCATCGATCTCCAGAAGACTTTGAAGCAGCTCACGGAGGCCCAAGAGCTGCTCCGCAGCGTGGTGCTGCGGGGCGAAGGGGTGCTGTTCGTGTGCACCAAGCGGCAGCTCAAGCTCATCCTGCAGGCGGAGGCGCAACGGTGCGGCTCCTTCTTCGTGACCGAGCGCTGGCTGGGCGGGACGCTCACGAACTTTCAGACGATCAAGCGGCAGATCAAGCGCCTCAAGGAGCTGGAGCAGGGAGCGGCGGACGGCGAGTTCGAGAACTACACCAAGAAAGAGCAGCTGCTGTTCGACCGGGAGCGGGTCAAGCTCGACAAGTATCTGTCGGGCATCAAGAACATGAACCGGGTGCCGGGCGCGCTCTTCGTGGTGGACGCCAAGAAGGAGCGGATCGCGGTTGCCGAGGCGAACAAGCTGGGCATCGCGGTCGTGGCGATCGTGGATACGAACGCGGACCCCGAGCTGATCACGGTGCCGATTCCCGGCAACGACGACGCCATCCGGGCCGTGTCGCTGATCACGGCGGCGATCTCCGACGTGATCGCCGAGGCACGGCGCCAGTCGCCACTGCGGGAAGGGGCGGAGGAGGGAGAGGCGGTGACGTACTCCACGGAGACCGGCGTCGAGGCCGAAGCAGAAGGTGACCGCAAGAAGAAGCCGGCGCGTCGCAAACGGCGTCCCAAGCCGGAAGCGATCGCGGCCCGGCTCAAGCCCGAGGAGACGCCGGCGGCGGGGGGCGACGCCTAGTCGCCCGCGGCAGCGCACGATCAACCACCGCCGCCCTCGGCCCCCACGGCGTGAGGGCGGCGTTTTTGCGAGGGGTGACGTGTGTCGAGTGTGAAAGAGATTCCGGCGAAGCTCGTGGCGGAGCTCCGCGCGCGCACCGGCGCGGGGATGATGGACTGCAAGAAGGCGCTCGAGGAGGCGGGCGGCGACCTCGACAAGGCGGCCGAGCTGCTCCGCAAGAAGAACGTCGTGAAGGCCGACAAGCGGGCCGGCCGCCACGCCGCGGAGGGCCTCATCGAGGCCTACGTGCACTTCAACGGCAAGGTGGCGGTGCTGGTCGAGCTGAATTGCGAGACCGACTTCGTCGCCCGCACCGACGCGTTCCGGCAGCTCGCCAAGGACGTGGCCTTGCACGTGGCGTCGGCCGCGCCGATCGCCGTGCGCATCGAAGACGTCCCCCGTGAAGTGGTGGATGCGGAGCGGCGGATCTACGAAGCCCAGGTGGCCGACCAAAAGAAGCCCGAGAACATCCGCGCCAAGATCGTCGAGGGCATGCTGAAGAAGTTCTACGAGGAGCGCGTGCTGCTCGAGCAGAAGTTCGTCAAGGACGACACGCGCACAGTGGGGGACCTGGTGCGGGAGCTGGCGGCGCAGACGGGTGAGAACGTGCAGGTGCGCCGCTTCGCACGCTTCGAGCTGGGAGGCGGCTGAGTGCCCCCCCCCTCCCCGGGCCCCGCCGGGAAGCTGGCCTACGCTCGGGCCCTGCTGAAGATTTCCGGTGAGGCGTTCGCCGGGAGCCACAGCGGCGCGTTGGTTGGAGGGGGTGGCGGCATCGACTTCGGCGTGATCGAGCGCCTGAGCGACGAGCTGAAGGCGGTCGCCGGGCTGGGGAGCCAGCTGGGCCTGGTCGTGGGCGGCGGCAACATCGTGCGGGGCACGACGGCGAGCCAGCAGGGGATGGATCGGGTGTCGGCCGACTACATGGGGATGCTGGCGACCGTCATCAACGCTCTCGCCCTCCAGGACTTCTTGGAAAAGAAGGGGGTCGACACGCGCGTGATGACGGCCATCCGTATGGAGGAGCTCGCCGAGCCCTACATCCGGCGCCGGGCGGTGCGCCACCTCGAGAAGGGCCGCACGGTGATCTTCGCCGGAGGCACCGGCAACCCCTACTTCTCGACCGACACGGCGGCGGTGCTGCGGGCCCTCGAGATCGAAGCGCAGGTCCTTCTGAAGGCGACCAACGTCGACGGCATCTACACGGCGGACCCCAAGCGGGACCCGCAGGCGAAGTTGCTGCCCAGCCTCTCCTTTCAGGACGCCATCGTGAACGGCTACGCGGTCATGGACGCGAACGCCTTCGGGCTCTGCAAGGAGAACCGGCTGCCGATCGTGGTGTTCAACATCAACCAGCCCGGCTCGATCGCCCGCGTGCTCGCGGGAGAGCGCGTCGGCACTATCGTGCAATGACCACGCTTGCGGACCACGCCAAGCACGCGAAGCAGCTGATGGACAAGGCGGTGGAAGCGGTGAAGCGGGAGTTCTCGACCGTGCGCACCGGCAAGGCGACGACCGCGCTGCTCGACCTCGTGCGTGTCGAGGCATACGGCAACGAGCTGCCGCTGAACCAGGTGGCGAGCGTCGCCGCCCCCGAGCCCAAGCTGTTGACGGTACAGCCGTGGGACCGCGGCCTCCTCAAGGCCGTGGAGAAGGGGATTCTGGCCTCGGAACTCGGCCTCACGCCGTCGAACGACGGCCAGATCATCCGCATCCCGCTCCCGCCGCTCACCGAGGAGCGCCGCAAGGAGCTCGTGAAAGTGGTGCACAAGCTGGCCGAAGAAGGCCGGGTCGCGGTGCGGCACGCCCGCACCGAGGGGATCAACCGGATCAAGAAGACGGAGCACGTCCCCGAGGACGAGAAGAAGCACGCCGAGAAAGACATGCAGAAGCTGCACGACGATCACATCAAGCAGATCGACGACGTGGTGAAGGCCAAGGAGAGCGAGATCCTCGAGGTCTGAGCATGGCCGACGATCTGCTGGCGCAAATCCGCGTGAACGGCGCCGTCCCGCACCACATCGCGATCATCATGGACGGCAATGGGCGCTGGGCGCGCGAGCGGCACCTGCCGCGGCCGCTGGGCCACCGGGCGGGGATGAAGGCGGTGCGCGAGGTCGTGGAAGGCGCGATCGCCGCCGGCGTGGACGTGCTGACGCTGTTCGCGTTCTCGGAGGAGAACTGGCAGCGCCCGTCGAGCGAGGTGTCGGCGCTGATGGAGCTCCTGGAGGAGTACATCGCGCGCGAAGCGAGCGAGCTACGCGAGCAGGGCGTGGCCGTGCACGTGCTCGGGGACCGCGCGCGCCTCGTGCCCGGCGCCCGTGAGGCGGTCGAGCGCGTGGAGCGCGACACCCGGGATGGCGGCAGGCTTTCACTCAACCTGTGTATCTCCTACTCGTCGCGCGCGGAGCTGGCGCGCGCGGCGCGATTGCTCGCCGAGGACGTGCTCGAGGGCACCAGACGGATCGAGGAGGTGGACGAGGAGTCGGTTCGGGAGAAGCTCTACACCGCTCCCTGGCGCGATCCCGACCTGCTGATCCGCACCTCGGGCGAGCGGCGGCTGTCCAACTTCCTGTTGTGGCAGCTCGCCTACACCGAACTCTATATCACGCCGGTGCTGTGGCCCGACGTGGACC
>WNGH01024449.1_pt1 | contig 10205 bp, 11 predicted proteins | sample 5400631 | NCBI WGS metagenome assembly WNGH01 (sample SAMN13153373, study PRJNA577476) | soil metagenome | isolation source: 115 cm soil or saprolite under Garry oak tree replicate 1 | place: USA:California | collected 2016-06-15 | reverse complement strand
AGAGTTGAGGCCCGTGAGGACGGCCGGCTAGTGCCCGTTGAGAACGCTCGCGAATCCAGGCTCCGAAAGCGAATCGCACTGCTCAAGGACGCACTGGCAGACAAGACATTGGAAGTGGATTTTTTCAAAAGCGCCTTGCAGACAGTCAAGGCTCGACGCCGCAAGAACAGCGCAGGTGGCGAGCTGGCATTTACGACTACGTCCGGGACGTGATGTCGCTGCAAGGCAGTCTGACTATAGAACGGATGTGTCAGCTTGCCGGCGTCAGCGAGGCTGGATTCTACCGATATTTGCGCTCACGCGATCTGCACGAGGAGGAGATGTGTGTGCGCTCGGCAATTCAGGGCGTAGCATTGCAGCACGACGGCCACTATGGGTATCGCCGCATAACAGCTGAGCTGCGACGAACAGGCATGCTGGTAAACCACAAACGAGTATCACGCATTCTTCGCGAGGACAGCTTAATTGTTGCAGCCTTTGCGGAACCCAGGAAAAAGCCCCGGCCTGACATGATGGTCAATCTTGCGGGAGGCATGCAGGTGACAGGAATCAATCAGCTCTGGGTAGCCGATATTACGCATGTCCGTCTGAAGCGGGAATTCGTATTTTTGGCCGTCGTTCTGGATAAGTTCTCACGAAGAGTGGTCGGCTGGTCGCTTGATCGGAACCTGACTTCTCGGCTTACGCTCGCAGCACTGAGGGCAGCTATCGTCAATAGAAGGCCTGGGCCAGGGGCTCGTGCATCACTCAGATCGCGGACGACAATACGTTCATTCAGGTTACGTCCGACTCCTGCACAAGCACGGCATGGTCGCGAGTGTCAGCCGGCCGGGCAGACCGGGTGACAACGGCAACTGTGAGAGTTTTTTCCGAACGCTGAAGCGAGAAGAGGTGGAAGCGAAGGAATACGCGGACTTTGAGGATCTCCGGGCAAACATTACGAGGTTCATCGAGCGCTACTACGACGAAGAGAGACTGCATTCGTCTCTCGGTTATCGCTCTCCAGCAGAATTTGAACTCGTGACAGATTCGCTGACTGTGGAACCTCCTCAAGCAGAAAGAGGCTCCAAACAATACACTTAAAGGAATGACGGCGATGTGTCACATTGCAGTTCGTCTCAAGGAGGGGTTCACGGGCGAAATCTCGCACGCTGCGTGAGCTGTCCTGCATCCACTTCGGTCGAGAGCCAAACGGTGGAGAGATTCGATTGCGGACCGAGGAATAAGTATTCATATCGAAGGGTTTGGAAAACCACCTCCGGAGCATGTGATCGCCCGATGTGGCGGCTCGCGTCGCTCTGTGCCGGCACAGTTGGTCGCAAGGCGTCCTCATAAGCATATCGATGCCCCAGCTTACAGATTTGGTGTGAAATTGGGGAACGACACCGAGCTATGGTCCGATAGTCTCCTTTGTCGTCCTGGCAGGTGAACTTGAAACGATCAAAGACATCGTCGGCCATCTTTCGCTTCGAGCGGGTGGCTACGAACAGCTTCATACAAGCGGCTAGAATGTAAAGACTCAGGAGGTATTGATGAAAGCATTGATCTTTCGCGAGACCGGTGAACCGAATGGCGTTTTGAAAATAGCAGAGATCCCTACTCCGCCTTTGGCTCCTGGCGAAGCGCTCGTCCGAGTGCTGCTCAGCCCGATCAACCCATCGGATCTGCACATGGTGCGAGGACGCTATGGCTATCAGCCGGAATTGCCAGCCAGCCCCGGCGCTGAAGGCGCGGGGATTGTGGAGGCTGTAGGTCCGGGCGTTCGAGGTTCACTTGTTGGAACTCGCGTAGTTTTCGTGGACAACTGGAACACCTGGCGCGAGCAGATCGTGTGCCCAGCAGATAAACTCGTGCCCGTTCCAGATGGCGTGGACGATCCAGCCGCCGCCACCTCCTATACGAATCCTTTGACTGCATGGGCATTGACGAGATCAAGTCACAATCTCAAAGAGGAAGAATGGCTCCTGCAGACGGCGGCTGCATCCAGCGTCGGGAAGTTGGTGCTTCAATTGGCGCAGCAGTATCGATTCAAGACAATCAACGTCATCCGTCGGCGCGAGCAAGAAACAATCATACGCAACCTCGGAGGCGATGAGGTGATCTGCACGGAAGACGAGGATCTCACGGTACGCCTGCGGGAATTGACCGCGGGTAAGGGCGTTGAACGAGCAATTGACTGCGTTGCCGGGGAACTTGGCGCTGAGCTTGCCCGCAACCTCTCTCCCGCTGGAACCATGCTTGTGTATGGAGCCCTTTCCAGTCATCGGCAGACGGATCCCGCAAAATTCATCATGCCGCTCTTCGCTCCGCGTTTGATTTATTCGACAGTGACGGTTCGAGGGTGGTGGCTTCCGCGTTGGGTGCCTTCCCAGCCGCTCGCCGAAGTGCGGGCAGCGACGAGCGATCTCCTCACCATGTTGGCGAACGGAGCACTTACGCCGCCAGCGGTTGTGCGGTACTCATTTAAGGACTTCCAAGAGGCAGTACGCTTGGCCGATGGTGAAGCTGGACAGCAGAAGGTCTTGCTGGACTTCTCCGAAAGGGCACTATAACCGGTAGAGCCTCATTGCGGGCGTCGCGAACCAGGTCGTAGTGTCTGACAAATCCATGTTGACGGCTTGTCGGCATCTCAGACAAGTGACCGCCCCAAAAAAACGCCGTTGGGGGTGGAAACCCGGCTAGTGAATGATAAAGGACGTTCGCAGTCACGCTAGCCTCTTGTCGCTTTCCTACTTTCGAAACTCTCCTGAATACTCGTCCTTCGCTGACCCCCGAATGCGAGAGCCATTCATCCAGCAATTGCTTCGACCATGCCGGCACCGGCACAGTTCGCAGCCGTCTTCCCTTACCGATCAAATCGACGATGACCCAGCGCCCCTCCCGCAGTTGCAATTGCTCCAGCGTCAATCCGACCACTTCAGAACGCCGTAACCCACAACCGAGAAGTAACCCAACGATCGCTCCGTCCCGCCAGCCGCGCGGGTTTGTCTTCGACGCGGCATTCACAAGTTCTTGCGCCTGACTCCGGGAGAGCCAGTTGCCGATTTTCCGCCCCAGCCGCTTTACCCCTTGAACCCGCCGGATTCCAATCGCCAGTTCTGGCGTCAGCCAGCCGCTTTCCGCGGACTCGTCCGCCAATTTCCGAATCGCTGAAAGATGCGAATTGATCGTAGAGGCGGACAGACTGAGTCCTTCAAGGTGCGACCGGTACCGGACGACCACAGCTCGATTGAACGTCAACCTAGGCTCGCTGCAGTACCAGGCTATGAACCTGTCGATGGCGAAAGTGTAGCTGCGACGAGAGTGAACGGAGGCCAGCGTATTGAGCACAGCCGCCTTCGATTGTTCCAACTCAGGGATGGTCAGCGTATTGGGGCGAAGGCCATATTCAGTAGGCGTTTGAGAAACCATAGAGAGCGGCTCCTTTCGGCCGCGCCCACAGTTTTCTCCTCAATGATGTTTTCGGCCTGCACGCTCTAATCTGGGGTTATTGAAGCAAACGTCCTTTATCATTCGCTATTTGAGTTGGCAAGCCCACAACGGGTTTTGGGGGCTTTGTTCCGATAGGCCGGTTTTAATCCAAGTGAAGCGGCCGCTTTAGTAAACACTTGCTGACTTGAACGGTACTAATCTCCTCGATGAGTGGATTGGCGATTTACCACTCATCGCGGAGGTCGTAGCAAGCCAATTGGCAAAGATCACTTGCCCAACGGGCCGGCAATACATCGAGAACAGGTTCCAACGGCAATCCGCATCCCCCGGCCCCTGATGCCAGGGCCTTCGCCGTGACGGCTCGCGCTCCTGCGCAGGTTGCGGTGGCACTGTAATCGTCAGGTTAATGAGTAATTGCTCAAGGAAGCCTATTTTTTAAACCATGCACCCAGCTGCGATGCGCGGCGCATGGGGAAGCATAAATTAGCGCAGGTGTCAGGGGTTCAGAGATCAGGAAACAGAAATCGGGAACTCCAAAATCCACACTTGACATCTACCGATAATTCACTACCATATGGTTGTGGATAAGTTAGATACAACATTTGCGGCTCTGTCTGATCCAACCCGCCGGGCGATGATCGAACGACTCTCCCATGGGCCTGCCTCTGTGCATGGATTGACGGAACCGTTTGCACTCTCGCAGCAGATGATTTCAAAACATATTGCCTACCTGGTGCGGGCGCGGATTGTGATCAAGACGAAGCGTGGAAGAGAGAGCGTGTGCACGCTTAGGCCAGAGGCGATAAAGACAGTCAGCGACTGGGCGATTAGCTATCGCCGATTCTGGGAAGAGAGTTTCGACAAGTTGGATGTGGTTGTGAATCAAATGAAAAAAACGGAGGTCAGAGATGACAAAAAACACGGTTAACGAGACAGAGCGGATGGTTGTCACTAGAGTTTTTGATGCCCCACGCGCATTGGTTTGGGAGGCGTGGACAAACCCGAAATATGTGATGCAGTGGTGGGGGCCGAAGGGTTTTACTGCGCCTTTTTGCGAGATGGATTTTCGCGTAGGAGGAAAATTTCTCTGCTGCATGAGAGCGCCGGATGGGCAGGAGGGCTGGAATAATGAAACCATGGAGAACGCAAAAAACAGCGGGCAAGTAGAGGGCTGGAATCAGATACTCGATAAAGTTGCCGCAGTTGTTGCGGGGCTAGCGCAGGCGAAATAAGAAGTTGAAGTTTTGATGATCGTCATGCGCGAGATACAGCTAAGGCTGGCGGCGGAGGCTTAGTTAGAACGGGCTTCTCGCCGCTTGGCCGAATAGCCGCATTTCCGGCTAAGTGACCCTTGGCTCAACTGTTGCCTTCAGGCCAATGCGCTCAGCGACCAATGTTTACCGAACTCAACATTAGTCCTGTGAAACGCGCTAGGGTCAGGAAATGCCACTGGGCGCATTTCGCGGGAGCAAACCAGTGAGCGGATGGTCGCTGGCTGGGGCAAACGACCCAAATTTGTTCCCCGCTTGCCGACCCAGATGATGAATGATAAAGGACGCTATCGCCAATCGTGCAAAAGTGAGGCGGCGACTGCGTTCTTCAGGCAGTGTCGCTTGCGACTGAGATTTCGAAACGATCATTAACGGCGTCCTGCAGCTTCTGTTTGCTGCCGATGTATCGCTCCGTTGTCTGGATGGAAGCGTGGCCGAGTAGAAATCGAATCTGTTCGAGTTCGCCGCTGCAATCATGGCAGAGACGGGCGCAGGTGCGACGAAGGTCGTGGGGCGCCAGGTTGGGAATGCCGGCCTGCCGGGCACATCGCTTGACCGCATACCAGAGGACGCTATCGCCAACTTCGCGCTCGATCGCGGTTTCCCGAACTTTTCCAGCCACAACCGCCTCCAAAATATCCATAAGCTCGGAAGCACCGCGCGAATGAGCCGCGTCGACACGGAATTCGATCGCCTTAAGAAGGCGCTTGGGATTGTTGATGTGAACGTCCTTTATCATTCACCACCTGGGTTGGCAAGCCAGCAACATGTTTTGGGGGCATTTGTCCGAGATGCTTTATCGTGCAAGTGAAGCGACCACATTCGTAAACACTTGCCGACTCGTTACCTATCGCATGTCCCGATCTGGATTCGCCCTAACAAAAACACTGATTCCGACGTTCGCGGAACGCGTCCAACGGGTTAGGCTGAAAGGTCCAAACTTCCGGCAGCTCAGACGCCGCGCACCAATTCCAACAGTGTAAGTTCAGGCCTTGCGCCAAGCCGGATCGGGAAGCCGGTGATGCCGATGCCGCGGTTCATGTAGAGTTGCGCGCCACCTTTTTCGTACAAGCCCCGGATGTAGGGTACCCCCATCAGGCTGCCGAGGTTGAGCCCGCGGTGGACGAAATCGAGGGATAACTGGCCGCCACCGTGAATGTCGCCGGCCAGCGTCAAGTCGATGCCGAGATCGTCGAGATCGAAGGTGCCTGGGTAGTGTTCCAGCAAAATATTAACCGTATTCGGCATGACCAACGCTTTGAGCTGCTGCAGCCGCCGCTGGCCCGCTGCCTGAAGCACATCCGCGGGGGCAACACCGCCCCCGTCGTCTATTCCGATTAGATTAAGCACGTCGTCTTGAAGCCGGATAGGTGCGCGCTCTTGGCGGAGGATGCGGATTCCGTGGGCGGCAAACAAGTGCGTGATGGACGCTTCAATCTCGACATCCGCCTCGTGGTTTCCAAGGCATCCGAAGACGCCGTGAGGCGCTCGCAGGCCCGCCAGCACACCAACCACCTCGTCCTGGGCTTCCGGGTCCCAACAAACGTAGTCCCCAGTCAAGGCGATCAAGTCCGGTTGTAATCCGTTGGTGATGGCGACGCAGCGGCGAATGTAGTCGGCAGTGGTGAAGGGACCGATATGAATGTCGGAAAGCTGGACAATGTGAAAACCCTCGAGGGCCTTGGGCAGGCGCGCCAGCCGGACGCTCTGGCGAACGATTTCTACGTTCTGCCGCTCGTAGAGTAGCCCATAGCCGGCCGCCACGAATGGCGTGGCACTTGCGAGCACGGCGGTCCGTTCCAGAAAGCACCGGCGACTGGGCGAAAGCAGAGCGGCGTGGGCATCAGCGGCGGTGGAATCTTGGTGTCTAGCCATGCGCGCTTTGCGGTAGAGCCACAAAGCGCCGCAGGCCGCGCGGTCTGCCGCCCCGAAAGCAGTCACGAATAGAAAGGCCAGCATCGATCCCACGAACCACCACCAGAATATCGCGTAGATAAGGATGCTCTGCGGCCGGTAGTCGGCAGCACGGATGACGTGACCAAGACCCCATTCGGGATAGCTGTACAAGAAGAGAAACGAATAGAGCAGGCCCGCGACGATCGCGAGCCAGGCGCGGCGGGGCTTACCCGATATGAGCCGTTCTGCGACGTCTAGGGTTCGGCCAATCCAGAAAAGCTGGCTGGCGATGAAGAAGAGGAGTAGGGCGAACAATGACAAACCGAAGAAATCGGCGTGCGCGATTAGGAAGGTAGCAAGCGCAAGGATCAACAGCAGAATGATCGCGCGCCAATGAGCGACGAACCGCCGATATCCTGCAAACTCCAACGCCTTAATCCACTCGACAAATCTCAACATCGGCTTCAACGAATCTCTTTTCCATGTGGCAGCGACGGTTGCTGGCTCTTATGAAGGAGGCGGCTCCGCTACCGCATTCCAGCGGCGCTTGGCGTCAGCCTTGCTGATCGCCGTCGCCACGTCGTCCTGTCCCGCCGGCGCGAGCTCGCCGATCCAGACTTTAGAAACCCGCCCTTGCCGGTCAACCAGGATCAGAGTTGGAGTGCCTTCCACTTTCACCTGATTCAATTCAATGCCAGGAAACGCTTCGACCGCGAGGCGTTGGGTTTCCAGAAGCTGGCGGACAGCCGCTAAATCGTCTGGGAACACCGCGATAAGATGGGCATCGATCTGGTTCGATTTTTCCAGCGCGGCTAGTTTCCGATAGAAGGGAATGCTTTCCTCGCAATAGCGGCATCCGTCTTTGAGCGCAAGAATCAAGGTGCGGTCGTGCGCCTTCCATGTGTATCCGGGAAGACTAGGTAGCCGGTCGCCGACCTTAACTGAGGTCGACAGCAGGCTCTCGTGTGTCCCGCGCGTCTGCCAGAAGTGATAGCCGATGATACAGGCAAGACCGATTAGCACGATGTTCGTAGCTATTTCCAGTTTCTCTTTCATCCGTTGGTCCTCCTCGCTGGCTGCGGCGACACGGGCAACGTCGCAGCGTCGGGGCCGCTGGTCGGGGAATGCCCGACTCTAAATGCGTTCTCGAGTTACGGGCGAACGCATGCTCCCGAAGTGACGCACTGCAGCAAGCAAACGGGCGTACCTTTCCCCTGGCCTGTGCATGCATGCACACACGTTAAGCAACTTTGCACGCTCGGCGGTGCCGAGGCCGGCATAGCAAAGCAAAGCGCCAACAAGACAACGGACTTAATGAAGTATTTCATGTAGATTCCTCCTGTTATGACTGAGCACTGCATTGATGGAGATTGAGCGGTTGCAGCGCGAAGTCAATCGCGGAGGCCTTGTGTCTTCCTCACTTTTGGCTATCGGTGTAACTCTGTGATTGGATTGGACTAATTCCTCTGTTCACTGGTGTGAATCTCAGGGCTATACTCACCCCAGTCCTCGTAGGTAGTGTTCATGTCATCGCCAAAGCTGCGCTTCCGGGATTATGACCTCGATCCTGATGGGTTCGAGCTGTATCGTGCTGGCCATCGGCTCCGCCTGGAACGAAAGCCGATGGAGCTGCTTATCCTGCTGGCCGAAAAGCAGGGTCACCTTGTCAAGCGAGAAGAAATCGTCGAGAAACTCTGGGGCAAGGATTTCTTTTTCGACTCAGAGAACGGAATCAATAATGCCATCCGCAAAATCCGTTCGGCCCTGAATGATGACCCCGAGCAGCCGCGCTTTGTGGAGACCTCCGTGGGCAAGGGCTACAGGTTTATTGCTCCGGTTCAACGAGTTCTCGAGCCGGGCAGCCCGCCGATCTCGGCGGTAGCTGTTCCCCAGGAAGAAACCACGAGGTTTCCTTGGAGGCGCGCGTGGATCCCCGCCCTGGGTGTCTTCGTGGTCATCGCCACTGCTTTCGCGTTTAATCTTGCCGGAATTCGAAGTCGTGTTTTTGCTCGAAGTGTACCCCCCATTCACTCCATTGCCGTTCTGCCCTTGGAAAACCTTTCCGGAGATGCCACCCAGGAGTACTTCGTTGATGGCATGACCGACGCTCTCATTACAGAACTGGCGCAATACAGCTCCTTGCGCGTCATCTCGCGCACATCAACCATGCATTACAAGGGTTCCCACAAGCCATTGCCTGAAATTGCCGGATAATTGAACGTGGATGCAGTCATTGAGGGCAGTGTGACCCGCTCGGGCAATCACGTGCGAATCACCGCGCAATTGCTGGAAGCCCGTTCGGACCGCCACTTATGGGCGAAGGCTTACGACCGCGACACGCGAGAAATTATGTCCCTTCAGCAGGATGTCGCGGACAGCATTGTCCACGAAATCCAAGCCAAGTTGACGCCCCAAGAGAACCTTCGCTTGATTCAAAAACGGCAAGTCGATCCCGAGGCCTACGACGACTATCTGCGGGGCATGTACTTCTGGCACAAATTCACCGAGCCTGGCATGAGACAGGCACAGGAGTACTTTGAAAAATCGGTGCAGAAAGACCCATCCTATGCCCTGGGATACGCATGGCTAGCGAATACCTACGGTCAGTTAGGTGACTACGTCGGACCTCGCCAGGAGTTTATGCTAAAGTCGGAGAAAACCTCTCAAAAGGCCTTGCAACTCGATGATAGCCTCGCGGTTGCCCACGGCTCGCTCGGCTGGGTGAAATGGGCTTATGACTGGGACTGGCCCGGTGCGGAAAACGAGTTTAAGCGCGCGATTCAGCTCAGTCCTGGCCACGCTCTCTCCCACGGAATCTATGCCCGGTACCTCGATTCCATGGGGCGCTTTGAAGAAGCCATTCAGGAGCACCAGATTGCTCGAGAACTTGATCCCCTCGACTTAGTTCTCATCTACGACCTCGGTGATCATTTCCTGGTTTCGCGTCAATACGACAAAGCGATTGCGGAGTATCGAATAGTGCTCGACATGGATCCCAATTTTATCGGGGCGCACCGTGAATTGGCCGTTGCCTATAAGGGCAGAGGGATGGAAAAAGAAAGTATCTCCGAGTGGGAAGAGGAGGCGACGCTGGTTCAAGCACCTAGTCTCGCCGAGCGGATAAAGATTGCCTATGCGCGTGGCGGATACAAAAGCGCATTGAAAGCCCGGTTGAATTACAACCAGTATCGGCGATCGGCAGGCTCTTATGTTTCTTTCTCGTACTTTGCCCGGACGTACGCAGCATTGGGAGACAAGGACAGGGCGCTACAAGCGCTCGAAAAGGCATTCGCTGAGCGTGAGCCAATGGCGTGGTTGAATGTTGACCCTGAGTGGGACCCCATTCGCGCCGATCCGCGATTTCAAGACCTCGTGCGCCGCGTCGGGCTTCCCGTAAACACCGCGTCAGGTTCAGCTCTGCATTAATTACTTCAAACGCTTTGTACTTGGCCGATTCCGGGCGAGTCACGGGCAATCTCTAACGAGGCCGGCCGTTGTCAAGAGTTTTTTTGCATCTTTCTTAAGCTCTTGAATTTCTCTTTCCTTCTTTAGACACACCCGCGCGCTTGCGCAAGAGCGCCTTGTTCCCAGACCGTTCCATTCCAG
>WNGH01016199.1_pt1 | contig 10209 bp, 10 predicted proteins | sample 5400631 | NCBI WGS metagenome assembly WNGH01 (sample SAMN13153373, study PRJNA577476) | soil metagenome | isolation source: 115 cm soil or saprolite under Garry oak tree replicate 1 | place: USA:California | collected 2016-06-15 | reverse complement strand
GCGATCGCATCATGGCTGAGCCGGTCTATCGTCGGGTGGTGATCAAGCTTTCGGGCGAATATTTTGCCGGTGCACATTCGTTCGGCATGGATCAGCCGACCATCGACCGGATCGCCGGTGACCTGATCGCGGCCAAGCAACTCGGTGTCGAGGTCGCGGTGGTCGTCGGCGGCGGAAATATGGTCCGCGGCGTGGAGGTATCCTCGCGCGGCGTCTCCCGCCCGACCGGCGATACCATGGGCATGCTTGCCACCGTGATGAATTGCCTGGCCCTGGAGGCCGCGATCGAGCGGCGAGGGGCGCCCGCACGGACCCTGTCGGCGTTCGTCATGCCGCAGATCTGTGAGCTGTTTACCCGAGGTGCGGCGCACAAATATCTTGCCGAGGGCCGGATCGTGCTGCTCGGCGGCGGAACCGGCAATCCGTTCTTCACCACCGATACCACAGCGGTGCTGCGGGCGGCCGAAATCGGCGCGCAGGCCGTGCTGAAGGCAACCAATGTCGATGGCGTCTACAGCGCCGATCCCAAGAAAGACCGTTCGGCGAAACGGTTCGACCGTCTGACCCATTCACAGGCGATTGAAGGCGGCTACAAGGTCATGGATGCTACCGCATTCGCGCTTGCCCGCGAGACGTCGCTGCCTATCATCGTGTTTTCGATCGCCGAGCCGGGTTCGATAGGTGCAATCCTGCGCGGCACGGGCCACGGTACAATCGTCGCCGGCTGACATGGGAAGCGCCGATGTGCAGAGGGCCCTGACCACGAGTTTTGAGGAGGGAGAGCGTTATGCCCACGGGTAGTTTCGACATCAACGAATTGAAGCGCCGCATGCAAGGTGCCACCCAGTCGCTCAAGCATGAACTGGGCGGTTTGCGAACCGGCCGCGCCGCGGCCTCGATGCTGGAGCCGGTGCAGGTCGACGCCTACGGCACGCATATGCCGCTTAACCAGCTCGCCACCATCAGCGTGCCGGAGCCGCGCCTGCTTTCCGTGCAGGTATGGGACAAGTCGATGGTCAAGGCGGTGGAGAAGGCGATCGTCGACTCCAACCTCGGCTTGAGTCCCGCCACCGAAGGGCAGGTGCTTCGCTTGAGAATCCCTGAACTCAATGAAGAACGCCGCAAGGAACTGGTGAAGGTGGCGCATAAATACGCCGAGGCGGCCAAGGTCGCAGTCCGGCATGTCCGTCGCGATGGCCTCGATACCGTCAAGAAACTTGAGAAAAACCACGAGATTTCCGAGGACGACCAGGAACGGTTAGCCAATGATGTGCAGAAGGCGACCGACGGGACGATTTCGGAGATAGATCAGTTGCTTGCGGCCAAGGAAAAGGAAATCCTCACCGTTTAAGCCGAGGATTGCCAGGTTCAAGGATTGATGGATGTCGAACGCCGCCGCCCCCGCAACTGAAGGACCGGATCGAACCGACGGTCCCTTGCATGTGGCGATCATCATGGACGGGAACGGGCGCTGGGCCGCGGCTCGCGGTTTACCGCGGGCGGAAGGCCATCGCCGGGGCGTCGATGCGTTACGGCGTGTGGTCCGCGCCGCCGGGGAACTCGGCATCCTGTACCTGACGATTTTCTCCTTCAGCTCGGAAAACTGGTCGCGTCCGGCGACCGAAATCGGCGACCTGTTCGGCCTGCTCAGGCGCTTCATCCGCAACGATCTGGCGACGCTGCATCGCGATGGCGTCAGGGTACGGGTGATCGGCGAGCGCGACGGACTGGAGCCGGACATCTGCGCGCTCTTGAACGAAGCCGAAGAACTGACCAAGGGCAATACCAGGCTTCATCTCGTCGTCGCGTTCAACTACGGATCGCGGCAGGAAATCGCTCATGCGGCGCAGCGACTGGCGCGCGAAGTCGCGGACGGCAAGCGCGATCCCGCATCGATCGACGCCGACACGCTCGGCCGGTATCTCGATGCGCCCGATATTCCCGACCCGGATTTGATCATTCGCACCAGCGGAGAACAGCGGCTGTCGAATTTCCTGATGTGGCAGGCGGCCTACAGCGAACTCGTGTTCGTGCCGATCCACTGGCCGGATTTCGACAAGGACGCGCTCGAGAGCGCGATCGCCGAATATGCCAGGCGGGAACGCCGTTTCGGCGGTCTGGCCGTGAAAACCGGATCGTGACCGAGGACGAAGCTGCCTCGGCGGCTGGTGTCGAGCAGGGGTCGCACAATCTCCTGATGCGCGTCATCGCCGCGTCGGTGCTCGCGCCTTCGGCGGTTGCCATCGCCTATGCCGGCGGATGGCTCTGGCTCGGCCTCGTCACGCTCGCCGCAATCGGCCTCTATGTGGAATGGCTGACGATCGTGGGCGCGCGCACGCCGCGCGTGATGGCTGTGGGCATCGTCACGCTTTTCGGCGCCGCAGTGTGCCTCGAAATCGGGCGGATCGGAGCGACATATGTCATTATCGCGCTTGGCGTCATTATCGCTGCGTTGCTGTCGCCCCATCGTCGCGGCTGGGCCGCGCTTGGCGGTTGCTACGCGTTCGCGGCGCTGGTCGCCTCGGTCGTGGTGCGGCTCGACCAGACTTACGGATTGGCCGCGCTGATGTTCATTCTGCTGGTTGTCTGGGTAACCGATATCGGCGGTTATTTTGCCGGCCGGGGCCTTGGTGGACCGAAACTCTGGCCGAGGGTCAGTCCCAAGAAGACCTGGGCAGGTGCCATCGGCGGCTTTGCCGCGAGTCTCGTGGTCGCTGCGGGGTTTGCGGTGGCAGGTCTCGGCAAAACCGGCCCCTTGCTGCTATTGGGTGCGGCGCTCTCGATCGCTTCCCAATTCGGTGATCTGTTTGAATCCGCTGTGAAACGGCGATTTGGTGTCAAGGACTCAAGTCACATAATTCCGGGGCATGGCGGGTTGCTGGACCGGCTTGACGGATTTGTCGCAGCGGTTGTCCTGGCGGCGATTTTCGGATTTTTGCGGGGTGGCGCGGATGGCGTTGGCCGCGGTCTTATGGTTTGGTGATTTCATGAGCGCAGTCCCCTTGCGTAACAACAAGGCCGCGGTATCCGCGGTACGCACCGTCACCGTCCTCGGTGCCACCGGTTCAATCGGCGACAGCACGATGGATTTGCTGAGGGCCGCGCGCGACCGCTATCAGGTCGAAGCGCTGACCGCGAATACCAATGTGCAGGGGCTGGCAAAGCTGGCGAGGGAATTTGGCGCGCGATTTGCGGCTGTCGCCGATCCCGATCGCCTTTCTGAGTTGAAGGATGCCCTGGCCGGCACACGCACCGAATGCGGCGCGGGCGAAAGCGCGATTATCGAAGCTGCGGCGCGCCCGGCGGATTGGGTCATGGCCGCCGTCAGTGGCGCTGCCGGATTGAAGCCTGCGCTCGCGGCTGTGGACCGCGGCGCCTCGGTCGCGCTTGCCAACAAGGAATGCCTTGTTTGCGCTGGCGATTTCTTCATGCAGCGCGCGGCGAAAGCCGGGGCCTGCATTCTGCCGGCTGATTCCGAGCATAACGCGTTGTTTCAGGCGCTGGGTTCGGGCAATCGGGAAGAGCTGGTTCGCGTCATCATCACCGCCTCAGGCGGACCCTTTCGGACATGGGCCAGCGCCGATATCGAGCAAGCGACGCTGGCGCAGGCGTTGAAACACCCGAACTGGATCATGGGCCAGAAGATCACCATCGATTCCGCGTCGATGATGAACAAGGGGCTTGAAGTCATCGAAGCCTCGTATCTGTTTGCACTGACGCCCGATGAGATCGACGTTCTGGTGCATCCGCAGTCGATCATCCATGGCATGGTCGAATTTTCGGATTGTTCGGTTGTCGCGCAATTGGGGGCGCCCGATATGCGCACCCCGATCGCGCATTGCCTCGGGTGGCCCGACCGCATCGTCGGTCCGGCAGCGAAGCTTGATCTGGCCAAGATCGGACAGTTGACCTTTGAGGCGCCGGATTTCGGTCGTTTTCCGGGACTTCGGCTGGCTTACGATGCACTGCGAACCGGCCGCGGCGCGACCACGGTGTATAACGCCGCCAACGAAGTGGCCGTGGCGGCGTTTATCGGTGGCAAGATCAGGTTTGGCTCCATTGCGCGGCTGGTCGAAGCGACGATGAACGACTGGGTACGGTCCGGCAATCTCGCAACCCTGGCGTCCGCAGACGATGCAATCGCCGTTGACCATCGAGCGCGAAATAAGGCTGCCACCCTCTTGCCTCAAATTGCCGCAAACCAATCTTAGAGCGTAAGGGCCGGGCCTGCGGCTCTGCTTAAGGGGAATCGGATGTCAGAGTTTTTTCTTCATAGTTTCAATACGTTGAGCCATGGTTTTGTTGGCTACATCATTCCCTTCCTGTTCGTGCTGACGATTGTCGTGTTCTTCCATGAGCTGGGTCATTTCCTGGTGGCCCGCTGGGCCGGCGTGAAGGTGCTGACTTTCTCGCTTGGTTTCGGGCCGGAACTCGTCGGCTTCAACGACCGGCATGGCACACGATGGAAGATTTCAGCGGTTCCGCTCGGCGGCTACGTGAAGTTCTTCGGCGACGACAGCGAGGCCTCAACGCCTTCGTCCGAAACGCTCGCCAGCATGACCGAGGAGGAGCGCTCGGGCAGTTTCCATCATAAGAAAGTTGGACCGCGGGCGGCGATCGTGGCCGCCGGTCCAATCGCCAATTTCATTCTGGCCATCGTGATCTTCACCGGCCTGTTCACCTTCTTTGGCAAACCGAGCACGACGGCACGCGTCGATAAGGTGGAGGCGGGCGGTGCCGCGGCGGCAGCCGGATTTCAGATGGGAGATGTCGTAACCGCGATCGATGGCACAAAGATCGGAAGTTTCTCCGACATGCAGCGCATCGTCGTGGCTCACGCCGGCGATCAACTGACGTTCGCCATCAAGCGCGGCGATTCCACGCTGGAACTGCGCGGAACTCCGGAACTCAAGGAAGTGAAGGACCCGTTCGGGAATACCCATCGGCAGGGCGTGATGGGAATCACCCGTGCGACCTCGCCCGGCGAAGCTACGACCGAGAAGGTCGACCCTGCCACCGCACTGTGGCTTGGCGTCAAGGAAACCTGGTTCGTGGTCGATCAGACGCTTTCTTATATCGGGAACGTTTTTACGGGTCGCGCAAGTGCCGACCAGATCGGCGGTCCGATTCGAATCGCTCAAATTTCCGGTCAGGTGGCGACCCTGGGACTCACTCCTTTGCTCCACCTTGCGGCGGTACTTTCCATTTCGATTGGATTGCTGAACCTGTTCCCAGTGCCGCTTCTCGATGGCGGCCACCTTTTGTTCTATGGCGCTGAAGTGCTGAGAGGACGCCCTTTGTCCGACAAATCTCAGGAATTCGGGTTCCGCGTCGGCCTTGCGCTGGTGCTGATGTTGATGGTGTTCGCCTTTTACAACGACTTCCATCAAGTACCCTGGCTAAGAAGCCTTTTTGGGTAACGTGGCCAATAGGCAACGTCTTGGAATGAAATTGAAATTGTACTGCAATCGGACGTTTGCCGCCCGAATAAAATTAGCTACAAGCAGGCAACGAATGGGAATCTGCTGGTTCGTAGGGGTATGAACCGGCATTTGGAATGAGGGCGCGTTGCGCATGAATGTGGGAATGCGGGTGCGGGGGGGTATGTTGGCCGCCCTGATCATGTTGGCTACGCCGGTCGCTGCTACGCTTGTAGCGTCGCCTGCCTTCGCACAGGCCGTGTCTTCTATTCAGGTCGAAGGGAACCGGCGTGTCGAGGTCGAGACTATCCGCTCCTATTTCAAACCAGGGCCCGGCGGGCGCCTCGATCAGGCGCGAATCGATGACGGCCTCAAGGCGCTGATCGAGACCGGCTTGTTCCAGGACGTCCGAATCAGTCAGCCAGGCGGCCGCCTGATCGTAACCGTGGTCGAAAACCCGGTGATCGGCCGTATTGCCTTTGAAGGCAATAAAAAGGTCAAGGACGAGCAGCTTTCGGCGGAAATACAATCCAAGCCGCGGGGCACGCTGTCGCGTCCCATGGTCCAGTCCGACGCCCAGCGCATCGCCGAAATCTATCGCCGCTCCGGCCGTTATGACATCCGCGTCACCCCCGAAATCATCGAGCAGCCGAACAACCGCGTCGACCTCGTTTTCACGATCACCGAAGGCTCGAAAACCGGCGTCAAATCAGTCGAGTTCGTCGGCAACAGCGCCTATTCGTCGTATCGTCTCAAGGATATCATCAAGACGCATGAGTCGAATCTGCTGAGCTTCCTTGGCGGGGCCGACGTCTACGATCCGGACCGGGTCGAAGCCGATCGCGATCTGATTCGCCGCTTTTACCTGAAGCACGGCTTTGCCGATGTGCAGGTGGTGGCCGCGCTGACGGAATACGATCCGGAGAAGAAGGGCTTCCTGGTGACCTTCAAGATCGAGGAGGGCCAGCAGTACCGGGTTGCGACGGTCAATTTTGCGTCCAGCATTGGCACGCTTGACGGCAACTCACTGAGCAGCTTCTCGCGCGTCTATGTCGGCTCCCTCTACAATGCCGAAGCGCTGGAGAAATCCGTCGAGGAAATGCAGATCGAGGCCTCGCGGCGGGGTTACGCCTTTGCGATCGTGCGCCCGCGCGGCGATCGTAATTTCGAGGCGCATACGGTTTCAATTACCTTCGCGGTCGACGAAGGCCCGCGAACCTACATCGAGCGCATCAACGTGCGCGGCAACACCCGCACCCGGGATCTCGGTATCGGGCGGCTATTCGACCACCGATGGTGCGCTCGCGGAGGTCAGTATTTCCGAGCGTAACTTCCTCGGCCGCGGTCTGTTCGCGAAGGCGTCGGTGACCTATGGCCAGTACGCGCGTGGTTACTCGCTCTCCCTGGTCGAGCCCTACCTTCTGGACTATCGCGTCGCGCTCGGGCTCGATTTCTTCCAGCGTCAGCAGCTTGCCAACAACTTCATTTCGTACGGCACCAAGACGATTGGTTTCAGTCCAAGGCTCGGCTTCGGATTGCGCGAAGATCTGTCGCTGCAACTGCGGTACTCGATCTACCAGCAGGAAATCCAGCTGCCGGCGAATCTTGCCAATTGTAACAACAATCCGGCCAACGGCTTGCTCGCCTTTAACCCATCACCGGCGTTTATCGCGGCGAATGGTATCGCCGACCCAACCGGTACTGGTTTGGGCTGCTACTTCGACGGCGAAGCTTCGTTGCCGGTGCGCAAGGAATTGCAGGCCGGCAAAACGGTGGGAGGCGATGTGACGTACCTGAAGTCCGCCGTCGACGCAAAATACTACGCGCCGCTGGTCGCAGATCTCGTCGGTTTGATCCACGTCCAGGGCGGCATTCTGAACAGCGTGGGCAGCGATATCCGGATGCTCGATCATTTCCAGATGGGGCCGAATCTGGTCCGTGGCTTTGCGCCGAACGGCATCGGTCCGCGCGACCTCAATCCTTTCGGAACAAACGATGCGCTCGGCGGCACGAAATATTGGGGCGCGTCGGCGGAATTGCAGATGCCGTTCTGGTTCCTGCCGAAGGAAGTCGGACTTAAAGGCTCGGTGTATGCCGATGCCGGTTCGCTCTATGACTATAAGGGACCGACATCGTGGACGGCGACCAACGAAGTCAATGTGGCCGGCTGCATTCCCTCGACCCGCAATCCCGTCAGTGCGGGAACCTGCACAGGTCTGATATTTGACAACGGCAATGTTGTTCGTACCTCGGTGGGCGTCGGTCTGATCTGGGCATCGCCGTTCGGTCCGCTGCGCTTTGACTATGCAGTGCCGCTTACCAAAGGCCCGAACGATCGCGTGCAGCAATTCAAGTTCGGCGGCGGGACATCGTTCTGAGTTCGATTCCCGGCCGGACCGCGACGGGTGGAATGGCGCAGCCGACATTCTTCGAACAACCGCCTTTGTCGACGCTGGCTGATATTGCCACGTTGACCAAGGCACATGTGGCCGATCCGTCGCGGGGTGGCCAACAGATCAGGGGGCTGGCTTCGCTGGAAGAAGCCGGCCCGATGCACCTCACATTTTTCGACAACCTGAAATACGCCGACCAGCTCGCTTCGACGAAGGCCGGGGCCTGCCTGGTTAGCAACCGCTTCGAGGCCAGCGTGCCCGCCCATGTCGCCGTTTTGCGCGCGGTCCATCCTTTCCGTGAATTTGTGAAGATTGCGCGCCTGCTGCATGGCGACGCGCTTCGCCCGCAATCCTGGTTCGGCAATGCCGGCATTGCGCCGTCCGCCGTCATCGATCCGACGGCGCGTCTGGAAGATGGCGTGATTGTCGATCCGCTTGCCGTGATCGGCCCAAACGCCGAAATTGGCTCCGGGACGGTGATCGGTTCGGGTGCCGTGATCGGCGTCAACGTCAGGATCGGCAGGGACTGCAATGTCGGTGCGCACACGGCGATTCAATGTGCGCTGATCGGCGACAACGTCCTGATCCATCCCGGCTGCAGCATCGGTCAGGACGGCTATGGCTTCGTCTTCTTCGGACCGGACGGCCATCTGAAAGTGCCGCAAACCGGCCGCGTCCTGATCCAGAACGACGTCGAGATCGGCGCCGGAACGACCATCGATCGCGGCAGTTTGCGCGATACCGTCATCGGGGAAGGTACGAAAATCGACAATCAGGTCCAGATCGGCCACAACGTCACGATCGGCAGGCATTGTTTGCTTGCAGCCCAGATAGGACTCGCGGGCAGCCTGACGATTGGCGACAATGTCGCACTGGGCGCCAAGGTGGGAATCAACAATCACCTCCGCATCGGTGACGGTGCCCAGGTCACGGCGATGAGCGGCGTCAAGGACGACATTCCGGCCAATGGACGCTGGGGTGGATTCTTTGCCAAGCCGACCAAACAGTGGTTCCGTGAGATCATTGCGGTGGAGCGTTTGACGCGCGGTGGCGCGGCCGATCCGAAGGGCGGAGGGCGCGATTGATGGAGGCACCGGTCAAGTTTGAGCTCGTCGACATCAATGAAATCCTCAAAACACTTCCGCATCGCTATCCGATGCTGCTGATCGATCGAGTCATCAAGATCCGGAGCGATTACAGCGGCATCGGCGTCAAGAATGTCACCTTCAACGAACCGCCATTCCTTGGTCATTTTCCGGATCGCCCGGTCTATCCGGGAGTGATGATGATCGAAGCCATGGCGCAGACCGCCGGCGTGATCGGCATCAAATCGGTCGAAGGCACCGAAAAGCCGCGCGCGGTTTATTTTCTCACCATCGACAAGTGCAAGTTCCGCAAGCCGGTGATGCCCGGCGACACCATCGAGTACCACATGCGCAGCATCGGCAGGCGCAAGACCATGTGGTGGTTTCACGGCGACGCCATCGTGAACGGTACCACCGTCGCCGAAGCCGACGTTGGCGCGATGCTGACCGACTGATGAGGGACCGACGAGTATGATCGGCGACAGTCTTTTATCAGGCGTTTCAAACCATCGACAGAACAGCAGTAATGAGCTCGATTGCGCGAAGGCGACGGCCCCCGCCAGGCGCAATGCCGTCGCCAAGCCAGTGACGATAGTCTCATAGCCACTCCTCTGGCTGGCCCAACATCGAGCTTTCGCGCCGTTCCGCAACATCTTTTGCGGCTTTCTGCGGTGAGCGAATTTGCGGATATCGAAACCTGTCGTTTAGTCGTCGACGTGAAGCCGGCGCATCTCGTCGCTGATGGCAGCGTGGATTGAAGTCAGCAGTCCGAGCAATGTCGGATGACGTACTTAACGATGGGGCAAATCAATCTGTAAGAAGTTTTTTGCGTGGTCATCCAAGGGATCGCGCACTGCGACGGAACTTCAGGGCAGTTCGCGATTTGTAGTCTTAGGCGGAAAGCCTTTCCGCGGCGCTTGGTGGCAAGATGGGTGGCCTCAGTCTTTTGAAAACCGCGGTGGCGTTGGTAGTTGCGGCCGCTGTTCTGATCGGAAATGCAATCGCGCGCGACGATGGTCGGTACGCTGGGTCTCCGCTGAAGCCATGGTTCGACACTCTCAAGAGCAGTAAGGGGTTGTGTTGCTCGGACGCAGATGGTTTTGCTATCTCAGATCCGGACTGGGAATCCAAAGACGGCCATTATCGTGTCCGTCTTGAGGGCGAATGGATCATGGTTCCGGACGATGCTGTTATCACGGAGCCAAACCGCGCCGGTCGAACGATGGTCTGGCCGATCAAAGATCCTCACGGGATTACAATCCGCTGCTTCCTGCCCGGCAGCATGACCTGATGTCTACCTACCCGGCGGAC
>WNGH01007726.1_pt1 | contig 10209 bp, 6 predicted proteins | sample 5400631 | NCBI WGS metagenome assembly WNGH01 (sample SAMN13153373, study PRJNA577476) | soil metagenome | isolation source: 115 cm soil or saprolite under Garry oak tree replicate 1 | place: USA:California | collected 2016-06-15 | reverse complement strand
CTTGACCAGGCTGACGCCGATCCGGCGGCCGTCCAGGCCGCCGATCCGCTTGGTCAGCACCAGCCAGCCGGCTACCGCGCCCACCAGGTTGGCTGCCCCGAATCCGGCGCCAAGCCCGGCCACCACGTCCACCGGCGGCAGCACCGCCAGCGCGATGAGGTTGGCCGCGATATTCACGGTCATGGTGAGAACCCCGATCAGGGCCGGGGTACGGCTGTCGTGCAGCGCGTAGAACACCCGGAGCAGCAGCTGGAACATCATGTACGGGGCCAGGCCGAGGGAGAAGACCGCGAACACCTCGCCCAGGTACCTCGCGTCGGCGAAGGACATGCTGCCGTAGCCGAGCAAGACCTCGGCGAGCGGCGGGCCGAGCATCGCCAGCACCACGGCGGCGGGCACCACGATCACGGATGAGAGCCTGACCCCCGCCGAGAAGTCGTCGCTGACCAGCCGGTACCTGTGATCGGCCGCGTGCGCGCTCATTCTCGGCAACAGCGCAGTGATCACCGAGATCCCTACGATCGCGTACGGCAGCTGGAACAGCAGCCAGGCGTAGCTGTAGTCGGTATAACCGGACCCGTGCAGGTGATGTGCGCGCACTGCCGCCGCATTGGCCACCCGCGTGGTGATCAGGAAGGCGACCTGGGTGGTGGCGATGTAGCCGAACATCCAGCCGGCCATCCGCCGTATCTCGGTTACCTCGGCCTTCCGGAAGTCGAACCGGGGACGCCAGCGGAAACCGACCTTGCGCAGCGCGGGAACCAGCGCGGCGGTCTGCGCGACGATCCCGAGCGTGGTGCCGATTCCCAGCAGCTGGACCTGGCCGGACGAGATCGTCGCCGTGCTGAGGTTCAGGCCGGCCGTGACCATGAACAGCAGGCCGACCGAGATCACCACCACGTTGTTGACCACGGGGGTCCACATCGGCGCAGCGAAATGCCCGCGGGCGTTGAGTATCGCACCGGCGAGCGAGCTCACCCCGTAGAAGAAGATCTGCGGGATGAAGAAGTACGCGAACACCACCATGACGGAGCGCTCTGAGCCGTGCACGGACGCGGCATACAGTTCGACCAGCGGCCCAGCGGCCAGCGTCGCCACCAGCGTGATGCCACCGAGCGCCAGCGCGCCCAGCGTGAACATCCGCTGGTCGTAGGCTTCGCCGCGGTCGGCGTCTCGCTTGGCCGCGCTGACGAGCAGGGGCACGACGACGCTGGTCAGGATGCCGCCGAGAGCCAGGTTGTAGACCACGTTCGGCAGCGTGTTGGCGTTGTTGTAGGCGTCGGCCAAGGTGGCGGCACCCAGCGCGTAGCCGAACACCGCCGTCCGCAAGAATCCCGTGACACGCGACGCCAGCGTGCCGATGGCCATGATGCCGCTGGACCTGACCAGGCTGACGTCATTCGCCGCCGCTGGCGGCTGTTGCGCCGCCACCGCGGCATCCAGGCCATCGGTCTGCGGGCCGCTGCCGCTGTCAGCGGCGGTCGGTCCTGCCCGGGGCGCTGGCGTACTCATCCGGATCCTCCGGTGGATGCTTGTCATCGGCACGGTCAGTCACGACGTTATCGGCTCTTTCGGCGAGGCCGGGCGGATCCGGGGTGTCCGCGCCGCCGCTGGCCGGCTCGCCGCCGCCGGGCCCTGGCTGCTCGCCCCGGCCGCGGGCAATCGCCCGCCGCGCGGAGGTCAGCACGAACACGCCGAGCGCGGCGCCGATGATCACGAGCGCGAGCGTGCCGAAGTGCGTCGCCTGGACCGTCAGGGCCACCGGGCGCCCCGGCAGCGGCGCGCCATCGGGCGTGCGCAGGCTGAGCTGGATCGTGGTCGACCCCACCGTGGCGGCGCGGACATGTAGCTTCAGCGTCTTTTCGGCGCCGGCGTCGACTCGTACCACCGGCGGCGGATCGCTGACGGTGATGCGCCCGCCGCCCGGCACCGTCACGGCCAGCCTGACCCGCACCGGGTAGCGCAGGCCATTGGAGATGGACACCGGCAGCGTGCCCGACAAGCCGCCCAGCGTGACCCGGTCCGGCCCGATGATCACGACCGAGCTTTCCTGGCGGGACACCTGCGCCGAGATCATCGCGAGCAGGGTCCGGGCGTGCCGCGCCCGCGCCCCGCCGCCCCGCCACGCCGACGACTCCACGGCCAGCACCGCGTCACTCAGCGCCTGATCCTTCCGCACCCGGATGCCCTGCAGCAATGCGGCGCTGCGATCCAGTTGCCTGACCTTGCGGAGCAGCGGCAGCCTGAGCTCGTCCTTGCTGGTCACCCGCAGCAGCTTGCGGTGCACCTGCCCCTGGCCCGGATCGGCGCTGGCCAGCCCGGGCAGGCTGACCGGCCGGAGCCAGGGAGCGCTGACGGTATCGGCGAGCAGGGCGGCGGCCAGGCCGGGCGGCGGCTCCCACTGTCGCGGCGGCGCGACCACGATGGACCGGGCGATCGAGGGCCGCTCGGCGGCGATCATGGCGGTCTCGGCCAGGAATCGCTGTGCCACCGCGAAGGATGCGCCCGGCGGCGCCGAGCCGTGGTCAGCGGTGCCGAGGAGCAGGGTGAGCGTGTCGTCGGCCAGCAGCACGTGCATTCTCGGCCCGACCCCGGACGGGGTCGTCGTTACCGCGCTCGGGGTGAAGTTCTGGCTCGGGGATGGCGGCATCGTCGCGCTGTCCAGCACCACGGCGGCGATCCCCCGGACGGCGAGGCTGTTCAGCACGCCGTAGCTGGCGATCCCGTCGGCCGGCCAGGCCAGGCCGGTGAGCTGCGGCGAGGCATCCCGTCCAGCTGCCGCGGCTGGCGGTGCGCTGAAGTCCCGGTGCAGGATCCTGCTGGCCGTCGAGCGGCCGGCGTCGAAGGCGCGGGCCAGGTCGCCGTCGGCGCCGTCCAGGCCATGGCGGGACAGCGCCGCCACGTCGACGTCCGCATAGGGGGTGACGAAGACTGGCTGGCCGGCCGTGGCCGACCGCAGGCTGGTCAGCCAGCCTTGTGCTGCCGCGCTGGCCGGCCGCCTGCCAGCGTGCGCGCAGTTGGCGTTCGCCCCGTACTGGTAGGGCTTGGTCATGATCTGCGCGCTGGACAGCAGCGCCGGGTCGATAGCCCAGGTCAGGTGGGCGCTGGCAGCGTAGGCCCGGCCGGCGGCGAGCAGCCCGGACAGCCTGCCGCCGGTGCCGAGGCGGCCCGCCAGGCTGTTGGTCAGCAGCCCTGGGCAGGGTGATTGCTGTGGGCGGGCGATCAGCGGCCAGATCCAGGCGATGTGCTGGCGTACCGGATTGAGCGTCCGCTTGCCCGGCCAGAACACCAGGAATGTCCGGTTGGTCGCCAGTGCCGTGCCAGTGCCGTCGTCAGCCTCGGCCGCCAGCGGGTAGACGCCGAAGGTGGTCAGGTTTAGCTGGCCCGCCCGCAGGCGTATCGACCACGGGGCGCTCGCATGCGGGGCGAGCGTGCCAGGGACGGTCGCCTGCGCGCCGGTCACCGGGGAATCCGCCGCGGTCGTCGTGCCGTCGGCGTAGACCTGGAGCCCGTCCCTGCTGCTGAACGCCGTACGGGAGGACCTGAGCCGCACGGTGATGCCGGTAATCGGGGCGCGGGACGTGTTCGTGACCGATCCGGTGACCGTCACCGGCTTGCCTGGCGTCACGTACCCCGGGCGGATCGACGTGACAGCGAGCGAGACCGGCAGTGCGCCGCCGGCCTGCCGCGCGGCTGCGGCGCCCGCCGCGGCCGGGCCTGCCGCGGCGAGCATGATGGCCGCCGGTGCGATGGCGGCCGCGATGGCGATGGCCGCCGCCTTCCCGGCCGGCCGCCTCACCTGGGCTCCGATCGCGTGCTGGCCCGCGGGCGCGGCGCCAGGACAGGCCTGCCGGGGCGGCCTGCGCGGTCGCCGGGCGGCCTGGCTAGCGCCAGGATCGACCGGGAGCAGGCAGGGCGCGGGCGGGGCACGACGGAAATGCTATTGCCGGCGGCCGGGTTCCCGCGGCCTGTCCGAGCGCGGGCCGCTCCGGCCGGCCGGCCAGTCGCGCTGGCGTGCAGGCAGCATCGTGGCACGCGGGCTGAGAACGTCTTTCGAACGTCCCTCACGGGTTCCTCCGGGCTCCCCGGGTTTCCCAAGCTTACGTGCAAGGACCTACCCTCAATGCCCGTGCCAGATTCCCCATCGCTGCGACCGGAGCAGCGGAAGGCCGCGGCGCGGCTGCTTGCCGCCACGTCGCCTGCCGCGGCCGAGCTCGGCCGTCTTTTTGCCCGGCACGGCCACGAGCTCGCCCTGGTCGGCGGCTCGGTCCGGGACGTCTTCCTCGGCAGGCAGTCTGGCGACCTTGACCTGACCACCGACGCCCGGCCGGAACGGGTGCTGGAACTCACCACGGGCTGGGCGGACAGCACCTGGGCGGCCGGGATGGCATTCGGCACGGTCGGGCTCAGAAAGGGCAGCGTGGTCGTTGAGATAACGACCTACCGGAGCGAGCACTACGTGCCCGAGTCCCGCAAGCCGGCGGTGAGCTACGGCACCTCACTCGAGACGGACCTGGCCCGGCGCGACTTCACCGTCAACGCGATGGCAGCGCGGCTGCCCTCCTACGAGTTCGTGGACATCTTCGGCGGGCTGCGCGACCTGGCGGACCGCCTGCTCAGGACGCCGGGCAGGCCGGCGGACTCGCTCACCGACGATCCACTCCGCATGCTCAGGGCCGCCAGGTTCGCCGCCCAGCTGGGCTTCTCGGTGACGCCTGAGCTGGCCGCGGCCATGACCGAGCTGGCTCTCAGGATCAAGATCGTGTCGGCTGAGCGGATCTCCGCTGAGCTGGCGAAGCTCATGCTGGCGGCCGATCCCGGCGGCCCGGGCCGCGGCATCGCGCTGCTCGTCGACACCGGCGTGGCCGAGCATGTCCTTCCTGAGGTGCCCAGGCTGCGCCTTGAGGCCGACGAGCACTACCGGCATAAGGACGTCTACCGGCACTCGCTGACGGTGCTTGAGCAGGCCATCGGCCTGGAGGAGCGGTATGGCCTGCCGCCGGACCTGGTGCTGCGGCTCGCTGCCCTGCTGCATGACATCGGCAAGCCGAGGACGCGGTCACTGCTGCCGGACGGCCGGGTTGCCTTCCACCATCACGAGGTCGTCGGCGCCCAGCTGGCCAGATCCCGGCTGACCGCGCTGCGGTTCGGCAAGGACGTGGTCACGGACGTCTGCCGGCTGATCGAGCTGCACCTGCGCTTTCACGGCTTCGGGTCGGGCGAGTGGACGGACTCGGCGGTTCGCCGGTATGTCACCGACGCCGGCCCGCTGCTCACCCGCCTGCACGCCCTGACCAGGGCCGACTGCACGACACGGAACAAGGCGAAGGCGCACCGGCTGGCCCGGTCCTACGACGACCTGGAGCGGCGCATCGCCGTACTGGCCAGTCAGGAAGAGCTAGCCCGGCTGCGCCCGGACCTGAACGGTAACGAGATCATGCAGATCCTCGGCATCCGGCCGGGCCCGCTGGTCGGCAAGGCCTATGCGCACCTGCTGGAGCTGCGGATGGAGCACGGCCCGCTCGGCCGGGAGCGGGCCACTCAGGAGCTGCTGCGCTGGGCGGCGGGCGAGGGGCTGACCGGGCCAGGCGGCCCGGCCGGCTGACGGCTCAGCAGCAGGTAGACGGCGGCCGCCAGCAGGTAGCCGACCGCCACCACGGCGAGCATCGGGTATGACTTTCCGTTCACCGGCATGAACACCGCGGAGACCGCGGCGCCGAGCACGAAGGTCGCGTTGTAGAGCATGTCGTTGATCGAGAACACCCGGCCGCGGAACTCGTCGTCCACCTCCTGCTGCAGGATCGTCGCCGTGCAGATCGCCACGCCCTGGGCGACCAGGCCGAGCGCGAACCCGATGACGAGGAACGGGACCTGCCGGAAGGTCATGCCGAGCAGTCCGGTCATGATGCCGCCGCCGGCCAGCAGCGCGGCGATCCAGGCTGACTTGGCAAGCCGCCTGGTGGCGGCCGGGGTCACCAGCGCAGCGGTGCCGTAGCCGACGGCAGAGGTGATGACCAGGAGGGAGAAGTGGCTGAGCGCCGTATTGCCGTTACCCGACGGGTAGAAGTAGTTGCGGTACAGCAGGATCGACATCAGCAGCAAGATCCCGTACAGGAACCGGTGACTCCCGGTCGCGGCCAGCGCCGCGCCGGCCGGCCGGCGCCGGCCGACATGCCGGATCCCGGCGGCCAGGCCGGCCGCCACCGCCCTGAGTTCATCCGCCACCCCGCCCGGCCCGGCCCCGTCCGGCTCGCGCTGCGGGCCGAGCAGGCCGCGGCGTATCCGCAGCGCGGCCGCTCCCGCGGCCAGGTAACAGGCTCCCGCCGCCAGCAGGGTGGCCGCCGAGCCGGCCTGGCCACCGCCCAGGATGTAGTGCAGCCCTAGCCCGGCCAGACCGCCGGCGAACGCGACGATCGTGCCCGACGTCGGCGCCACCGAGTTCGCCATCACCAGCTTGTCCGCGGCGACCACGTGCGGCAGCGCGGCGGAAAGCGCGGACAGGAAGAACCTGTTCACCCCGAGCACCGCGAGGGCGCTCAGGTACACCGGCAGCCCCAGCGTGCCGGATCCGATGAAGAACGCCGTGCTGACCACGAAGACCGCGCGGATGACGGCCGACCAGAGCAGGATCTGGCGGCGTTGCCAGCGGTCGATGAAGACTCCGGCGAACGGTCCTGCCAGCGAATATGGCAGATAGAGTACGGCGAATGCCTCGGCCGCCGCGAGCGGGTTGGGGAAGATCTGCGCGGAGAAGAATACGTAGGCCGCGAGGCCAGCGTTGAAGACCCCGTCGCCAGTCTGCGAGATGAGGCGGGTAGCGAACAGCCGCCGGAAGTTTCGCTCGGCGAGCACGACGCGCAGGTCCGTGATGAAAGCTGACCGCACGGCTCATGCCGCCAGTTCGCCGCGGCGGCCTGCCAGGAGGCGCACGCCCTCAGCCTACGGCGGATCCGGCCGGAGGCGGCGCGGGCAGGCCGCGGGCGAGCGGGGCAGGCCGCAGGCGGGCGGGGACGCCGGAGCCGTGCAGGCCGAGAGCGGTGCAGGCCGAGAGCGGTGCAGGCCGAGAGCGGTGCAGGCAAATGCCCGGGGCGCCGCGCGTCCCCGGGCATTCCGCCGGACCGGCCCTGGCGCTGCGCGTCAGCGCTCGACCTCGCCCCGGATGAACTTGTCCACCAGATCGCGCGCGGTGTCGTCGCTGTACTGCTCCGGCGGTGACTTCATGAAATACGAGGCCGCCGAAAGCACCGGGCCGCCGATGCCGCGGTCCTTGGCGATCTTCGCCGCCCGGACGGCGTCAATGATGACGCCGGCCGAGTTCGGCGAGTCCCAGACCTCGAGCTTGTATTCCATGCTCAATGGCACGTCGCCAAAGGCGCGTCCCTCTAGCCGGACGTAGGCCCATTTCCTGTCATCGAGCCAGGGCACGTGATCGGAGGGACCGATGTGCACGGCGGCCTTCTCCATCTCGTGCGGGATCTGCGAGGTAACGGACTGGGTCTTGGATACCTTCTTCGACTGCAGCCGCTTGCGCTCCAGCATGTTCATGAAGTCCATGTTGCCGCCGAAGTTCAGCTGGTACGTGCGCAGCAACTCCACGCCGCGGTCCTCGAAGAGCTTGGCCAGCACCCGGTGCGTGATCGTAGCGCCGACCTGCGACTTGATGTCGTCACCGATGATGGGAACGCCGGCCTCGGTGAACTTGGCTGCCCAGTGCGGGTCGGAGGCGATGAAGACGGGCAGCGCGTTGACGAACGCGACGCCCGCGTCCAGCGCGCACTGCGCGTAGTAGCGGTCTGCCTGCTCGGAGCCGACCGGCAGGTATGACACGAGCACGTCGGCCCGTGATTCCCGCAATGCGGCCGCGACGTCGACCGGCTGCTCGTCGGACTCGGTGATGATCTGCAGGTAGTACTCGCCGAGGCCGTCCATGGTGGGGCCGCGCTGAACGGTGACGCCGGTCGGCGGCACGTCGCAGATCTTGATGGTGTTGTTCTCGCTCGCCACGATGGCCTCGGCGATGTCACGGCCGACCTTCTTGGCGTCTACGTCGAACGCCGCGACGAACTCGATGTCGCTGACGTGATACGGGCCGAACTGGACGTGCATCAGTCCAGGCACCCGGCTCGCTGGGTCAGCGTCCTTGTAGTACTCGACGCCCTGGACAAGGGAACTGGCGCAGTTGCCCAGGCCAACGATGGCTACCCGTATCGAACCCATGAGGATTACTCCTTATCTCCTGCCGCGCAGCGGCGCACGCCGCCGGCGCTAGCCAGCGGTGCCCGCCGGGCCGCTTTCTGTATGACCCCCGGGCCGGCCGGCGGACTCATCGTCCGACTGCCGCTCCGAGGCGATCAGCTCGTTAAGCCAGCGGACTTCACGCTCGACCGACTCCAGGCCGTGCCGCTGCAACTCGAGGGTGTAGCTGTCCACGCGCTCGCGCGTCCTCGACAAGCCCGCGCGGAAACTCTCCAGCCGCTCCTCGAGCCTGGAACGCCGGCCCTCGAGAATCCGCAGCCTGATGTCCGCACGGGTCTGGCCGAAGAAGGCGAAATGCACCCCGAACCCGTCGTCCTCCCAGGCTGCGGGGCCCGCCTGGGACAGCAGGTCCTGCAGGCGCTCCTTACCGTCAGCGGTCAGCCGGTACACGATCTTCGACCGTCGGCCGGCCAGCGGTTTCGGAGCGCCGGGAATCGTGTCCTCGGCGATCAGGCCTTGCGCGAGCAGCCCCTTCAGGCAGGGATACAGCGATCCGTACCCGAACGCGCGGAACGCCCCTAGCACGGCATTGAGCCGCTTGCGCAGCTCGTAGCCGTGCATCGGCGTCTCATGCAGCAGCCCTAGCACGGCGAGCTCAAGCACGCCCGACCGCTGACCGCTCATGCTCGCCTCGCTTCCTGCTGCCCGGGGACTAGCATCGACGTGATTTCCATGATCACGATGCTGTAGTGTCTCGCTCCGATGTATCGAACCGATACATCGCAAAGATATGTCCTCCGCTGTGCGGGCGCAACTCTGCGTTCACCGGACGTTTCTGCCGCGCACCGCGGACAGGCCCGGGCCAGGCTGGCCGGCCCGCCGGAAGCCGATCCGGGACTCGGCGTCAGCGCAGTTCCGACGTAACCTGTCGGGCATGAGGCGATCGGTCGTCGATTACGGTCTTGCGCGCCGCGCAACGCTTGCGTCCGTGTTCGCGGGACGCACGACTGTCACCGATGTCTGCGACGCCCATCCGTACCTGCTGCGGGCCGCGAAGTTCCACGGCGAGCCCACCACTACGGCCTGCCCCATCTGCAGGAGGGCCAAGCTGACCCATGTCACCTACGTCTACGGAGACGAACTCGGGCGCTATGAGGGACGCGTGAAGCAAGGGCCGGAATTGGCCGAAATGGCCACGGAATACGCGGAATTCCGGGTCTATGTCGTCGAGGTCTGTCAGAGTTGCTCTTGGAATCATCTCGCGTCGTCGTACGTGCTCGGCACGGGCGAGCAACCGACTAGGCGCAGTCGGCGAGCCCGCGCCGGCGAGTGAGCGAGCTGGCCTTAGCCGGGCCGGCCGCTTTCCGCGGCCACGCAAGGCGGTGCGGATGAAGTCGCCATAACGCGCCAGGAGGATGCCAGCCGCCGGGTACGGTGAGTTTCCGGCGGGACCGTTGCTCGCCCGTGACTGCTACCCCGACCAGCGAGGACGCGTGAGTAATCCAGACTTTGCCGAGCCGTACCGGCAGGTGCCGGACGCCGGCCGCGGCCGCCGGCAGGGACCGGATGTCCGTGCCGGGCGCGGCCGCGGTGATCGGCAGCGCGGCAGCGACCGGGCGGTTCCTGGCCGCCGGGACTTCCGGCAGGAGTCTTCCCGCGGCCCGGAGTCTTCCCGCGCCGCCGCCGGGCAGGCCGCAGGCGGTGGCACGCGCAGCGGCGCAGGCAACGGGCAGCACCGGGGACGTGGCCCGGCGGACCGCGGCATGACCAACGGGGCCGGCCCAGGCCAGGCCGGGCCGCAATGGCAGGTCGGCCAGGATCCGGAGGGCAGGCAGGGCCGGGCATCCCGCCGGCGCGGCGGCGCACCGAACGTCTCCGGCGAATACGCCGGGCCGGGCGCGGCGAACGCATCCGCCGGGCCGCGCGGCGCCGGCGGCGGCAACGGCTACGCCGGGCCAGGCGGCTCACGGCGCGGCAGCGGCTACCCGGCGCCGGGCGGCCCAGCCGGCCGCG
>WNGH01008497.1_pt1 | contig 10211 bp, 8 predicted proteins | sample 5400631 | NCBI WGS metagenome assembly WNGH01 (sample SAMN13153373, study PRJNA577476) | soil metagenome | isolation source: 115 cm soil or saprolite under Garry oak tree replicate 1 | place: USA:California | collected 2016-06-15 | reverse complement strand
TAATAACAGCCAATCCATCAACCGTTGGCGCAGGACAGGCTTCGCAAGTTTCCACAACGACTTCCTTCACCGGAGGAACAGCTCCCTACACTTGTCAATGGCTCAAGAAGGGACCCTTAGATGGGAACTTTGGCAATTTTGGAAGTTCGTTCGCCTGTATTACAGGCGCCAAGCCCACGGTCTCGACCGGCGCCCTGTCGACCTCAGGGATCTGGTCTTTCGAACTGCAGGCAACGGATACCGGCTCGCCCTCTCAGGTTGTCGCCTCGAGTGCCGCGAATGTTGCCGTGAACGGAGCGCTGTCTGCAGGTGCGATAGCGCCAGGCGCACCAGCTATCGACTCTGGCCAGTCGATCACCTTGACAGCCAACGCATTCGGTGGAGTCGCACCTTACTCCTACCAGTGGTATACCGACGGTACATGTGGAAGCCCGATCTCCTCCGCGACTTCGTTAGCTTACCTCGCATCGCCAACCACAACCACAACCTACTCCTACAACGTCACGGACTCATCATCGGCATCGGCATCTCGTTGCTCGCCCGGAGACGCCGTGACAGTCAAGTCGGCGCTCGTAGCGGGCGCGAGCAATCCTTCTGCTCCTACCATCGACAGCGGCCAACCAATCACACTGACAACAGCCCCATCAGGCGGAACCACACCCTACTCCTACCAATGGTACTTTGACGCTAGCTGCACCAATCCCGTTAGTGGGGCGACAGGCCCAATCCTCACAGTTTCACCTATTGCGACAACAACTTACGCGTACAAGCTAGCCGACGCATCGTCGGGCACGCCTGCAAACCCGCAATGCTCAGTCGGCAATACAGTAACAGTCAATCCCTCTCTCGTCGCAAACGCAATCACCCCATCCAATCCGACCATTGACAATGGCCAATCGATCGCCTTGATCTCTCACGCAGTAGATGGGAGTCCACCAATATCATATCAATGGTATTCTGACGGCACATGCGGAACATCCATAAATGGAGCGACATCATCAGCCTATACTACATCCCCAACATCAACCACTACTTACTCGTACAAGGCAACAGACTCTGCTTTCACGCCCGCATCACAGTGCTCCCTCGGAAATACAGTAACGGTCGCTCCCACACTGATCGGAGGTGCCATAACACCGAGCATTCCTTCCATCGACAACGGTCAAAGCATTATCCTGACAGCTCATCCGACAGGCGGCGTCACACCATACTCCTTCCAGTGGCATTCGGGTACAAGCGCCACATGTGCGTCTGATACGACTACTCTCGGAACCAGCGCAACACAGACAGTGTCACCGACTGCGAACACGTACTATTGCTACACAGCGACCGACGCAGCATCATCCGCCCAGTCATCCCCCACAGACCTGGTCACAGTCAATTCCATCCTGGTCGCGGGAACTGTTACACCATCGTCCCCCGCGATCGACAACGGTCAATCGGTCACTCTCACCGCAAATCCATCGGGAGGAACCAATCCATACCACTATCAATGGTACTTGAGCGCCAATACAGTTTGTCCCTCAGGCGCATCCATTGCCACAACAGCCAATCTTCTCGTCTCCCCCACAACCAGTACGTACTACTGCTATACTGTAACCGACAGTTCGACCGGCAGCCCAGCCGTTAGCGTCACCTCCGCGGCCTTTTTGGTCACCGTAAACCCGGCCCTAGTAGCAGGCCCGATCACGCCGTCAAGTCCAACGGTCGACAAAGGTCAATCGATAACCCTAACCGTCAACTCCTCAGGCGGAACCACTCCATACCAATACCAGTGGTACTCAGGGCTGAGTCCGACGTGTTCGGTGGATACTACCCTATTGGGCACCGCCTCGACCCAGATGGTATCTCCTACATCGTTGACCTACTATTGTTACCGAGTAACGGATGGCTCGATCGGGGGTCCGACCGCAAGCGCAACTTCTGTGACAGACCTTGTTGCCGTCAGCCCGGCTCTAGTCGCGGATGCGATGGCTCCGCCCTCACCATCAATCGATAACGGTCAATCAATCGCCTTTACAGCAAAATCTTCCGGCGGATCCGGCCCATATTCTTACCAGTGGTACTCAGATGGTACATGTACAGTCCCAATTCCATCGGCAACCTCTTCAACATACACCGCCTCGCCTTCGTCAACCACCAGCTACGCTTACAAAGTGAGCGACTCGGCCTATTCTCCATCTTCAGTCTGTTCACAGGGTAACACCGTCACCGTCAACTCAGCCCTGATCGCTGGACCGATCTCTCCATTGGATCCAACCATTGACAACGGCCAGACGATTACACTAACGTCTCATGCGTCTGGAGGTACGCCCTCGCTATCTTATCAATGGTACCTGGATGGGACGTGTGGCACGTCTATTCTAGGCGCGAACCTTTCGACATACACTACGTCACCAACTGTAACTGGTATCTACTCGTACAAGGTAGCGGACTCCGCCTTCTCGCCTTCTTCACGGTGCTCTGTTCAGGATACAGTAACGGTCGCTAGTGTACTAGCTGCGGGCGCTGTCACGCCTGTTTCTCCAAAAATAGACAGTGGTCAGAGCATTACTTTGACTACTAACCCATCGGGTGGAGTCACGCCTTACAAGTACCAATGGTACTCGGATGGTACTTGCACTAGTGCAATCTCAATTGCAGTGTCTTCAACCTACAATGCTTCGCCGACCGCGACTACAACATACTCCTACAAGATCACGGACTCCGCAAATTCCCCAGTAGCTCTGTGTTCAGGTGGGGATACTGTCACTGTCAATCCGGCACTTCTCGCAGGAGCATCAAGCCCATCCACGCCAATAATAGACGCTGGACAAAGCATCGCCCTGGCATCTCACCCATCGGGTGGCACCCCGCCTCTCTCCTACCAGTGGTACTTCGACGGGACATGTTCGACACTTATACCTAGCGCTACGTCGTCCACCTACGCGACTTCTCCCACATCTACAGCTAGCTATTCATACAAAGTGACTGACTCCGCCTACTCTCCATTTTCAGTCTGTTCGCCTAGTAACTCTGTAACGGTCAATTCCGCCCTTGTGGCGGGGGCCATCACTCCGTCTTCTCCCACCATCGACAGCGGGCAGCTCATCACCCTCATAGCAGACGCAAGTGGCGGTACACCGCCAGTGTCCTACCAATGGTATTCGGACGGCACATGCACTCTCGCAATTCCAGGAACAACTTCGTCAACCTACTCAGTTACACTCTCTGCAACCACTACCCTCTCATACAGGACGACTGACCTGTCCCAGGGCAGTCCGCTGGGAAGTGCCTGCTCACCCGGGGATACTGTCACCGTAAACGCTCTTCTGATCGCGGGGCCGATTACGCCTTCAGGTCAAACGATCAATAATGGACAGCCGATCACGTTGACATCAGCACCGTCCGGTGGCACGACACCGTATTCGTATCAGTGGTATTCGTCGTCCGCTTGCCCAAGCGGAAGCATCATCACCGGAGCGACAGCATCAACCTTAGTTGACTCCCCCTCGTCCATGACGACCTATTCCTACAAAGTAACAGACTCGTCCTACTCTCCCGCTTCACAGTGCTCATCAGGAGACACGGTCAAGGTCAATCCCATACTTGCCGCGAGAGCCATTACTCCAACCAACCCGACCATTGACACAGGCCAGCAGATCGTCTTGACAAGCCAAGCTTCAGGAGGAACCCAGCCATTTTCCTACCAGTGGTACTCTGACGCAAGTTGCACGACAGCGATAATCGGAGAGACCCAGCAGACTTACTTAGCCTCCCCAATCGCCACTACTATCAACTCTTACAAGGTAACTGACTCTGCAAACCTTCCTGTCTCGGAATGTTCACCCGGCGATACGGTAACCGTCAGTACGCAATTGGTGTCCGGCTCACCTACTCCCATTTCCCCTCCAATCGATATCGGTCAGTCGCTTACGCTGACCGGGAATCCTTCAGGAGGAACAGCCCCCTACCATTACCGCTGGTATTCATCAACGAGTTCAGCATGTCCCGCGGGTGCCTCGCTTGGAACATCAGGCACTCTGCTGGTGACGCCAACGACAAACACATACTACTGCTACACGGTGACCGATTCTTCAACAGGTAATCCTCCCGCGACTGCGACCTCCGGGATCGATCTAGTAAGTGTCAGCCCTGCGCTTATCGTGGGTGCAGCCACTGCCACTCCACCTAGTCTAGACTCTGCTCAGTCGACAACCCTTTCCGCAACGTTTAGCGGCGGCACCGCGACCTATGTATGCCAGTGGCTCCAGAAAGCCCCGGGCGCCAGCAGCTACACGAGCTTGGGCAGTTCTTCGCCTTGTGCATCCTCATCGTCCATTTCAACAGGGACCCTGACGACCGTCGGGTCTTGGTCCTTCGACCTCCAGGTCACGGATAGCTCAAGTTCACCCGTCACTGGTACATCCACTGCTGGCACCGTTTCTGTGAATGGTGCTCTCTCATCGACCACGATCTCTGTCAGCCCTATCTCCATAGATCTTGGTCAGTCGTCAACTCTTGGTACTACAACCTCCTTTAGCGGAGGTACATCTCCGTACATCTGTCAGTGGCTTGCAAAGGCTCCGGGAGCGGCAATCTATAGCTTCCTTGGAGGTCCGTTCTCCTGCAATGTTGGTGACAAGCCTACTGCTCCAACGGGGGCCCTCTCGATTGCAGGCCAGTGGTCCTTCGAGCTGAAAGTGACCGATAACGGTTCGCCTTCTCAAGTCGGCACTTCCAACTTGGCTCTTACGGTCAAGAAGGCAAGTCCGAGTGTTGCTTCAACTCTTTCATCCTCTCTTATCACCTCCGGTGGCAGTGTTTCGGGCTCGGCTGCTCTGACAGGCGGCTACCAGGCGGGCGGGAGTATGACTTACAAGTTCTTCTTGGGTTTGACCTGCACAGGAACCCCGACGATTGTAGGTTCACCAGTTTCCGTTACGAGCGGCATCGTTCCGAACTCAGCCTCTCAAAAATTCATTACAGCAGGGAGCTACAGCTGGACTGCCAGCTATGGCGGCGACAACAACAATAATCCTGCTGTAGGCAACTGTCAAACGCTAACAGTCGTCTCCCCGCCAACATTGTCTGTACCAGGATCGCAGACTGTAAGCGCTGGTTCAACGATCCGCTTCATCGTCAACGCTACGGGAGCTGGGGGATGCAATGGTGTGACTCTGGTATCATCCAGTACCCTACCAGCGGGCGCCACTTTCGGTTCAACCCAGTGTTTCGCCGCATCTGCATCCTCAATCTTTCTCTGGACACCCGCAGACTCTCAAGCTCCAGGGGACTACACCGTTACTTTCACTGCGACTGATACTAACCATGCTGCTACCAGTTCCCAGGTGACGATTCACGTATCACCGGTAAGCAAAGCTGCCGCTCTGCCGATAGTCTCCTACTCGATAATTGGAGTGGTAGGATTCATAGCGGTCATCTCAGTAGCTTTTCTACTGCGCCGGTTCCAGAACCCCAGAAGAAGATCGAAGTCCTAGCGGTTCAACGTGATAACTGAGAAGGGTTCCTCCGTTCAACTACCGCAATTAGTCGTCGTTGTGCGAAGTTCGTCTACGGCGATTCTGAGAGACCGTTCTCCTTGGAGCTTGGTAGCTGTTGTATGTTCGGCTAAGCTCGGGTTGCGCGTTCAGTGACTTTACTCTCTTCTTCGCAGAGGAAAGTTCGGCGCTGGCTCGGATGTGTAGGAAGGTGATCGATGATACTATCCCTATCAAGGCGCCTATTACTAGTAGCCATGCGGTTGTGGTCATCCCTCTGGGTAGTAAGCAGCTGAGGCAGAATCCCCCGCCTGAGGGCTGACCAGCGCTACTGTCCAGGACATGTATGGGGACGGACTGCGTCCGGGTCAATGAAGGGTCGTTGCTGTCTGTCGCTGTGAAGTTGACTACGAGCGTCTGACCTGCTTGGCTCTGGCTGGGGGTGAACGAGAAGGCTCCGGTCGCAGGGTCAAAGGCCATGTTGGACGCTAGTCCTTTGGCGGAGAGCCTGACTGTTCCTCCGTTCCCGCTTGGATCGTTTCCTGAGACGATGAAATGTAGGTTTCGTGCGACCGTCGCGTTCTGGGCCCCCGGCACGGTGATGAGTGGAAGAACGTTTGATGAGATGACGGTTATCACCACATACGTTTGGGCTGACGAGAAACCGTCGGTGACTACGAAGCTGATCGTGTAGGTGCCTGGCGCATCGGTCGTTGTAGGAGTCCATGTAAATGTGCCAGAGAGGGGTGAGGTCCCTTGCGTGGTTGCGAAGCTTGCGACTGACGGCAACTGGTTGGCCGAGAGTGTCAAGCTGGGCGTCGGGATGGAAGAGTCTGTAGCTGTCACCGTGAATGTGAGGGTTGATGTCTGAATGACAGTCTCCGCGGTCGGAGCGGTTAGGACTGGGGATACTTGGGTTCCAACAGTAATTGTCAGCGAGACAGTTCTGGTCAAGGACCCGCTCGTTCCCGTAACAATCACATTGTAGGACCCTGGATTTGTTGGGCTAATTGTCAGGGTTGAGGTTCCTGAACCACTTATAGTCGCGGTGCTGAGCGAGACAGCTACTCCAGTCGGGTTGGAGACACTCAACACTACCGCTGAACCAAATCCGTTCAGAAGGTTGAGGCTGATAGTGGAGGTTCCTTGCCCTCCAGTGTTAAGCGAGAAGCTCGAGGGGTTTGCTGATAGGCTAAAGTCGCGGAACGTGAATGTGGCTGAGGCGGTGTGGCTGAGGCTTCCGCTCGTGCCGATGATTGTCAGAGTGTACGTCGACGCGGACGAGGATGAGCACGATACTGTTGCGGTACCGTTCGTGGTGAAGCTAGTTGAGGAGATCGAGCCACAGTTCAGCCCTGATGGCACGTTATCTGTCATCGTTACCGTGCCGGTCAATCCGTGAATCAGGGTTATCGTTATTGTCGACTTTGCGGATGAGCCGACGTTCAGTGCGGAGGGTGAGGTCGCTGTTATTGTAAAGTCGGGCGGAGTGCCGAATGCGAAGGCAGCTGTTGCCTGGTGAGTGAGTGAACCGCTGGTGGCGGTGATTGTTACAGTGTAGATTCCTTGGCTGTTCGAGCTGCAAGACAGGGTTGAGGTTCCGGAGCCGCTGACGCTGCTCGGTGTCACTGAGCCACAGGAGAGACCGGAGGGGATTGTGTCGGAGATCGTGATAGTTCCGGAGAAACCGTTCAGCGGTGTAAGGCTGATCGTGGATGTTCCCGAGGAGCCGGTGGAGACAGACGCCGGCGAGGAAGCGGTCACCGTAAAGTCGCGAAAGTTGAAGGTCGTAGTTGTGGAATGTGTGAGTGATCCGCTTGTCCCCGTGATTGTTAGTGTGTAACTGCCGGCGTTGGTTGCGCTACATGAGATCGTTGCCGTTCCAGATCCAGCTATGCTGGTGCTGCTAATGTTCCCGCAGTTGAGACCATTCGGCACCGTATCCGTCAAGGTTACGGTGGCCGTGAAGCCGTTGAGAGGGGCTATCGTCAGAGTTGCAGTACTGGATTGGACGACAATGGCAGCCACAGGCGTTGATGCAGTTATTGTAAAGTCTGCCTGTCTTACGGTGAATGTTGCGACTGCTGAATGGGTTAGAGAACCACTGGTTCCGATTACAGACACTGTGTAAGTGCCTCCCGCGCTCCCACTACACGACACAGTCGCTGTCCCGGAGCCTGACATGGACGTTGGACTGATAGTTCCACACGTTAACCCGGAGGCCGCGTTGGCTGTGAGAGAGACTGTCCCGGTGAAGCCGTTCACTGATCCGATGGTTATCGTCGAGGTTGCGGATTGGCCGGCGTTGACTGCGCTGGGCGAGGTTGCGGAGATAGTGAAGTCGGGCCCTGGTGGACTGAGTGGTACGAATGTTAGTAGGCAGCCCCAGCCTATGGGGTTGCTGTTGCACTGCATCGCTCCATAGGTTCCTGCGCCTGGCGTGTTTGTCCAGCTTCCTGCTGGCCACCAGACCCAGTTGATCCTTTGGGGCGTATTACTGTCGTATAGGTTGACAAGTGCTTGTATGAAGGCGAATGTTGTTGTGGTGTAGCCTGCGCTTCCGCTGAGTACGGTATCCGGGGCGCAACTGGAGCATAGTGGGTCGGTCCCGCCTTCAGTATTCAGAGCGGGCCAGCCGGTGCTAGAGACGCCGGAAACTACAGCCTGGTAATACTGCTGAGCGACGGAGTCGCCGGTCGCACTGTTCCAAGAGCCGGAGTTCTGTCCATAGTCCATGTAGCTGTGAAGACTGATGAAGATCTTGCCACCCTGCGACAAGGTTCCTAGCGGGTCTGTCACTGTCGGATAGCCGTTAGCCATGTTACTGAGACCACAGCCATAACTGCACAGGTTCTGGACGACTATCCAATGCGTGTCGCCCATTGTTCTCGCTTGGCTGATCCATTGCTGGTAGGCGCTCCCGAGAGCAGTGACACATGACGTGTCGCTGGAGCATGACGCGGTAGGACATGAGGAGGGACTGTTGGTACAGTCGAGGGTCGGCTCGTTCTCCGGCTCCCAGATGATCTTTGAGTATAATGGTCCGATATTCTGAACGATGGGCTTCCAGTAGCTGAGCCAACAGCTCTTATTCCTGAACACGTCCGTATAGCCGTGATAGTCGATGATGATCCAGAAGCCGTAGAATTGTGCTATCTGGACCGCCCTCTGAGCATTGGTCTGCGAGTAGACACTCATGTAGTTGTAATCGACAGTGTCGCTGCAGTATGGGTCAAAGTCGACTCTGACAGTATTGTATCCGGCGGCCTTCAACTTGATCACTAAGAGTTCCATGTCGGAGGCAGATTCTCCAGGGAAGACTGCGGAAAGTGTACTCCCGCTCCCTGCGAGGGACTCGTCCATTCTGATACCACCCCAGCCTATCAGAGCGGGGACGGTGGACGATCCGGTCGAGTTCGGAATGACGGTGAGAGCCTGCGATGTTGTGAACGTCTTACCCGTGCTGTCTGTAACGGTTAGTGAGGTTGTGTATGTTCCGTTCGTAAAGGATTGGGACACGGGGTTTCCTGTCTTACTTGTCCCTCCCAGGTTCCAGCTGTAAGTGTACGGGCTTGTCCCACCCGAGGCGCTGGCCGTAAACGTGACTGCCTGTCCTGAGACAGGTGCGCTTGGGCTGATGGTAAAGCTTGCAGTCAAAGCTCCAGGAGGGGAGACGGTTATGGTATGAGATACGGTCGCAACAGTTCCCAGACTATCAGTATCACTGAGACTGACAGTGTAACCTCCTGAACTAGCGTAAGTATGACTTGGAGACTGGCTGGTACTGGTGCTCCCATCACCAAAGCTCCAGCTATACGTGTACGGAGATATGCCGCCGGTCGCAGATCCTGTGAACGTGACTGACTGGCCCGACAGCGGCTGTGACGGGCTAGACGAGAAGCTGGCGACAAGAGTAGGGACCGAAGCGACCACGACAGTCTGTGTAGGCTTGACAGATCCACCTACGGAATCCCGGTGCTGGCTATCGGCGTAGTTGGCAGATAAGCGAAGCTTGCAGATAGTGCAGGAGGAGTGACTGTTCCAAAGATGTCATTGAATACGTAGTTTCCAGCGGAAGCTGCAGTGTCCCCCTGGGCTAGGGGAGATAATCCCCAGTTGCTCTCTATGGTCCTAACCGCTGCATACTCATCTATTCCAGTAAGATCCGGGGAGACATAGCCTTTCTTGACTGGAGTGCCATAGAGCAGGTTGGGGGAGGCATTATTGGCATCACAGGAGCCATTGCTCCCACCACACTCATCCCACCAAAGATAGAGGAGGGTACGATAATTTGCATTTGTGAACACGTTAGAAGCTAACAGGGAGCCTGAAGCAGGGCTCGCCATACTACCTGATCCTACGAGGAACGACTTTAGGTAATTGTCTCCCGTAGAGACGCTAACATCGTGCATGTTATGGCTGTCAGTTGGCGTAAACCAGAGAAAGTTTGGAGGCGTGGCAGAATTGGCAGCAGTAACAAAACTACTTGTTGAAACTGAAGAGCTGGCAAATGTATTTGCGCCGGAGAATGGAAAGTGGTCGTCTCCTCTTGGGCAACCAGACTCGCAATAAGCCTGCCATGTGAGACCCGCTGATGCGAGACTCGTTACAAATTGTGGATTACCGCTGACTGAACTGAAAGAATAACCATCGCTGATACCATATGTGTAGCCGAGCATAAACCCGACGTAGCACGCTGCAGAACAGCCGTTGAAGTCGTTAGTGTCAGCA
>WNGH01007723.1_pt1 | contig 10211 bp, 6 predicted proteins | sample 5400631 | NCBI WGS metagenome assembly WNGH01 (sample SAMN13153373, study PRJNA577476) | soil metagenome | isolation source: 115 cm soil or saprolite under Garry oak tree replicate 1 | place: USA:California | collected 2016-06-15 | reverse complement strand
CCCGATGCGCACGAGCCTGAAAGTGGTTGTGCCGTTGATTGTGAGTGTGGCCTTCGTGTCGCTGCTCTTCGCCGCCTACCAGGTGCGCACGGAAAGGCGCGTCCTGCGCAACGATCTCTCCCGCCGCGCGGAGATTCTTGCGGAGAGCCTTCAGGAAACCATCGAGCCTCTCTTCGATCGCGGCGCCGACAAGAATATGCAGCGGCTGGTCGAGCGTTTCGGTCAGCGCGAACATCTGAAGGGAATCGCTGTTTATGACGCGGAAGGATCTGCGCTCGCGATCACCTCTGGCCTTCCGCCGAACTTCCGCACACGTCCCGCCGCGGCCGCCCGCGCTGTTCAGTTGAAGAGCGGTTCCGGCGAATTCCTGCGCGTTTCGGACACCCCGCTCCACGTTTTCGCGCTGCCCCTGCACCGCGACGGTGAAATGGCCGGCACACTGGTTGTATTTCATGACGCCAGCTACATTGAAACTCAGGTCTCCCGCACGCTGCGCGATTCGCTCCTGAACGCGCTCATACAGACGCTTCTGATCACCGCGCTCGCTCTGTTTCTTGTTCGCTGGACTTTTACCGATCCGCTCACGCGCACCGCCAACTGGCTGCGCACCCTGCGCCTGGGCCAGTCGCATCCACCGCCGTCGGTGCCCCAGGGAGAAATCTTCGATCAGCTTCACCAGGAGGTCTCGCATCTGGCCCGGGATCTGGGTACGGCGCGCGCCATCGCCGAGGCGGAGGCGCGCCTCCGCGATTCAAACGCTTCGCTCTGGACCGCCGAGCGGCTCCGCGTCAGCCTGCGCAACAAACTTCAGAATAAACCGCTGTTCGTGGTTGCCAACCGCGAGCCGTATATGCACGTCTGGAGCGACAAAAACGACAAGTCCATAGACGTGATCGTTCCGGCGAGCGGCCTGGTCACCGCTCTCGAGCCGGTTCTGCTCGCTTGCAATGGCACGTGGATCGCCCACGGCTCGGGAAGCGCTGACCGCCAGGCCGTGGATGCTCACGATCGCCTGCGCGTGCCTCCGGAACGTCCGAGCTACACGCTCCGCCGCGTGTGGCTGAGCAGCCAGGAAGAGCAGGGCTACTACTACGGATTCGCCAACGAAGGTCTTTGGCCGCTCTGCCACATCGCGCACACCCGCCCCATCTTCCGGCCCCAGGATTGGAATGACTACCAAAAGGTTAACGGGCGTTTTGCCGACGCCGTCCTCAAGGAGATGGAAAGCACGGAGTCGCCGATCCTTCTCGCGCAGGACTACCACTTCGCCCTCCTCCCGCGCATGGTCAAGGAAGCGCGCCCGGACGCGCGCGTGGCCATCTTCTGGCATATCCCCTGGCCCAATCCAGAAGTCTTCGGCATCTGTCCCTGGCAGCGCGAGCTCGTGGACGGCCTGCTGGGCGCCGACCTCATCGGCTTCCACATCCAGTCGCACTGCAACAATTTTCTGGAAACCGTGGACCGCGCGGTCGAGGCGCTCACCGAGTGGGACCGTTTTGCGGTCAACCGCAAAGGCCACGTCACCCGCGTCCGTCCTTATCCAATCAGCGTAGCGTTTCCGGAAAATGCTTCACCGGCCAAGCAAGCGCGGGGCGCCGGTGAAGAGCGCGCTGCGCTTTGTCAAGAGCTCGGCATCGAAGGCTCGCTCCTCGGCGTCGGAGTGGACCGTGTCGATTACACAAAAGGCATTCTCGAGCGCTTCCGCGCGATCGAACGTTTCATCGAGTCGCACCCGGGCTATCAGAACCGCTTCACCTTCGTACAGATAGGCGCGCCCAGCCGCACCCATATCGAGCGCTATCACCGTTTTCTCGACGAAGTGGTCGCCGAAGCGGAGCGCATCAACGCGCGCTTCCCGGCGGGCCGCTGGAAACCCATCGTTCTGCTCAAGCGGCACCACTCGCACGAAGAGATCGCCCGCTTCTACCGCGCGGCCTCCCTGTGCCTGGTCACCTCGCTGCACGACGGCATGAATCTGGTCGCCAAGGAATTTGTCGCCTCGCGCGAGGATGACCAGGGGGTCTTGATCCTCAGCACGTTCGCGGGCGCCGCCCACGAACTCTCTGACGCGCTGCTCGTCAATCCCTATGACGTCCAGCAGCTCGCCGCAGCCATCCTGCGCGGCCTCGAGATGCCGCAGGAAGAACAGGTCGCCCGGATGCGGCGCATGCGCCAGATCGTCCGCGAGCACAATATTTTTCGCTGGGCCGCGCATCTCCTCTCCGACCTGACGGAAATTCGCATTGACGTGCCGGAGCGTGTCGAAGTCCCATGAGCCTTTCGCCGCCCAAGCCCTCTCGCCTCTTTTCGAACTGGGATCAGGTGGCGCGCCGCATTCGCGAGAGCCGGCGGGTGCTGCTGTTCCTCGATTTTGACGGCACGCTCGTGCCCTTCGCTTCGCGGCCGGAGCAGGCGCGTCTCTCCGGCCGCGCCCGGCGTATTCTCCGTCGCCTCGCGCGGCATCCTCGCGTCACGCTGGTGGTCATCAGCGGCCGCCGCCGCGCCGATTTGCTCCGCCACGTGGGCATTCGCACCATCCGTTATTTCGGTCTTTACGGATGGGAGCGCACCGGCCGCCACCGTCTCCCCGGGCCTGCCCAAAACGCGCTGCACCGCGCCCGCCAGCAGCTCGCGCGCCGCCTCTCGCCTTATCCGGGCGTGTGGGTGGAAGACAAGCGCACCAGCCTCTGCGTGCATCTTCGGGGCGTGCCCGCGCGCGTGCGGCGCCGCGTCCGCCGCCAACTTCGCGCTCTCTCGCGTCCGTTTCAGCGTTCGCTGCGTCTTTTCGAAAATCTGCGCGACGCGGACATTGTCCCGCGTTTGAATTCCGGCAAGGGCGCGGCCGTGCGTCGCCTTCTGGCGCAGCCTCGCTTCCGGCGCGCTTTGCCCATCTATTTCGGCGACGATCACTCTGACGAGCCTGCATTCGCGGCCCTTCGCCGCGGCATTTCGGTCCGCGTCGGCCCGCCGCTCCCCACGCGCGCGCGGTACCGCGTCCGCGACCCGGATGAGGTGGCCAGCGCGCTCCTGCGCCTGGAGGCAGCCTTGCCATGAAAACCGCCGAAACCCCGTTCGATTTCTATGCCGTCGCTCACGTCACGCGCATCGGCAATCAGGTTGCCGGCACGCTCGCCGAACTCCTTGCGGGTCTCGAGCACTGCAGCGACGCGTCCATCTTCCATCACACCTATCAGACCCTCGGAACGCATCACTTCCTCACCGAGGGTTTTTCCAACGACTTCGCGCAATGGGTGCTCGCCTCCGCCAACCGCAGCGAACTTGCCGAGCAGCTCGCTGTTCTCGACATTCGCGACTACCTTTCTATCGCCGGGCTGCGCAGCGATTTGCGCCGCGTCGTCGCCGACTACTGCGCCGCCCAACCCGAACTCGCCCGGCAGACGGCCCTCGAGCGTTTCTACTTCTGCGAAGACGTCGAAGTCCTGGTGCCCTTGGGCTTCACGGCGCGGACACTCGAAGAGTTCCGGCACGGCCTCGAACGTTTGAGCCACGCCTCCTTCTATTTCCACTTCATCTCTTCGCGCTTGCGGCTGCACTTGCAGACGAACGATTTTTCGCTGTGGTTGATGACTTCTCTCGGCCTCGACACGCTCGCGAACTCCATCAACCGCATCGATATCTACACGAATACCCTCGACAGCGCGCGGACCAAGATGTTGCGGCTGATCGACCGCGAAAGGAGGAAGGCATGACCGAGGTCCAGGTCGCCAGCCGCGTCCCGCTCGACGACTATGCTTCCCTCCTTGGCACCGGCGAAATCGACGAGCTGCGCGCCCTCGCCAAGCCCTTGCGTGGCCGCAGCGCGCAAATGGTCAACTCCACGGCCGTAGGAGGTGGCGTCGCGGAAATCCTGAATCGCCTCGTGCCGCTCACCGAGGAACTCGACCTCAAGATTCGTTGGGACGTCATGACCGGGGGCAACGACTTCTTCGAAGTCACCAAAGCATTCCACAACGCCTTGCACGGCGGGCCCTATCATTCCCGTTCCGAAGACTTCGATATCTTTCTGGCGTACAACGAGCAGAATCGCGCGCGCATGGCCTTTGACGCGGAATTCACCGTTATTCACGATCCTCAGCCCGCCGCGCTCATCGACGCCCGCAATGATCGCTCCGGCCATTGGATTTGGCGCTGCCATATCGACCTCTCGCATCCCAACTCCGAAGTCTGGAATTTTCTCGAACGCTTCGTTTCGCGTTACGACGGCGCCATTTTTTCCTCGCCGGAGTTTTCGCGCCAGCTTCCCTTCCCGCAATATCTTTTCTATCCTTCGATTGATCCCCTCTCGGAGAAAAACCGCGATCTCGATCCGGAATTCATCGCTCTGGTCCTCTCGCGCTTTCAGATTGATCCGCTCCGCCCGATCCTCACGCAGATCTCCCGCTTCGACCGTCTGAAGGACCCCGTCGGCGTCATCCGCGCCTACCGCATCGTCAAGCGCTACTTCGATTGCCAGCTTGTCCTCGCCGGCGGCGGCGCCGCCGATGACCCGGAAGGGTCCGCCGTTCTGAACGATGTCCGCCGCGAAGCCCACGGCGATCCGGACATTTACGTTCTCGAGCTACCCGCCTGGGCGCCTCTCGAAGTCAATGCTCTCCAGCGCGCTTCTACCATCGTCATTCAGAAGAGCCTTCGCGAAGGCTTCGGCCTCACCGTCGCGGAAGCGCTCTGGAAAAAGAAACCCGTCGTCGCCTCCGCCGTCGGCGGCATTCCCGTCCAGGTGATTCACAAGCACACCGGCATGCTCGCCCATTCCATCGAGGGCACCGCGTACCAGATTCGTTTCCTTCTCTCCCATCCGGAGATCGCCGCGAAGCTCGGCGAAAACGGCCACCAGCACGTCAAGGAAAATTTCCTCATCACCCAGAACCTGAAGAATTATCTCGTTCTCTTCCTCACCCTGGCCGGCTCCTGACGCCTCAAAGTAAGGCCATCATCCCTGCCCGCCGCAGGAGGGCCTGCCCGTCCCTGCCTGCCCGCCACGGCGGGCCTGCGCAGGCAGGGGGCGGGCGGGCCGACGAACCCGGCCAGGGGGGATCCTCTCATTCCCCTTCCGTAGTTCTCCCCCATCCAATTAGGGTCTCTTCCCGATTGTGGGAACACCGGTTTGCGTTTACACAATTACCCATCGATTGCAACGCGCTGTTCCCGCCGAAGTAGTAGAGGCGGGGCAGCGCGCCAACGAGGACACCGAACCCCGAACTGCAGCCCCTTCCTTCCGATTAGGGGCGCCCAGCGAGTTCTCACCCACTCGCTTCCGGGCGCCCCCCTTAAAACTGGGAAGGATTCACACGAACCGCACGAGGGGTCATGTGAAAGGAGGGTTACATGAAAGTCCGGCTCCCGATCATCCTAGCTGTGGCATTGCTCTGCCTGGCAGTCAGTTTGGTGTGGCTTCCGGCCTTCCGCGGCGTTTCCGGCATAAACGGCTTCAGCCCAAATCAGGAACTAGCGCTCCCCCTGACGGCGGGACAGCTTCCCGTTAGATTCATCGTGCGCGGCCTCGAACCCGGCGTTCGAGTCGACCAGCAGGGCGCCGTCTACGTCGATAGCATTCGCGGAGTGCCCACCGGATTCGACCTGCATCGCTGGTCGCCCGGCGTGGACTCTCCGGCCAACGCGGATGGCACCTATCCTTTTCAGTATATGGGCCGACCCGATGGCTGCGGCATCCTCAATACGGGTTGCGACTATATCGGCATTGGCGAAGGCGGCGGCGACGCAGATATGGCGGTGAATTTTCCACCATCACCTACGGATGTCCCCAATCTGGCCATGTCGAGCTTGACGCTCGCTCCCGGCGTCACGGCTACCAACTCCGCCGACCGCGGCGTCACGTTTAGTGGACCCAACCCCGTCGCCGCCCTTATCCCGGGAGATGACCGCGAGTGGATGGACGCCATCGACGCCCAAACGGTTTACCTCTCCTACCATGACGTCGCCACGTTCAACATCGAAGTTCAGCGCTCCACCGACGGCGGCGAGTTCTACACCAACGGCTTCGGCGAAGCCATTGATTTTCAGACCTTTCCGGCCGCCGGCGGACTGGTTGGTAGCGCGAACACTGCCGGCCAAATCCGCGTGGACAACACGGCTTGCCCGAGCCGCGGCAATCTTTACTCGTTCTTTGTGGCGCCCGACAACGCCACGGAAAATACCATGGGTGGCCCCCTCCGCTCGGGTTACGTCGGCGTCTCCACCGACGCGAAGCTCAACATGACCGTCTACACGTTCACCGACTACAAAATCTTTACGAGTCCCGCCGGTTCGCTTGGCGCCACCAACGGCGCCAACAATATTTTCCCGGCTCTTGCCGTGGACGGCCTCGGATTTGTGTACGCGGCCTGGTCGGACAACTCCAATATCTTCTTCTCTTCCTCGGCTGACCAGGGAGCCACCTGGACTTCTCCCTTCTTAGTCAATCAAGGCGCTACCGTCGGAATGGCCAACGTGTTCCCCTGGGTCGCCGCCGACGCCGATGGCCACGTGGGCATCGTTTGGTTCGGCGCCGACCGCGCCGGCAACTCCAACGATCGTACGGTCATGGAGCCGGGCCACCCCGCGAGTCAGGGCGCTGCCTGCAACGACGGGACAACGACTTGCATGACCAAGTGGGCGAACTGGAATGTTTATTATGCGGAGAGCCTCAACGCTCACGGCGCCACGCCCGTTTTCGCCCAAACCGTCGCTAGCGACCACGTGATCCACCGGGGTACCCTTTCCACCGGCGGATTGGGTGGAGGAGCCGACCGCAGCCTCGCGGACTTCTTCCAAATCGCCTTCGACCCTCAGCATCGCGCCAACGTCGCCTTTTCCGACGACCACAAGGTCAGTCCGCTCGGTCCGGATAACGGGCCCGATAATCCCACCACGCGCCGCCTCATTCGCTCCAATTTCACGCACCAGCTCATGCCCAATCCCGGCATCGTCACTTTCCAGTCGGGCTCTTGCGTCCCCAACCCGGTGCCACAGCCAGGCAACAAGATGACCGGCAACGGCCAATTGGGTTCTTCGATCAATTTCGCCTTTATCGTCAAAGACACGCCCATGAACGGCGTACTTTCCTATCAAGACGCCAGTTCGCCTTCCGGCCCCCTCGATGTCCGCAGTTCCGGCGGCGTGGATTCCGTCACGTTTTCGGGAAATTGCGCCGCTTTCACCGGCAGCGCCAAAGTGAACCATCAGCCCGGCTATCGCTTCCAAGTGACCGCCTGCGACAACGGCGATCCCAACCCTGGCTCCGGCCAAGACACTTTCAACATCAATGTGACCGGTCCGTTTTTTTCCTACGGTCAGGGAGGCACCATCACCAGCGGCGATTTAGAGCTTTCGGTCAAGCAATAATCGCCGCGCCGTTGTATCCTGACGCGGACGGAGGGGGCAAAAGGGACCGTCGGTATGCGCTACGTCTTGGTCCTATTAACATTCGTCTGCACCGCACCGCTACTGTCGGCTCAGGGGATGGGCGACGGTCCCGCGAACGAAAAAGCGCAAAAAACCTATAAGGAAGCCCTCCAGTATCTGCGCCAACGCATGCCCGGAGCGGCTCTCGACAGCTTCAAGAAAGCGGACAAGCAGGACGCCGGGCGCTGCCTCGCCTGCCAAAGAATGATGCTCAAGTATGGCGTTGAGCTTCAGGACTGGAAGCCCGCCGAAACGGCGGCGGGGGAAATGGTGGCTGAGGCTCAAGGTGAAAAAGATACAGCTATCGCTCACTACGAGCTCGGCTTCGTCCTGATGAGCGAGGGCCTGGCCAGGCACAAAGACGAACTCTTCGCTCGCGCACACGACGAGTTGGCCAAGGCGCTGACGGCATCCACGAATTTCCCGGAAGCGATATTTCTCGATGGGAGGGCGCTTGCGCGCCTGAAGCAGGACGACGCGGCGAAAGCGCAGTTCGAACGGTATGTGAAGATGGCGCGGGCGGACGACCCCCATCGCCAGCGCGCGCTGCGCTATATCAGCGAGCCCGAGTTGGCGCGGGCCAGAATGGCGCCGGCCTTCGCCGTTACCACGCTGGACGGCCAGCATGTTTCGCTCGACGATTTGACTGGAAAGGTCGTGCTGCTCGACTTTTGGGCGACTTGGTGTGGGCCTTGCCGGGAGGCTCTCCCGCATATGCAGAAGATCGCGAACAAGTTCCAAGGGCAACCGTTGGTGATCCTGAGCGTGAGCCTGGACGCCGACGAGCAAAAGTGGAAGGACTTCGTCGCTAAAAACGGCATGACCTGGCTGAACTGCCGTGACGGTGGCTTTACCGGGCCCGTCTCTAGGCTCTTTGACGTGCGCGCGATCCCCCACACGTTCACAATCGATCCGGATGGCGTCCTTCAGGACGAGCATATTGGCGACGCATCCGTGGAGGGCAAACTGAAAAAGCTGCTGGCCCGTGCGCGGGAAGTGCAACTTGCCCAGCAGCCCGCTCAGTGAGTGCCTGAGTGAGAAGCCGCTACGCGTGCGGCCAAAGCCAGCCAAACGTGCCTGCGGTCAGCGAGCCGTAGATGAGTCCATCGATCACTTCCTTGATGGTCATGCCCCACGGTTGGCCCCTCCAAATGCTGTTGACCAGGTTTCCCAACCCGTAGGCCATGAATGCCGCCGTGCCCGCCACGCGAAACACCGCCAGATACTGCGCCCCGGAATGCACCGTGCGCCCCGTCAGGTAGGCGGTGAAGAAGCCGACGATCACGGTGTACACAAACCACGTCGCAAGATATTTCGGCATTTGGGGAGGGCCGCTGGGAAACACGGTCAGCATCCCGACCGGCCCCAGCTTCTGCTTTTCCGCGATGGCGGGCGATTTCATATCCTTGTGCGTGCAAAACGGGAACATATATACGCCCCGTTTCACGCCCGCCCCGCGCAGCGCGGCCAAAACCTTGTCCTCGTCGGGCAACTGCTTGTAGTCGCCGCGGTGATAGGGCAGAACCATGTGCATGATGAAACTAGCCACGAACACGATGACCGCCGACAGTACGATGGGGATCCATAAAGCGGTAAGAGGAACCATGCGCAGCCTCCCTGGAATGAAATTTTGGATGCCGTGTAACGTCGAATGCCGGGATTTTCCGCGCGAGGCTACCCTTGACCAGGGCCCTAGTCAAGAGCCTGGTGGGAAGCACTCCCGCTGAAGTTCTTCGCACCTGGTCACGTCGCCCGCCGCCGCAGCTCCAAGCATCCGCCGGAGTTATGGTACCGCCAATAGACAAGGAGGCGCTTCAAAGTACTAGCACGACTTAGGTATTTCCCCTACGGTGGAATTACAGTCCGCTCCCGCTTGCGGCCTGAGCCGCCAGATGTTATCCAATCGTTGAGATGCCCCAGATAGGGAGCGCCTTATCATGTAGCTTGTACCCAGGACTGAATTCCCCAATCCTAAGTCGCGACCCGCCCCGTCACACTCGGAGATTAGATGAGGTAAGCAGAGCGCGCCATGTGCGCGCAAAAGGGTGGCCATCCCAGACTGGGGACACCCCAGCATTGACCGCTTGCGGTGTTTATCCCGATCCGATCGGGACGGTCATACTTGAATTGACCGCTATGCGGTCATACGCGAAATGACGATGCTGCCCGGCGGGAGCAAGTGAACAAAGCCGCTCTGGGGCAGTGGAGCAATTATGCCGAGGCCATCGACTGGCCGATTTGAAAGGCGGATCCCGAGGGCGGTCACAGTAGAAGTTTGGCCACAAGATAAACCAGCCGACAAAAAAAGAGCGCTGACTGAAAACGTGAGCCTTCACGGCGCGCGCATCCTTATGTGGATGGACCAGGAGTGGCGGCCAGGACAGCGCCTGGTGCTTATCGCTCCAGAGGAGGGCCTGCAGTCACAAGCGCAGATCGTTTATTGTGAACATTTGGCGGGGAGCAAGTTTGCTGTCGGTGTGGAACTGTCCGTACCACTAGAGCGGTGGGCGAAACCTTGGTAGCCGCAGGGCGCAACCCTTTCTAACAGACTGCAAGGAAGCGATCCCCATAGTTCACGCTTCCCATCTTTTTCCCAACCACCGGCTGAGTGGTTCCCGTGGTTCCCGTGGATCCTCTACGCGCGTGCAATCTCGGCATTCGTGCGGCTCGACTTGCATTCCGGGCACTTCCACAGGCGGAAGCTCTTTCTCTCCGGTGGAGCCTCGGCGAGATACATGAGATGTCCGTCCTTGGGACAGCGGACGCCAGGCACCACGTCTCGCTCGATC
>WNGH01020183.1_pt1 | contig 10213 bp, 10 predicted proteins | sample 5400631 | NCBI WGS metagenome assembly WNGH01 (sample SAMN13153373, study PRJNA577476) | soil metagenome | isolation source: 115 cm soil or saprolite under Garry oak tree replicate 1 | place: USA:California | collected 2016-06-15 | reverse complement strand
GCTGCGATCTCGGTCGGCCTCAACCTGGTATTCGGCCTGGTCGCGGCCTGGGCGATCGCCAAGTTCGACTTTCGCGGCAAGACCTTTCTGATCTCGCTGATCGATCTGCCGTTCTCGGTCAGCCCGGTGATTTCGGGCCTGGTCTTCGTGCTGCTGTTCGGCGCGCAGGGTTATTGGGGACCGTGGCTGCAAAGCCATGACGTCCATGTGCTGTTCGCGGTGCCCGGCATCGCGCTTGCGACCATTTTCGTGACGTTTCCGTTCGTCGCGCGTGCGCTGATACCGCTGATGCAGGAACAGGGCACGCAGGAGGAGGAAGCTGCGATCTCGCTGGGCGCGTCGGGCCTGCAGACCTTCTTCCGCGTCACCTTGCCGAATATCAAGTGGGGCGTGCTGTACGGCGTGCTGCTCTGCAATGCACGGGCGATGGGCGAATTCGGCGCGGTGTCGGTGGTCTCAGGGCACATTCGCGGCGAGACCAACACCATGCCGCTGCTGGTTGAAATCCTCTACAACGAATATCAATTCGTATCGTCGTTCGCGATCGCGTCGCTGCTGGCGATGCTGGCATTGATCACGCTGGTGGCGAAAACCATTCTCGAGCGGCATCTGGACGAAGGGCAATTTCCGCGTGATTGAAGTCAAGAATATCGTGAAGAAATTCGGCGCGTTTGCCGCGCTCGACGGCGTCGATCTGAAGGTCGACAGCGGCGAATTGCTGGCGCTGCTGGGCCCGTCGGGTTCGGGCAAGACCACGCTGCTGCGGATCATCGCGGGGCTCGATTGGCCTGACACCGGCGAGGTTTTGTTCGATGGCGAAAGCGCGCTCGCCCACGGCGCCAGTGAACGCCAGGTCGGATTCGTGTTCCAGCACTATGCGCTGTTCCGTCACATGACCGTGTTCGAAAATGTGGCGTTCGGGCTGCGGGTGCAGCCGCGCACGGTTCGCAAGAGCGAGGCGAGCATCCGCGCGCGCGTCAAGGAGTTGCTGGATCTGGTGCAACTCGACTGGCTTTCCAATCGCTATCCGAGCCAGTTGTCCGGCGGCCAGCGCCAGCGCATCGCGCTCGCGCGCGCGCTGGCAATCGAGCCCCGCATTCTGCTGCTCGACGAGCCGTTCGGCGCACTCGATGCCAAGGTGCGCAAGGAACTGCGACAGTGGCTGCGCTCGCTGCATTCCGAAATCCACGTGACGTCGATTTTCGTTACCCACGATCAGGAAGAGGCGCTGGAAGTCGCCAACCGGGTGGTGGTGATGGACAAGGGCCGCATCGAGCAGATCGGCACGCCGGGTGAGGTCTATGACCATCCCGCCACTGCTTTCGTGCACGGCTTCATCGGCGAGTCGATCGTGCTGCCGGTGGATATCAGCGACGGCTGCGTCCGGCTCGGCGGCAAGGCGCTGAATATCGCGGCGAACGGCGCTGCTCCCGGCGCATCGAAATTGTTCGTCCGTCGCCATGACATGCAGATCGGCCCGGCTGGCAGCGGTGCGCTTGAGGGCGCGGTGCAGCGCGTCCGATCGTTCGGCCCGATCCAGCGCGCGGAAGTCGCCTTGTCGGCCGGCGAGTGCGCGACCGTGATTGAGATCGACGCGCCCCGGGATCGGGAACTCCAGACCGGCGATATCATCGGATTGCAACCCCGGCGCTACCGGATTTTCGCTGGGCAGGATTAGCCGCCCTATTCCAAAAGCCCCCCGCCGTTCACCATTCAGCCACTGTTGGTATGCAACAACCGCCTTTCATTTGGGGATTTCGAATCATGCGCGCGGCAGTCGCAATTATCTTGCTTTTGGCGCTGGGCGGCTGCGCGGGGGAGGTTCCTGCGCCCGATCAGCCGACCATGTATCTCAACATGGCCAATGGCGGCGCCAAGCTCGATCCGCTGGCCGCGGCCTCGATGATCTCACTCTACCGGGAGAACAACGGCCTCGGCGGCGTGGCGGTGGATCCCGATCTCATGAAGCTTGCGGAATCGCAGTCGCAGGCAATGGCAAGCCGCAACAAGCTCGACCACGACGTCAAGGCGCCGCTGACCAAGCGCCTGAACGCGTCGGGATATCCGGCAACGCTGGCGGTGGAAAATGTGTCGGCCGGATATCACACCCTGGCGGAAGCGTTTTCGGGCTGGCGCGATTCGCCCCCGCACCGGGCGAATATGCTGAAAAACGGTGTCACAAAATTGGGCATCGCGGCGAGCTATGCTCCGAATACCAAATACAAGGTGTTCTGGACGCTCATTCTGGCATCGGCCGGGCCGCGATAAACCGGGCGTGATCGCGGTTCGGCCGCTGTGCTGATTGACGTCATCGCGAACTGACGCCACGGTACCGTCAGTTTTAATAATTTGATCGATTTCATGATGGATACTTCCAATCCTGCGCCAGCTACCACGCCTGCGAATGCGCAACGCGTGCTTGTTCTGCAGGGCGGCGGCGCGCTCGGCTCCTATCAGGCCGGCGCCTATCAGGCGTTGTGTCACCACGATTTTGAGCCGGAATGGATTGCCGGTATCTCGATCGGCGCCATCAACGCCGCGATCATCGCTGGCAATCCGCGCGAAAATAGGGTGGAGCGCCTCAAGGAATTCTGGCAGACGGTCTCGTCCCCGGTCTCGTGGAATCCCGTTGTGAAAGGCGACCGCGCACGGTCCTTGTTCAACGAAACCAGCGCCGCTTTGATCGCCACCTTCGGCGTTCCCGGCTTTTTCACGCCGCGAATTCCCCCGGCGCCGCTTTGGCCGCAGGGCAGCCCACAATCGCAGAGCTATTACGACACCGCGCCGCTTAAAAAAACACTGGAGCGCCTGGTCGATTTCGACCGGATCAACGATCTGAAGACCCGGCTCAGCGTCGGCGCGGTGAGCGTGACCAGCGGCAATTTCAAGTACTTCGATAATTTCGAATTCAGGAAGCTGGGCAAGAAAATTGGGCCTGAACATATCATGGCCTCTGGCGCGTTGCCGCCGGGATTTCCTTCCGTCGAAATTGACGGCGAGCATTTCTGGGACGGTGGCATCGCGACCAACACGCCGCTCGATTATGTGCTGGATGCGGAGGCTACCCGCGACCTCCTGATCTTCCAGGTCGACTTGTTCAGCGCGCGCGGGCTGCTGCCGATTTCGCTGCTCGAGGCGGCCGAGCGCGAGAAGGACATTCGCTTTTCCAGCCGCACCCGCATGAATACCGACAAGAACAGGCAGATTCACAACGCCCGCAAGGCGTTGCGCGAATTGATCGGGAAATTGCCGGATTATCTCAAGAACGATCCATCGGTTGAGCTTCTCCGTGAAGCCGCCAAGGAAAGCACGGTTACGGTGGTGCACCTGATCTACCGCAGCAAGAATTACGAGTCGTCCTCCAAGGATTATGATTTTTCACGTGTCGGCATGGTCGAGCACTGGGACGCGGGCGTGCGCGACGTTCATCTGTCGATGCGCCACGAGGATTGGCTGGAGCGGCCGCAATCCGGCGAGACCATGATGACTTACGATCTCACGGGCAAGGGCACCAAAAACCCCGACGGCAAACAGGAGTAAATGAAAATGGCTACGTTGACAGGCAAGACCGCTGTGGTGACCGGTTCGACCAGCGGCATTGGACTGGCATATGCGCGCGCCTTTGCCGGCGCCGGCGCCAATATCGTTCTCAACGGCATGGGCGCGCCCGCCGACATCGAGAAGGAGCGGGCCGCCATCGAGAGCGACTTCAAGGTCAAGGCGGTTCATTCGCCCGCCGACATGACCAAGCCCGCGGAAATCGCCGGCATGATCGCGCTCGGCGAAAACACCTTCGGCTCGGTCGATGTTCTCGTCAACAATGCCGGTATCCAGTTCGTGTCGCCGATCGAGGAGTTTCCGCCCGAGAAATGGGAAGCGATCATCGCCATCAACCTGTCGTCGGCGTTTTACGGTATCCGCGCCGCGGTGCCCGGCATGAAGAAGCGCGGCTGGGGCCGCATCATCAACACCGCCTCGGCGCATTCGCTGGTGGCCTCGCCGTTCAAGTCGGCCTATGTGTCGGCCAAGCACGGCATCGCCGGCCTCACCAAGACCGTGGCGCTGGAGCTGGCGACCTTCAAGATCACCTGCAACTGCATCAGTCCGGGCTATGTCTGGACGCCGCTGGTCGAGAAGCAGATTCCCGACACCATGAAGGCGCGTAACCTGACCAAGGAGCAGGTCATCCACGACGTGCTGCTGCAAGCGCAGCCGACCAAGGAGTTCGTGACATCCGAGCAGGTCGCTGCACTGGCGCTGTTTCTGTGCGGCGATGACGCGGCGCAAATCACCGGCTCCAACCTCTCGATCGACGGCGGCTGGACCGCGGAGTAAAGAAGGCGTCGGATATTCGATTTCTGACCTTCGTCATGGCCGGGCATAGCTGTCCGAAGGACGGCGTCGCTTCCGCTCGCCTATGCCCGGCCATCCCTGTTTTTGATTCGGCGAGAGTTGAGGTCGTGGATATCAAGCACAAGGCCGGGCATGACGCGAAGGGGCCAGGAACTACTTCCGAACGGCACATGCTGCTGCCCACCCTGCGAATTTAAGCTTCATTCTTTGCAAAAAATCGCAAAGGCAGCGGCGACCTCGGAATCGGTTGCAAATTCCCCGGCATCGAGAGAGGTCATCGCGGCGTCGATGATCCGCAATTCGTCCTGGGTGGCCGAATATTCGTTGTCTCGCAACTCGTCCTCGATCTGGTTCGCAACGGCAAGCAGCTCAGACTGGACCTCTTCGGGCCAAGTCTTAATGCGCTCCAACAGATTTGTTAGGTCAGCCGCGGTCATTCCGGAAATATGGCTCGCGCCGTCGAATTTTTCTAACCGTTGTGAGGACAAAGGAGATCCCGAGCCGACGCTCTTTGATTGAGAAATGCATTTGAGCGCGCTATTCATCGGTTCCGAGCCCGCGCAAAGGACATAGGCCGGTTGGAATAGCGATCGAACGCAAACCGATCGCGTCACCAGATCGGCGCAGACTGCGGATCGCTTCTTTACGCCAGAGGGCAATGATGTCGCGTGATTCTGTCGAACTCAGCAAGTTCTTGAGCTTCGTCCTGCGCCATAAGCCCGACGCCATCGGCTTGGTGCTTGACGCACAAGGTTGGGTCAGCATTGACGAACTCGTCCAGAAGGGCAATGCGGCGGGGACACGGTTTAGCCGGGATAATCTGCTGCAGGTCGTCGAAACCAGCGACAAGAAGAGGTTTTCTGTTTCGGCCGACGGTCAGCGAATTCGTGCGGCGCAGGGACATTCGGTTTCGGTAGAGCTTGGTCTGTTGCGAAGAGAGCCGCCTCCAGTGCTCTATCACGGAACCGCAACGCGATTCGTGGAGTCGATCCTGTCAGAGGGACTCAAGCCACAGAAGCGGCAGCAGGTGCATCTGTCGGCCGACGTAGCCACAGCGGAACGCGTCGGTCAGCGACATGGCAAGCCGGTCATCTTCAAGATCGAGGCCCTTCACATGCACCAGCTGGGCTTCGAGTTTTTTCTTGCAGACAACGGCGTGTGGTTGATCGATCAGGTGCCGCCCGACTTCTTGGCGCCACCGGCGGGTCCAGCGGTCCCTGCGACGACCTTACCCACCGAACGCCAGCACGTGCAGCCCGAGCCGCCGCCGCACGATCCAGAATAGCAGCACGGTTTCGAAGACCAGCGCGATCGAGGTCGCCGCCGCCGCGCCATGGCCGCCGAAGCGCGGCACCAGCGCGATACAGAGCATCACGTTCATCACGAAGGCCAGCGCATAGGCCAGTGCGCAGATGTGCTGATGGCCGAGCATGTTCAGGAGCCGCTCCACCGGGCCGATCGCCGAGCGCACCACGAGACCGATCGCGGAAATGAACATGATGTCGTAGCCGATGACGAATTGCGGCCCGAACAGCCACAACAGCGGTTTTCCCAGCGCGAGCAGGATGACAGTGGTAGACGCCGACGTCTTCGGAGGAGCGAAACTGCTGCAGCACCAGCACGTCGGTGTAGGAGAGCAGCAGATAGAAACCTTCGACCATCAGGATCGGTAGCGAGACCGCGAGCCAGCCGCGGAAATCATAGGCCTTCGGCCCCGGTTCGATATGGCCGGTGAGCCTGCGGTTCAGCACCAGCATCTGCCCGATCATCGCGATCCACACCGCACCCGCGCTCGCCAGCATCGCCAACGATGCGCCGAGCTGGAAACCGAGCACGAAGGCGCCGGCCGTGAAGCCGATGATCAGCGACTGGCGCACGACGAATTGCGGCATCAGGCCGAGCCGCATCCAGTCATGCGAGCGCGCGATGCCGTCCTGGGTGTTGGCGACCACGAAGGCCGGTAGTGTGAGACAGCCGATGTAAAGCGGCGTGACCGCGCCGGGCTCGATCCATGGCGACAATAATTTGACGATGCCTGCAAGCCCGAGCGAGACCGCGGCCGATACGCCAAAGGTCATCCAGCGGCTGCCGGAGAGAAAGCCGCGCAGCAGCGCGTGTTCGCCGCAGGCGCGATATTCCGGAATGATTTTTTGCGCGGACGCCGAGATGCCGAAATCCATCATGCTGCCGAGCAGCAGCACCCAGGTCCAGACATAGACATAGACGCCGTAATCCGAACCGCCCATCCAGCGCGCCAGCAGGATCTGCGAAAGATAGGCCAGTGCCGCGCTGATGACGCGGATGATGAATATCGTGCCGGCCAGCCGCTTGGTCAGGGATGCTTCGCCGGAGCCGTCAAGCATCGATCGCAGCCGCGCCATCACGCCTGCGGGCGGAGCTGTCGTGGATGGTGCGTCCGTCACGGTCACGGTGGGAAATCCTGAAAGAGCGCCGCGTGGTGCGGCGACCATTCGGCCTATCAACTATTCGTTAAGATTAGGTTGGGTGGGGGCCGTTTCCAACGCCGTCATTCCGGGGCATGCAAAGCATGAACAAGGAATCTCGGGATTCCCCGATGTGCAATTGCACATCTGAGGTTCGCACCGACCCGCGCTCCGGAATGACCCTTCGGGTCAATTCAGGTTGATATTGAATTCGTAGGCGCGGTCGCCGCCGACCAGCGTCAATTTGAGCGCCGCACCTTCGGGGTTGGCGCCCGGAGGCAGGCCGTCGAGTTCGAAGCTGAAGCGCTTGATCCCGGGCGGGCTCGGTTCGAGCAATGTCGGCACCGGCAGCGCCCAATCCGGCGTCGGTCCTTCGACAAACAGGCTGACCTCCCTGGCGTCTGGTGCCGCCACATCGACCAGAACCGACGATTTGCCGTCGCGCTTGACGTCGCGGATGGTCAGCGGATTGGGATCGCCGATATTGGCTGGCTTCGGCACCGTGTCGAGGGCTGCGAACAGCGCGCTGTCCTCGGTGCTCGCCACGCTGGCGAAGGCGAGTTCGGCAATGGCTTCGACGGGAATGCAGAGCTTCTCGCAGACCGCGTAATTGATGCCGGCGCGAAGCGTCACCGGCTTGTCGGCATTTTTCGCGACGATCCGCAATGGCAGCACGATCTGGTTCTTGTAGCCCAGCGAGTGGCCGCCGGCGCCGTCGTCGAATTTGGTCGGTGCCGGCCACAGGATGGTCACGGCTTCGATATTTTCCGATTTGGAGAAGTCGAAGCGCGGCGGCACGCCGGAATCGCCGGGCGTCCGCCAGTAGGTTTTCCATCCCGGCTGAAGCTGAAAGGCGATGCCCCCGAGCAGCACCGCACCGCTGCGCGAACCCGCCAGCAGCCGGACCGCGGAATGTCCGTCCCGTTGCCACGGCGACGCATCGTGGGCACGAGCGTCGATCGCCAGGCACGACGCCACGATGGTTGTGGCCAAGCCGAGCGCGGCACGCATGGGAACTTTGGCGATCATGAGACGTCTTTACAGCCAAGCCGGGCCGTAAACCATTGAATTGCTTGTGATGCAATTTCCAGGCGCGGCGCGAAGCTTGATTGACAGAACCGGCACCCAATATCAGGATGTGTACCAACACGAGAGTCCGATGCGGATGGACCCTGAACGCAAAAAACCAAGGACTGTTCGCCGCAAGGCCGCCGGCATGGTCAATCGTCCGGCGGGCAGTATCGATTTTCCCGAATTGCTGGTGCAGCTCGACATCATCGAGAAGGCCGACCAGATCAAGCTGCCGGAAAACGCCGGAACCATGAAGGTATTGAAGGGCGGCCCGGTCGACACCGGCCGGGGCTTCGTGCTGCATTCGAGCGATTTCTTCATCAAGGATGCGACCTTGAGAATCGACGACGGGATCTGCCTGACCGCGACGGTCGATATACTCAAGGCGATTGCGAAGGGCGCCGGGCCGAAGCGCGCCATCCTCGCGCTGGGTTATGCCGGCTGGGAAGCCGGGCAGCTGGAAAACGAGATCCAGGACAACGGCTGGCTGCACTGCGATGCCGATCCGGATCTGGTGTTCGGCGGCGACGTCGAGGAAAAATATCTGCGGGCGCTGCGCAAGATCGGGATCGATCCGGGCATGCTGTCGAACGAAGCGGGGCACGCGTAAGCAAGTCGTCATTGCCGGGCATAGTAGTCTGCCTTGCGCAGACTACGTGAGCTTGTCTGCGCTCCCGGCAATCCAGCTGCTTCGCAAAGACTCTCATGAAGATTGATGGATACGCGGGTCAGGCCCGCGTATGACGGGTGAAGCTAGCCCCGCTACTCCGCCGCCTGCTGCGCCACGGTCGGCGCGGTGCCGGCCACCGTCGCGCGGCGCATGTCGCGCGGCTGCGACTGATCGTAACGCCGCACCCGGTGCATGGTCTGGCGGTTGTCCCACATCACGAGGTCATGCAGCGTCCATTTGTGGACGTAGACGAATTCGCGCTGGGTGGCGTGCTCGTTGAGGTCGCGCAGCAATACCCGCGCCTCCGGCACCGTCATGCCGACGATGCCGCCGGCATGCGACGACAGATACAGCGACTTGCGGCCGTGCACCGGATGTATCCGCACCAGCCGCTGCAGCACCGGCTTGAACAGTTGCTTTTCTTCCTCGCTGTAATCGAGAAAACCCAGCGAGCCGCGCGAATACATCAGCGAATGCTCGCAGATCATGTCCTCGATCTCGGCCTTGGTCTCATCGTCCAGCGCGTCATAGGCCGCACGCATGTCGGCAAATTCGGTATTGCCGCCCTTGGGGTTCACCACCCGCGCCGACAGCAGTGAAAATTTTGCCGGAATGGGGCGGAACGAACTGTCGGAATGCCACAGGCAATTGCCGAGATTGAACAGATGAACACGGCTGTCGCGCGACAGCGGCTTGCCATCCTTGTCGAGGTTGGAAACATCGTTAAGGCCGGTACTAAGCCGGGAATCCTGTGGCTTGACGATATTGCCGCCGCGCGGATTCTCGCGCTCGCCGAAATTCAGCGCGAACGCCATCTGCTGCTCGTCGGTAATGTCCTGATTGCGGAACAGCAGGACGGCGTATTTGTCCATGCCGGCCTCGATGTCGGCGGCCTCCTGCGGCGTCAGCGGCTGTCGCAAATCGACGCCGGAAACTTCGCCAAAAAAATGCGGGTGAAGCTGCCGGATCGAGACCGTCATGGCGTTTCTCCTGATCGAGGCGAGCGGGTTGCGCCGCTGCGTTTGGCTAAAAAACTACTCCCTGATGCTGCGATGTCAACGGGCTCTGCGGGTCATGCCGGCAGATGGCGCGAAGCTCCGTCCATAAACTGCGCCGCTATCTTTGCAACTTCGTCCCAGGAATTGGCCAGGTGCACGGCACCGGCTTCACGGAGCTTGAGTTGATGGCCCTCGCGAATATGCGAGGCTGCGCACAGGCCCACAGCCGTCATGCCCGCAGCCACGGCCGCCTTGATGCCGCTCGTGCTGTCTTCGATGACGAGGCAAGATTTGGGGTTCACCCCTAGTCTGTCGGCTGCGAGCAAAAATATGTCTGGATGCGGCTTCCCGCGCGACACCATATCCGCGCTGAATACGTTGCCGCCGAATTTGTCTGTGAGATTGAGGATCGAGAGACAGAGCTGCAAGCGATCGATCGAACTGGAAGACGCGATGCATCGGGGTACGTCGGAGAACGTCTGAATGAACTTGCCGGCCCCGCTTACCTCCGTGAGGTCGGTACGAAACCGATCAAGAATCGCGAGCTTGAGATCGTCCGAGAAACTCCCTGGCAGCGGCTTGCCTACCGCCGACTCGATCGCCGCAATGGCATCGTCCCATCTTCGCCCGGAGTAGTGTTCAAGTGAGTCCTCGAGATTTGTTGCGTGACCAAGATC
>WNGH01023782.1_pt1 | contig 10217 bp, 12 predicted proteins | sample 5400631 | NCBI WGS metagenome assembly WNGH01 (sample SAMN13153373, study PRJNA577476) | soil metagenome | isolation source: 115 cm soil or saprolite under Garry oak tree replicate 1 | place: USA:California | collected 2016-06-15 | reverse complement strand
CAGTGCCGTCACCGAAAGGGATACAGGGAATCGCGTGCCATCCTTCCGAACATAGGTGCACTCAAAATCGTCTGCTACCCCGTAACCGGCCTTCGTCACCAAAGCCTGGTAGTCACCCCCCACGGGCATCCCCATAGCCCGCGTCAACTGGACCCCGCGCGAGTGCAACTCGGCGGCATCGTGTAGTCCTAGGATGCTGCTTCCTGCTAACTCTGCCCCCCTGTACTGGAGCCACTTTTCTGTCGCCGCATTGACCGTCAAGATCAATCCCGTCTTGTCGGTCGAGATCATGCTGTAGGCAGCACTATTGAGGATGGTGCGCTGAATCCGTTCCGCATTTTGCAGAGCAATGTGATCGCTTTCGCTCTGCCGGTTTAATCGAACAATCACCAGCGAGGCGGTCAGCAACAGGACGATGCCCAGCAGGCAAGTCACTCCCACTCCAAGAATCGTGCTCCGTGCCCGCTCTCTGGACTCCCGCTCCCGGTCCAACAGGTCGTTGCGTTCCTCGGTCTGCACGATCGAAATCTGCTGCCGGATTTCGTCTGTCAGTTTCTTACCTCGATCCGATTGCAGCACTCGCACCGCAGCCTCAAGACCGCTTGCCGAGCGCGCCTGGACCAGTTCTTTCATTGTCTCGAGCCTGGCGTTGACCACAGGTTCGAGTTCCTGAAACTGCCGGGAACGATTCGGATCGGCTGCAAGATCACGGCGCAGCACCTGCATGGTGACATCGAGTTGAGCCAGCGCGGCCTCATATGGCTTCAGCGATTCGGCCCTTCCACTCAAGGCATAGTCGCGGCAACTGGTCTCGGCGCCGTCGAGCAACACATGCAGAGCAGCGAGGTCCTCAATCATTTTGTGCGCCCGTGCCAGACGCTGATTGGCGGCGATCAGTTCTTTGGTATTGCGGTAAGACAGCCAACTCACCGCAGACAGCGCAGCCAGACTCACCACGGACGCCGCGATGATCCAAAGGCGGATTCTGCCTATCATGACCATGATCATAACCTTTGGGATCGTCCGAGATCGGGCCGCGTTGCGCGCTCATGAACGTCCGCTAGCGCTCTCGGCCCCAATGCGGATATGGCTCCTGCGGCGCTCGTACCAATAGCAACCTGCAACCGCAAGCGCCACCGCGACTCCAACAACAATCATGGAACCGTAATTACGGCTCGACGCATACGCGCCATATACTGGCCAGCAGAGCCGGCGTGCGCGCCAGGCTGGTAAGTACGACGAACTCAGACATGCTCATCGTTGAGAGACCCAGGGCGTAACACATCGCATCTTTCGGTGTGCCGGGAAGCAGAAACAATATGAAAAGTGCCGCCTTCCCACGTTTGCTATTCAACGCCCGATCCACTTTGTCGCACGTATCCACACTCAGGAAGTGCCGCAGGATCGAGCGCCCCGCCATCCGCCCAACGTGAAAGTTGAACACCGAACCCAGAAAAGTTCCGAGTGCTGCATAGAGGAATCCTTTCCATGCTCCGAAAACATAACCGGCGGCGATTTGCGTCGCTTCGCCCGGGATTATGAAAATCACAACCTGAAGGGCCTGCGCCAATACGCACCAAAGCGGGCCGACGACACCGCCTGCCCGGAGATGGACCAGCAGCGTACCTTGGCTCGCAACTATGGAGTCCCAATGCCAAACTATCGCGCCTATTGCCAAAGCAGTGAGGGCGAGCACGAAGCAGAGTCCAAGCCGTGAGAACGACTTGCTAACCGCCCCACTCTGTACTTGTCCTAACCGCTCCATCTGTAGGTCTCGCGGCTTCCAGTCTGCATGGCAGACACTCCCCTTCATTCACTAGAGACATAGCGAGTATGAGAGACATAGCGAGTATGAGAGACATAGCGAGTATGCAGATGGTCGATTGGATGGGGGAATTCCCCGGGAGTGGAAGTTAGTTACGACCAAAGTAGTAGGTCCCGACCAAATGGACCAGGAGCGCCGACCGATCGCAAGGGCGGAAGAGCGTATGACCCGAATTCACGGCGAACTGCGCATTGATAGACGTGGAGGGGACCTGGCAGATGAGCGCGGACGGGACCGATCTCTGCCAAAGCCGTTCTGCGCGACCATCAACGCAAACACGGCGCTCGTTCGCTGTCCTTTAGCTGTCCAATAACGATTCCTTAACACTTCTTACAAGGTTTTTCGAGGGCCACCCGCGTCTTGTAAGTTGTTGAAATTACTAATCGTTTTGGGCTCATAACCTGCCGCTCCTAAAGATTCCTTGGAGTTTCCTGGACATCCTTATTATGGGAGCTTTTGCAAAATTGGGCGTCCGGCGTAGCAATGCGCCGGAAGATCACTCGTCAAAGTCGGTGGAACCTACATCGCGTGAGCGATAAGGCAATACCGAACCAAGCCCCCGGAATGGTGGGGGAAGGCGTAGAGACTGGATGGCGAGCATCCCTCGTGGATGAAGGTACAGTCCGACTCTCATCGAAAGGTGAGTCAGATCGCATAACCCAAAGGTCGGCGGTTCAAATCCGCCCCCCGCAACCATGAACGCCACTGCCGAAAGGTAGTGGCGTTCGCCTGTTTACAGAACCTTCTGTTTCCTGAATGCCGTCCTCAGACTTCATCACTCAGACTTCCACAAGGGCGTGGATTGCCAGTTACTCGTCGTTGGAACGAGTCGATCCCTCCGCAAACTTAGATGGCGCAGCCCACTCTAAACTAGAAAAGGGCGGACCCCGATCCGCCCCCTGGCCAACCGCGGGACCCATTCAGATTTGTCCGAGTCCGCCGTCGACGTTGATTTCCACACCGGTGATGTAGGACGCATCTTGCGAGGCCAAAAATGCTACGGCCCCAGCGACTTCTTCAGGCTGCCCAAAGCGTTTCATTGGAACCTGCGCAATGATCTCTTTCGCAAATTCATCCACGGCCTCCTTTGGCAGACCGGTTCTCCCAAAGATCGGCGTAACGATCGGCCCGGGCGCGACCGTGTTGACGCGGATGCCGCGCACCGCCAGCTCCGCGGCTGTGGTTCGCGCCAAAGAACGCAGCGCTGCTTTGGTCGCCGAATATGCGCTCGCCCCCGCGGTACCTGTTTGGCCCGCAACGCTGGTATTCAAAATGATCGACGCGCCATCATTCAGCAGCGGGAGGGCTTTCTGGATCGTGAAGTACGCTCCTTTGATATTAATATCGAAATTTTCGTCGTAGATGCTTTCCGAAGTCTCGGCAAAGGGCGCAAACTTCGCCACCCCGGCGTTCACGAACAAGACATCAATTTTGCCCAGCTTCCGCGAAACCTCGGCGTACAGTTTGTCCAAGTCCGCGAGTTTAGCGACGTCTCCCTGCACCGCCACCACGCCGTTTCCGATGGTTTTCACCGCTTCATCCAGCGTCTTTCTGCTTCGGCCCAAGATGGCTACTCTCGCGCCTTCTTCCTGCAAGCGCTGGGCCGTCGCCAGTCCGATGCCGCTGTTCCCGCCGGTCACCACCGCCACTTTTCCTTCGAGCCTCTTCATATCATTCTCCTGGTTTTTGCGGAATTGTCTGACTGAGTCTCAGAAGCAACCTGCGTGTCGCCCGTGTCTCAGTCGGACTTAGACAGTTAGATGAGTATCGAAGTGTTCGGATGCAGGTTTTATAGAATCCTTGTCGGGTAGCGGGTTTGCCCTATGGCGGCAGGGTGAGCGACTTCGCTACACTCTAGATGGACCATGAACCGCTCTGAGGTGGAGAAAATATCGAAAGCGCTGGCTGACAAGACCCGCCTTAGAATCTTCGAGGCTATCTCGGCAACCGACCACATGAACTGTGGCGAGATCGTCTCGATGCGCGGCGTCACTCCTGCGACTGTCTCTCACCATCTCAAGGTTCTCAGCGAGGCAAAACTGATCACCTGCCGGCGCGAAGGGCAATTCGTCTATAACCAGGCCGTTCCAGAAACCATCGCAGGCTACACTCGTGCGCTCGCGAAAATCGCGGGAGGCATCAACGCAACACGCCGCCGTTGAAGGTTGGGAGCTTCTCGGTACTCATCCGAGGTACGAAAAGTGATGCCCTTATCTATGCCGTAGGCCGACAAGCGAATGGTGATCAGCTCAACCTTGAAGCGGCTGGAGTGACGGCTCGCGTGGCAGGCTGAAAGTGAATGAATAGTTTCAGACTGAGGTTCCTCACATCTATGCTGCCGGCGACGTCATCGGCTTTCCAGCACTCGCAAGCACGTCCATGGAACAGGGCCGGCCGTCACATGTTCGGTCTTCTGTTCGGTCATCAGAGTCGTGGAGTCTCGCGGCGTGTGGGATTCTCCGATGGCTCCCATAACTGCTGCACTCTAGAGGACGTCTTTCCCTTTGCTTTCGAGGTGCAGATTTGCGATCTCTGCCAAAGCTGTCGCGCGACCATCACGCAAACACGGCGCTCATTCGCTGTCCTTTAGCTGTCCAATAACGATACCTTTCTGTTTCTTACAAGGGTTTTCGAGGGCCACCCGCGTCTTGTAAGTTGTTGTAATTCCTATTCCCTGTGGGCTCATAACCTCACGCTCCTAAGGATTCCTTCGAGTTTCCTGGACATCCTTATTGTATGAGCTTTTGCAAATTGGGCGTCCGGCGCAGCAAATGCACCGGAAGATCACTCGTCAAAGTCGGTGAAACCTACGTCGCGCGAGCGATAGGGTAATACCGAACCAAGCCCCGGAAACTCGGGGACGGCGTAGAGACTGATGGCGAGCATCCCTCGTGGATGAAGCTACAGTCCGACTCTCAGCAAATCCGATGATTTCGAAACGAAGATTCTGTTTTGGGCCTCTCCGCTGGATGGCATGGAGGCCGCCATCGCAAAGGTTGCTGACACGGATATTATCGATCGATCAAGAATTGGAATTTCCGGGTGGAGTCACGGCAGTGAGTTGGTTAACTACGCCATAAGTCACAGCAATCTCTTTCGCGCGGCGATTGCCAGCGGCCCAGGGCGGGATCCGATTCAGTATGATCTTGGCGGCGCCTTCTTCCGCAGTGATTTCTCCCGGTCCTATCATCTGGAATCACCTGATGGCGACTCGCGAGCACGGTGGCAAAGGGTATCGGCAGCGCTCAACGCTCCGCGCATCTTTACGCCGCTGCTCATCAACGGCAGCGATGGTGAATACATTCATTGCATGCAATTAGTTACGGCTTTGCGAGAACTAAAGAAGCCGATGGAATTATTCATCTATCCGAATGAACTCCACGACAAAAATCAGCCGACGCATCGCTATGAGATCTATCAGCGCAATGTGGATTGGATGAAATTCTGGCTCAAGGACGAGGAAGATCCGGATCCCGCCAAGGCCGAACAATACAAGCGCTGGCGTGAGCTACGCAAGCTTCAGGGGGAGGACGATCTCTCATCACAGCCGACTTCTCGCTAGGCGCAATACCTTCACCCACCACAATTAGCTATAGCCTTCGAATTCGATGTGTAAGGTGGGTCTACGAAGACTGGTGGTTCATGGATAGGCGAGCTTTCCGATATGGATGCGAGGGTGAAAGCAGCGACTAGATGATGCATGACCTATTGTCGACCAACGTTTCAGTCGCCACTTTGTCACGAACTGTAAATCTTTTCATCTTTTTATCGGGCTGTTGTGTATTCTTTTGCTCGTCAGCTTGAGATGCCGGCACCCAGAAGCTACGCGAGTGCTGCATGCCAGGCTTCCCGATCGTGATTTGAAACTGATGTTGCTCGGAGGGCTGTATGAGATGGTTCGGTTTTGTTTTTCTTCTGGCGGCGTGTTCACTCTCTGCTCAAACATCCGTCGTCCCCGAAATTCAATATCGCTCGGTGCCCGATTTCTTGCACCTGCCAGCCGACCTCCATTTTGGCGAAGTTACCGGCGTCGCGGTGAATTCGAAAGGCCACATCTTCGTGTTCTCTCGCGGCAATTCAATTGGTCCCGCGTATGGTGCGGCCGCGGCACAGTTGCTGGAATTCGGCTCTGACGGGAAATTTCTGCGCGAGATTGGCCACAACCTCTACGCATGGTCCTATGCACACACGGTCAAGATTGATCCGCAGGACAACATCTGGGTCACCGACAAAGGTTCGGATGTCATCGTCAAGTTCACTCCCGAGGGACGAGTCTCCATGGTTTTCGGTCGCAAGCAGGAAGCGTCGGATGATGGAACTGGGCCGCTAAAAGAAGTCCAACCTCCTTTGCCACCCGAAGATGGCTTATTCAGACAGGTGACGGATGTTGCATGGGATTCCGCGGGCAATACTTATATCAGTGACGGTTACATCAATTCGAGAATTGCCAAAGTCGATAAAGATGGCAATTGGCTGAAGTCATGGGGTGAACCAGGGAACAAGCCAGGTCAATTCGACACCCCGCACAGCATTGCTGTTGACGCGCAGGACAATATTTATGTAGCGGACCGCGGAAATCATCGGCATTCAAGTATTCGACCGAAATGGTAAATTCCTCCGCCAGATTACTATCGATCTTCCCGTCCCGCCAGATGCAAGACCCGCGATTGGCAACAAAACAGATCATCCATCTGGTTCGAGAACGCCAGGTTCTCCCTGGGCAATTTGCATCACCCCACCGCCACATCAAGTGCTGTTCAGTTCTGATGCATTTCCGGGGAGAATCTACAAGCTCGGCCTGGATGGGAAGGTTCTTGGGATGTTCGGCAAGTCCGGAAAACAGTCTGATCGTGTGCTTAAGGAAGCCACAAATTCCAATTGTGTACAGCTGACGGGCAACCCTTCCTTAACCGCGTAAGGGAGGGTTGCCGACGATTCGTCCAGAATTGTCGGACCGGTACGCGGTGACGAAATGACGAAAAAGCTCGCTGCCCGCTGTACGGCCCGTCCGCGGTTGAAACGAGACTCTGATTTGTTTGGGCCATTCATGATGGGTACGGGTTCACGCGACGCACAGAAAGCGTTAGAATTCTCCGCGCTTTCGAAATCACAGGAACGAGAGCCTCTGCGTTGGTTTGAGCGTAGGTCCAGATGAGCAAATCTAACTCGCTGCCCCTTGCGGGTCATTACAACGCCAACTATGGGAATTTCCAAACGGAACTGTACGCACAGATTCGTCGGGAAGGTTTTGGCGAGGATATCGGACAGAATAGTTGGCTCACTTCAGACGAGCAGGATAGGTTTTTGGAGTGGCTCGACCTTTCTCCGGGGAAGACCCTGCTCGATGTTGCTTGCGGAGCAGGAGGGCCGGCGCTGCGGATAGCCGCGACCACCGGCTGTTCTGTGATAGGGATTGACGTTCACGAACAGGCGGTTACAACCGCGAGTTTACTCGCAAAACAGTCGGGCTTGGTCGAGCGCGCCGAATTTCGGGTTGCAGATGCTACCCGGTCGTTGCCATTTAGCGACGCCACTTTCGACGCCATCACCTGTATTGATGCAATCAATCATTTCCCCGATCGGGCCTACGCCATTGCCGACTGGGCCCGACTATTGAAACCGGGCGGACGACTGCTGTTCACCGACCCCATCACTGTGACCGGAGCGCTGACGAATGCAGAAATCGCGGTACGGAGTTCGGCAGGTTTCTATCTTTTCGTTCCGCATGGCTACGACGAACGCGCCATTGCGCAGTGTGGATTGCGATTGCTGGTGTGCGAAGACGTCACTGAGAACATGGCTAAGGTTGCCGAGGCGAGGCGCGCGGCTCGTGCAGCGAGAAGCACTGCCCTGCGCGAGATCGAAGGCGATCAGGCATACGACGGTCAGCAGGAGTTCCTTGCGATTGCCGCTCGGCTGGCCAGAGAAGGCCGTCTTTCCCGCTTCCTCTACGTTTCGACGAAGTCCAGCTGAAGATTAAAGACTACGCCGACGGAGCTGTAGCGATGCCTGCGAACGCGGATGGGGCTGCACTTGTGACGACACCTGACTTGAGTGATGTCGGCGAGCGCGCAAAACGGCGAATCGCTTACCGTCTGCTTCCTTTTGTCTTTCTCATCTACATCGTCAACTACATCGACCGTGTAAACGTTTCCTTCGCCAACCTCAGGATGAGTGCAGATCTAGGCTTCAGTGACCGGGTCTACGGTTTGGGAGTAGGTATGTTCTACGTAACCTACGTCTTGTTCGAAATACCCGGAGCCATCATCGTCGAACGCTGGAGCGCAAGGAAATGGATCGCTAGAATCATGATCTCCTGGGGAATAGTTACGATTCTGACTGGGTTTGTGCACACCGCCGGGCAGTTCTATGCTGCCCGCTTCTTTCTCGGAGTTGCTGAATCCAGCTTTTTCCCTGGCATGATCGTTTATTTGACACACTGGTTCCGCTTGCGCGAGCGCAGCCGTGCGATCGCTTGCTTATACACAGCTAATCCTGCCGCCTCTTTAATCGGCTCTCCCCTGGCAGGTTGGCTGCTCGGAGTGCATTGGTGGTTTCTCGCTGGGTGGCGTTGACTCTTTATTCTCGAGGGGATTCCTGCCGTTGTCGTGGGGATCATCACCGTCTTTTACTTAACGGACTCGCCAGCGCAGGCGCGCTGGCTTCCTCCAGACGAACGAGACTGGCTCGTCAACGAATTGCAAGCCGACCTGCAAGCGAAAAAGAAAGTCCGAGATTACACGACCCTGCAAGCGTTCTGCGACCGGCGAATTCTGACATTAACTGTCGCGTACTTCCTGGCTCTCACCGGAGCTCTCGGCACCATCTACTGGATTCCAACCTTCGTGAAACGCCTTTCGGGACTTCCTGATCGGACGGTGACGTCGCTGCTGCTGGTTCCGGCTCTGATTGGCGTTGCCGGGCTGCTTATTAACGGTTGGCACTCCGATAAATCCGGCGAGCGACGTTGGCACGCTGCTATTCCTCTCTTGGTTGCGGGATTGATGTTCGGACTCCTGATCGTGGCTCACCACGATATACCGTTCGCGATTCTGTTCGTGCTCCTCGGCAGCGGGTCCTTGTATGCCTACTATCCCGCTTTCTGGGCAATACCGACCATGATGCTGAGTGAATCGGCGGCCGCAGCCACCTTTGGGCTAATCAATTCGATCGGGCAACTCGGTGGGCTTGCCGGGCCATATGTGATTGGTTTTCTCAATGTTCGAACTCACTCGCTTGCGGCCAGCTTTGGGTTCATCGCACTCGTCTATATGGCGGCGGGAGGGCTAATTCTTAGTCTGAGAATTCGCGACCCACTCAAACCTGTGTAGACGTCGAAGAGAGGGTTTTCGAGCGGACGGTGTCGCCGACATGGATGACGCCTTCGCTCAGGATCTGAGCACGCAGCCCTCCGCGATGGATCAGACCGCTCATGACGCCATGCTGCGTGAGTTCCTCCAAATACTCGCACGGCTCGCAAAGGCGCGTGCCGCGCATGAGCACCGTACCGACGCAAAATTCACGGTCGACGAGATGATTCAGTGGGACACCCGAGGTCGCAATGTTGCGGCGGGTGTCCGCGGCAGCGAGCTTGATTCCGAGCCGCCCACCAGCAGCGTTGAGCACGCCGCGGAAGAGCGCCTCGATGGTCTCTATCTCGATCAGCGTGACTTCGCGCCCTCCATGGCTCGACGTCTTCGAATAGTAGCCCGTCCCAGCGAAATACCGGTCGCCCTCTAGACCGCGCCCCGGAAGCGCCCGCACTTCGGCGATCGACTGCATCGTTGCCGCCGCTTCTCGTGCGATGTGAATAGAGACAACGGTGCCTTCCCACATGGAACGATCGTAACATCTCCATGGTCTGATGAACCCCGCGATCTGATCCGACTATTGGATAACGGGCAAACCTTCCGTTAAGCTTTGAGGAAAGAGTTGCCGACGACTCACAAGGCAATCGCTGCGGGAATCAACATCATTCACATCAACACCGAACTGCGGATCGCCTGGAGAAGATCGCTGGGGGGACAGCTTGGCACAAGACCCCAACGAAGTCGTGCCTTACAGGATCCTGACGCCTGTCATAGATTCTGTGAAGCACGTTGTCAGTTCGCGCCTAAAACTATTCAGTTTCCCACCAGTGAGCCAGGAAACAGCTCGTATCACTTCTCCTTCTCAATCGTTCAAGTCCGGAGGACACGATGCCAAGTCATAGAAGCGTCCAGCAAGAAAACAAAGTCGTGTGCTTGCCTCCCTGTTCGCACATGACTACGCGGAATACTGCCAGGGTGCGGCGATGGCTCTAGAAGATCGGGAACTCGCTCCAAAGCAGACGGAGAGAAATCTATGGAATACCTGATCGGGGTTGGACTAGCAGTGGCGGTGCGCCTTCGCC
>WNGH01022750.1_pt1 | contig 10219 bp, 9 predicted proteins | sample 5400631 | NCBI WGS metagenome assembly WNGH01 (sample SAMN13153373, study PRJNA577476) | soil metagenome | isolation source: 115 cm soil or saprolite under Garry oak tree replicate 1 | place: USA:California | collected 2016-06-15 | reverse complement strand
AGACTTGGACGCCATCGTACCAGCGATACCTTCTGATATCCAGCTCTTCACTTGTGTACGCTGAGTTCATATCCGTCCCTCCTCCTTCAACCATTGCTCGCCAATAGGAGCAAATTCATGAAGAAACAGACTCTCGGATGGCTTGCTATCGCCGTAATCGTCCTATCCGGCCTTCGTGTTCTTCTTCCCCCTACGCGTGCCGACAGTACACCTGTCGTCTTGGATGGAGAATCTCACTGGATTCCCACGTGTCCATCAGTCAACCGGACTTTCACCTGTCTGGGTTTCGGATTGAGCACGACGAAGCTCAACGACACCGTGATCATGGCTCTAACCCTCTGGGGCACATCGGTCATCAAGATAATCGACAGCGCTGGACTCAACTGGACCCTCCGAATGGAGGGCATGACAGGGGGAAACGGATGGTGTTTCCCTTCATGCACCAGCTTCGTGATGAACGCGGAATACTACGCGATCGCGCCCACGGTTTTGTCAAATGACAATACGACCGTGGAAATTCGTAGCTACCAAGGCGCTCCAGCACTCCTCGACGGATTCGAGTTTGCACTAACAGGGGTAGACGCTAACAGTCCTTTCGATCCATCACCAGGTCTACCGGCAATCGGGCAATGTCCAAACTATCCCAATGACAATCAGTCCTGCTCTGTCAACATTCAGACTTCCCAAGGAAACGATTTCGTCTTCGTCATCGTCTCATTGGGCAACTGGACCTGCACCACAAACGGATTCACGAACATCCTTGCACACAGCCACTTGGAGGTCGACTATCTCGACCCTGCCGGACCTGGCAGCGCAACTTTCACATGCCTTGACGGGTCATACTCTCAGCCGGCAGTAATAATCGGAGACGCAGTTGCGGATCCCCCCTCGACTACATCTTCGACGGGAACGGTCACAAGTGGCGGTGGCGGTCGAGGTCCACTCCGAATCTAGAATTATCACACGGAAACTTTTCTCCTTTGGACGGGTACAGATGGAATAACTCACCGTGAAACCACTCGCAAGACATCGTTGCCGTTAGCTAGGGAAGCGATGAAGCTTGCCGCTTCAAAGCGTTGAGTTTTGACCAGGACAGACCTGTGATAACTATAGAATTGAACGGCGGGCTTATCTACAGCGTGACGAACATATTCTCTACGGATATCCAAGTGATCTGATGTCGGACAAGCGGTTTGTCCAACAGTCCGGTATCGACGCCTTCAACGGTAACGAGCTAATAGTCAAAGGCGCTCTGGAAAGCCAGGTCGGCCTCATGGCCGGCTACCCAGGATCACCCGTAGCCGAGATCTTCACAATTCTAGAAGAGAACGCCGACATTCTCCGCGAGGTTGGACTCTGGGGCGAAATGACCAACGACGAATCCCAGGGCGCAGCCGCCCTCAACGGCGCAATGGACGTAGGCGTCAACGCCATAGCCGTTATGAAGAGTGTCGGACTGAACGTGGCGGCAGACCCGATCAACATCATAAATTATAGCGACAAGTACGGCTTGAGCGGAAAGAAAGGAGGAGCAGTCGTCGTCTGCGGCGACGACCCACATGCCTCCAGCACCCAGGTGGCAGGAGACAGCCGTGCTCTAATGGAGCATCTCAAGATGCCCATCATTGAACCCAGCAACCCCCAAGAGATCAAGGACTGGATCGGAGAAGCCCTCAGGCTGTCAGCCTACTCAAACCTAGTCGTAGGCTACCTCATCACCACATACCTAGCTGAGGGCGGGGGAAACGTGAAGATCTACGAGAACAAGTCCCCTGAGATCAGTTTCAAACATCCTATCACAATCGACATTTCGAAGGTCGACATCAAACGAAAAGTCAGCATTCCACCCAACACTTGGGATCTTGAGAAGGAGATTATTCGCGACCGCTTTCCAAGAGTCCACGAGTACGTCCGGCAAAATCATCTAAACAAAATCCTCTATTCCAACTCAAAGAAACACAATATCGGTTTCGTTGCTGCCGGAATCTCGTACAGCTACCTCGAACAGGCACTCTGGGAACTTGGCTGCGACGAACAATTCCCTATCCTCAAACTATCCGTCACATTCCCATTAGACCCAACTGTAGTGGAAGAGTTCTCGAAACTAGTTGACAACATAGTCGTCGTCGAAGAGAAAGGTCCGATCATCGAAGACCAGATCAAGACAATTCTCACAGACCTCGTCCAAGATGGAAAGGTCAAGAAGGAACCTGGTATCTGGGGTAAAATATTCCCCAAGGACGAGGATGGCTTTCCGGAAGAGAGCGGACTAACACCCTCAATGGTCATCGAAAAACTCGGAGGCTTGATTCTTGGGATAGGAGACTCTTCAGCAAAATACGATGAGAAGAAGATTCACCGCGAACTGGACCTTCTCACTGAGATCAAAGCCTACGGAGTATTAGTTCCGCCAAGATCTCCCGGTTTCTGCGCCGGCTGTCCGCACAGAGAGACACTAAGCGCCGTCCACTCGATGAGGGATCAGCCTGAGCACAAGGACATATTCGCCCACGGGGACATTGGATGCTACTCGATGAGCTTCCTCCCGCCGTTCGGCGAGATGCACAACCTAACCGCAATGTCGCTAGGCGGTGCCGCGGGTAGCGGTATGGACCCGTTCGTCACGAATAAACAGTACGCGTTGATGGGTGATTCGACTTTCTTCTGGAGAGGCATGACAGCCATCTCCAACAGCATCAAAGAAGGCCAGGACATTCTCTACATCATCCTCGAGAACAAGAATACTGCGATGACCGGCCACCAGCCGACCCCCGAGTCCGGACACAACATCATGGGCGACAAAACCATCGCCCAAGACATCGAAAGCATTGTCCGAGCAATGGGACAAGACCAGATCTACGTTCGGAAGATGCCTCCATCTAACCGGGAGAAGTACATGAAAGAACTCGACAAGGCCTTCGGCAAGCCCGGCGTCAAAGTGGTCATTGCGGACAAGGAATGCGGAATCACGTTCCACAAGAGAAAGCGAGCAGAGAGAAACAAGATCATCGACAAACAAGGATACATCCCACGAGAAACTTTCATCAACATATCGCAAGAGGTCTGCGAAAACTGCCGCGAGTGCACCAAGAACACAGGCTGCCCCGGACTAACAATAATCGACACTGACTATGGAGAGAAGATTGGAATCGACCAGTCCACGTGCGTCTCAGACACATACTGTACGAAGATCATGGCCTGCCCCTCCTTCGAGAAGGTCGTAGTCACAAGACACAAGCCGCCAAGGCCACGAGTCAAGAAGATACCCTTAGACAATATTCCACCGCCGGCCCGACACGAGTTCACGGATACATGGAGCGCGTTCATCAGCGGAGTCGGAGGGATGGGAGTTGGAGTCCTCTCCTCAACCCTAGCAAGAGCAGGAACGAAGGAAGGCTACACTGTCAAGTTCAACGACAAGAAGGGACTCGCCATAAGAAACGGCGCGGTCTCAGCCCACATCAACTACGCCAAGGGTAGCGCGAAGATCAGCACGATTGTCCCGAATGGCAAAGCGGACCTCCTCCTCGGACTCGACATGCTCGAAGCAGAGCGAAGCCTAGTCTATGCTAGCCGCGCACGAACAACCGGCGTCGTCAACAGCAGCACCATCCCCACCATACCAATGCTTGCAGGCATGATGAACTACCCAACTGACGTCGAGGACAATATTCGGAAGCACACCAACTCCGACGAGTACCTCAGCGGAAGAATCGGTGAAATCTCAGAACTCTACTATGGGAACAAACTCTTCACAAACATCATCCTCCTCGGAATGGCCTTCCAGAGAGGCCTCATACCCGTCAGCGAGAAAAATCTCGTCGACGCGATAATGGAGACAGTCAGCCCCAGCCAGCGCGCAAGAAACACCGAAGCCTTCCAGCTCGGACGAAAATTCGCCGCAGAACCAGAATACTTGGAGTTCAAGAACATAGTCGCCGACGACAAGATACTCCGGCTCTTCGGCGCAAAGGAATCATACATGGAACTCTTGGCCCGGAAATCCGACACGATAGCTCACTCCTACTGGATGTGGTGGAAAGGCGCGAGCAGCGCGGAAGAATACAGGAATATGGTGGAGGATGCCGTCGCGAAGATGAATCTGGATGAGGAGACGAATCGGAACCTCGCGAGGCGCGTTTACGACATGATCATGTGGGGAGGCTTAGACCATGCAAGAAGATACGTGGACCGGGTCCTGGAAGTATTCGAGGTCGATCGGCCCGAGAAGAACTATGCGGCTACCAAGGCGGGGATACTGAACCTGGCCAAGGTGAGCCTGATCAAGGACGAGATATACACGCCGCTCCTCCTAACCGATGATGAGAAGCTGGAGCGAGACAAGATCCGCTACAATATCGAGGTCTTCGGTAGACAGCTGAGGTTCAACCTGCCAGGTTGGCTCGCCCACAACTGGCTCATGAACCTGTTCAAACACGCCAAATTCGCGCGAGGTATCCTCACCCGCTGGGGATGGCACAAGAAAGAACTCGGATTCAGAGACTGGTACAATCACGAAGTGATAGGATTCTTCCTCAAGACTGTGCCAACAAACTATGAACTAGCTCTCAGAGCCCTACGAGTCATCAACGACCCCTACCGGCCCAACGAGTTCGCAGTCACAGGCTTCAGGGAGGTCATCTATCCAAAGATGGAAAAGGCAAGAAAAGACTTCGAACAACTAATAGGATCAAGTCCGCCATTACCAGAGATTCCGGTTCTCGCATCCTAACAGAGACATACCCAAATCCTCCAGTTTTTTCAACCCCGGCGCATCATCGTTGTTCCACGTGAGTATGCTCATGGCGGTCGACCGTCGGGGTATCGGTTATATCGTGGTCAAGTCCACTAGCTCTAACTGCCCGGGTAGCTCTTGACATTAGAGGACCGCCTCCGTAACCCACTCACCGAGGTTCTTGGCCGAAGACAATACTCGCAGGCTGCTCTCTACCGAGCCGCCCTGCGCGACACGAGATTCTCGTCCGGGTTCGGAATGTATCCCCCAGTCTCCAAACCGAGTAGATGGAGACCCGCAGCCTGGCTCGTCTTCAAGTTCGGATTCGTAGGAGGACTGGGCCTATTCCTCAACGTATACCTCATGTACGTTCTGACCCAAATCACACTCTTGACAGGTATTCTCGCAAGCTTTCTCGGAAACTCCTCCTACCTTGTCTACGCAATCATCAGCAGTCAAGGGGCAGTCTTGGTCAACTTCCTCATGAACGACGCTCTGGTTTTCAGAGGGAGAGCAAGGGCGACCGGACTTATCCGGAGGTTCGCTTTCTTCAACTCAATCGCCTCAGCAGACCTTCTCCTGAGACTCCCCATATTGTGGGGATTCACAACCTTTCTTTTTGTTCCGCCGCTATTGTCGAACTTTGAAAGTATTCTGTTGACGTTTGTAGGCCGGTTCCTGATCAGCACGAGGAAAATATGGCCCAAGTCGAAAATTTAGGGCCAGAAAACATTCTCCTAGTCGCTTCCGAGCTTTCTTACGAAGCGCTCCACCCCTTATGAGTTAGCCAATCTTTTCGGTGAAGGCTTCTACTTGGCCTCTGGAACCAAATCTGATGAAGAAGCGATACTTTTCACCATTTGTTAGAGCGATGCAGTCTCGACCCCGATAATCCCCTGTAATCTTGATCTCATCGATCTTATTCCAACCCGTGTGGTCTTTGATCTCTCGGATCATGTTCTTGAATTCGACTGCGCAGATGTCGCAGCAAAAGAACGTCCTCTGCCCCTCCACATCTTCCCAGTAGTCACCCCACGTAGCCTCGCAAAGTGCGCAGCCTTTCTCAGGAACTCTCAAGCTGTCTGCCCCTCTCAAGCCGAGCCATGAGATAGCGGTCGAACGCATCAATCGACCTCATGAAGGTTGCTTGAGCGTCCTCCACGATATCCAACTGTCCAGCATATTTCGCTGCCAGATCTAGAGCCTCCTCAGAATGTCCCACATCCGCCTCATAGCCTTCTCTTAGAAACGCCTTGGTTGCCTCCGTTACCGTCCCAGTCTCAAGTATAGTCGGGTCGAAGTAGTGGACCCTCGCTCCGTCTTTCCTGAGATTGCGGTTAGCAATCAACTCCAGCCCATGCATAGCGACCATGGCCTCGACCCAATGGTCTCTCTGGCAAATGCTGTCCCATAGTTGGATCGCCTCTTTAGTGTCGGAGAGAGGCGGTGTCGTCAACACCTTGCCTCGATCGACGCCCAGACTCTCGCCCATCCTCAACAACAGCTCGTAGTGGCTGGGCCGGCCGGGACCCATCCCTCCAAACTCGGTGTTGATATTGTCCAGCTCGTACAAGATTACGTCTGCCGCGTTTGTCCGAGCCATTATGAACGAGCATGATCGGACCCATTGCTTGAGAAAATGCTGATGCTCAATTACGTAGCCCAACAGCGTCCCTCGGCTAGGATGTTGAAGCGCTTCAACAAACGGGTGAAGCCGTGGCCCATAGAACTTCTCGATGAACCGATGCTTGACCCAGCTCTGCAGATTTCCCTCGCCTAGATCGAAAAAACTTCGCCAGTAGTTTTCCGAGAGTCTTCGGGTCTGTCTTTGTCTTGGTGACGTTCCGGTTGAGCCACATCACATGGCCGGCATCGCTTTCCAGAGCCTGCTTGAAGAAGTGTTCTCCGAGACCCTGAAAATCATGAGGCTTGAAGCTCGCTCGGCAACAGGGACACTTTGTCAATCTTCGAACATCCGCCCGCTAAACAGGAAAACTATCAGGGAACCTGCTTCTAAGACCCCTATACTCCTCATCTCTACCATACTTCATCCGAATTGCAACCAGCTCCGCTTTGACGTCTTCGGAGGACAATCCCCGCGAGCCGCCCACCATTTCCAGAGTCTCTTCAAAATCGGCATGGCAAGCCGCGTAGCAGTTTCCCATTCCTGTAAGCAGCTCTCGTTCCTTCGGCGTCAAGACTCTTCACGACTAACATGATTACCTCCAGATTAAGGAGAATTCCCGTCACTGACTGGTCGATAATTAGCAAACCTGATAGATGCCTAGCACCTCACTCAACGCTCGTCTTTGCTCTCTTACGCTCTGAAGAGGATCACCCGGTCCTGGAAGCTCTTCGCCGCATTAGCACTCGGCATGACTCTGGCAGCGACCTTCTTTGGCGGCATCAACGTCGCGGCAGATACAGTCGGAAAACAGGCCCTCGACGCCCAACTCGCCAACACCCCAGTCGACATGCAGCTACACGCCTTCTCAATCGATGGAGGGAAGAGTCTAAACTTCTCTGTCCAGGGCCTCGTCTCGAATCTTCAGAAGATAGATGGCGTAGTAGCCGCTGAACCCGTCGGAACGTCCAACCTGTTCAATCCTTACAATGCTTCTTCTTCCATTACCGTCACTGGAATCCAAGATGCCTCCCTATTGTATCAGCATATGGCGCTGGTCTCTGGAAGAAAGACGCTTCACGCAAATGAGACGTTGATAAATTCGGACTCGCAGCAGGCGCAGAACTTCCCAGTCAACCGAAGGATCACTTACACGCTTTACACCAACTCCTCGAGGAAATATAACGTAACTCTAACAGTAGTTGGGTCTGTCAGCCTCGACACGGTCGCCGTTAACACTCTAGGAATCGGTTACTACTACCAGCCATTTCCAGGAAATCCAGGTCTAACAACTCCTAACCAGCAAGCAAGTATCCTTATCGTCAGTTGGGAACAGACATTTCTTCCGGTCCTCGCCAAAAACTACAACTCCTTCTCGACTGGTAACGTTTCAAGGTTCTATAGCATCTCTGCGCAGGTGAATGTCTACTTAGACAGGAACCGGCTGATAAGCCCCTTCGCGATAGAGAGCAGCATATCCACGATCCAGCAGATCGAAGCTAGGATCTCGAACCTTGCGCTGCAGTATGGTTTCTCACCAAACGATAATCTTGTCGGCCAACTGCAAGCACTCTCGGCGACCATATTCTCACTTAGACTGACTTTCACCGCGGTGTCTGTTCCAGTATTCTTCATGGCCTGGTACGTCGGACGGACCGTGTCCCAGTCCTCCTTCAATTTGCGACGCAAAGAGATCGGGCTTCTATTGACAAGAGGATTCACTAGAGGCCAGCTGGTCCGTCACTTCGTCACTGAAGGGGTCATGGTCGGCTTACTCGCAGGATTGGCAGGGATCGCTCTCGCGTACGTTCTGAACCCCCTCTTCCTCCAGGTCCTCGGCAGCACCTCTGGAGCTACCGCGATCCTAACCAGCGACACAGTCATTATCACAGTAATCTTCACGCTGGTCCTCACGCTCTTCGCAATTCTCACCCCGGCCCGCCAAGCGGCAGCAATGGATCCGGCTCAAGCGCTGAAGGGTTACGTCTATCTCGAAGCGACGCGGCCTATTAGAAAACGTGGCCCAATTCTTGCTCTGACTCTGGGTGCTTACCAACTGGTCACGCTTGCAATTGGAATTAACTACATGAATATTGGTAGATACGGCTACTACGCCGTAAACTTTCTTCTAGTCCTATTCCTCATAATCGCAGCCGTCCTCAGCTTCGCACTGACTTTCATCGGCCCATTCCTCTTCCTCTACGGAGCAGCACAACTATCCACCGGTCTAGCCGAACGATTTCACAGAGGATTCTCCAGCATCTCCAAACGCATGATCGGTGATGTAGCAGCCCTCGCATCAAAGAGTATCTTCAGGAACCCTCGAAGGGTCGCAGCCCTCGTATTCATCGTCACCCTGATAGTCGGATACTCCATCTGGGTAATAGGGGACCTTGCCAGCCAGCAGGACTACAAGTATCGACAGGCAGAAGTCGCAGTAGGCTCTGACATCCGTCTCTCAGGAATTACCTCGATAGCGAACGCGACAATGATTGCAAATAAGCTTCAAACCTGGGGTAACATTACGGGAGCGACAGCCGAGTCCGATTTCTCTGGGACCGCTACCGCGGGCGGAATCCAGATCAAAGCCATAGATCCTCTGACATGGAGACAGGGCGCATACTACGAGCCTGGTTGGTTCACCGGAGACATAAACTCAGTATTCACTGCCATGGCGGCTAACAGTCACACAATGGTTCTAGATCGCGGAGTCGCGTCATACTATTCATTCCCCATCGGGACCACTATCGTCCTCTACACCAGTTCGATAAACGCGTCGGTGATCAGCTATTTCGGCCCAGACTATTACCAATCATCGGGAGGAAATTTTGGCCGTGCCTTCACACCCGAAGGCTGGTCATTCATACCGATCGGGCTCATAAGACCAAACGCGACTCTATTCAACCCAACTAACATCGTCCTTGCCAAAGCATCGCCAAACGTCTCCCTCACACAACTTGCTCTCTCCCTTCGGACCGCTTATCCCAGTCTCACGATAACAACTGCCCAAGTTGCTACCCAAGGAGTCCCCGGAGTCATAAACGCCGGCACGCAGAATGTGCTCAGGCTCGGAACGGCCTTCGCAGCGCTTGCAGCAAGCATCGGCGTCGGCACGATTGCCTATACAGGCTACCGGGAAAGGGAGAAGGAGATCACCATGGTAGCGGTCCGGGGGCTATCCTATCGACAGCTCGCGGGACTTCTCATCACCGAGTTCCTACCCTTGGTAATCTTCGCTCTAATCTTGGCGACAATTCTCGGACTGATCGTCGTTTGGGTAGACGCCCTCGGACAGAACTCCCTGGACCAGAGCTATCTTGGAATTCTTGCGGCCCGACGAGTAGTCTTTCCACTCTGGGCCTCTGCAAATATTCTCGTCATTGTCGCACTCGTGCTGATCGGAGTCTTCTTACCTGCACTAACGGCTGCGCGCAAAGACCTTTCAAAGATGAGCAGAACAGTGAGATTCGCTTGACATCCGTCGAAGTAACCATCAATTCACTAGTCAAAGCGTACAAGCTCGGACGAATAGAAGTCCAAGCGCTGAGGGGTCTTAGCCTCAAGGTTGAAGCGGGCAGAATGGTCTCAATCATCGGCCCGAGCGGTAGCGGAAAAACCACGCTTCTCAACATACTCGGTGGACTCGACCGGGCGACCGCCGGCACCGTAACGGTCGGCGACACAACACTCACCGAACTCGCCCCATCAGAGCTAGTAGGCTATCGCCGAGATGTCGTTGGTCACATCTTCCAGGCCCTAAACCTGATCCCAACACTGACAACGGAAGAGAATGTTGAGCTGCCCATGATGGCTGCAGGAGTCCCGAGATCGTCACGCTTGTCAAGGACAAAGGAGCTTCT
>WNGH01021025.1_pt1 | contig 10223 bp, 7 predicted proteins | sample 5400631 | NCBI WGS metagenome assembly WNGH01 (sample SAMN13153373, study PRJNA577476) | soil metagenome | isolation source: 115 cm soil or saprolite under Garry oak tree replicate 1 | place: USA:California | collected 2016-06-15 | reverse complement strand
CAACCTCGATAGTCAAGGAGTACAACTCTACAATCCGTTCAGCAACAACGGCACCACGGTTCAGCCGTTTATGTGCGACGCGAGTGGAAACGCGCTCCCCGCTCCCGGCAATATCCAAGCCGCGGGAACTCCTTGCAACAAAATTCCGTCGAGCATGATCAGTCCGACCACGGTTTACATCGCGAAGACGTTGTTCCCGGCGCCGAACCCCACGATCGCTGCTCAGTCTCCACCTTTCAATGGCGTCGATACGACTCCCGCGATTATCCGGCAGGATCAGATCTCCCTCCGCTTCGACCAGCAGATCGGTACGAAGGACCGCTTCTTCGGGCGCTGGACGGCAGCATGGGAGCCCATTACCGCTTCCGGGGGGTACCCGGGTGTGACGGGGACGACTAAGGACAGTAACTACAATGTGGCAGTGAACTGGACTCACACTTTTGGCTCCAGTTCCGTGCTGGAGCTAACATTCGGTCGTACTTCAGCGCAGGCCAACCACGGAGGAAGTTATGCGAATGTGCCGTCGAACTTCTATCAACAGGCTGGACTAGCTCCCAATTTCTACAACCATGGTGTTTTTGGTGGCCCCATCGTTCCAGGATTTGTGGTGGGCGAAAACTACCTCGGCAGCACCGCGACCTTCGTGGGCAAGTTGCACTATACGAACATCTGGGAATACCGCGGTGATTACTCCAAGACTTTTGGGAGGCACAGTTTCCGCACGGGCGCCAGCCTCGCCTCCTACGGATGGGAACAACCTTTCTATGGCTCGCAGGAGAACTTTGATCAAACGCAGACCCAGGATGCTGCCTTTGACTCGAATACAGGCGATGCAATGGCCTCCATGGTACTGGGTGTCCCGTCCTATGCCGAAGTGGACAACGTTTATTCGCTGCTTCACGGCGGCAAGATCATTGGCGTGTACGCGCAGGATCAGTGGAGGGTTAACGATAAGCTCACCGTTAACTATGGTCTGCGTTACGACCTGACAGTAAATCCCCGCCAGGGCAAATCCTCCAACGGAAGTGATATCACCGGGGACTTTAACTTCAGCAACGGAACGTACATTCTGCAGAAAGCTGCTCCGGCATGTTCCGCGACTCAGGGAGCGCCCTGCATTCCAGGTGGTACGCTGCCACCTCATGTCGTAATCGCCAGTAACGGAAAAATCCCCCAGGACGACTACACCAATTTTCAGCCCAGAGTCGGATTTGCCTATCGACTGACACCGAGAACGGTGATGCACGGCGGGTATGCAAGGTTCTACGACAATTGGGCCGGTATCACCGAAAATATTTCCAATTTCACTCAGCTCTGGCCCAATGTGGCATTTGTCGCAGCTCCTGGCGGCTTCAATTCCTTTGGACCACCCACCGGATTAGCCAACGATCCGCTTAATTTGGGAACTGGCACGGGTAGTATCAAGCCGGATGTTTCGCCGTTTACGCCTCTGAATGCGAGCCCATATACCGACCCTCACCTCAAGAACGGGTATTCGGACCAATGGAATCTCGGATTCCAGCGAGAATTGGCTCCGGGCGCAATTGCGACCATTAATTACGTAGGTTCTCGTAACGGAAACGTAGCCACTACGGTCACCGCCAACGCGGGTTGTTCGGGCGCCCCTTGCCCCATCAGCCAGCCCATTCCTTATCCGTACATTCAGTTCCAGGTGCCGTACACCAAGAGCATCTCGTCAACGAACTACAACGGTCTGCAAGTTTCCTCGCAATATAAGTTGCATTCCGGGATCATGGGGACCATCGCATACACGTGGTCGAAGGCGCTCACTACTGGCTGTGACGGTTACAACTCAGGCTGCGAGGTCCAGAACCCATACAATCTGAGTATGGATCGTGGACCGGCGGCCCACGATCTTACCCATATCTTCACCACGAGCTTCGTGCTGCCGCTTCCGTTCGGTGGAGGAAGACGATTCAGCACTGGCAGCAGCCTGATGAATCACATCATCGGCAATTGGCAGCTGAATGGGATCCTTTCTCTAAACAGTGGACCGCGTTACGACGTCCAAGACAATAACGCGATTTCGAATATCAGTAACTTTGCCGGAATCGAACGTGTCAACCAGGTTGCGGATCCTCGTCGGAGTACGCTCGACTATGCCTTGGACAAACTTCACCCGATTAACTTTAACGCTTTCGCTGATCCTCCGACGGGGAGTTTCGGCACAATGCGGCGCAACAGTCTGACCGCGGACTGGGGGCGCAACTTGGATCTGTCACTATTCCGCTCATTCTCCATATCAGAGTCCAAGCGGTTCGAGTTCAGAGCCGAAGCTTTCAACCTAACCAACACCCCCGTGATGGGGACTCCCGACACGTTCTTAGGAGATGGAAACGCTTATCAGGGCGGCACTTTTGGCTTAGTGTCGTACACCGCCAACACTGAGCGCCAGCTGCAAATCGCGCTGAAGTTTTATTTCTAAGTTGTCGGACCGTTCTGAGCCGGCATTGGATCACGAGGCGGTGGACATCGCGGGAGGCAGAGTGGCGTACGCCTGCTTGGATCTGAACGGCAGACCGCCGTGGTCATTGGAGGCACATCTGGCATCGGCCAAGCGATCGTTTGGGATTGGCACACGCGGGTGCCGACGTCATCGCCACCGGTCGTAGGCTTGAGCAGGTAAAGGCAATCGCTGCCGAAATCGAAGCTGCCGGCTGTCGCAGTTTGTCCATGACAGTTGATGTTAGCGATAGGGCTTCCTTGGAACGACTGCTCTCTGCCGCACTGGACTCATTTGGAAAAGTAGACATCCTGGTGAACTGCGCCGGACGCATAAAACGAGCGCCTACGATCGACTCGTCTGAAAGTGACTGGGAAGAAATTCTGGATATAAACCTGATGGGTGTGCTCCGCGCCTGCCAGATATTCGGGCGCCACATGCTACAAAAAGGATATGGACGAGTCCTCAACATCACGTCGCTCAATGCATTCGTGGCGCTGCATGAAGTCGCGGCCTACGCGGCCAGTAAAGCGGCAGTTCAATCGCTGACGAGATCGTTAGCAGTTGAGTGGGCAGGTCGTGGAGTTTGCGTCAATGCGATTGCGCCCGGCGTATTTGCAACCGCACTAAATTCAGAGCTATTGCAAGGCACTGACCGAGGGCAGGAATTGCTGATGCGCACACCGATGAAGAGGTTTGGTACCGCGGAAGAGGTGGTAGGAGCGGCGATTCTTCTTGCTTCAGATGCGGCCAGCTTTATGACTGGTTCCGTATTGATTGTCGATGGCGGTTTCTTGGCGAGCGGCGTTAATCAGTGATTTGCAGTTTCTTGAACAGTGCGCACACTGGCGCGTGGCAAGTTGGACGAGAAGATTGGCCATTGCCGCGGTCTTGACAGAGATACTGAAGGATTCTTGTGGTCGAGAGCAAACTTAAAGGACTAACCGCGCTAGTCACCGGTGCAAGTAGTGGAATAGGTGCGGAAACGGCATTTCGACTTGGAGCCAACGGTGCGTATACGCTTATTCATTACCATGAAAACTTGCAGGGCGCGACAGAAGTTCTTGAGAAGATTCGCCAAGTCCGTGGGGATGGGGAACTCATCTCCAGAGATTTGAGTAACAGTTCAGGCATTGCGCAATTCACTGGTTCATTCGCAAGCTTGCAAAGGCCAATTGACATTTTGGTGAATAACGCTGTTCTCTGATACAGAGAAAGCCGTTTCTGGAGATTACTGAACAACTGTGGTCAGAAGCCTTCACGTTGAGTGTCAAGCGCATTCCTTACGACAAAGGCTCTCCTTCCGTCGATGGTGCAGCGCGGACGTGGTTGTGTGGTGAACATTACGTCAGTAGCGGCCCGCTTTGGCGGTGGCATTGGGGCAATTGCGTACTCCTCAGCAAAAGCAACGCTATCGACAATGACGAAAGGACTCGCTCGAGAATTTGGACCAAAAGGTATTCGCATAAATGCAGTTTCACCTGGAACATCGATACGAATTACCACTAGAAGTTTTCTGCACGGGAGTCTCTCGATGCGGTCGTGGCTGCGACGCCTTACAGCGCCTTGGGACAGCAAATGATATTGCCGATGTGATTGTTTTTCTTTGTTCGGATGGTGCTCGTTTCATTCAGGGCCAAGTAATTGAGGTGAACGGGGGATTTCTAATGGTGTGAGTGCGCGATGCCCCCACTGAGCAGTCCCGAAGAATGTGAACAAAGTAGGCATGCGAGGGATTTCAATCTGAGTACTTGGTCTGGAGCCTAATGAGTGTGTCCATGCTGCTGCGTCGACTAGGTTGGATAGCGTTGTTGGCTCTCGTTTGCCGGTCAGGATTCGGGCAAGATCAGGGACTGGTGGCCTACTGGCCGTTCGATGAAGCGAAGGGTACGGCCACCGTTGAGAGCAGCAAGCAGACGGAAGACGTGATCCAAGGGAATTTTTCGTTGGTGAGCGGCGTCCGTGGCAAGGGGATCAAGTTCGATGGATTCACGACCCGCATTACACGCAAATCAGATCTGCCGGAGATCCACGAGGCTGTGACATTCGAGGCCTGGATCGCACCCCAAGCGTACCCTTGGAATTGGAATGCCATCGTCGAGCAGGAGAAGCGCTATTTTTTTGGACTGGACGCCACTGGGCACATCGGTCTGCGGGTTTTCGTTGATGATCAATGGCGGGAGTGCTTTTCGGCGGTGCAAGTTCCGTTCATGCAGTGGTCGCATATCGCCGGCACTTTCGATCCCCAAAACGGCCTTAGCCTCTACATCAACGGCCAGGAAGGCGGGCGTCTCAATATTGCCGGTCATCTCGGTCAAGGTGAAGTAGACCCTAGTAATGGTCAACCCACCGCAGGCAAATTTCAGATCGGCCGCAACCTGGAAGAAGTTCCGGCCGCCGCATCGTTGAAGATTCCGGCGTCGTATTCGTTTGACGGAATCATCGATGAGCTGAAGATCTACGGCCGCGCTCTCGATGTCGGCGAGATCAGGACAGCGTACGAATCGGTGCGTCCCGCGTCCCCACCTGAACTTACCCCACGCAAGCTTCCCGTAATCCCGGTCGGAGACAAGCGATTTGGCGCTTTTTATACGCGTCTGAAGTTCTATCCTGAGTGGGACCAGCTGTGGCGAATCGACGAGTATCCGGACCTGGTCGTCACCTTCGACGACCAATCGTACAAGATGGTGTTCTGGCACGGGACTACATACAACATGAATCTTGTCACGGAGAACGGCCGCTGGATCGGAGACCAAAGCGCGGAGGGAGCAAGAGGTGAGTTTGGATGTGAGGAGCATATGTCCGACAAGCAGGCCCGCTATGCTCACGTTCGCCTGCTCGAAAATAGCGCTGCGCGCGTTGTCGTTCACTGGCGGTATGCCTTGACGGATGTCAAGTACAACATCGGGGAGGAGGATCCGATCACCGGTTGGGGAGCTTGGGCGGACGAGTACTACACCATCTATCCCGATGGTCTGGCGGTTCGTCATTTTCTCGTACATGGCCGGCAGAGGGGATACAGCATTACAGAACCTGCGACGTTGAACAATCCTGGCGAAAGAGCGGAAGACAACGTCTCGATCGACGCGGCGACTCTGGCCAATATGGATGGCGAGACGCGGACCTTTAGCTGGGAAACATGGCCCTCCGATGGAGGCATAGGCGCCGAATTCCAACATCCGGTGTCCAATGCCAATATTGCGATCGTTAACACCAAATCGGATTTCAAGCCCGTCTATATCTATCCGCCTCCCACTCGCATTATCCCCTACGGTGGAGGCGTCGGCGAGACTCGCCCGTATCTGTCGAAGTTTCCGATCTGGAACCACTGGCCTGTTGCGCAAATTCCATCGGATGGCCGACCCGCACTTGCTCTGGATCGGGTGTCAAGTTCGGCGATTCTCTCTCCTGAACCACCAGAGACGAAGCGACCCAGAGACGGCATTGTGGAGGGCAGATTTGTTATGGGCCTCACGAACCAGCCGATATCTGTGATTCTTCCCTTCGCCCGCGCCTGGTTGCAGCCACCTGCCAGTCTTGTGGTCTGGATTCGGGCGCAGCTCACTGCAGCCTCACAGTTTTCGCTAACACCACAGTCGGGATCAAACTGAATTCGCAAAGCCCGAGGATTACGAAACGTCGGCCGGTCCTTCGAGGAACCTTACAATCCGCAATAGACCCCAGTTACCGGGAGACTAAGAACATGAGCTACACACGACGAGATCTCTTAACGACCGGTTTGGCCGCTTCTGCCGGGGTTAATCCAGCCCCAGCTGGAAGATAAGGCTCGCCGTAAACTTCGCCGACTCGCGCAGCGGCTCCTCAACATCGACCACGAACTCGATCACCTAACCCCAAAATGAGTGCACATTGGCCAGTCAATGCGACAAGTCTGGCAGGTTGCGACAAATGTGGCGTTAGCAAGCATATTGGCTATTACGGCCTGAACGGCAAGAAGGAAGGTTTGGAAGTACACGACCTGCGTCGCAGCGCGGCCAAGGCCATGCGGCTGGCGGGCGTGGCCGAAAGCACGGTGATGAAAATTGGCGGTTGGAAAACGGCCAGTATGTTTCGCCGCTATGCCATTGACAGCCACAAGGACCAACAACAGGCTGTTGAACTGCTGGAGGCGGCCCGTGCCCGACAGGCTGCACAGGGCCAGCCCAGCGGTTTAGCCCCTACTACGGCCCCTATTGCATCACAAACGACGGTTGGCGAGCCAAAGCTGGCCAGCGCCAAGGTGCAGTAATGTGCAGTGTTTACGCGGGTAAATTGGTGCCGGGAGGGGGAATCGAACCCCCACAGTCCTTTCGGACCTGCGGATTTTAAGTCCGCTGCGTCTGCCAATTTCGCCATCCCGGCGTCGCAGAATAATTTATCTCGATTCGGAGCTTTGATTGCAGCCGAATGGGACATCGCTCACCACCGGCCGCACTGCCAGTTTTCGGCGGCCGTCTGATCGTTTTCAGTATTGCATAGCTACTGAACAGCTGCTAGCTGGGCTTGAGACCTAAGATGGGTGTGGCGGCGTCGCCCACTCGATGGTCTTGGCGCTAACGCTGCACTCTTACCCCAGCTGCTCGGGCGTGGCAGCAAAGCTAACTTCAAACTCTCCAGGGTTTCTGGGAAGAGAGAATTGACGGAAGGAAGATGAATCGACCGATCAGGCATCAAATCCGTAACGGACAACCAATTCTTGATTGAGATGCCTCAGATCCCCGCGAGTCTTGCAAAATCGTCGTCGCTAGGTATTGCGGAAATCAGTGTGCTGCGGCCGCACTAGAGGATACCGCCGCGAGAAGGGAAATCTTCCCTGAGACGGACTGCGTCCAGGCAGCCATCCCCTCACCGTCCGATCGACCGTCGATATCAAAGTACTGGGCTTCTTCGTACAACACATCTGTGCCGGAGTAGAGTTGTCGCTCACAACAAGAACAGGGTGCGCAGATCGGCATCTAAACGTCAGGACCGAGACTCCAACCAATGCACAGATTGCCGCGCGCTACTTTCCCACCACCAATACCTCGAACTGGCCCGACTCAGCCGTAGACAGAAATAGCTGATGCGTTTTCGGATCAAGCGCCATGGTCTTCGCTCGCGGCAAAGTCTTCACCGTCTCGACCACGGAGTACTTGTCCGGGCCATCCTGGTGAATCGCAGTCACGGTCCCCTCACCGTTGGAGTTGAAGATCAGCTTGCTCTCGGGATCGAAGGCAGTGGCGTCCACATGATCGCCGATGGGAAGAGTTGTAATTACCTGCCCCGTATCCGCATTCATTACTGCCATCACTTTGCTGCGGCAGCCGACGAATAGACGGCGATTCTCGCGATCCATTGCTAAGCTGGCGGGCTTGGCACAGGGGGCCGCAGGCCAACGTTGCTCAACGGTCAGCTTACGCGAATCGACCTTGAGCACCAGGCCCTCATCTTCCAAATTGTTGAAGACATAACCTTTGCCATCAGCGACCGCAAATTCTGGGCCACCGCCTAGGTCCACCGTGCCAGCAACTTTGCCGGTGGCTGCATCGATCGCCGTCGCGCTGTCGCTCCCTCCGTTGAAGGCAAACACTCGCGACGTGGCTGGATCGAAAATGATGGCATCCGGCTTCTTGCCGGTCGTCACGTCCGCGATCCGCTTCAGCGTCTTCAGGTCAAAAATCGTGACCGTTGAGGATTGGCCGTTGCTCACGAACCCGCGACCGAGTGCGGGCGCGATCGCGATCCCATGCACCCCCGGAGTATTGGGGATGTTGCCTACCACAGTTCCGGAGTCTACATCCAGCACTTCGACCTGAGTGCCATGCGAAACGTACAAGCGGCGAGCGGCCTCGTCAACCGCAAGATAATCCCAACTTCCCTGGCCGGGGATGGGGATCTTCTTCGTGATCTGATAATCCGCGGCCGAAGCCATTGTGACCAGGAACGCGAACAGAACAATGCTTGATGCTTTCTTCAAAGGACGCCTCCTGAATGTTTGCTTACTTCGCAATTCGATCTGCGCATGTATCGGCGGAAAGTTTCAAATTCGTGTAACTGACAATTGTGGCCCGAACCCGACACTTTGTCACATTTCGCTTTTCGGGCTCGAGCTTTGAGTCTATGCCAGGGAATCTGAAGTTTCCCGAATCTCTGCGCGGCGTGCCGATGCGTTTACACTCCCGTATCTGGCGATCTTTGCGCTGGCCCAACTCGTATTTGGCGCTGGGATTTGTCAGCTATCAAACCTTTGAAACCGACATCGAATTGGTGGCAAATCAGAAGTCCACAATCAAGACTGAACTTGTGAAGATCAGCGCCAGCGAGGAAGCTTCTCAACGCGAATGATTTGTAGGCTGCAAGATTGCTTAACCGCGCTCGCAGGAGTTCAACACTTCGCATGGGTTTGATGGAATTGCCGTTTTAAGCATGCGTGGTCGCGCTCTTGGGCGGTTCAGCGCGGCGCTGCTTGCGCAATTCCTCTCGAAAGGACTCGGTGGACAACCCGGCTTGGCTGTGGAAGAGCTCCAACAATGGATCTTCGGTTTCGCCGCTGGAAGCTTGTTCCGGGGCACTTGCCGGACTCTCGGTTTCCAGGCCTTCGGGTTCAACTAACAATTCCGGTAACAAGTCTCGATTGTCGTTAAGGACATCAAGAAATTTTTCCAGCGCTCTCCGATGCTCGGGAGTGGCTTGCGTGAACTCCACGCCCATGCCCGTATCTGGATGCATCACTCTGACTATCCCTTCGGCCCTCAGCTCTGCGTGAGCCGCTCGCATCGAAAGCGTGACTCGTGTCGATACAGGAAAAGGCGAGGAGATCTCCAAGTAGCAGCCGCCTAAGCTCAGATCGCTGAGTCGGCACTGTTCGGGCGGGTCATCCTTTTCGGCGTCCGAGGCATTGCGGCTGATCCAGCTGCATAATTGATGCGAGGTTTCCGGCGTCATTTCCATGAATCGAAGTCCGGCTTGCGCCCCAGTTCCCTCCCATGCGAATTCCGCGACGAGTTCCAAACTGGTTTCGCAGGCAGGCAGCGAAAATGCAAGGTTCCAGCGCCCAGCAGGCCGTCTCCCGCGGGGAAACTTGATAGCCATCCCGCCCTCGCTCAGATCCAAGGTGGAGACTTTCAAGTCCACCCCAGTAGTGGGGTTCGACAACGTGACGGGAATCAGGATGGGAATTCTGGAGTTGCGCCTGCGCTCTCGTTTCATCAAAGCTCGCGCCGCGCGGAAGCTCGACTTGGCCCGTTCGGTTGAAACCGGCTTGTAGAGTACGAAGTGAGCGCCGATATCGAATGCCGACCGCAGACCCACCACCGGCTCCACAATGGCTACAGCCACAGCACGCTTGTTGCAAGGGGCCCTGCGGGCGCTAAGCAATACTTCGGCCGAACGTGGGCCTGCACAGTCCACGATGATCGCCTCGAACCGGTCTCGAGTTAACTTTCGCAGGGCGCTGTCAGCGTTGGTGCAGAGCTCGACGCCGATCTCCAGGTCACCCAGAGTCCGGCGCAACACTCGCACAATTTTTTCGTCAGAACACAGCACCAGCGCCTTCAAACTCATGGCACAGCCTTAATCCTTGCCCGCGAAGTGCGGATAACTGCCTCGCCCCGGATCGAGACGAACTCCAGCCTGCAGAACTACCAGGGACCGCAGGCTCCAGTTCGAACTTTATGGCTATGCGGAGACCGGGTCAATGTCACACGGAGACAAATCTGTTACTCCCGTAACCACTGACTCCCAGCGTGGTCATCAGTTCGTGCGGCCCCCACCACCGAGC
>WNGH01009160.1_pt1 | contig 10224 bp, 10 predicted proteins | sample 5400631 | NCBI WGS metagenome assembly WNGH01 (sample SAMN13153373, study PRJNA577476) | soil metagenome | isolation source: 115 cm soil or saprolite under Garry oak tree replicate 1 | place: USA:California | collected 2016-06-15 | reverse complement strand
GTCCAGTTTATCTATGGCAATGGCGAGGTCGCGGTGCTCGAGCAATTGGCGGGCAGGGACCCGGCCGCGGTGCCCGAACCCTATCGCCTCACGATCCGCTGGACGGCCGAGCAGCTCGGTCCGGAACAACAGCGATTTCTCGCGGCGTGGCCCAAAACGCGCTGTCGCAACTTGCCTGGACTGGGAGAAGTGCTCTACTGCCACGCGACACCTCGAAACGAGAATGAGTGTTTCACTCGTTTGACGCCGGAGAGCCGGCTTTGCCGGTTTTCGCGGGACTGGGCGTAACCCTGGTCGTCTGCGGCCATACCCACATGCAGTTCGACCGGCAGGTGGGCAGGATGCGAGTCGTGAACGCTGGGAGTGTGGGAATGCCGTTTGGCCGTTCGCGTGCTCAATGGCTTTTGTTGGGGCCGGACGTTGCGCTTCAGAGCACACCGTACGACCTGAGGGAAGCGGCCAAGCGCATTCGCGCCACCAATTACCCGCAAGCCGAGGATTTTGCTCGAAACAGCGTCCTCAACCCTCCCTCAGAGCGGGCCATGCTCGAAGTGTTCTCCCGCGCGGAGCTTAAGTAAAGCGGGTCACCGGCCGCAAGCAGTCCGCTACGGCGCGAGGCCCCCGGGGACGGTCCGCCCGCCTGGAGCCTTCGCCATGCCCCAGAGTTTCCTGAATAGGACGGGGATAACTGCCTGCTCACAACAAACTTTGGGTTCGTTGACTTGCCTTTTTCCCGCCTGCTAGCGTAACCACAGCAGTTGCCGAGGGCGTTTTCTGCCCGCCGGCCAACGGGGTAGTGTCTTTGGGACTACTTCCTAGGAGAATTGGTCTCTTTCGCGCATGGCTTACAAGCCATCGCCGAATACCAGAATATTCTCAAACACGAGCCCCGCGACCAGGTCACCCTGATGACCGTCGGCGAGCTCTATATCCGCCAGGGCGAGACTTTCCAGGCCATCGATTACTTTGAGCGCTTGGCCCAGATTTTCGTCGGGGATGGTTTCCTTACCAAAGCGATCGCCGTTTACAAGCGCATCGCCAAACTGGCTCCGGAAGAGATTCGGCCGCTCGAAAAACTCGCCGACCTCTACGTTCAGCAGGGCGTAATGAGCGAGGCCCGGCCGCTTTTCCTGCAGCTGGCTGAAATTCATCTCAAGCAGAATCGCCAGGCCGAAGCGGTCGGCCTGCTGAAGAAGCTTTTACAGGCTGAGCCGGACAATCTTCGCATCCAAATCCGCCTTGCTGATCTGTACCAGGCCATGGGTCAGACTCGCGACGCCATTGAAGCCTACGTTTCGGCTGCGCAGCGAGCCCTCGCCCGTGGCGACCAGACGGAAAGCGAAAAGCTTGCCGACAAAGCCTTAAAGCTTGAGCCGAGCAACGCCGCCGCGCTCATCGTCCGCGCACGTTCCTATTCTTTGCAGGGCGACACCGCCAAGGCCGCCCACCTCCTCGAGCAGGTGCCCGACCTCGAAAAAGGCGGCGAGCAAACCGAACTGTTGCTCGATTTCCATCTCAAGAATTCCAGTTGGGATCAGGCCGTCACGCTGGCGGTGCAGGTCTTCGAAGCGGACGCGAAGAACTATGGCCCGCTGCAAAAGGTCGTCGAGGCTCTGCTGGAGGCCGGACAGACGCAAAAGGCCATGGGGATTCTGGAGCAGTCTCGCATCCCTTTGACCGATGCCGGCGAGCACGAGGCGGTCGGAAAAATGCTCCAGGCGCTGGCGGAAAGGATGCCCGGCCGGCTGGAGCCGTTGGAATGGCTCGTGGAGCATTACGGCCGCACCAGTGATTCCTTCCACATGCCCGATGCCCTGGCGAAGTTGGGCGATGCCCTCGTCGCGGACGAGCAATACGACCGCGCCAAGACCATCTTTGCGCAGCTAGTCGAACGCCAGCCCGACAGCGATTCGGTGAAACGCAAACTCAATAACGTTTTGCGCCAATTGGGCTTGCCTGCGGCAGCCGATGTCCCGGACGAAGTCCCCGCTATTCCCGAGGATCATCTGCGAGCCGAAATACCCAAGGCTCCCACGCCCAAGTTGCGCTCCGATGTAAGCGGGTTCGGTGCGGAAATCGCAGACCGGGCGCAGGCTTCGGCCGCGCCACTCGATCCTCAGCTGGACGAGGAGACGCAGAGATTCATCGCACAGTCGCTCACCGACGTAGACCTGTTTGCCAGCTACGGTCTCACGCAGAAGGCCATCGGATTGCTCGAGGCCATTCTGCGCCGCGCCCCGCGTCATACCCCCACCCTCGAAAAACTTCTCGATTTTGTTCTCGGCGCCGGCGACGACCGCCGCACCGCCGAACTGGCTGCGCAGCTCGAACAGATTCATACCGAGACCGGCGACAAGCGCAGCGCCGAGCGCTTTGCGGAATTGCGCCGCCGCTTCCAGCGCGCCGCCGGACTTTCGGACGAGGAACTGGCTAGTGCCGCAGCCCCGGCGAAGCCGGGCTCAGCCGCCGAGCCGGCTGCCGCCGATGAACCGGCCGAGACGGCCATTCCGGAAATCACCGCCGTGCCCGCGGAACCAGAGCCTGCTCCGGCCTCGAATTCGTCATCCGCCCCCCGGGCTGCCGAGCCAGAACCTGAGCCGGCCGAAGTTGAGGCCGCGCTGGAGGAAGCAGAAGTTCAGGAAGTGGATTTGTCCGACGAGTGGGCCACGCTGCTCGAAGAAACTCAGGCGCCGGAGCCAAGCAAGGCCCCGCCGGCCACGCCGCCAGAGGCGAAAACCCCGGCCGCGACGCCGGAGAAAGCTCCCCCTGTTCCCCCGCGTCCGGAAAAGCCTCCGCATGTCGAGGAGTTTCAGATCAGCGGAGAGCCAGCGCCTGCCGCCGCGGAGAATACCCCTGCTGCGGCTCCGCCCATTCCATTAGACAAACCCGCGGCGAAAACTACTGCTGGCAAATCCAAGGAAAAGCCCGCCCAAAAAGCTCCGCCGAAGCCGGCCAAGCCGGCCGAGCCCGAACTCGAACGGGAACAGGAGTACGAACTCGTGCTCGAGCAGGAACAGCTGGTTCCCGCCTACGATCAGAAGCCTCCCGAGCCGCCCGCGCCCGCACAAAACAAGGCGGCGGCACCCCCGGCCGGCAGCGCTTTCGAATCCGATCAATTCCTGGCTGAGCTTGCTCGGGAAATCGATCAACTGGGCATGGACTCTCTCGCTCCGTCCTTCTCCGATTCGAAACCCGGCGCTCCGGCCTCTCCGCCGGCAAAGCCAAAGGTGCCGCGCGCGCCTTCGCAAGCTGCCGAGCCCGGCCCGCTCATGGAAGTCTTCGAAGAGTTTCGCGCAGAACTTGGCGAAATGGGCGCGGAAGAGGAAGATCTCGAGACCCATTACAATCTCGGAACTGCTTTCCGCGAGATGGGCCTTCTTGAAGAAGCCATCAGCGAATTCCAGAAAGTCGCCAAAGCCAGCGATAACGGCCGCGCCTTCCGCTATACCATGCAGTGCTGTACGCTGCTGGGCCTGGCCTTTATGGAAAAAGGCCAGCCCGCCATCGCCGCGATCTGGTATGAGCGCGCTTTACACACTCCCGGAATCGACCCGGAAAGTACCCTCGCCTTGCGGTATGATTTGGGTGTCGCCCAGGAATCCGCGGGCGAGCCGGAAGCGGCGCTAAAGAGTTTTTCTCAGGTCTACGCGATGAACATCGACTACCGCGACGTAGCCGAGCGCATCGCAGCTCTTCAGAAGCCCATCCGCTAATCCAGAATGCAGCCACGCGGACGGATTTCCCTACATCGATGAACCGGATTTATCACGCACTTCTGGTTGTCCTCGCGTTCGAGATGGGCGTGCTGCTGCTGTATTTGCCATGGTCCATCTACTGGGAACAGAACTTTTTCTTGAATCACTATCCTTTGCTTCGCTCCATCCTGCTTCACCCTTCCTTTCGGGGGGCCGTCAGCGGCATCGGCATTCTGGATATCCTTCTGGCCATCCGATGGATCGGCTCGCGCCCGGATCCCGGCCGTGTTCCCCCAGCCTAAATCGGGAAGCGCGCTGTTGCTCTGCTACGTGGGCGACCGCAGCCTGTTTGCGGCCGCGTCCGCGCGCAAAATTCTTCTGAAGAAAATCGCAGCGGCTGCGGCGGCAGGCGTCGATTGGATCCAGATCCGCGAAAAGGATCTCTCGGGAAAGGAATCGAGCACGCTGACGCGTGAAGCTCTGAAGCTTGCTCGAAATGCGGACGACGCCGCGGGTGCCGGCGAGTCCACCGGATCGCCGCGCGCCTTAGCCTGTTCGCCAGGCAAAGCGGCCCACGCGCGAATCTTGGTAAACGACCGCTTGGATGTCGCGCTCGCCGCGCACGCCGGCGGCGTCCATCTCGGCGAGCAGAGCCTGCCGCCAGAAGCAGCGCTCCGCCTGCGCCAAGGGCTCGAGCAGGAAGATTTCTTGATCGGCGTCTCTTGCCATTCGCCGAAAGCAGCCAAGCAGGCCGAACGCGGCGGCGCGGACTATCTCTTCTTTGGTCCCGTGTTTGCCACGCCCTCGAAGGCCGCTTATGGCGCGCCGCAAGGACTCGACCGGCTCCGCGAAGTCTGCCAAGCCGTCACGCTGCCGGTCGTGGCCATTGGCGGCATCACGCCGGACAATGCCAGCGCTTGCCTTTCCGCCGGAGCATCCGGCATCGCCGCCATCCGCCTCTTCCAAGACGCTCGAGACCTCCCCGCCGTGGTCAAAGCGCTAAAAGAAATCTCGCGCTAACCTGCGCTCCTCCTACGCGCGAGCCTCTATCTCCGGCTCTTTCCACGGCCTTTTTCAGCCGTGCCGTGCCGCGTCTCCCCCAAAATGGTCGCCGCGAACCGGGTCACGCGGTTTCCGGCGCCCGTCTCCGCTCCCTGGCTCCTAGCGTTCCTGCAGCCGCCGTAACAGACGGATCTGCCCCGCATGGTAGACGTCATGAAAGGCCACGCCATAAAGCTGTTTCAAAAACTTGGCGTCGCGCGGCTTGCGCAAAGCCTTGGCAATCGCGGCGCACATGGCGCGATGCTCGCGCTCGAGTAGCTTCTTGTCAGCGTTCCACGCGGCTTGTGTCGCATTGCCTTTTTCCGGCCGCGGGAAGAAGTTGCTGCCTTTCAGAGCGAACGACCCGCGCTTGTTGCCCTCGATCCTGCGCCGCACGGTGTATTTCCAGTACGCGGCGTGCAGCGCTACTTCCCAGATGTTGTGGCGGCCCGGTCCGGGCCGCCAGGCCGCCTCGACCATCGACACGCCCTTGAGCGACTGCTTCAGATTCGGCCCATGCCAGGTCTTTCTCTCATACGCTTCGTCCAGCAGTGCCAGCACCAGCTTCGGCGTGTTCACTCGACCCTCCCCGGGGCATGCCCTGTTCGAAAAATATTGCCCATCCCCCAACTCTCCCATGCGCTAGGCGCTCTAGTTCGATCTTTTTGGGTACCGCCTGAAACCTGCTACCAACAACTATTTCTGGCCGAACTGCTGAAGGGTGACGTTGACGAGGAAGGGGTTGGCAAAGTCCGTGGTTTCGCCCCAGCCCTTGCCGGTGATGGGCATCAGCCGCGCCGAGAGTGCCTTGTGCCACTTCACCGACAGGCTGGCCATGTCACTGATGGTCAGGGAAAGTTGCTCGGCGGTGGTGTCTCCCGGCAGGGGAATGGTGTCCAGACCGGTGCCACACACCGCGGAGTAGGCCAGCAGCGCGTCCACGGAAACGCGGCCCTCGCTCCAGCGCTCGGCCAGGCGCGCATCTTCGAGGACCGGGAGCATCAGCCCGTTGTAGCCGGTTTGCTTGACCTTCACGTCCCTGATGGCCGCGGTAAGCGTGGCTGCGGCGGTCAGCGTGCCGCTCAGGCCGAAGGGCTGCTTGGTCAATTCCTCGATGGCCGCGCCCATCGAAGCATCTTTCGCGGGTGAGGGCGCCGGCGAAAGATCAATGCCCATATAGCTCCAGCCGGTCTCGGAGTCCACGCGGCCGGCGTGATGCTCGATGTCGAAGGCCACCGCGGCGAGCGCGTCGGTAATGCGCTGGCGGGCGGAGGCCAGGTCCGGCGCGTCTTTAAGCGCGGCGGCAACGACGGGAGCGGACTCGATGGCAATGGCAAACTGGTGCCCAAACCCGGTGTGATATGCGGCGGGAAAAAACGGCACCAGGGGCGGCACATTGGCGATGGCGGCAAAACGGAAATTGCCCTGGCTATGCTCGGTGGAGGCTTCGAGTTTTTTCATGACCCGCGCGGCCGCGCCCACGGCGCCCCAGCGCACGCCGTCTTCGCCGGCCACCACCAGGCTGCCGTTCAGGTTTTTCGTATTGGCCAGGATTTCTGCGAGCAGGTCGGCCTGGGAAGGCGGGTCGGTGGGGTTCAGCATGGCCGGGCCGATGGACATCGCGAACTTCTGCTGCTCCGCGAGAGCGTCCAACAGTTTGAAGAAAGCCACCGACTGTTCCGTGTTCAGGCCCTGGATGTATTCGGGGAACGGTTGCGTGGCGATGCGGATGGTCTGGACTTGATAGCCGCGCGATTCAAAGATGGTTTGCGCCCGATGTAGCATGTTCAGCGTGTCCGCGATCTGCCGCTGGTAGTTGCGCCAATCCAGATTAACGAACGCGGTAACCGCACGGATCTTTGGGTTCGACGGATTGCCGGACGTGTTTCTTAGTTGCGCCGGCGGACGTTTTGGCGCTGCCTGCGGAGCGCGCGCGAAAACCGCCACCGCGAAAACGCCAAGTGCGAAAAAAGCAAGAAACCGGGATGACGCTCGAGGTTGCATGCCGATTCTCCCGGAAGGCACGATACATCCTGCGGAATCTCCTTACAAGATTCCCGCTGCGAATTCTGGTTAGGCCCATGCCGGCTGTTCGGCGGTGGACGGGAGGCTCCTATCGTCCTATTTCGCTTTAAGGGGAAATAGGCGGGGGGAAGTTCCATTTCTTCGTCCAGTCGACGCCTGCTTCTTGCCCGTCGACCGGGCAGACCTTCTTGCTGCCGGACTCATTGAATAGGACGCCGCGGACAAAGGCTTTGCTGCTTGTGCGATTTTTGCGAGGTTACACGAAAGCGGAGATCCCGGTGACGCGCTCGCCGATCACCAGCTTGTGAATGTCGTTCGTGCCTTCGTAGGTGTAGACGCTTTCGAGATTGTTCATGTGGCGCATGATGCAGTAATCGTCGACGATGCCGTTGGCGCCCAGAATGTCGCGCGCTTTGCGCGCGGTTTCGAGCGCGATGGCCACGTTGTTCATTTTCAGCATGGAAATGTGCGAGGGATCGACTTTGTTTTTGTCTTTGAGGCGGCCGACGTGCAGCGCCAGCAATTGGCCCTTCACGATTTCCGTGATCATCCAGGCGAGTTTTTCCTGGACGAGCTGATGCGATGCGATGGGCTTGTTGGCAAATTGCTTGCGCGTTTTCGCATATTGCAAGGCGGTGTCGTAGCAGGCCATGGCCGCGCCGAGCGCGCCCCAGCCGATGCCGTAGCGCGCCTGGTTCAAGCAGCTCAACGGGCCTTTCAATCCCACGATGCCGGGGAGCAAATTTGCTTCCGGAATTTCGCAGTCGGTGAACGACAACCCCGAGGTGACCGAGGCACGCAGGGACCATTTGCCGTGGACGTCCCAGGCTTTCAAACCCGGCGTGCCTTTCTCGACCAGGAAGCCGCGGACTCTGTCGTCCTCGGCCTTGGCCCACACGACGGCGATGTCCGCGAGGGAGCCATTGGTGATCCACATTTTTTCGCCGTTCAAGACGTACCTCGAGCCTTTTTTCACCGCGCGCGTGAGCATCCCGCCGGGATTCGAGCCGAATTGCGGCTCGGTCAGCCCGAAGCAGCCGATGGCTTTGCCCTGCTGGAGCAGCGGCAGCCATTTGTTTTTTTGTGCGTCGCTGCCGTAGGAATAGATCGGATACATCACCAGGGCGCCCTGCACGGAAACAAAACTGCGCAGGCCCGAGTCGCCGCGCTCGAGTTCCTGGGTCAGCAAACCGTATGCGACGTTGGACATGCCCGCGCAACCGTAGTCGTGAAGATTGGCGCCAAAAAATCCGAGTTCGCCGAGCTGCGGAATCAGATGCATGGGGAAGGTGGCTTCGCGGCTGTGTTTTTCGATGACAGGAATGACTTCGTTTTCGACGAATTCGCGGGCCGTCTGGCGGACAAGTTTTTCCTCGTCGTTCAATTGCGAATCGAAATCTATGAAATCCACTCCGCCGAATTTCACCATACGTTGCTCCTGGTCATGGCTTGGCTTTGTGCAAAGTTAAAAAGCAGATCCCGCAGGCCTAAAGGCCCGGGCTAGGAGCGCTCGGGATGACCGCCCTTCGAGCCGTCAGACGTCGGTCCAGTGTAGCAACCGGCCGGATTTGCCAGCAACGTTGCTTGCAGAAGCGGCCCAGCTTGACGCGATGCCGCAGGAGCAGCGAAACTTTTTGTTTAGTCTAGTGCCGTGCAAAGGAATAAGCAAAGGTGCCGAGAAAATCTTCCCCGAGTTGGAAGGGGGCAATGCGAAGGAGCAAGGCGCTTCCCAGGCCGCCGAAAATCCTCATTTTTGACGTGGACGGCGTGCTGGTCGACGTGCGCGGCACGTACTGGCGCTCGGCGCTCGATACCGTGCGCTACATCACCGGCAAGCGCGCAACCTACGCCGAACTGCAGCAATGGAAGAGCCAGCCGGGATTCAACGACGACTGGAGCATGGTGGCGGCGTGGGTGACGGCGCTCGGCAAACCGCTCTCGTACGAACAGGCGCGCTCTGCGTTTGAAAAATTTTATTGGGGGAGCGACGGGAAGCCGGGAAACGTTCGCAACGAAAAAATACTGGTGAGCCCGCGGCAGATCGAAAAATGGGCCGACCGTTTCGAGCTAAACCTGTTCACCGGACGCACTCGGCAGGAATTTTCCTTCACGTTTGATCGCTGGCCGGCCACGAAGTACTTCCGGACCATCATCACCATGGATGACGCTCGAAAAAAACCGCATCCGGACGGCCTGCAGATCATTCTCGGAGCTCGCGATCCGAGGACGGCGTTGTATGTCGGCGACAACATTGATGATGCGCTGGCCGCGCGAGCGGCAGGCGTGCCGTTCCTGGCGATTCTCGGGCGAGACGGGCAGCGTGACGGCGCACGCGCTCGGCAGTTCCGCGAATTAGGCGCGCTCGCGCTTCTTCCGCGAGTAACGGAGCTTGCGGAGGTACTCGGAAAGTCTTGAAGCGGCCAATCCAAGGGGAACTATTTGTCGCTCGGGAGGGAATCAGAATTGCGAGTGAGTCGCCATTCGGGGGAACCAATGAAAGTCGGACGAACGATTTTGCTGACGGCAATGACGGGTTTTGCAGGCTTGCTGGGGCTTTGCGACGTCGCCCGGGCACAGGCGCCGGTGGGACCGCTCAGCCCGCCGCCACCGGGAACGATGCCTGCGGCCAAGCCGCGAGAAGCGGTCCCGCTGCCTCCTCCGCGCCAGAGCATCGTCGGCGCATGGAAGCTCAACCGCGACGAGAGCGATGACATGCGCAAGCGCGCCGAAGACTCGCGAGGTTCCGGCGGCGGCAGACGCGGGGGAGGAGGCTGGCCAGGGGGTGGAGGATACGGAGGACATCGCGGCGGCATGGGCGGAGAGGAGAGCGATCAGGAAACGGCAGAAAATGCACGAACTTCTGAGCCCGCCGACGACCATGACGTTCTCGATGACCGGCGCGGAAGTGGACTTGATGGACGATCGCGACCGCAAGCGCGCGTTCATGACCGACGGGCGCAAGCTGCAAAAATCCAAAGACGACCGTTACCAGGAGATCGCCGCGAAATGGGACGGCAACCGGCTGGTCACGGAGGAAAAGAGCCCGCGCGGCGGGAAAATGAGCCGCACCTTCGAGCTTTCTCCAGACGGTCGGCAGCTTTACGAAAACCTGCGCATCGAAAGCAGCGGAGGAAAGCATCGTTCGCTCGACGTCCACTATGTGTACGACATTCTTGCCCAGGCGGATAGAAAATAAATGGCGCGGCGGGCAAAACCCCTTTGACTCTTCTCAAGAGAGCAAAGGAGCGCCGCTAGAACTACTTGTGAAAGCGAGACGGGCGGTAGGGTTCGAGCATCCTTACGGATACCCGATCAAGAATCCCGTCGGTGACCAACTCTCCGAGGATCGAAGCCAGCGTCACACCGCGGTGCGTTGCGGCCATTGAGAGATTGGGACAATTCCCGGCTGGGCCAAGGATCGGAAAGCCGTCTTTGGGCATGGGCCGCCAGCCCAAAGTGACTT
>WNGH01007711.1_pt1 | contig 10224 bp, 8 predicted proteins | sample 5400631 | NCBI WGS metagenome assembly WNGH01 (sample SAMN13153373, study PRJNA577476) | soil metagenome | isolation source: 115 cm soil or saprolite under Garry oak tree replicate 1 | place: USA:California | collected 2016-06-15 | reverse complement strand
TTAGTGAGGTACGAGACGTAACTCAGGTCGAAAACAAAGTAACAGTGTATCTCAGCTCCGGCAGGCTCTTACTACCTAAGATCGTTGAGACACTCACCAACAAGGGCGTTAAGATCGACAGCGTGCACTTGAAGGAGGTCACCTTGGAAGATGTCTTTCTCAGCTACACAGGTCAAAGACTCGAATAGCCTACCAGGTGGAGACTCCACCTCCCACCTCGTCCTCCAGATGGCCCGGAGGGACATCTCAACACTATTCCGCACGCCCTGGATCATAATATCCCGAAGCTTGGCATTCATCGTACAGCTATTCGTGTTCGCCTACCTAATCAGCGGATTCGTCGTAAAATTCCCGAACTACTTCGAATACTACGCGGTTGGGAGCGTAGTCGGCACCATAGCTTCCATCTCCTTCATCATCGGATACGATATCTTCGAGGAAGCGGAAGAAGGTCTTCTGGACTACCTCCTGACCCTACCAATTTCGCGGCGCCAGTTCATAATCGGTCGCGCACTAGGCGGAGCGGTACGTGCAATGATCTATACCATCCCCATGTTCGTCATAGTTGCTGTGCTGGAAAAATTCTCAAATCCGCTCTCACTCGCCTTCGCTGTCTTCGACTTGTTTCTCCTCGCGTTCGGCGTGACCGGACTCTCCATCACTATGGCAGTAAGCGTTCGCAGCGCCAACAGGTTCGACGTTACCCTCGCCCTCTTGGAGCTTGCAGTCTCAAGGGCAAGTACAGCCCTTTACCCACTCGCGTTTATGCCAGGATACGTTGCTGCTTTTGCACCCTACTCCCCCGTGACATTTGCAGCGGATAGCGCACGGGACGTCCTAGAGGGCGCCGGTCTGAACCTGTTGGGAATCGCTGGTCTTCTCGCTTTCGTCGCGATATTTCTCGGGCTGGGCGCTACGTTCTACTTCCGGCGCTTGGAAGGCGGGGTCTACGCTTGAGTTCAACGAGCCTGGTTTTCCGAGTGGTCGAGAGAGACATCAAGATACTCTTCTCCGACACATTCTTGATCGGAATAATGTTCGCCAATTTTGGCATCGACCTCTTCGTCACCGCGGCAACGTTCGGCAATCTGATCGGATACAACTATTTTCTGAGAATAGCTCCCGGCTCCAACTTGATAACAGCGATGGTCGCAGCCTTCCAGTCCGGACGAGATATCTGGCGCGAGAAGTACATCAAAGACCTCGCCTCCTACCTCTTAACCCTCCCCGTTCCACGCCGACTCTTCGCCATTTCCAGGATCGCGGGCGGAGTTGTTCGTAGCCTCATCGCGACCTTCCCGGGCACGCTAGTAATATCCTATCTCTACGGAATACTGTTCAGCCCCAGACTCATCGAAGCCTTTGTTATCGTGGGATTGTTCTCCCTGGGTATAGTCGGGCTTTCCATGTCTGTCTCTGCTTTCGCGTCCTCGATTGAGGTATTCGCAACTGTGAGAAGCGCAATCCAGCTCTATCTCTCCTTCCTCAGCACAATATTCTACGACGTAACGCTCTTCCCGGCGATTGTGCAGCCGATAGTGCAGACTAACCCGATGACCTGGGCCATGCAAGCATTTCGAGCATTGGGGAACCAGGGATCAACACTCTACCCTGTATCTATCTTGATCGGCCCATCAGTAGCCTTTGCGCTGCTGGGAATGGGCTGCTACCTCTGGTACGCGAGGTTGTAGATGGAAACCATGACAATAGCGAATACGCGCGCCCAGAAACGGCCAACCTAGGAATAAGATGAAATAGTCAAAATCGGGAAAAAACATCTGTCATGCCTAACTGTCCAGCATGTGGAAAAGAAGTCCAACCGACGACCCAATACTGTCCAGCCTGCGGCACGAATCTAACCCAAGGCGGAGCACAATCGACTCAAGCAGCAAACTACTCGCCAAGCTACTCTTATCCTCAGCAGGGAATGGGAATGCCTAGCGCGAGCCAGCCTCACACTCACAGAAAACATGTTTTCGCGATCATTGCAGCTTTGCTGGTTGGCTTGATCATCGGTGGGATTATTGGCTTCTCGTTCCCTATAGCGGCAGATTATACAAACCTTACTGGATCAGTTAGACTAAGCAACCAGTTTCAAGGTATCCCGAATCTGATCATGTTCAACAGCACCCTATATGGAAATTTGACGTCGGCCGTATTCTCTGATCACTCTTACATCATCAATCTTCCAATTGGAGACACATACAATGTCTCCATACAATGGTTCAACGCAACAGCAACCACGAGTCAGATATTCGGCAGATGCATTCCATCCCAAAGCACGTTCACATCAGACAGCCAGAACGCAACGCAGGACTTCTTCTGTTGATTAATTGAAACCAAAGAGGAACTGTCAGAGATCCTACTGCAACGTCTGGTGCGGGGGGTGGGATTCGAACCCACGAAGGCCTACGCCACGGGATGACACACCCGCGCTCCCAAGGGCATAGAGGAAGTCTCCATGCCCAAATTCGATCGGGTCTTGAGTGTAGCGCGCGCGTGCCAAGGCGCGACCCGCCCATATGGTCAGTTATTTTGACCTGACTCTGGTACCCCCGCACGGGGCGTCTGATCGCCTCTTATGTCAGATATATCTTGACCCGTCGATTCCATGCTGTTTAGAAAAAAAAAAGGCGTCTGCCTTATTCCAAGGTCAGTTCCTCTCGATGAACCGTTTGTTACGGACCTCAGGATATTGACCAAGGCCCTATTAGCGAGCCTCGTGCCTGATGCTGACGAAGCCTCTTCAGAAATAATCGGGCTGAGACTGTGCTGCAGAGCAAGACGCTAGCAATTATCGTAATCGTCTCTGCCGTCGCGCTGGGCGGTGGGATCATGACTTTCGCGATAGGCATCCCCGATTCTCCCTGCGCGGGAGTCGTTGGAACAAGCCGCAACTTTACTATCATTGCCAACGTCAACGGCTACAATGACAGCGTAGAGCATCAGGGACAACCATGGCCTATGATGAGCGTGAACCGCTGCGACATGGTTACAGTCAAGATCATCAATACGGACACCCAGACCCATGGGTTTGCCATCGACTATTACGCGGTTAGGGGGACCGAGATTGTAGGCGGGCAATCGAATTCATTCCGGTTCTTGGCAACCAGGGCGGGTACGTTCACAGTCTATTGCTCTATCGCGGTTTGTACTGTCCACTATGCTATGCTGAATGGTCAGTTGACCGTCTCGTAGATGGGCCCACCATGAGTAACCAGACGCTCGCAATAGTTGTTGCTGTACTTCTTGCGATCTCCTTGACGATCTCAACAAACTCACCTGCCCGTGGGCATGAGTTACCGATCAGCATACCTAACGTTCCCCTGCCCTCATCGGCCTACGTGACAATGTATCAGATTCAGAATAACTCCGCGGATGCCTCGCCTTGGATACTATACCCGGCAAGCAACAAGACAGTCTTGGTCGTCACAATCAAGCTAGGACATGTGATCCAGTCGCAGATAGTCAACTTCACCATGGGAGTCTCTCCAAAGCCTATTGGGGGGCCACTCAACAACACGATCCCGACCGATATCGTCTACGACCATTTCGCGAAAAACAACGCAAAGCGGGTCTGGATCATTGAGAACGATAGCTTGGCTTATTACAATCAGGCGGCCGGAAAATTCGAGCCTGCGGTGTCATTTCCCGGGGGAGCCCCCCAGTACATGACAATCGATCCCTCGGACCACTTCTGGATAACTCTCTTCAATACTGATCAGATCGTTGAGTACAATCCTTCTAGGGAAAATTCATCCAGCTATAGGACTCCGACTCCCAATGCTGGGCTTCAGGGAATAGCGGTCTCGCCCGTCGACAACTCAACATGGTTCGCAGAAGCCTATGCTGGAAAGATTGGTCATCTAACCTGCGACGCATCAGCATGCACCATAATGGAATATGGTCCTCCTTCTGGTCTTCGCCTTCAGGGCGTAATCCAAGTCGCCGTCGACAAGAATGGCATCGTCTGGTTCACGATTCACAACGGGAACGAGTTCGGGAGTTTCAACCCTTCTACCGGAGACTGGAAATTGTTCCCAATCGGATACTGCTCGGACAGTTACGTAGCAGACTGTTGGGTCGGGCTTCCAAACGCAATATCCCTCGATTCGGAAGGGCGAGTCTGGTTTTCCGAACATTATGCCGGGAGGATCGCCATGTACGACCCGAACCGTGACATTCTGGTAGAATACATGATGCCAACTGCTTCGGCCGTCTGCCGAAGCGCGTGTACGCCTTACGCTTGGTGGATGTGGCCTGGAGAGGATGAGAAGGTCTGGTTCACTGCTTTCGGTCTTGGAGAAATCGGCTACGTCAACGCCAGTCTGCCTATTCCTTTCAACGTCATATCACCATCCCACATCGTCATCTCACAAGCCGGATGTGCGAGTATCGTGGTATCGAGCGCGTATGAGACGGGACTGCCGCCCTCTTTCGACGGCACAGCTACCAGCGAAGACGCTCTGTCAAATCCTCCGTCGGTCACATTCTCAGGCCCAGAGCTCTACCACACGAGTAATCGTGTTGCAACATCAATTTTAACCATATTCGCGGGGAGGAACGCTACAACCGGCGCCAGATACGTTGCCGTTACTGCTTACAACGAAAATGTGACGGTGAATGCCTTCGTCAGAGTTGATGTCGTGAGTTTCACTGCTCATCTCTGGACATGCATTACATCTCTCGGACTCTACACGACCGTGGGATTCGCCAGCGGCATCTCCGGAGTCACGATAATAGGTCTCATGGTGAACTTTTACAGTCAGAGAAAGAAGAACATTTCAGCCCCACAGAACCCAAAAGTGCGAGAGCTGGGTGCTACACGAGTTCTATCTCAATAAAGACGTCGTCGGGCGCCCGAATCCTCATCAGTCGTTTCAAGAAGCGCTCGTTTGGGTCCACGTCGATGAGGCGTTTGTGGATCCTCATCTCCCACTTGTCGTAAGTGTTCGTGCCCTGACCCGCAGGCGACTTTCGAGTCGGGACCATCAGCTTCTTGGTAGGTAGGGGAATTGGACCCTTCAGCTTGACTCCAGTCTTCTCCGCGATCTCTCGAATCTCCCCACAAATCGTGTTGATATCCTTGGGGTCTGTGCTAGACAGCCGTATTCTAGCTTTAGAGACCATTCCAGGATACCTTCATTGCTATCTCTCTCTCGCGGAGTCCACAGCCCGCCCGTGTACTGTTAAAAACGTTGGTATGTTTACGACTACCGTGATATCAACATATTTGAGCCAGAATGGTCTCATGGGCGGCATGAATTCTCAACGAATTCTCCCTTCGAACTCACGCCTATTTGGAACAGGGGAATCTCGTAGAATAAAGACGACTCGGGACTATTTCCCAACTGCAGATGTTAGGGACCTGTGTCTTCTTCTGAGAACTACTTCCCAAGCGATGGCTGCGAGGGCGATTACACTCCCAATCAAGCTGTAGAAGATTATTGGGTCCAGGCCCAGTATGGCCGGATTCACCGTCAATACGATGACAGTAGGTATGGTCGTTGTGCCCATAGGGTTGCCGGTGACTTGAACCTGGAACGAGCCAATTGGTGTGGCAGAGGTCGTTGATACGGTAACTGTACTGGAAGCGTTTGTAGACACTGAGGATGGGTTGAAGGAGCAAGAAGCACCATCGGGAAGAGTAGAAGCTACGCAGAGTAAGCTTACAGCCTGAGGAGTACCGCTCGACACTGCTACGTTGATGGTGGTAGAGCCTGAACCGCCCTGCAGGACGTTGACCTTTCCAGAGTTAGACAGGGAGAAATCAAACCCGGGTGGGGCAGCAACGTCTAGCTTGACTACAATCCCGGGCGATGTGTAAGTTGCGAAGTAGACGAATCCCGCAGCTGGATCAATGACGGAGGTGGAGAGATTCCGTTCGCCTGGATTAAGAGCGAGGTCGGTGAGCTTGGCGAAATCCCATAGCCTAACCTTGGCGATAACCCCGTTGCCTCCAAAGTAGCCATATCCGTCATGAGAGTCAATGACCGAGACAGTTATGAACCCATAGTCAATCGCGCTCAAGGTCCCAACCTGAATAAGATCAGACAGCCTAACCTTCAGAACTGTCCCGAAATCTGATCCGAAATACGCATAACTACCAGCACTGTCGATTGCAGCGCTTTGAAGTAGCCGATTCAGAGTCAAGGAACCGATTCGAGCGAAGTCTGAGAGCCTAAGCTTTACCAAGAAGCCATCCGACGTGTATGTTCCAAAGTAAGCGGAGCCAGCGGCAGAATCGATGATAGAAGTGGAGAGATAGTCCTCCCCTGAGTTTAGGGTTAGAAAGCCAGCCTCCGTAAAGTCAGACAGCCTCACCTTCACAACAATTCCTGGCGATGTATCGGTACCAAAATACGCAAATCCCTTCGCGGGATCAATTACGGAGGACCTCAGGTAGCTTTCCACCGGCTTCAGGATCAGAGATCCAACACGAGAAAAGTCTGAGAGCCTAACCTTGACAACAATGCCTGGATATGTGCGCGTTCCAAAATACGCGAAACCAGCAGCGGGGTCGATTACAGCAGATTGCAGGTTATCTTCGCCTGCATTTAGAGCCAGCGATGCCACGCGGGTAAAATTGGACAACCTTACCTTCACTATGACGCCTGGTGATGTGTCAGTTCCAAAATATGCGAATCCAGCCGCGGTATCGATCACCGAGGAGGCGAGGTCGTTTTCGCCGGGGTTGAAGGTCAGGGAGCCCGCCCGGTTGAAGGTTTGTGCCTCCGCAGGATGAATCAACGGCAACGCTGAAAGAACGAGTATGGACACTGCGACCAAGCAGAACGCAATTCTCTTCCCCTTTTCCATACATCCGCTCACTGGTCTGGGGAACTGCTTTGCGAACTTCTCGGACTAGTCTTCAACTTCCTCTTCCACTTGATCGCTACATACGCACCGAGAATGGCTATGACTCCGGTTATTCCTCCAACAATTGCGTAGAATAGGGTCGGATCAACGCCCATGACACCGGGATTCACGGTCAAGGTGAAGACAGCCGGGATTGTAGTGATCCCTAGCGGACTGCTAGTCACTTGGACCTGAAAGGAACCGGCTGGTGTTGCAGAGGTTGTTGACACAGTCACAATGCTGGACCCGTTGGCAGTGACCAACGAAGGGTTGAACGAGCAGGAAGCGCCTTTGGGAAGAGTAGATGCAACGCAGGACAAACTCACAGCCTGGGGCGCGCCTCTTGACAGTGCGGTGGTCACAGTTGCAGAGCCAGAGCCACCCTGGAGGACATTGACATTTCCGGGATTTGACAGAGAAAAGTCAAACGCGGGTGGAGCCGCAACATCGAGCTTGATAACACCTGAGTCTGTTCCGAGGTAGGCGAAGCCAGCAGCGGGATCTATGATAGCCCCCCCTGTAGGATCGTCACTCGGGTCCAACGTCAGGATTTGATCGCGAGCAAGGTCCGACAGCCTAACTCTGACGACAGCGCTTGGCGGATAATTTACATCTGTCACGAGGTAGGCGAAACCAGCAATAGAATCAATTACGGGGGACCCGAGGCCGCCACCGACTATAGCGAGGGCCCCAACACGAGTAAAATCTGACAACCTAACCTTCACGATACCCCCTGCTGATCCAAAATAGGCATAACTACCGGCGCTGTCAATTACAGCAGCCCCCAAGTTGTCATCACCCTGGTTCAAAGTCAGCGATCCTACTCGGGTGAAGTCTGAGAGCCTAATCTTCACGATGATGCCAGGTGAAGTGGACGTCCCGAAATAGGCCAACCCCACTGCAGGATCAATGAAGGAGCCAGTGAGGCCGCTTTCCCCCGCGTTGAGAGATAGGGCGCCAACCCGAGTGAAGTTTGACAACCTAATCTTCACAATACTGCCTGGACTGGTACTCGTCCCAAAATAGGCGAAACCTGCGGCCGAATCAATGAGTGCGGATGACAGGAATCTTTCTGAGGGGTCCAGGATCAGGGATCCTACGCGCGTGAAGTTGGATAATCTAATCTTCACCACGATTCCTTGATTCGCGCTGCCTGGATTCAGAATACCCGCAAAGTAGGCGAAACCTGCGGCGGGATCGATTACAGCTGACCCCAGGAAGGCCTCGCCTGGATTGAGTACCAGAGATCCTACCCGGGTGAAGTTGGAGAGTCTAACCTTCACAATGACGCCTGGCCATGTGTGTGTCCCAAAGTAGAGGAACCCTGCGGCAGAATCGATGACCGAAGGACTTGCATTGGTTTCGCCGGGGCTCATGCTTATGGCGCCGGCATTGGTGAATGCGGAAAGTTCGACCTTCACGACAAGGCCGGGCAATTCGCTTGGGAGTCTATAATTACTAAATGGGTCCGTTCCAAAGTAGGCGGAGCCATCGGTGGAATCAATCACAGAGGATACTAGGTTGAATTCGCCGGAGTTGAAAGACATGGAGCCAACCTGGGTAAAGTTCGAAAGCCTAAGCTTCACAAGAATGCCCGGTGTTTGGCAGTATTGGATGAATTGGGGTCCTAGGCAACCCGATGCTCCGAAATACGCGAAACCGGAAGTAGGATCAATTACGGCTGTAGTGAGAAAAGATTCCGCCGGATTGAGGGTAAGATTGGCGACCCTTGTGAAGGTCGATAGACCAACCTTCACGACAATGCCTGGCGATGTGTCCGTCCCAAAGTAGGCGAGACTAGTAGTCGGATCTATAATCGCGGATGTGAGCGCGTCTTCACCAGAGTTGAGCGTCAGAGCAGAAAATCTGGTGAAGGTCGATAGTCTAACCTTAACCACAATACCCGGCGCCGTGTCCGTCCCGAAATACGCAAATCCACCGGCAGGGTCGATCAGCGCGGATTCTAGAACGTTTTCGCCAGAATTCAGAGATAGGGAACCGATTCTAGTGAATGCTGACAGACTAATCTTCACAACAATGCCCGGCGAGGTGCCTGTCCCGAAATAGGCAAACCCCGCAGCGGGATCAATGACTGCAGAGCTCAGAAGATTTTCGCCAGAATTTAGGGTTAGCGAGCTGACCCGAGTGAAGTTTGACAGCCTAACCTTTACGACTATGCCCGGGGATGTGCCAGCTCCAAAGTAAGCGAAACCGGCAGCAGGGTCAATGACCGCGGATTGCAAGTTTGTCTCACCAGGATTTAGCGCTAGGGCTCCCACACGGGAAAAGTCTGACATCCTAATCTTCGCAACAAGACCCCATCGTGTTCCAAAGTAAGCGAACCCAGCGGTAGTATCAACCACAGCGGAGGCCAAATTGGTTTCCGGACTTGAGTTAAACGCCAAGGATCCAACGCGAGTGAGAGTTTGCGCGTTGGCTGGATGAATTTCAGGAAAGCTTGCTACGGTGACAATTGATAGTGAGATTAGAATCAGCGCAAGCCCTTTGCTTCTTTCCATCAAATGTTCACCGAACGTTCCATCTCCAAAGGATTAGGGGAATCCAGAGCAGGATTAGGAAAAGCACAGGACCGTTGTCTATTGACCCCAAGCCACGAGGTGGGAACCCTGATGAAACATATAATCGTAGTTTCGAGATTCGAGACACTCTGATGTAGGACAAAACATCGCGGTGGGCTACACTCTGCTCTCAACAAGAATTAGCTAGCGCGGTCGATTTCTCGGGATCCTATCCTCGAGCCTGCCTGTGGACTCTTCTTGCCTGGGAAGCCGTTCAAACAACTATAGTTTTCAACTGGGATGCATGGGATGGGTCTAGCGAGAGAGCTTCTAGCTATTTGAGTTGCTGCTCGAGATCCTCCCAAGCGGAAGGCAATGGAGTGGAAAGTATTCTTGTCTGATGCTAGGCTTTCGGAATTTCGCCCTTTTCTTTGATCTCTTGGACTACTCCCACGCCGATAGTGGCTCCCATGTCCCGGATTGCGAAGCGTCCGAGCTCCGGAATCTCCTTGAAGTTCTCGAGCACGACTGATCTGAGGGGAGCCATCTTGACGATCGCGCTGTCGCCGACTTTGAGGAATGATGGTTTCTCCTCTACAACCTGCCCTGTCCGGGGGTCCAGTTTTTGGATGAGCTCTTCGAATGTTACCCCGACCGTGGCCGTGTGAGCGTGCAGAACTGGCGTGTAACCAGCCGCAATCGCCGTCGGGTGGTATATGACGATGATCCGGCCGATGAACGATTTTGCGACGGTAGGTGGCTTGTCGGTGTGGCCCATGACCTCACCTCTCCCGATCTCATTCTTTGCAACACCGCGCACGTTGAACCCTATGTTGTCTCCCGGCTC
>WNGH01022531.1_pt1 | contig 10226 bp, 12 predicted proteins | sample 5400631 | NCBI WGS metagenome assembly WNGH01 (sample SAMN13153373, study PRJNA577476) | soil metagenome | isolation source: 115 cm soil or saprolite under Garry oak tree replicate 1 | place: USA:California | collected 2016-06-15 | reverse complement strand
GGAGGGCAGGGAGCTGCAGCGTCAGCTCACCATCGCGTATGACCAGGCTTTCAACTTCCAGTGCAAAAGAGGATTCCGTCGCCGCGGGAGTGGCCGGCTGCGCTGACGACAGCAGGTCAAGAATGTTCAAGCTCCCGTCAGGCTCTTGGACCAGTGTCAACTGGAGCTGCACCACCTCGATGCTCTGGATCTGCAGGCGCTTGTGGAGCAACGCTTTGAGATCATAGACCAGACGGAGTTCGGCAATCCGCCCGACGACGGTGCCATACTTGTCCCGCAGCGTGATGTTCTGCAAGACCGGCGAGCCCAGCAGTGACCCCTGCAGGCCTCCCACCTCTAGTTTGCCCTTGAATGACCTGGTCACAAATCTGCTCACGGTCTGCGCCAAGCGATCCCGTAAGGGGTCAAGCACCGGATCAAAGGCGGCAACATGACTCCAAGAACCCATGAGCATGAGCAGTACGAAAGCGCCTTGTACACGCCTGGCTCGCCACAATACTCTACGCACCATATGCAGTTCCCCCCATTCTAGAGGCCACTATGTATATGTAACCGCAAAGTTCGTGCCAATGTGATGGCCTTGGGAGATACCGTTCGCCGCTGCTTTGGACTGCCATACTCTGGACTATGCTACCTTTGCAGCCCCAGGAGCAGGAAGGGGTATGCCTTTCATTCTGAGAGGCATAACAAGATATCCTCTCAATATGATAGACTCGTGTAGGACACTCCTACCCATGAAAAATTCTTCAAGAGGCTTATTCTACAATGGGCCAAAAATGCCCTGATGCATGGCATGCAATTTGCTCTCTAGAGCAAGAGCATGATGTTGAGCCTCTGCGAGGAGGTTAAATTAGTCACGAGCAAGTTCGCCAGGAGAAGCGAGGCATGGCACGGATTCTGGTTTTTGACGCTGATGCACCCATACGGAACCTGTTACGAGAAGTGCTGGAACTTGAAGGTTATGACGTAGTCGAAGCCGACAACGCCTATGAAGGGCTCCAGCAGTCTCAGGCGGTGCCCACCGACCTGGCGATGCCAGACATCGCGTATCTCATAGCCTTTTGATATGACCGAGGTGTCACAACGCATCCACGTGGCAGAGGCGCCGCGTGTGGCACGGATCATGGCCGTTACAAAGAGTACGATGGTGTTGAGGCGAACCACAGCTAGGCAAGACTCCAGCCGCCTTGGATGACTGGATGCTTAGAGAGTCTGCGTTCTCAAGAGCAGAGTCTCTGTCCATACGGACATGAGGAGAAGGATAGATGAAAAAGGTCGGAGTGTTCTTAGGCGTCATCGCGCTGCTGAGCCTGGCTTATGCAGCGGGGTCATTTGCCCAGAACCGAGAGCTTCCCTGGAACTTGATCAGGGGTAATACGTTTATCGGTGCTGATGTGGAGAATCCCCAAGGACAAAACCTGGGCGATATCAAAGACGTGGTGATCGATCGCGCCTCCGGGCGCATTGCATATGCTGTGGTCTCTTTTGGAGGCTTTTTGGGAGTGGGGGAAAAGCTGTTTGCAGTTCCATGGGGCACCTTTTCCCAGCCCAAGGCGGACAAGGAGACCTTCGTGCTCGACATTGACAAAGAACGGCTCAAAAACGCGCCTGGGTTTGACGCGCATAACTGGCCCCAGATGGCGAGCCGTGAGTGGGTGACAAGTCTATATTCGTACTACAATGTCCCCCCCTATTGGACAGCCTCTACGGGCGCATCCATGGCGACGGCAACCGTCAAGAATGTGGACCCGAACCAGAGGACTATCACGTTGCAGCTTGATGGACGGATGCTGCAAAACCTCCAGGCCGGCGATAGTACTCAGGTGACGATCCGCAAGAACACAAACGCCAAGTAAGCTGGGCGGATGTTCTAGAGCAGTACTGTAACTACTCTCTCCCCTGGGAGAGGGTGGAGGGTGAGGGGCCCTGCACAGGGGCGCAATACCTGGGGGCCCCTCACTACCGCTACAATCCTCTCCCCGGTGCGGCCACTACACGTGCAATCACTGGCTCCCAGGTACCAGGGCACTCCTGACGACAGAGACACGTCGTCGGGTACCAGGGGCTATCCTCACGTCCATCCAGCGCCAATCGGCCACAGCATTCAGTAGAGTTCACCCCGGTGCGCCGAGGGCACGGCTCTAGCCCTGATGGCCGGCGGCGGACAGGCGCCGATTCAGGTCGTAGGCTGCACTAATCAGGGCCAGGTGCGTAAAGGCCTGGGGAAAGTTCCCCAGGTGTTCGCCACACAGTCCGAGTTCCTCAGCGTACAGGCCAAGGTGATTGGCGTACCCGAGCGCCTTCTCGAAAAAGAAGCGGGCTTTGTGCAGGTCACCGGACCGCGCCAGGCACTCCACATACCAAAAAGAACACATGGAAAACGTGCCCTCCTGCCCCAGGAGCCCGTCATAGAACATGTCACCGGTTTTATAGCGATAGACCAGCGAGTCGCTCACGAGCATTGCCTCGATAGCCCCTAGTGTCGAGAGCCAACGCGGATCAATCGGACTGATAAACCGCATCAACGGCATGAGCAAGGTGGCAGCGTCCAACGTTTGGGTGCCTTTATATTGCGTAAAGACCTGCCGTTGTTCGTCCCAGAAGTGGGTGAAGATGTCATGATAGATCTGATCGCGGGTGCGACCCCACCGCTCCAAAGGAGCTGGGAACGAGCGCTTATACGCCAGGCGGAGGCCACGATCGAGTGCGACCCAGCACATGACCCGGGAATGGAGAAACTCATGCTGACCGCCGCGTGTCTCCCAGATCCCATAGTCCTTGCAGTGCCAATGGTCACAGACCCAATTCAACAGATGCGTCAGATCCATCCACAGGTCATGGGAGATAGGTTCACCGTATTTGTTATAGAGATAGACCGCATCCATTAACTCGCCATAAATATCGAGCTGGAGCTGGTTGGCGGCACCGTTGCCAATGCGCACGGGCGCAGACTGCCGATAGCCCTCCAGGTGCGGGAGGAACTCCTCGGTCAGGATACGGCGTCCGTCGATGCCGTAGAGCACCTGCAGTGATCCATCTGGCTCCAGCGTTCTGCAGCACGCCTCGATCCAGCGCATAAACGCTCCGGCTTCGTCAGTATAGCCAAGGCGAATCAAGGCATACAGGGTGAACGAGGCGTCGCGGATCCAGGTATAGCGGTAGTCCCAGTTGCGTTCACCACCGAGGTGTTCGGGCAGGCCGAAGGTCGGCGCTGCGACCAGTGAACCGTAGGGTTGGGAAACGAGGAGCTTGAGCGTCAGTGCCGCACGGTTGACCATCTCCCGCCAGCGGCCCTGGTAGGTCGAGCGCCCAATCCAGTCACGCCAGAAATTCGTGGTATTCTTGAAGCAGCGCGAGACATAGTCTGATGCTGTCGCCGGCGAGGCTTCCCCAGGGAGCGCCCACTCCAGGACAAACTCCGCGTGCTCATCAGGCCGCAGGGTAAACTCGGCGATGGCATCGCCGTTGTGAATATGCAGCGGCACCGACGTGTGCAGGCGCAGGGCAGTACGATCGTTGCCCTCGGAAGCAAAAAGCACCGTCCCTTCTTGCTGCTCGACCCGGTGCGCGGCCCGTCCGTAGTCAAAGCGCGGCGCGCAGAGCATGCGAAAGCAGAGTTCGCCGCGCACCGTTTTGACGCGACGGACCAGGTTGTGGGCCTGTGCCACCTCTTCCACTGGCATGAAGTCCGAGATCTCTGCTACCCCGTCAGGCGCCAGGAAGCGCGTCAGGAGAATATTCGAATCCGGCAGATACAGTTGTTTCTGGCGTGCGTTCGCAAGCTGGGGCGCAATCTGAAACCGCCCGCCTTTCACATGGTCCAGGAGGGCGGCGAAAACGGTAGGCGAGTCAAAGTGTGGAAAGGCAAAAAAGTCGATTGAGCCATCCATGCCTACTAAGGCCACCGTATAGAGATCCCCGATGACCCCGTAGTTTTCGATAGGTTGATAGCCTCTCGATGGCACTTCTACCATGCCGTTGCTCCTCGGTCTCTCTCCTATGCCTACAACCCCTGCACCCAGGCTTCAACCGGGGGCATAGCACAGCCACAACACGGACAGGCATACGCCCCAGCGGGGAGATACAGGGCCGGCACACTGCGGGCAGGATATCGCCAAATACTGCAAGCCACTGCACCAGCGCCAATGCGTCATTGCTAGAGCTTACTCCGTCGTTTTGTTGGCTTCCCTGGTACCGCCTCTCTCTCCTCTTGTGCCATGCCGCAGTACCAGTAATGTCTTAGAAAAACAGCAACTTCTATGCCAATACAGATACAGCGCTCAGGTCGCAGTCACATTGGGGCACAGCAGCAGAGTCGCAGGCTGCGTCTCAAGGCTGGGCCTGGTGCGCAGCCAGTCCGACCAAGCGAGACAGCCAGCGGAGCGCGCTTGGCGGCCCCAGGAAGCAGCACGTATCCCCACTGCGCTACACAGGGCCCAAGCAAAGCACTCTAGGTTCTGGTACAGAATTTGCACCCTCAGGTACGCGGTCCTGATTACTGGGGGTGCACGGGGACTCGGTCTGGCACTGGCACGCGAGTTTGTGCGGGCGGGATGTCGGTTGGTCCTGGCCGCCCGTGATGCGCAAGAACTGGCGCGCGCTCGGCAGGACCTGACGCAACGCGGCGCCGAGGTTCTGGCTGTCCCCTGTGATGTGACGAACCAGGAGCAGGTCCGCTCTGTAGTGGACCAGGCCACACAGCATTTTGGGCGTGTTGATAGTGTGGTCACACAACAATGCTGGCATTATCCAGGTGGGCCCCATGTCTACGACAACCGTGGAGGATTTTGCGACGGCCCTGGACGTGATGTTCTGGGGTGCGCTCTATCCCACGCTGGCGGTGCTGCCCCAGATGCGGGCGCGACGCAGTGGGCACATAGTGAATATTACCTCCATTGGTGGCATGGTGAGTGTCCCCCACCTGTTACCATATACCTGTGCCAAGTTCGCCGCCGTCGGCCTGTCAAAGGGCCTACGGGCCGAACTTGGCCAGGAAGGCATTCACGTGACAACCGTGGTGCTGGATGGAGGTGCAGCGACGCCTCCACTCGCGTCTCCTGTACGCCCTGACGGGCCTGGGCCGGGCGGCCGCCCACCGTTTGCATCAGGATACGCACGCTGGGGCAGCGTCGGCGCTCTCGCCTCCGGCGCAGCGATACCATCCTTAAGCCGCGTCTACTGCACCACCGGGTTTACCCTTCTAACAAACGCCGCCGCATGTCATCAGCGATACGATCAATGACGCTGTGCAGCGATGGAGCATCGGCATATTTGTGATGGTACTCCTGGCGCATGCGCTCAATAGCCGGGATCCCACCCACGGCACGCTGAAACTCATCCTCGATCCGGTCTTCGATAGTCGCCTGCCTTCTCGCCTTTTCTACTGGCTCTGCCATATGCCCTCCTCCCTCTATGAGGCCTGAAGATGGCTGAGGACTAATGCGGTATAACACGTGCGGCCTGTGGCCCCTTATTGCCGGTTTCAATGTCCAGGTCTACGACCATCCCCACCGCCAGTTTCTCAAAGGGGATGCCTTGCACAGCGTGGGCATGAAAGTACACTTCACGGCGGGCGTCGGTCTCAATGAACCCGTAACCGCGATCGACAAACAGGCGCACAATCCGTCCCCGCGGACGCGGGCCAGGCTCCTTCACGACCCCACGGCGCTGGCTACGATAGTCCTGCACTTCCCGCCCTATAGCATCCAGCACCGCATACACTGCGTCATCGAGCGTCTCAGCAGTTTTGCTGGCATTCAGAGTCTTGCCAGCCAGAGACAGGATGACGCGTGCCTCATCGGCTCCCTGTATGTGGTGGGTAGCTTTATTGAGCACCATCCGGGCGTGCAGAATGTCATTGTGTGGTGTGTTGAGTGCTTCGAAACGCTCGGTAATCCAGTCGTGCAGTGCGGGCTGGATGTCAATGTGCTGCCCTTCAATATATATCTGCATACAGCTTGCCTTTCATGCGTAAGGAACGCAGTTGACTACGCTATCTTTGAGAATAGCTAGACAAGGAATAGTGCAACCTTTATGCCAGCAAAGATGGTTGGTGCTTGGACGTACAACGAGAGCTAGTGTGATGACGTCTATCCTACTACCCTACATAGAGAGCTGCTGGTCCTCGAGGTGTACGTGTGCTCCCAGAATGGTTTCCACACCACGACCTAGTTCCCCTTTATATAACGCCTGAGGTCGGCGGCGTTCTGCACTGCACAGCCGTGCGCATCATTGTTGAAATACGCGAAGACATCCAGTCCGTCGGCCAGGTATTGGTCGATCTGGGTAGCATGGGCTGTGAGGGCCTGGCGTGTGTAGCTGCCGCCAGAGCTGACCCCGTGAAAACGCAGGTAGGTCCAGTCGGCAGTGAGGCACCGAGGATGGTCGGCGATGAGGTCATGGATGCAGAGGGCTGCCGCAGAGTTCCTCAGGATGGCGTAGACTTCGTCGCAGAGCCACCGCGGATCACGAAATTCGATAGCCCAGCGGTAGGCGCTCGGTGCAGCCTTGAGGAAGCCGGCAAGACGGGTGGGATCCGGAGTCCAGTGCGGCGGCAACTGCACAAGGATTGGGCCGAGGGACTCTCGGAGCCGACTCGCCCGGTCGAGGAACTGCGCGAGCGACGCGTGCGGCTCTTGTAGGCGCTTCAGGTGCGAACCATAGCGGCTGAACTTCAGCGCATAGCAGAAGTTCGGCGATGCCTGCTCCCGCCATGCATCAAAGCTCTGAGCCTGTGGCAAATGGTAGAACGTGTTATTGATCTCCACGGTATCGAAATGACGGGCGTAGTAGGCAAACCAGCTCTTCTTCGGGAGATGCCTCGGGTAGAAGACCTCCTTCCAGTGATCATAGTGGTAGCCCGAAGTTCCGATCCGAAGCTTGCCTCTTGTGACACTCATGGGTCTGTCAGTCCCGCACACCCTAGAGCCCCGAAACGCGCGGCTTTCTACCGACTACTGGCGCTACTGCCGCTCGCAACGGACGACACGCAAGGTGAGAGCCCGTCTCATCGCGAGAGGGCGCTCTCTCAGAGTAAAAGAAGGGCAAAATCTATGCCAGCAATGCATGACCGAGATCCTGGCACGGTGCCATTGCACATGGCATAAGAATTGCTCTCTCTAGAGCAGGGTCTCCTGAAAGGCACGATGCCTACGGCTGGCACGGCGTAAGGCAGTGCAGCCGAGGTGTAGAGGCCGGGAGATGAAGTCACGTGTAGTGTATAGAAAGAGGAGAATGTCTATGACTAGCAAACTGAGCAAAACCATCATGTTTGCCCTCGCTGTAGTCTTAGTAGCGGCGCCCCTGGTGCTCGCGCAGCAGTCCGATAGGCCAGGGAGCAGCTCGAGCGGGATGGGCTCTGGCACCACCGGGTCCTATGGCGATAGACCAGGCACGAGCACTGGGACACAGTCACCGTCGATGGGGACCATGGGTGCCCAGAATGCCATTCCCGCTACCGTCACTGACGTGAACCATCAGAAGCATACGGTCAAACTGCACATGCAGAGCGGGGAAACGGTCGAGCTGAAGGTGCCCGAGCAGTCGTTGACCTCCCTGAGCAAGGGCGATAGCGTGCAGGTGTCTATCAACAAGGCCGCAGGGCAGTCGAGTATGCCCAGCACGCAGCAGTCACGGCCAGAGTCCGACACTGGGACCACAGGGACAAGGTCACGGTAGCATCTGAGCTGCCTTGAGTCGGAGCGGCAGGGAGCTGCCGGCGTCTCTGGTGGTCTCCCTGCCTAGCGCTGTGCCTTGCATGCTGGTCTGCTCATGGAAGGAGCAACGAGCATGTCTGCTCACCTCGATAGCCTCATTCGCAAAAGCACAGACCTCGAAACGCAGATTGCGCAACTCACTGCGGAGTTGGCGCGTCTGCACGGGGAGATTAAAGCGGGCTATCTCCCTCCGCGTCTGTACGATCGTGCCGTGAAACGCGAGCAGCATGGATGAAACGTGAACCGCAAAATCCTTGAGCCTCCGGAGAGTGCCTTCGATTGGGAGGGAGAGGAGGAGAGATGAGGGCGCGGAGAGGCAAGGATAAGGGAGTACCCAGTGTGAGGCCCCTCACCCTTGCTTTCTCCGCAGAGAGGGGGAGCAAGCGTTGCCACATGACCTGGCCCCAGGGCTATCTCTTCCAGAGTAAGCCAAGGAGCATCCCTACCCCTGCGGCGATGAGCACAGATTGCAACGGCTTGTTGCGGATTCTATCCTCAAGCCCCTCTTCAAGCTGGTTCATGGTGTCACGACTCAGCGCAGCGAGCTGTGAGGCCGATGTCCCGACCTGCTGCATGGCCTCTTGCGTCCCTTCTTTAATTTGGCTGCCCTTCTCCTGAGCCCAATCGCGGACCTGGGTGCCCATCTCTTGCGCCCGCTCTTGCACCTGTGCACCTCGTTCACGGATCTGCTCTCGCATGTCTGACGCGTGGTCAGCCGCTGGTGTCCTCCCCGGTTCCTGGGTCGTCCCCTGTGGTCTGTCAGTCATAATGTCTCCTTCGCACCGCCGTGTGCGGTTCAGTCAATAGATATGCCCATACATTTCAACACATTCCCGCTCCTCGGAGTAGGACCAGAGCGTTCCAGCCGGCAGAGAGTGCAACATGTATGCCAGGTCACGGGCCACAGTCCAACAGGTCCGCGACCTCCTCCAAGATCTCCGTAGAGAGATGCTCGCTTACGGCACCCATGACCCGAAACGCCTCAGGGTCTGGTGGTGCACTGTCATTTTCCGCAGCAAACGCCTGCCAATCCTCCATACTGTGCCAACATGCCAGCGCCATGAACTCGGACCGATCATGGTGGCTGCGCATGAGCAAGCTCCCACCAGCCCCTATGACTTTGGCCCGAATGGCCGCTGTACCCTGCGTCCAGGCCTGGATAAACTTCTCCTCTTCCCCTGATTTCACACGCCATCGATAGATTGCTCGAATCATAGTCAGCCTTTCTTACTCTGAGAACTTTCTTGTAACCTGCTTACGGGGCAGTCTTGAGCTCAGATGCCGCCACTCACACTGCACCCCGAGACAACGCTCCTCCAAGTCCTTACTGGTAAGGCAAGATGTATGCCACTTGCCGGTGTGTCTCTCCACGTGCTTCCCGCTATCTGTATATATCATAATGAGATACATCGAGATCTCATTTTGAGAGGCAACGCCAGCGCAGAGTTCCTCTGCACGCGGCACTTTCTCTGGTCAAGGTTGGCACGCATCTTGCCCTTACAAGAGCGCATTACGTCTGGCGCCAGAGGCGCTCGTGAGGGAAAGCCATATGCCATCTGAAGTCGGCAAGCTGTCGTTTCTGCATGTCCTAGAGAGTATCGTGCTGGTGATCGCGTCTCTCTATTGGGCTCGGGCGGTCTTTGTACCCCTCGCGTTAGCGCTCATGCTCACTTTTCTGTTACAGCCAATTGTGGCGGCGCTGCACCGGCGGGGACTCGGTTACACCCCAGCAGCGGTGCTGGTCGTCATGCTGCTAGCGCTCGCCCTCGGAGCCATTAGCTGGGGAGCGGTAACGCAAGTATCGAGCCTGGCATCCGAGCTACCGCGCTATCAGGATAATCTCAGGCAAAAGCTCGACGATTTGCAGCATGCGAGTCAAGGCAGCGTCTTCGGGAAGCTCCAGCAGACCGTGGCAGAGCTCAGCCGGAAGTTTGAGCAGCACCAACTGCCCGCTCCTGCCCCGCAGGAGCCGACCACGGTGCCACCCCCGTGGCCCACTCTCGTCTCGTACGTGGTCTCGTACGTGCCATCATTCCTCGGATTGCTCATGAATGCCGCTCTCGTGCTCGTGCTGCTCCTGTTTATGCTCATTGCTCATAGGGACTTACGTGACCGCTTGTTCCGTCTGGTGGGTTATGGCCGTGTGACGGTCACCACGAAAGCCCTCGATGAAGCAGGGCGGCGTATTAGCCGCTCGTTGATGATGCAAGCGATCGTCAATGGTACGTATGGCAGCGCTGTGGGTCTGGGGCTGTTCTGCTTTGGCGTCCCCTATGCCCTTATGTGGGGCCTGTTGGCGGCCATGTTGCGCTTTATCCCCTATATCGGTCCAACTGTGGGGGCATTGATGCCGCTTGCCCTCAGTATGGCGCTCTTTGTCGGCTGGGTGAAGCCACTCCTGGTAGGCGGGCTCTTTGTGCTCCTGGAAATTGCCACCAACGCGCTGCTAGAGCCTTTGCTCTATGGCTGGGGTGCTGGCGTCTCACAGGTAGCAATACTGCTGTCTATCGT
>WNGH01015307.1_pt1 | contig 10226 bp, 8 predicted proteins | sample 5400631 | NCBI WGS metagenome assembly WNGH01 (sample SAMN13153373, study PRJNA577476) | soil metagenome | isolation source: 115 cm soil or saprolite under Garry oak tree replicate 1 | place: USA:California | collected 2016-06-15 | reverse complement strand
CGCGCCCGGGGCCACCGGCAGCGACACCGGGGACGCGGTGGCGCTGGCTCGCGGCGTCGCGCTGCCCGCCGGCGCCGCGGTCCTGGCCGGCTGCGATCCAGTCGCCGGGACGCTGGCCCTGGCCGTCGACGGCGGCTGACCGGAGGAACCGGCGCCGCACCCGGCCAGCAGGACCGCGAGGACCAGCAGGACCGCGAGGATGAGCGCCGCCAGCGGCGCCCGCCGGGACAACTCCATTGCTGTCACACCGCCGTGTTCGCGTTCCAGTTCCGAGTGCACCGAGACTACTGCACCAGGACGGAGACGATCCCGGGTGTCCTGCGCCAGCAGGCGCGTTCCCGCCCGGTGAGCGGTCACCGGGCGGGAACGGCGCAGCAAGGTGCTACAGGGAGTGCGGCGTCATTTGAAGTGGAAGGCGAGCGCCTGTTCCGGCGCGGGGCCGAAGAAGCCGACCGCCCAGGCTTCGGTGGAAGAGATGGTGGCCACGCCGAGCAGGAAGTTGCCGGATCCGGTGTCCTTCTGGATGCTGGGCGCCTGGGTCCAGGTCTTGCCGTCCCAGCGCAAGGCCAGGGTGGTGGGCAGTGCTCCGTGGACGTGGGCCTGGCCGCTTCCCACCGCCACGGCACTGCCGGCCGAACTGGCGGCCACGCCGTCCAGGCGGTCGTCGTCAGCGGGGTTGGGGCTGGGCGTCTGGGTCCAGCTCGTGCCGTCCCAATGCAGTATCAGGTTCTGGTTATTGGTGCCGTCGGGGAAGAAGCCGACCGCCCAGGCATCGGTCGGGGAGGTGGCGTCCACGCTGGTGAGCTGAGTCTGGCCAACTGGTCCGGGGCTGGGGCTTGACACCTGCTTCCAGCTCCTGCCGTCCCAGTGCAGGGTCAGGGTCAGCACCGTGACGCTCTGGCCCTGAATGATGTAGTCCCCTACCGCCCAGGCGTCGGTGGCGGAGGTGGCCGTCACGCCGGTCAGCTCGCTGCCGGCCGGGCCGGGACTGGGGCTGGGCGTCTGGGTCCAGCTGGTGCCGTCCCAGTGCAGGATCAGGGTCTGATCTCCGCTGGCGCTGGAGTAGTGGCCCACGGCCCAGGCGTCGTTCGCGGACACCGCGCGAACCCCGGTGAGCTGGGTGAAATTGCCGGGGTTGGGGCTGGGTGACTGGAGCCACCTGGTGCCGTCCCAGTGCAGGATCAGGCCCTTGACGGTGGAGCCGCCGGGGTTGGAGTAAGAACCCACGGCCCAGATGTCGGTCGGGGAGGTGCCGCGGATGCTGGTGAGGAAGTTGAAGCCGCCGCCCGGGTCGGGGCTAGGCACGACAGTCCAGGACGAGCCGCCGGTCCAGTGCTCGATGAGGGTGCCGTTGCCGCCGACGCCCGCCGCCCAGACGTTGCACGCGGACAGCATGGTCACGGCGCTGAGATGGCCGAGGCCGCCCGGGTTGGCCGGCTGCCCGCCGGTCCAGGCCTGGCAGGCCGGGCCGGTGGCCGCGGTCGCCGCGCCGGACCCGAGCCCGGTGAGCACGCCCCCCAGCAGCAGCGGGGGCGCGAGCACCCGCAGAAAACGTCCGGTATGCCATCGTGTGCGCATCGGCAGTACTCCTTCTGCAGTCTCGGCACAGTGGCCCCCGTTGGGCGGCGCCGAAAGGAATGACTACATCCGGTAACGACTGTGCCAGCCAGGCCTGAAACGCCGCTGAAACGGCGTTGAAACCGGATCGGCTGGCCGCCGCGGCGCAGGAATGTCAGTACCCCGTGGTTAGCTGAGATGTTCGTGGCCGGCCCAGCCGGGCGGCACGCAAAGCGATATATCTTGATCAGGGGCGAGCATCACCGGCCGGGCCACGCGGCGGGTGGTTCCGCAGGGAGTCTCATGACACGTACCGGCACCGATGCGCTCGACGGGTTCTCGCCCGCGACCCGGGCGTGGTTCGAGGGGGCGTTCGCCGAGCCGACGCAGGCTCAGATCGGGGCGTGGCAGGCCATCGGCAAGGGCGAGGACACGCTGGTCGTCGCGCCGACCGGTTCGGGCAAGACGCTGGCCGCGTTCTTGTGGGCGATCGACAAGCTGGCGGCGCTGCCGCCGCCCGCAGACCCGAAGCGGCGCACCCGGGTACTCTACGTCTCCCCGCTCAAGGCGCTGGCCGTGGACATCGAGCGGAACCTGCGCGCCCCGCTGACCGGGATCAGGCACGCCGCGCAGCGCCTCGGCCTGGACGAGCCGGACATCAAGGTGGCGGTGCGCACCGGCGACACGGCCGCTGAGGAGCGCAGGAAGCTGGCCGCCAAGCCGCCGGACATCCTCATCACCACCCCGGAATCGCTCTTCCTGCTGCTCACCTCGCAGGCCCGGGAGACCCTGCGCGGGGTCGAGACGGTCATCGTGGACGAGGTGCACGCGGTCGCGGGCACCAAGCGCGGCGCCCACCTGGCCCTTTCGCTAGAGCGCCTGGACGCCCTCCGCCCAGGGCCAGGGGGGTATGGGGGGGCGGGTAGCCCCCCCATGAGCGGGGGGGGTCTTGGGGGGGTCGTCCCCCCCGGGCCAGCACAGAGCGGGGGGGGTCTTGGGGGGGTCGTCCCCCCCGGACCAGCACAGAGCGGGGGGGGTCTTGGGGGGGTCGTCCCCCCCGGGCCAGCACAGCGGGTGGGGCTGTCCGCGACCGTGCGGCCGGTGGACGAGGTGGCCACCTTCCTCGGCGGCAGCCGGCCGGTCACCGCGGTCCAGCCGCCCAGCCCCAAGCGCATCGAGCTGCAGGTCGTCGTCCCGGTCGAAGACATGACCGAGCTGGACATCACGCCGGGGCGCGGCGGCGGCGGAGAGGAGGACGGCGCAGCGCCGAGGCGCTCGATCTGGCCGCACGTCGAGGAGCGGGTGCTCGACCTGATCGAGCAGCACAAGTCCACGATCGTGTTCGCGAACTCGCGGCGGCTGGCCGAGCGGCTGTGCGGCAGGCTGAACGAGTTGGCGGCGGAGCGGGCCGAGGCGGCCGGGGAGGCCAACAAGGCTCAGGCACGGCTCGGTGTCGCGGCAGGAGCGGGCGGAGATCGAGGAGGCGCTCAAGGCGGGCCGGCTGCCCGCGGTGGTGGCCACGTCCAGCCTGGAACTCGGCATCGACATGGGCGCGGTGGACCTGGTCGTCCAGGTCGAGGCGCCGCCCTCGGTGGCCAGCGGGCTGCAGCGGGTCGGCCGGGCCGGGCACAACGTCGGCGACGTCTCCCGCGGCATCATCTTCCCCAAGTACCAGGGTGACCTGGTCCAGTCGGCGGTGGTGGCGCAGCGCATGCGGGCCGGCGAGATCGAGGAACTGAAGATCCCGCGCAACCCGCTGGACGTGCTGGCCCAGCAGATCATCGCGATGACGGCGGTGGACGACTGGGTCGTGGACGAGCTCGAGCAGACGATCCGCAAGGCCGCCCCGTTCAGCGGCCTGACCAGGCCGGTCCTGGATGCGGTGCTGGACATGCTGGCCGGGCGCTACCCGAGCGAGGAGTTCGCCGGGCTGCGGCCGCGCATCGTCTGGGACCGGGTGGCGGGCACCGTCCGGGCCCGGCCCGGCGCGCAGCGGCTCGCCGTCACCAGCGGCGGCACCATTCCCGACCGCGGCCTGTTCGGCGTGTTCCTGGCGTCGGACAACAGCAGACAGCCGCGCCGGGTCGGGGAGCTCGACGAGGAGATGGTGTACGAGTCGCGGATCGGCGACGTGTTCGTGCTCGGCGCGAGCTCGTGGCGGATCGAGGACATCACGCCGGACCGGGTGCTGGTCACGCCCGCGCCCGGGCAGCCGGGCAAGCTGCCGTTCTGGCACGGTGACACGCCGGGGCGGCCCGCCGAGCTCGGCCGGGCCATCGGGGCGGCCTGCCGCGAGCTGACGGCGACCGGCGAGGCAGAGGCCATCGCCAGGCTGGAGCGGGCCGGCCTGGACCAGCTGGCCGCGCGGAACCTGATCAGGTACCTGGCCGAGCAGCGCGCGGCCACCGGCTACGTGCCCGACGACCGGACCCTGGTGGTGGAGCGGTTCAGGGACGAGCTCGGCGACTGGCGGGTGGTGCTGCACAGCCCGTACGGCGACCGGGTGCACGCGCCGTGGGCGCTGGCCATCGCGGCCCGGCTGCGCGAGCGGTACGGCGGCATGGACGTGCAGGCGCTGCACACCGACGACGGGATCATCATCCGGGTGCCCGACTCGGACGAGCCGCCGCCGACCGGGATCGCGCTGCTCGACCCCGACGAGGTCGGCGACCTCATCACCGCCGAGGTGGGCGCGAGCGCGCTGTTCGCGTCCAGGTTCCGGGAGTGCGCAAGCCGGGCGCTGCTGCTGCCCCGCCGCCAGCCGGGCCGCCGCACGCCGCTGTGGCAGCAGCGGCAGCGCTCCGCGCAGCTGCTGGAGGTGGCCAGCCAGTACCCGGCGTTCCCGATCGTGCTCGAGACCGTCCGGGAGTGCCTGCGGGACGTCTTCGACGTGCCCGCGCTGACCGGGCTGCTGCGGGACATCGCCGCCCGCCGGGTGCGCGTGGTGGACGTGGAGACGCAGACACCCAGTCCGTTCGGTAAGTCCCTGTTGTTCCGGTATGTCGGCGCGTTCATGTACGAAGGTGACGCTCCGCTGGCCGAGCGCCGGGCGCAGGCCCTGTCGCTCGATCCGGCGCTGCTGGCCGAGCTGCTCGGCACGGACGGGCTGCGCGAGCTGCTCGACCCCGCCGTCATCGCGGAGACCGAGCGCGACCTGCAGCACCTGTCCGCGTCCCGCCGCTGCCGCGACCTGGAGGGCGTCGCCGACCTGCTGCGCACGGCCGGGCCGCTGACCGCGGACGAGGTGGCGCAGCGGTGCGCAGACACGGGGGCCGCGCGTGACTGGCTCGGGGAATTGTCGGTGGCCCGCCGTATTATCCAGGTGCGGATCGCGGGGCAGCCGATGTGGGCCGCGATCGAGGACGCGGGGCGGCTGCGGGACGCGTTCGGGGTGCCGCTGCCCGTCGGCATCCCCGAGGCGTTCACCGAGCCGGTCGCGGATCCGCTCGGCGACCTGATGGCCAGGTACGCGCGGACGCACGGCCCGTTCACCGCCGACGCGGTGGCCGGCCGGTACGGGCTCGGCGTGGCGGTGGTGACGCTGACGCTGCGCCGGCTCGCGGCGGCTGGCCGCGTGGTGGAGGGCGAGTTCCTGCCGACTGGGCAAGCTGGCAGCGCGCAGGCCGGCGCGGACGGGCCGCTGACGCCGGCCCAGTTGCCCGGCGCCCAGTTGCCCGCAGCACAGTTGCCCGCAGCGGGGGGCACCGAGTGGTGCGACGCGGAGGTGCTGCGGCTGCTGCGGCGGCGCTGCCTGGCCCGGCTGCGCAAGGAGGCGGAGCCGGTGCCGCCCGAGGTGCTGGCCAGGTTCCTGCCCGCCTGGCACGGGATCGGCGGCGCACCGGGGCCCGGGCGGCGGCGGGCGGACGCGGGCGCGGTCCTGGAGGTGCTCGAGCGGCTGGGCGGCGCGCCGGTGCCGGCCTCGGCGCTGGAGACCCTGGTGCTGCCCGGGCGGGTGCCTGGCTACTCCCCCGCCCTGCTCGACGAGCTGACCTCGGCGGGCGAGATCGTCTGGTCCGGGGCCGGCGCGCTGCCCGGCGGCGACGGCTGGCTGGTGCTCGCGCCCGCCGACGGCGCGCCGCTGCTGCTGCCCGAACCGGCCGAGGTGAGCATGACCCCGCTGCATTCGGCGGTGCTCGAGGCGCTGAGCGGGGGCGGTGCGCTGTTCTTCCGGATGCTCAGCGACCGGGCCGGCAGCCTGCTCGACGGCGCCCGGCCCGCCGATGGCGAAGTCGCGGACGCCATCTGGGACCTGGTGTGGGCCGGCCGGCTCACCAACGACACGCTCGGCCCGCTCCGGGTGCTGCTCAGCGGGGGCCAGCCGCGGCGGGCGGCCGCGCCCGCCGCGGCTGTACCGCGGCCGCGCCCCGGCCGGGCGGGCCGGTACAGTTTCGGCCGGCCGTCCATGCCGACCCGGACCGGCCCGCCGACGGTCAGCGGCCGGTGGTCGCTGCTGCCCGCCCGGGAAGACGCCGACCCCACCCAGCGGGCGCACGCCCTCGCGCTCACGCTGCTCGACCGGCACGGCGTGCTGACCAGGGGCGCGGTGGCCGCCGAACGGATCACGGGCGGCTTCGCCGCGGTATACCCGGTACTGCGGGCGATGGAGGAGGCCGGCCAGTGCCGCCGCGGCTACTTCGTCGAGGGCCTCGGCGGCGCGCAGTTCGCGCTGCCCGGGGCGGTGGACCGGATGCGAGCTGCGGCCGACCGGCCGCGCGCCACTGGCCGGGGGGCTGCAGGGTCTAATGCCGAACGGGCCGTGGTGCTTGCCGCAGCGGATCCGGCTCAGCCCTACGGGGCGGCGCTGCCCTGGCCCGAGCGCCCCGGCGAGACGGCCTCCTCGCACCGGCCGGGCCGCAAGGCGGGCGCGCTGACCGTGCTGGTGGACGGAGCGCTAGTGCTGTACGTCGAGCGTGGCGGCCGGACCCTGCTGTCCTGGACCGATGATCCGGAGCGGCTGGCGGCCAGCGCGGTCGCCCTGGCCGCCGCCGTCCGGGACGGCGCGCTCGGGCGGCTGACCGTGGAACGCGCCGACGGGGAGCGGGCCGGCGGCGACTCGCCGCTGACCCAGGCCCTCGAGGCGGCCGGATTCCGGCCCACGCCGCGCGGGCTCCGGCTGCGGGCCGGGTAGCCGGGCAGGTAGGGTGGCCCAGACATGACTGAATTCCCGGTGGGGGGATGATGACAGAGCATTCATCAGGCCAGGGCCGATCGGACGACTGGAGCCGCGGCTACACTCCCGGAGAGCAGTACGGCGGAGAGCAGTACGGCGGAGAGCAGTACGCCGGCGAACAGTACTACGGTGCGGGCACGCCCGGATCCTCCCGGCCCGGCTACGAGAACCCCGGCCAGGGCGGCCAGCGGGGCGGGGCAGGCGCCGCGCGGCCCGCGCCGGGAACGCCCGGGCAGGCCGGCCCGGCCATGCCGACCAGCCCGATCTGGCAGGCCACGCCGGGCCAGGCCACGCCGGGCCAGGGCGCCCCGGGGCAGGGCGGACCGGGGCAGGGCGGACCGGGACAGGCCGGACCGGGGCAGGGCGGCCAGGGATACGGCGCCCCGGGGCAGGGCGGACCGGGGCGGGCCGGGTTCGGGACGGGTGCGACGCCGCCCTCCGGCGCGCCGATGGGATCGCCGGCGATGGGCGGGCCGCCGATGGGGAGGGCCCAGGCCGCGGACGCGCGGGGCTTCCTGGGCGCGCTGTTCGACTTGAGCTTCACCTCGTTCGTGACCACCAAGATCATCAAGGTGCTCTACGCCCTGATCCTGGTGATGGTCTCGCTCAGCGCGCTGGTGTTCACGATCAGCGCGTTCCGGTCGAGCGCGGTGTCCGGCCTCCTGGTGCTGGTCATCGGGGATCCGCTGTTCATCATCATCGTGATGGCGTTCTGGCGGCTGGTCCTTGAGTCGTTCGTGGTGGTGTTCCGCATCGCCGAGGACGTCCGGGCGCTGCGCGAGCGCGGCGAGCGCGGCGAGCGCTGAGGCGCCATCCCTGAGCGGGGTCAGGCGACGGGGTTCGGTGCACCACATCTTCTTCAGCCAGCACGGCCAGCCCCTGGACTGGGAGCGCGTCGAGAAGATCGTCGCCACGCTGCTGCCCTGAGGGCTTGCAACCGCTAACTCAACGATATATGTTGCTGTTATGAGTACACGTGCGATGCAGGAAGCGACCTTCCTGATCCTGACCGCGCTGGCCGCGGGCAGCCAGCACGGGTACGGGATCATCTCCGACGTCGCGGAGATCTCAGGCGGCCGGGTCAAGCTGCTGGCCGGAACCCTGTACACGGCCCTGGACCGGCTCCGCGCGGACAGGCTGATCGGGGTGGACCGGGAAGAGATCGTGGACAATCGGCTGCGCCGCTACTACCGGCTCACCCCGGCCGGCGAGAAGCGACTGGCCGCCGAGGCGGCCCGGCTGCATTCCCACGCAACCACCGCGCTGCGGCGACTGAACCTGGCCGGAGGTGTCGCATGAGCGAGCCTGAGATGAGCACGAGCAAGGCGGCGAGCCTGGAGCGCGGGTACCGGCGGCTGCTGGCGTGGTATCCCGGGTGGTTCCGGCGGGAGAACGAGGAGGAGATCCTGGCGGTGCTGATGGCCTGCGCCCAGGATGGCCAGAAACGGCCCAGCCTGGAGGCCAGCGCCGACCTGCTCAAGGGCGCGGCGCGGATGTGGCTGCGGCCCCGGCCGGGACAGCCGCGCACGGTGTTCGCCGCGGTCCGGCTCATGTGGGCCGGCGCGTTCGCCGAACTCGCCGTCGCGATCACCACGCTGGCGACGCTCGGGAGCGTCAGGGCGGCGGTGATGCACAGCTACCCCGCTGCATGGCATTCCGCGCAGGTGAACCTGATCGGCAACGCGGCCGAAGCGCCACTCGTCATCGGCCTATGGCTCTGGATGGCCTGGGCGAACGGCAAGGGGAAGAACCGGGGCCGGGTAGCGCTCGCGGTGTTCTTCGGCCTGGACAGCCTGGCCATCCTGGCCGCGCTGTCCCAGGATGCCGTCACGTACGCGCCGGCCGACCTGGCTGTCGGGGCCGTCCAGTGGCTCGTCGCGCTGGCCGCGGTCATGCTCGTGTTCAACCCGGCGTCCAGCCGGCACTACCAATACAGGCAGCCTGTCCTGCGGTAGGGTCCCGCTGTTTCTGCATGCGGAACAAGTCCTCGATGGCGGGGCGGCGACCACTTAGGCTCGGTCCTGTGACAGCTGCGCAGACCAGTGACCGGGCGGCCAAGGCCGGGCGGATGGAAGACGTCATCCGCGGCTACTTCGACGCCTGCAATTCGGGCGACGCGGACGCGGTGGCGGCGTTCTTCGCGCCGGGCGCGGTGCACTACTTCCCGCCGGACATGTACGAGGGGCCGTTCCGCGGCGGCGAGACCATCGGCGCGAAGTGGTCCTGGGCGGTGCGGACGCTGGGATCGCACTGGACTGTCGACGAGATCATCTGCGACCCGGACACCGACCGGGCGGTGATCGAGTGGACGCACGAGAAGACCAAGGCCGGCGTGGTGCTGCGCGGCGACGAATGGTACCGCTTCGACCCGGGCACCGGGCTGATCGCGGAGATCCGCGCGTATTACGCCTCGCCGCAGGCGGCGGGCCTGGACCGGCTGGAGCTCGCCGGGTACCCCTACGCCGAGCGCGGTTATGCCGCCAGCAGCTGAGCCGCCGGCAGCTGAGGCGCCGGCTGGCGGGGCCGCGCTCCGCGGCCATGCGGCGGGCCGCCTGGGTGGGCTGCTGCTCGACATCGGCGGCGTGGTGCACAACACCTCCATGCACCTGGTGGGACGGCTCGCCGAGACCGAGCCCGCCTTGCGGCCGGTGCTCGAGCGGATCGGCGGGCTGGCCAGCGACCGGGACGAGCTGTGGCAGCAGATGCTGCGCCGCCAGGTCACCGAACGGCAGTACTGGGCGCAGCGAGCAGCGGAGTTCGGGGCCGCGGTGGGCGAGACCTGGGATACCCAGGCCATGATGCACCGGCTGTACGGGCTGCCCGAGCAGGAGTGGCTGCGCGCCGAGACGGTGGAGCTGATGACCGAGGTCAAGGCGGCCGGGCTGCGGCTCGGCGCGCTGACCAACGACCTGGCCGCGTTCCACGGCCCGGGCTGGGTGGAGCAGCAGGAGCACCTGAAGCTGTTCGACGTCATCGTCGACGCCAGCCTCACCGGGGTGCTGAAGCCCGATCCGCGGGCGTTCGGCCAGGCCGCCGAGGCGCTCGGCCTGCCCGCGGAGCAGATCGTATTCCTCGACGACATGCCGTGGAACGTCGAGGGCGCCCGCCGGGCGGGCATGGCGGCCGTCCGGGTGCCGTGGGACGGCCCCGGGCCGGCCATCGCCGCCGCCAGGAACCTGCTCCGGCTGCCGCCCCGGCCGCCGGGCGACGATCATTGAGGGAGCAGACATGCCGCTGGTCCGCATCGACATCATGGAAGGCCGCCCGCCGGAGAAGATCCGCGAGCTGCACGGCCGGGTCGCCGCGCTGGTCGCGGAGATCCTGGACACGCCGATCGAGCGGGTCCGCACCTACATCACGCAGTTCCCGCCGGAGGGCTGGGGCATCGGCGGCGTGCCCGCCGACGTGTCCCGCGCCGACGAGGTAGCGGCTCGCCGCGCGGCCGCCGCCGAACACGCGGGTTCATGACCGAGGCCGGGCCGGCCGTAGTCGTCGGGGC
>WNGH01007705.1_pt1 | contig 10226 bp, 15 predicted proteins | sample 5400631 | NCBI WGS metagenome assembly WNGH01 (sample SAMN13153373, study PRJNA577476) | soil metagenome | isolation source: 115 cm soil or saprolite under Garry oak tree replicate 1 | place: USA:California | collected 2016-06-15 | reverse complement strand
TGTTTCCGCGAGAGAGTTTTCCAACTTTGGCGCGCTCGTATTCGCGGAGGCTCAATTCATCCAAGAATCTGTCCGTTGCTTCGCGGACATCTTTTACTCCTCGAAGAGCGGCGATATACTCCAAGTTCTCCCTGACAGAAAGTGTTCGGTACGGCGTTGCATCTTCAGGAAGATATCCGAGAATCGATTTAGCTTGCGAGCTGAACGGCTCATATCCGTTGATCCTGATCATCCCAGTATCAGGTTTCAACAGCCCCACCAGAAGCTTCAGAGTTGTTGACTTGCCAGCCCCGTTTGGACCCAGAAGAGCATACCTCTCTTGGCAGGGTATGGAAAGGGAGACATCATCGAGAGCTCTGGTCTTGCCGTAGGACTTTGTAACATAATGGACTTCAATGCAGGGCCTCAATCAGACAACCACGCCTGTTTAGTATCCACTCAACTTCCAAGAAAGAACCCTCTAAAAGCTTCCATTGTCTTTGTCAAACCTGATGATCAGTTCACTCCGTTGAGAGCGAGCCGCGGACTTCAGATTAATCGTCGAAGACATTCTGCGGAGCAACGCCTCTCATGTTTCCAGGTGCCCGTAGAGCCTTCGCCCTGAGTCGAGGGTTTGTCGGATTACATCTCGCGATTTGTGTTGACGATCGCGCTTCATAAGCAGCAATTCAGGTAGCTTTCACCAAGACACGGCATGCAAAGTCTAAGTTCATTCTTTCCGCAACCCCTCACGCGGTTCCTTGAGGAAACCATCTCGCTTAGACACTTCGCGATTTCAGACCTTTTTGGGGTCTGATGTCTGTAGCATACCAGAGAGGGCTTTCGGCATCCGGAGTGTAGGCGAGCTACAGAATGTTGCTCTTAGATGTTGAAACGCTTATTATTCGGTGAGAGAAAGGGATTGCCAGTAAAGTCAAGGTGTTATCATGAAGAGAATAATCTTTGTTCCCTTGGTTCTCATCGCTGCGATTATAGCGGCTTCCATCGTATCCACACCCGCGCATGCACAGTTCATTGGTACTGTCTGTATTGATCCTGCGATAGCCCAGGCCACTGCACCGACAGGATGCTCCACGTCCCCAGTAGCCTTGGGCGGTACCCAGTTTGTGGTCGGCAGCAAGTTTACGCTAGAGGTGGACCTGGCCGGGTCAGATATTATGAACGGGTTTGAGGTGGCGGTCATGACTGACCCGACCGTTCTCAACCCTGCTAGTACCAACGCTTCTGGTTCTGCGACATTGATCAATACTATCGGCGGAAGCCCGTTCCCGCTCGTCAACTGTATTAACGGTGCCGGCATGAACTGTGTTACGGGAATTGATGGTCCGGGTGTTGCTCATCTCAGTGAGGTGGCCCTAGGCGGTCTCTCAACCGCTCCCACTACCGGACGATTGATGTACGTCACCTACAATGTAATGGGTCTTAGCTCTGGCAGTCCAGTCGGCTATGTTGTGACAACTCCTCTGGGCGTCGGTGCTTGTGCTGGTTCTAGCAACTCGACCGCGGCCGGAGACACCTGTGTCTTCGTAGCTAACGGTGGTGGTGGCTTCGACACAGAAAACGTACAGACAGCCACATTCGCCAACCAGGCGCCGAAGGACAATACTTCTACCAGCTTAGCTTGTAGTCCCTCAACGGTTTTTCCAGGCGCGCTATCTACCTGCACGGCTACTGTCGCTGATACCACAACCCCGTCGAATACTCCGACTGGCAGTGTGAGCTTCGTCTCGTCGGATACTTCTGTTGGTACCGTTGCTGCGAGTTGCACTCTAGTATCTGGAAGCTGCACCGCGGCCTTCACGGGAGTAGCTCCTGGAACTGCTACTGTTACCGGCACTTATAGCGGCGATACAAGTCCTGCACCCGGTCACAACGGCAGTACTGGTACGTCGGGCACGATCACTGTTGTCAAGGACGATACTTCTACTAGTGTGGGAACTGTCAGCTGTAACATTGCTCTGGGAGGGATAAGCTGTACAGCGTCCGTGACTGCGACTGTGGCTGATACTACGACCTCGTCTAGCACTCCGACCGGCACTGTGACGTTCACTTTGACTGCTGGCACCACCGGGGGCTCTCTGAGCGGCAACACCTGTACCCTCTCGGCAGGCAGTTGCTCAGTCACCTTCACCGGGACCGCGGCGGGCACCGGGTCTGTCACCGCTAGTTACGGTGGTGATTCGACTCATAATACGAGCGCAAGTTCTGCGGCAACTGTGTCGGTGACTGTCACGTCTAAGGACAACACGTCTACCAGCGTTACGGTTGTCAATGGCGGCTGTAATATTGCGCTGGGTGCGAGTAGCTGTACAGCCACTGCCTCTGCTACGGTGACTGACACTACAACCCCCTCGAATACTCCTAGTGGTTCTGTATCGTTCACTCTGACTGCTGGATCTACGGGCGGCTCGTTAAGCGCTAATAGCTGCACCTTGTCTGCTGGTAGCTGTTCCGTCACGTTCACCGGTACTGCCGCTGGCACTGGGTCTGTCATTGCTTCCTATGATGGTGACTCGACTCACAATACGAGCACTAGTACCGTTGCAACAATCACTGTAACTGTCACTAGCAAAGACACTACATCTACTACTGTAGCTTGTAGTCCGAGTACGATTGTTCCAACTGGGACTTCGACTTGTACTGCTACTGTTGCTGATACTACGACTGCTTCGAATGCTCCGACTGGTACTGTGGGCTTTGTCTCGTCCGATACTGCTATCGGCACTGTTGGTTCTAGCTGCACCTTGGCGACTATATCCGGTGTCACCAGCTGCACCGTGACCTTCACGGGAGTCGCTCCTAGCACTGCCACCGTCACCGGGACCTATAGTGGTGATGGGACTCACAATGGCAGTAATGCCGCGTCAAACACTATTGCAGTTGCAAAGGACGACACGTCGACCAGTGTTGGGAATGTTAATTGTAACATTGCGCTGGGTGCGAGCAGCTGTACTGCCACTATCACTGCGGCTGTCACCGACACCACGACCGCTTCGAACACCCCAACGGGTTCTGTGACTTTCACGCTGACCCCGGGCACCACTGGGGGTTCGTTGAGCACTAACAGCTGCATCCTCTCAGCTGGAAGCTGCTCCGTCACGTTCGCAGGCTCCACAGCGGGTACCGGATCCATCACAGCCACCTATGGTGGTGACTCGACTCATAACGTGAGTACGAGTTCTGCTGCCACCATCACCGTGACAGTTACGTCCAAGGACTCTACGACTACTACTGTCCCGGACGCCAGTTGCAATATCGCGCTGGGCGGGACGAGCTGTACCGCGTCCGTGACTGCGACTGTTAGTGATACCACAACGGCTTCCAACATTCCAACAGGCACTGTTACCTTCACGTTGACTGCAGGAACGACCGGCGGCTCTCTCAGCTCCGTGACATGCACGTTAGACCCATCTGGCAGCTGCTTTGTGACTTTCACCGGCACCACAGCAGGCACCGGGTCTGTCACAGCCTCGTACGGAGGCGACTCGACTCACAACGGGAGCACTAGTTCTGCCGCTACCCTAACGGTGACTGTCACCTCAAAGGATACCACGACTACTTCTGTACCAGACGTTAGTTGTAACATCGCTCTGGGTGCTACTAGTTGTACTGCGTCAATGGCCGCCACTGTCGCGGACACTACGACTCCTTCGAACACGCCGACTGGTACCATAACTTTCACTCTTACGGCGGACACTACGGGCGGTTCCTTGAGTAGCGGCACCTGTACCTTGTCAGCAGGCAGCTGCTCTGTCATATTTACCGGTGCCACAGCAGGCACCGGATCGATCACCGCGTCATACGGTGGCGACTCGACTCATAATGGGAGCACGAGTGCCGCCGCGACGGTCACTGTTACTGTTGCGGGTAAAGACGATACTTCTACGAGCATTATGGTTGCGAGTGGTGGTTGTAACATTGCATTGGGCGCGACCAGCTGCTCTACGACTGTTACCGCTACTGTCGCTGATACTGCGACACCGTCGAACACTGCGACTGGCTCTGTGACGTTCACTCTGACCGCAGGAACTACCGGTGGCTCGTTGAGTGCTAACGGCTGCACTTTGTCGGCTGGTAGTTGCTCGGTGACGTTCACCGGTACGACCGCAGGCTCTGGCTCTGTCACCGGAGCTTATGGTGGAGACACGACCCACAATGGGAGCGCCAGCGCTGCTGCAGCGATCATAGTGACCGCTACAGGCAGAGACGATACCACCACTACTGTCACTGTTGCGGGTGGTGGTTGTACTATTGCGTTGGGCGCGTCTAGCTGTGCAACGACAGTTACCGGCACTGTCAGTGATATCACAGCCGCCTCGAATACTCCGACGGGCTCTGTGAGTTTCACCTTGTCCGCTGGCACGACTGGTGGCACATTGAGCGCTTCGAGCTGTACACTGTCTTCTGGGACATGCTCCGTGACCTTCACTGGTACTGCGGGTGGGGCTGCTACGGTGACTGGAACCTACGATGGCGATTCGAGCCATAATGGAAGCACAAGTGCTGCGGCAACAATCACGATAGGCGTCACTGCAAGGGACAGTACATCTACTGCTGTTGTTTGCGCTCCTAGTACCATCAACGTCGGCGCGACTTCCACCTGTACTGCTACCATCACCGATAATACGACTGCTTCGAATACTCCAACTGGTAGTGTGAGTTTCACATCGTCCAACACCGCCGTCGGTACTGTTGGCGCCAGCTGCAGCTTAACCTCCGGCAGCTGCACAGTGACCTTCACCGGGGTTGCCGCGGGCACTGCTACTGTCACAGGCACTTATGGTGGAGACTCGACACACAATGCCAGCTCAGGCAGCTCTAATGCCATCACTGTCTCTTCCACAACTGGCAAGCCTGTCCTATTGACGTTCAGCGGCTATGATCTGGATGACTTCGAGAATGGCGTTGGCCAGCTTCAAGTCTTTGTCAACGGTCACTTGGTGATAGACGTTCCTGCGGGCCTGAATCATCTCAGCGGCACGGGCGACTATATACCCTACATGAACACGTGGGTCAAGTTCGGGCCCTTCGACATAACCAGCTTCGTCGTTCAAGGCCAGAACACGATCGTGTTCAAGGATCCGCTGATGAGTCACTTTGGGCTCGTACGAAATATAACCATAACCCAAGACGCTACGATTCTACTACGGGTTCCTGGTGTATCAGTCGTCTTTCGCGGACACTCAGTGACCTACACATTCTCCGTTCCACCACTAGTAATAACCAGCTTCACCGTCTCCGCTCAAACACCAAATGTGGACCAGAACCTTACCTTCACCGCTGCGCACACTGGCGGTACAGCGCCGTTCAAGTGCACGTTTAGCTTTGGCGATGGTGAATCCTCCACAATCATAGGCAGTGCAAGCACATGTTCTGCGACCCATGACTACGACTTTTCTGGAACGTTCACGGTAACCGTCACAGTTAGGGGAGCGAGTACTTCCGACAAGGTCTCGGCGCGCCTCACAATCACCGTTCAATGATGGCTAGAGCAATCCAATCGCGCACTCGATCCCTCTCCATTGAGGGAATATTTCGTTTAATCTCTAGTCAAAGGACCTATCATGCTGATGATGACCAGGCAGAATTGAACTTCTATGCACGCTTGCCCGGACAATGCCACTAGATTGGTCTACCTCTTCCAGTAAGATGAGCTGTTTGTCAGCTTGAATTAGACACGAATTGTTCCGATTAATTAACCCACATCGCCATTCTTCCCTTGCCCAAACCTAGTCGTCACCTAGTAAGACCTCCTCGACGGCTCTCCGTCGAGGAGATCCTCTCTTGACGCCAATACTCAAGAGCGGTGTGCTCAGTTTCAATCGGTTATTCAATGAATATTCCGCTAGGAGTCACGCACATGAGCTTGCTTGGGCAGGGCCGGTCGGACGCAGTGGACGATGTTGTTCTGGTTTTCAGACCGCCTGAGAATCCCGCGGCCCAGATAGCCGGGATTACACCCTTCAAGAGTCTCAGGCTAAAGCTGGATGAGCTTCTGGATTGGTTCAAGGGTCTCAACGTCGATTCAATAGAACTTTGGATTGAAGGCGCCTATAGATCAGGAAATCGGACTGAGCTCTTCCTTTCGCTAGAAGGGAAGACGGGAGCAAAGCTCACCTTGCGGCCCTTTTCAAAACGCGGTCAAGCCGTCCTTCCACCCGGGAAGATCGAGAACGCGGTCTCAGACAGTTCGGGGCCGGTCTCGAAAGAAGAACAGAACACCACTATACCGGAGACAGTGGGGCGTGAACTGTCAACACCTCGCGTTAATGCTCTGTTCTCCCCGGCGGGAGGAATAGAACGGCAGGCGGTCGCTCTAATCGATAGCGCTGTGGGGAGCATCGAGATGGCGGCCTACGAATTCACCAATATGTACGTCGAGAAGGCGATTTTAGAGGCGATCAAAAGGGGAGTCAAGGTCGCGCTCGTCCTAGACCGCTTGGAGACACGGGGTCGACAGGCAGAACTCCACGACACACTGGAAAGAGCTGGGTGCGATGTGCGACTGATTTCACCAAATGGAGGAATAATGCACGACAAGTACATTGTTGTCGATGGGAAGACTGTAGAGTGGGGGAGCTATAACTATACAGAGAGAGCGGAGAACAAGAATTTTGAGAACGCCACATTTGCAACTGACAATGCACTTGCGCAGCAGTACCACGCTGACTTCGTATCGATATTTAATCAAGCAAGGCCGGAAGCTCACGGAGTGAGGCGCACGATACAACGATTCCTGAGGCATCTATCGAGCAGACCGGATACAGAATAGCCTCGAACCCGCGGGACGGGAGACTGCGCGAGCAATAAGTTATGCTATCTCGCCCTTGCCAAGAGAATAATAGGGTCCGCATTGCGAGGTCGAACTTCTCGGGCCCGTAGTCGAGCCAGGACCAAGACGTGGGCCTTCGGAGCCCAAAATCGTGGGTTCGAATCCCACCGGGCCCGCCTACCCTGACTCCCTTGTCTGGGCAGGATTCTTGCTTCGCCCGTTTTTGGCAACGGAGCTGGAAAATAATTGCCTTTCTCTGCGCTAAGATTGTGTGTTGGATATCTGCGTCATGCTGAGGGTAGCCTTTTCCCATGATTTATCAGCCATGATTTATAACCGTTTAAAAATGGTTATGAAGCTTTCATGGTTAGTTTGTGATGTCAGGGCGTTTACACCAGGAACTTTCAAGTAGTTCAGAGAGGCTACGTGATCTGATGTGAAAACCCGATTACTCGTTTTTCTCCTCGTTGCTATTTCACTTTCAGCGAGCATTGCACGCACCGTGTCAGCTCAACCGAGTAATGTTCTCGCTTCCGGGTCATCGGACAGGGCTGGCACCGTGGTGGCGACGATTCCGGTCGGAAACGCTCCGTATGCCGCGGTTTATGACAGTGGGAACGGGTACGTTTATGTCGCAAACCAGTTCTCGAACACCGTGAGCGTGATCTCCGGGACGACTGTGGTGGCAACGATTCCAGTTGGGAGCAATCCAGAGGGCCTAAGGTATGATAGCGGGAATGGATACGTCTACGTGGCGAATGAGTTCTCTAACACGGTGAGTGTGATCAACGGGACAACAGTCGTGGCGAGGGTACCGGTTGGGAGCGGTCCCCTTGGCTTGGGCTATGACAACCGTAACGGGTACATCTATGTGGCGAACGAGGGCTCTACCACCGTGAGCGTGATCAACGGGACGACCGTAGTGGCTACGGTTCCGGTGGGTCAGAGTCCCAATGCAGTGGTGTATGACACCGGGAACGGGTACATCTATGTGACGAACTATTGGTCGAGCAGCGTGAGTGTGATCGACGGGGCGACGGTACTGGCTACTGTTCCTGTCGGGAACGCTCCCATTACGGCGGTACATGACAGTGGGAACGGGTACGTTTACGTTGCGCAGCCTGGTAGTGTGAGTGTGATCAACGGCACGACGGTGGCCGCGACGATTTCGGTCGGGATCGCCCCCGAGAGCGTGTTATATGACAGCGGGAACGGATACGTATACGTAGCGAACTGTTGTGTCCCAGGCACAGTCAGTGTGATCAACGACACGACGGTAGTGGCGACAGTTTCGGTCGGAGTCGGTCCCGACGCGATGGGATATGACTCCAGGAACGGTTTCATCTACGTAGCGAACGTTGGCTCGTATACCTTGGGTGGCACAGTGAGTGTGATCAACGGGACGACGATGTTGGCTACGATTTCGGTCGGAAACGATCCCGTTTCAGTCGTCTATGACAGTGGGAACGGTTACATCTATGTAGTGAACTCGAACTGTATTCCTAACTGCGGGCCGCCTGGCACCGTGAGTGCGATATCTTCGACCGCTGATTTCGCGATCTCCTCTAGCGCCTCGTCGCTAACAGTCGTAGGCGAGTCGAGCCTATGCGAGGCTAGAAGTAATATTTGTGACGACGAGGCTTCAACCAATGTTAGTGTGAGTAGCCTCAACGGTTTCATGGGTAACATTCGCTTAAAGCCCTCCGTGAGTCCTAGCGACGGGTCACTAGTGGTCTATTGCAGACCACCCAGCATCTTGCTGATGCCAGGAGAAAATAGGAATGCTAAATGCACTGTTGAACCTGAGATTAATCCTGACTCTCCCACGACTTACACAATCACTATAACAGCCACTAATGGTCTGTCCCATTCGATCACCATCACAGTTGTCGTGACTCGGGCGCCAGTGGAGTAGTACAGTCAGCAGGATCCGCGCCTGCTCTCAGTCTGAGACGCCTATCTTTCAATCTCGAAAAAGCGCGCGTAAACACGCACCGATCTCTGGAAGGTCTAGGCACGCATCCCGCACAATTGTCGACCATGCCGACTTACACATAGTTGAGCGGAAATTCCGGTCAGGCTTCCAAATCGTAGGCATTGAACCGGCAGCTTCGATCCCACCGGGCCCGCCATTTACTCCATCGACAAAAAATTATTTTGAATTTGTTCTGCATACAAAGTTCAAGCATTCGGAGTACCGGTGCGTATCATCTCTTTAATTACGGAGTCTTCGTTGATGAAAGCTGTATTACTCATGCCACGTGCAAGACTTTCTGAGAAAGCAATCAAACTGATTGATGGTAAGAATTTTGGTAATCTTGCCTTTGTGATGTCTGATGGGTCGCCGCATGTGAGTCCAGTCTGGGTTGATCGTGACGGAGATTTGATCCTTGTGAACACTGCTGAGGGCCGAGCGAAGGCGAAGTATCTGAAGCCCAATCATAGGGTGGCCTTGAGCATTTTCGATCAGCAGAATCCCTACGAGAAGGTCGTAATCAGGGGACGGGTGCTGGACATGACGTCGAAAGGAGCGGAAGAACACAGTAACAAGCTGTCCGTGAAGTATCTTGGAACCAGCGAAAATCCGCATCACCAATCGGGTGTTCGTAGAATCCTCGTGAAGATAGAGCCAGAACGGGTAGTCAACGAGTAGTCCTGCCTAATCTACGCATCAACCGGTCGTTCAATCCTGTCCAAGTTTAGGAATGGTCGCGGAACTAGGTTTCTTGTTAGAAAAATAGAAGGAAGCTGATACGCTTCCTTGGCCAGGGGTTTCTATGGTTGTTTGGTGGGGGTCCAGGTGATGAGCGTCTCGCTGGCAGTTACTCCGTTGATTCTGCTGATCTTCTCAACGGAATTCTCCATGAGCTCATCTTGGCTGAAGCCGTTGAACGAGGCGACAACATCGAACTCTCCTGGAATTAGGTGGGCCTCGACGAGGTTCGGGAAGGTCTTTAGCTTCTGGAGTACGGTTCGGAACTTGCCTTTGACCTTGACCAGCGCATAGGCGAGCGGGGGCTCAGAGGACTCTTCTCTGTTCTTGGTATTGGAAACGTTCTCGATGGAGAACGCTGTCTGCGTGGACGTGATGCCAGTGATATTTCTGATCTTCTCGACGGTGTTGAATGCTTTGATGGGTTCGTTGGTTTTCAGTCGGATCACGAGGTCGAAGCGTCCGGTGACTGGAGTGACAGATTCTATGTTGTTGATTCGTTTGAGCTGGCTGACAATGTGTCCGAGTTCTCCCTTGGCGTTTGCAAAGACAAAGCTAGTTGATGCAGATTTGGACATTGTTTCTCTGAAATAGAAAGGGCAACCTGCACGATATTTGTAAGCGTCTGAACCCAGCACCACGCTCGCAAGTAACAATCCTATCTAGAGAAGTTTTAGAAACGGAGCCCGATGATGACCGCTTATCATGGACAGATGCGACTCCTGCAGGAGTATTTTCAAG
>WNGH01032659.1_pt1 | contig 10227 bp, 11 predicted proteins | sample 5400631 | NCBI WGS metagenome assembly WNGH01 (sample SAMN13153373, study PRJNA577476) | soil metagenome | isolation source: 115 cm soil or saprolite under Garry oak tree replicate 1 | place: USA:California | collected 2016-06-15 | reverse complement strand
TGACCGTGCTGGCCAAGGCGCTGGCTTTCGTGGACAAAACTGGGGCGCGTGTCAGCGAGGCCGAGCTGTATCGGGTGAAAGGAACGCTTACGCTTCAACAGTTCAACGTTCAAGGTTCAAAGTTCAAAGTTACCAACCCCCAATCCCTAACACCCAGCCCCCAAGCGGAGGCGGAAGCCGAAGCGTGTTTTCTGAAGGCTATCGAGATTGCCCGGCAGCAGCAGGCGAAGTCGTGGGAGCTGCGAGCGGTGATGAGTTTGAGCCGGCTGTGGCAGAAGCAGGGGAAGAAGGACGAAGCCCGGCAGATGTTGGCGGAGATCTACGGCTGGTTCACCGAAGGGTTTGATACGAAAGATTTGCAAGAGGCTAGGGCTCTGCTGCGGGAACTGACCTGATGTTGTATAGTTTGTCTGTGAAGGAGAGCCGTGCTCATGGTACAGGTGTTGAACAAATCTTCTGAACCGCAGGTCATCAATGCCCAGGAAGAACGCTCCCTTGCGGAATGGCAGCAGCTCTACCCAGACCTCTGGCTCTTGCTGGAGGTGACCGAAGAGGACGAGGGAGAGCCCCAGAAAGGCCGTCTTATTGCCGTCGACCCAGACGACATCACCTTGGTGCCGCTCTGGCAAGAGTATGGCCGGCAAGGGAAAATCACGGCCATGATTCACGGGATCTATGCGGAACCTGGCCCAACAGTCGTGGCTTAAGATGCCCAGAAATTGGGTGGCGTTTGCGCCGAATGGCCTGCCAGTGATTGCGGCGCGGCTGGGGACTCACCGGCTTCCAGTGCTGATTGATACCGGAGCTGCTCGGAGTCTCATTGTGCCTGCGGTCGCCAGTGGACTCGGTCTACGCATTATTGGGACTGATTGGATCGTCGGAGTGACGGGGTCAGTCGCCTCGGTGCCGCTTGTAGAAGTCGCCGGAGTTGGCATCGGCGCTATCGATCTTCCGCCTTTTCGCGCTGGAGTGCTTGAGCTGGGCCATCTGCGTCTCGGAATTCAAGCAGTACTGGGTGTCAATGCTTTTGCTGGCCGACGGCTGCAAATCGATTTCACCGAAGGCCGGATGTACCTGCTGCCTTGAACGGCCTGATAGAGCAAGGATCAGACTTTGGCTTTCGCCCCGAGCGACCTCTCTCTTATTACGGTTTGAAACCGCTGGATCAGCGGCCTCTTGAAGTTGGCCTTAGCCGTGCCGATCCACCCACTCCTTCAGGTATCCCTTGGACAGCTCCTCCAGGAGACCAGCCAGTGTGGTGTAGTCAACCAGCATCGGTTTCAGACTCTCGAGAGGAACCACGCTTGGCGGGATAGGGACGCCGGGTCTAAGGGGCATCTGCGCCGCCTCGCTTTCTGCCAGGGCCTTTTCCGTCTCCGGCCGCAGCAAGTAGTCGATGAACCGCCGGCCCGCCTTGGCATGAGGGCCGCCCGCGATCAGGACCGCGCAGTTCGGGATGAGCAGTGTCCCCATGCCGTCTGCGTCCGGATAGACGACGCCGACCGGCTTGCCTTCGAGTCGCGCGACGTTGGCGTCATCGGTATCTGTAATCCCCACAGCGAACTCGCCCGCCGCGACCCGCCGGCGGACCTCTCCGTTCGAGGAGAGGATCTTACCTCCATTCTCCGTAAACCCTTCGAAGAATGCCTTGGCCTTATCCTCCCCCAAGACTGCAAACAAGGCAGCCGCGTGCATCGCAGTCGTGCCGAAAAGCGGATTAGCGATGCATGCCTGACCTCGAAAGCGAGCATCGAGCAAATCCATGACAGAGTGAGGCTCCTGGCCCTCCGGCACCAAGTTGCGGTTACCCCTTTCGCCTTGAGAATCGCCGCGCGGACGGGATCACCACTCCAAAAAACATCAGCTTGAGGTCGCTGCTTTTCCGCGATCAGGCGGTTCAGCAGCCCGGTACTTTTGGTCTCCTCGGTGTCTGGCACCAACTGCACGATGGTTCCTGTCTCTTTCTCGAACCGCTCCGCGATGGGCCGGGCGAAGACGTCGTCCACGGACGTATACACCACGACTTCCTGGGCTGCTCTGCGGCCGCAGGCCCAGAGACCTACACTCAGAATCACCACGAGACACTCTACGAGGATCTGTTTCACGGCTTCCCTGACTGTACTACTTCACGAAGACCCAGGTGGGCTGCACGATTGGGAAAGCGATGAGCCCGATGATCGCCGTCGCGGCGACCAAGAGGGGGTTACTGACTTTCCAACGGGCCAGCGCCACAAGGCTAAGTAGCCCAACTAGGGTCGTGAGCCAGTCGCCAACGGCAATCTTTCCCAGCAGGATGGATGCCCCCAGGATGGTCCCGATGGCGGCCGCATATGCGCCCTTGACGAAGCCCTGCACGTCGCGGTTGGCGCGATGACGAATCAAGATAGGAGCCACGATGAGGACGAATAGGAAGGATGGGAGGAAAATTCCCACCGTGGAAACGAAGGACCCCCAGAAGCCCGCAACCAGATAGCCGACAAACGTAGCCGTGATCACCACTGGCCCGGGACTGAGCATCCCCATAGCTACTGCGACCAGGAACTGCCGTTCATCTAACCAGCCGGTTTGCTGGACGAGCCCTTTTTCCAGGAAAGGAACGATGACCAGACCACTCCCAAACGTTAGCGAACCCGCTTTCAGAAAGAACACAAGCAGTTTACCCAGGATTGAACCCGACATGCCGCCAGAGGCTCCGGCCCCGAGCGGTATTGCAGCCAGGAGGGGCAGGGACGGGACGCGTCCTGCCCGGAACAGCGTTCCGTAGTAGAGGATCCCGACTACTCCAGACACGATGAAGAGAAGGGCCACTTCGGCCTGGAGGGCTACCGTTACGGCCAGGCACGCCCCGGCAATGCCCCACTGCATGACGTCCTCCATGCCCAGCTTGGCCAGTCGGTAGCAAGAGTGAAGGATCATAGCTATCACGGCCGGGCTGACGCCATAGAAAATGGCGCGCACAAGGGGTAAATCGCCGAAATGGCCGTACAATGCCCCTAGGGTGGCCACGATAACGAAGTTAGGGAAGATGAAGGCCCAACCCCCCGCCCAGGCTCCCCAGAACCCTCCCCGTAGATAGGAAACGTAGATCCCCACCTGGATGGCGAGAGGCCCTGGCAACGATTGGCACACGGCGATCCCTTCGCGGAGTTCGTCTTTCGCTAGCCACTTCCGTTCTTCGACCAGCTCTTTTTCCATCTGCCCGCAGAGCGCAACGGGTCCGCCAAAACCGAGCGTCCCAAGGCGGAGGTAATAGCGCACCAGGTCTCGGATCCGCACTCGGGGAACGCCTTCGTCTCGCTCCATACGTCACCTTCACCTGCTTGCTCAACGACTACTGCAGGTCGTACCTTTCAATCTTGAGATCATCAAAGTAGGTCACGCTGTCGGCCTTCGTCCACAGCCCGACCTTGCCCGCGTCCTTGAAGGTGTCGTCGTCCGCTGCAAACAGCAGCTTGTCGTCGAAGGACACTTGAAAGTGCTTGCCCTTCACTGCAAGTTTCAGAGCGTGCCATTCGCCGGACGACACCTTGGCCTTGGTCCCCGCAAATTGCTTGCGACTACCTCCCACAACCTTGTAGAGCCTGACGTTGTCCTCCAGGGCGTTCGCACGGACGATATAGTAGTTGTCCTTGTCTCTGAAACGCGCCACGAGTCCAGCTGCCTGATCGACTTTTCCCGATACGGCTTTGAAGCGAACGGAGAGTGTGACGTCTTTAGCCGTGAGCGTGTCATAGATGCATAAGGGGAAGCGGTAGTCCGTCGTATCGGTACTCGTTTGCGCCAGCACCTTTCCTCCACTCGGAGCCGAGGACTCTTCCTTGATCACCCAGGAGACCGGGCCACCACCACCAGTCAACGCGGTTGAGAAGCCAGCAGGGGTCGTGCCCACCTCAAAGTTGTCAAAATCCAAAGTGGTTTCGGAGGTGGATTGGATCTCTGCAAACGCAGTGCTGGTCAGAAGAAGAAATATTATAATCCTCGTTGCCCCTATCTGCATGTCTCTGCCCTCCTACGACCCTTTTTGCACATCGAGCGCGGCCTTCACCCCTTTGGCGAGTTGCTCCGTTGCGCCAACACCCCAGTAGTGGAGAAATATCGTGCGTGGCGCTTCTTCCGTCATGTGATTATGGATCGCCACCACGTTAATGCCCGCACCGCGCAGCGCTTTAAGCACCGGCTGCAGCTCACGCTCGAACATCACGAAATCGCCGTCGACCACAGCTTTTTCATCGCTGCCAACAAAGGCGGCCCAGGTGTTCACCCCCATCGTGTTGCCCACCTCATGTCCCTCCATCTTCGTGGTGCGTCCAAGGGTGATTTTGTACACACCGTCACTCAGCTGGCCTTTCGCGCCAATGATGTCTTCAATCTTCTTCGGATCAAGTACAGTCTTGGCGGGATCAAGGTCCGCGTGCGGCACCTCACCCTTGCCACCACTGGTCTCCTTGATCTTGGTGAATACTTTTCCCACTGCCGATGCCAGCTTCTCCGTCTCACCCGTGCCGCCAATGTGCATGAACATGACCTTGGGGGAGTCCCAGAAGAAGTGGTTATGCAGAGCGGTCACTTCCAGACCATTCCCTAGCGCCACATCCATCACCGGATTGACCTGGTCCTCCAGCACGACCATATCCCCCATGACCATGGTTTGATCGCCAACCTTCTGAAACGCCGTCCAGGAGGTTAAGCCCATCGGAGGCGTCATCTTCACGCCCGCCACAGTGACGTTGAGGTCTGTGCGTGGCGCGTTGACTTTGAACGCGCCTTCTTTTTCATTGAGTTGTCCCTTCGCCCCTGTGAGCTGCTCGATTTTTGCGGTGTCGAGTTTTTCTTCTGCTAGAGTGGGCGGCACGCCCCATATCAGCGCCGAGAATACCACGGTGACGATTGCCCCGACGAAGGGGATACGTACGGCCCTCATATTGCAGCTCCTTTTGTCTCAGGAATTTATGTCCGCGGCAGTGCGAGGCGAAATGTACTTCCTTTGCCCTCCTCGCTCTCCAACTCGATGCGGCCGCCATGCGCCTCTACTGCCCAGCGAGCGATAGAGAGGCCAAGGCCGGTTCCCCCCATCTCTCGTGAGCGCGCTTTGTCCACTCGGTAGAACCGGTCAAAGACGCGCCCCCGGTGCTCCACTCTGATCCCGGGTCCTGTATCAATCACTTCCAGTGTGGGGCCGTGCGACCGGTCCCGGACAACGACCCGAACGCATGCGCCCTCTGGACTGTACTTGATGGCGTTATCGACTAGGTTGATGACGGCCTGACGGAGCACGAGGCGGTCCACCGTCGCGTAGACTGGACCGGCGGTTTCCACCGCGACGGATTGCCGCTTTTCTTCTGCAAGCACGCCCAGATGGTTAGCCACTTCGCGCGCCAGCTCCGCCAGGTCCACCTGCTCGAGAGCGAGCCTCACTTGTCCGGCAGCGTTAGGAGGCTATCCACCAGACGACCTAGCCGGTCTGCTTCCTCCAGCATGCTCCCAATGATATCGCGGTAGGCTTTCTCAGCACGAGGTTCGCGTAAGCCCACCTCGCCGACACTGCGGATAGCCGTGAGAGGAGTGCGGAGTTCGTGAGATGCGTCAGCGGTGAAGCGGCGTAATTGCTCGAAGGACTGTTCCAGGCGGGCGAAGGTCTCGTTGAAGACCGCGGCTAGATGTCCGAGTTCATCGTCCGGGTTCACGACAGGAAGCCGTTCACCAAGTCGCTCCGCAGTGATCGTTCTTGCCCGGTCGGCCATCCGGCCCACTGGAGCCAACGCACGGCGCGCGAGTACGTATCCGCCGAATCCTGCGATCCCGACAGCCACAGGCAGCCCGAGTCCCATGACAAACAGAAGCTCACCAAGCTCGTGCCGAAGTCGCACTTCAGATCTGGCCACCTGGATCACAACGGGTAAGCCAGCGATTGAATAAGGTCTGCCCAAGAGCCGAACGTGGACATCGCTGGGCAAGGTAACGGATTGGTATCCTTGTCGTTCCGGTGAGAGCATGGGGAAGAGCAGGCCCTTCTCCTCTCTCTCAAAGGATGGTCTGCGGTATAGCAGTTTGCCCTCGGGGTTCCACACTTCTAGCCAGCTATCATCACCGGCCTCCTCTTCTTCGTGGTGGTCATTGTCCCGCCATCGGACTCCACCGTCAGCCGTACGTTCCAACATCTGCTCGGCGACTTCGAAATCATCATGTAGTCGGTGGTCGAGTTCAGTGGAAAGGTTGTGTCTGAGGAAGACAAGCACCCCGCCGGCATACAGTGCCAACACAATGGCGAGAGCCCCCGTGTACCAGAGTGTTAGCCGCACACGCACACTGTGAGGGAGCCACCATCCTTTCATAGTTCGCCCTCGTGCAAGATAAAGCCGACACCCCGTACAGTGTGGATAAGCTTGATGGGGAAGTCTTGATCCACTTTCTTCCGCAGGCGTGTGATGTGGACGTCAATTACGTTGTCGAGCGGCGTGGCCCGGGATGGCTCCTTCCATACGTCACGGGCGAGCATCTCCCTGGATACAAGGTGGTTTTGGTGGCGTAGCAGGTATTCGAGGAGTTCGAATTCGCGCGCTGTTAAATCGAGAGTCTGGTTGCCGCGGGTGACCTTCCGCGTCACGGCGTCCATCTCCAAGTCCCCGGCTTTGAAGCGAAGGACCTGATCTATTCGGCCCCGGCGCAGGAGTGCACGAATACGGGCGAGGAGTTCCGGGAACGCGAAGGGCTTCACTAAGTAGTCATCGGCACCACTATCAAGCCCGAGCACGCGATCCTCGACGGCGTCCTTTGCCGTCAGAATCAGGACTGGTGTTTGCACCCCGCGCTTACGCAGCGTGGTAAGGATCTCGATTCCATCTCGCCCCGGCAGCATCAGATCAAGTACAAGCAAATCGAACATCTCTGCGTTAACGCGGAAGAATCCTTCCTCACCGGTCTTCGCCACCACGACGTCGTAGTGCTCCCCTTCGAGCCCTTCCTTCAGGGCCCGTGCCACCTTGGCTTCGTCTTCGACAACAAGGATACGCATGGACGTTTTTGTATTCTCTGACCTTAGAGCGTCGGTTGCTAGACCCTTCTCCTGAAGTGTTTCTGAAATTTCTGTCAGGCTCTGCGCTCCGTATCCGAGTACGAAAGGTCCTCAGTTTACCTACGACGACTCGAAACTTGATAAGAGATGAGAGCGTCGCCCGGCATGGTCTGCTTTCGTGACTTCTCTTCGACACATGGGTGCTGTCGGCAATGTCCGCCCAACAGGTACCTCCATCCACTCAGGGGCAAGAGGCAGAGAACCCTGTACGGCCACAAAGGCCGTGATAGCTTCGCCGATGCCGGTCGAAGAGACTTGCTTCTTGCTGATGCCCGGTGTAAGGATTCGTGGGAAAAGAAGGGCGGTAGTCCCGTGCAGGTACGTTCCAACGTCTGGTTAGAGAGGGAGGGCAAAGTCGTCCTGAGCGAATGGCGCGTCGCGCTCTTGGAAGCGATCGACACCACGGGTTCCATCAACGCGGCGGCAGCACGACAGGGGGCGCACTTTCGTGTGGCGTGGCGGAAGTTGCGGGAGATGGAAGACCGGCTCGGGGTCAAGCTGACAGAGCGGCGTGTGGGCGGTCCGCACGGCGGCGGCACGCGGCTGACCGCAGCGGGGCGCGCCTACGTGCGCAAGTTTCGCGTATGTCTGGCAGGACTCAAGGAAACGGTGAACAAGCGCTTTAAGGAGCAGTTCGGGCGCTGGTAAATTTTTTTGCACATCGTTATGTCAGTTTGGCATAACGTGGGAGCGCAGGATACCGACACCACAGCAGCCAGATTCCTATCGGCCGCTGACTAATGAGCAAACTGCCCTTTAACGAACAGAAAGTGAATGTGTCTGTCAGCTCTTGGGACCTTTGACCGTCATGACCTTGATCATGGACTCTGCACCTATGTCGCTGAGGGATGAAATCTCTCAGCGGATTCAAGAGTGAGAGAAGCAAGTCGCCGCGCTGCAATGAGAACTTCACGCCCTGAAAGAAGCGCGACAGAAAAAGAAGTGGAGGAGGCAAATGAAGAGAATATCTACGAATCTAATCACAACTGTCCTTCTTGTGACGGCTCCCCTGCCAGCGTCGGCTACTGATGAAGCGTTGCTCGAGATCTTGAGAGCCAATGGGGCAATCACACCGGAACAATACGAGTCCCTCAAAAAAGCGGACAAGGCGAAATCCCCCATAGCCCACATCGCACCGGCAGTAGATGAGGACCTGCTGAAGATCTTGCGGGAAAACGGTGTCATTTCCCAGGCTCAGTATGCCGCCCTGCGGGACAAGACCACGCAGGAAAAGAGGACTGAAACAGAAGTTACGATGGCGCTTCAGGACAGCAGCTCCCGCACGCTGCAGCAAGAAGTCGCTGCGCAGGTTTCTAACAGCCCGGCGGTGGAGCAATCATCCCAAGCGGGAACACCGATAGCATTAACAGGAAAAACCGCTCCCGGACCGTCTCCTATCGGGTCCGAGCAAGATCTGGCCACCGTGTCAGGTGGGATCGAAAATCTCCGCAAGAACGACTATCGGGAGGTGTTTACCTCGGTAGAGAATGTCGCCAAGCACACCGAGCGCTTAAGTATGGGAGTCGTTGCGCTAAAGGCGCAATATATTTATGACAGCACGAAGATTAATCTGGGGACCAGCCCGGGCACGATAGATCCGGCTCCGCTCGCCGCAGTCCCGCGGCGCGATAAAAATGGCTTTCGTATTCGTGCGGCCGAGTTTTATGCGACCGGCCGGTTGACGGAGTGGTCGACCTATTATGGGGAGTTCGACTTCGCGCGCCAGAATGAAATCGCGCTCAATGCCATGTACATGGATTTTTACCTGAAGGACATGCCACACCTGAAGAGCGCGTTTCCCTACGTTAGCAAGCTTCGCATCGGTCAGTTCCGGGAGCCCTTCGGCATTGAGCAGGGCACCTCTCAGGGCTTGCTCGACTTTGTGAACCGGGCCTACTACACGGATCTCAAGCTGGGATCGGTCGACATCCGCACGGGGGACCCGACTCTGAACCCCTTCGGAAAAGACAATGGAACCGGGTTCATCCAGCAGCTCGATATCGGGGCCATGGTGACGGGCAAGATCTCCCCGCTGCCGTGGGAGCCGGAGTATGAGGTGGCGGTCATTAATGGAGCGGGGCGGAACTTTAACGACAACAATGCAGACAAAGACTTCAGCGGTCGCTTGATCTTCAAGCCCCTGGAAGGTCTGAAAGTCTATCTGGCCGGCTATTATGGGCACGCCTTTTTTAACGGGAAAGCGGACAAGGTCTTGCGCAACAACACGGATGTCCGCAAGAGCCGACTGGGAGTCATGTACACGTACTTCCCGCCGATCTTCCAGAACCTTGTCAAGCTACAGGGCGAGTACATGGAGGGGCACGACCATGGCTTTAATCGGCGCACGTGGTACCAATACGTGCTCTTCCGGCCATTTGCGTCCTGGCCTAACTTTGAGCCGGCCTATCGCTATGAGCAATTCACGGTCGATACGGATCGCCCGCACAGCACGCTCAGTCGCCATACGCTCGGCTTCAACTATTACTTGCACACGGACGTCAAATTAACGGTGAACTACGAAATCAAGCATGATGCCAATGGTGGTGGGAGTACCAATCCGAACAACAATAACTTCTTTGCCACCCAACTGCAATTCAGGTACTAACTCCGTGCGCCGAGTCAGGACTTGTATGGGAGAAAGAGCCAAAAGGAGTCATGGAAGGTGCAGGAAAACTTGGAGTCATCCAGTGGGAGACGGTGGGCAGCAGAGTGTTTGGAGCCAACCTGATCTAGCGCCTTTCCTACAATGACCTGTTTCGCTATCGTTACTTTGACATAGAGCTCATCACCCTCGGTGTCCGAATCGAAACAGATCTGTGCAAGAACTAGGAGAGTCGGTTAAACAGGCTCCATGAACTTTTCGGACAACGGCCCCGCCGGCCTGTTCAATCGCTGTCCCTTTGATAGTGCCGTCGGAGTTGTTCCCTATGGCGCCTTCCATAGAATCCCGCCACTCGGGTCAGAGAGCACTAACGAAGAGACAGACCGCTTTTCCGCTAAACCAGGCGGCATAAGAATGGGACACTCATGCTGCCTGCGGTAATTGCTGTTCTTGGGTGAGGCGTTCCACGGCTGCCGTCACTGCTGGGGTGTAGTACAGGTGCGAGAGTTTGTATTTCCACGGCCCATTGGTCACAAAATGCTGCTCCACATCC
>WNGH01014620.1_pt1 | contig 10227 bp, 8 predicted proteins | sample 5400631 | NCBI WGS metagenome assembly WNGH01 (sample SAMN13153373, study PRJNA577476) | soil metagenome | isolation source: 115 cm soil or saprolite under Garry oak tree replicate 1 | place: USA:California | collected 2016-06-15 | reverse complement strand
GATCGCGCGGGTCCTCCGACCGGGTGGATCGGCGTTCTTCCAGGAGCCCCTGGCGGGGCACCCGTGGGTCCGCTTGGTGCGGCGTCTCACGCCCCGCGCCAGGTCTGCGGACGAGCGGCCGCTGACGTGGGGCGACATCGACCGGATCCGGAGGCATTTCCGCTCCGTCGAGCACACGGAGATCTATCTCGTCTCCCCAATGGCGGCGCCGCTGAGCCTCCTCGGCTCCGGGACCGCCCGGTGGACGACGCGGCGGCTCAAGGCCATTGACGACGGTCTCTTCCGCCTCTTCCCCCGGTCGCGGAGGCTCGCTTGGCTGACGATGCTGGCGCTCTGGAAGTAGCGGTCATGGCACTTCCAGGGCGTTGTGACCCCTCCCTTGGTCAACGTGATTGGGATGCACGTTGCCACGAACGGAGGGGAGCGCGCCCAGCCCGCGGAGCACGAGCAGGGGACGGTGGGTCGCCGTGTTCATGCCAATCAAGGCAACCCCGAACACTCCCATCATCCGGCGTGCAGAGGCCCGGCTTCGTCCTCATTAGCACGAACACGTTGAAGGTCGGCCCCGTGACGGGCGCTGGCCCCGCCGTGTCGACGCCGATCGGGCTCGGCGGTGTGAAGCGGACCATGGGCAGCTGGAGCGGTCCACCCGTGTAAACGCCACTCGCGACCGGTGGGCCATAAAAGTCCTGGGCGTTCTGTACAACGTAGCGGTCACCCATATGGAGGACGCCGGAGACGTCCACGCTAATCGTACTCTGCTGCGCCCAATTGTAGACGATGATGTTGGCTCGACCCGGCTCATAGTCGTTCGGGCGCACGACGATCTTGACCCCTGTGGGGGCGTCACTTGCATACGTCCCCGGATCGACGAGCCCGGTCTGCATCGACCAGCCATCGAACGTGGTGACGTCGTTGCTATCGTGCTTCCACGCCACCGCCGTGGGGTCGCCAAAGAACGTGTTGTCGCTCCACCTCTGGCCGCTGACCGTTCCAAGGGCCCACACCATGCCGCCGGTCGTAAAGTTGTAGAGTGTGTTCCCCGTCACCGTAGCCGTGGTCCAAGCGCCCATCCGCCAGAACCCGCCGACGAAATAGTTGTTGGTGCAGACAACATCCTGGTTCGTAACGGCGTATTGGCCGATGTCGGCGGTCATCGTGTTGGCGTTGTCGGTCCGGTACGTGTAATTCTCATTGACGGTGATGCCGGACGCGGGAACGACGCCACCAACGAGAATGTCGGCATCCCACGGCACGCCCCAGACGTAGTTGTTGAACGCCACGTTGCCTTCGAGATCGATGTTCTGGATATACGGTCCGTCGTTGGCGAAGCATTTTATACCAAACGCCCAATTGTCGAACACGATTGAAGATGCCGTCGTCCGTGGCGTCATGGACGACCAGGTTGATGAGCTTCGTCCCGGGCCCATGGACGTTGACGCCATGGAGGGTCTCCTGCTGCTGCGGGGCGGGATGCGTGACCTCGAACCCCCAAAACCAGGTATACGGACCGGTCACGAGGAGGGTGTTCGTAACCGTCGCGTGCTCGCCAGGATACTGGCGCACCACGATGGGAGCGTCCGTCGTCCCCATCAGCGTGCTCTCGAACCCTCTCGGGTCTACGGCGTTCGTGTACGTTCCGCCGCGTAACCAGATCGTGCTGCCGGGCGTCACCGCAGCCGGGCCGCTGAGCGCCGTCGCCAAGTCCCATGGATTCGCGAACGATCCGTCGCCGGAGGGAGAGCCGGTCGGCGAGGCGTAGAACTCCGGGCCTGGATCGAAGAGGAGCTTGGCTCTGGGTGAGGGCGTAGCGCGGCCCCGGCCGGGCCCAACCGCATCTCGCGGGGAGCAGGCGGCAACCAACAGGAGGAAGGTGAACGCGACGCGCACCGAGCCTGGCTCGATGCGGGGCGGCGTCGAGGCCCTAAGGGACGGCATAGCGCCGCAGCCTGAAGCAAGTTCCGCACCTGTTCGGTGCATCGCTCCCGACGCTCGGATCCCCGTGTACGACCGTGTGTTAAGCCGCGACTTGCCCTCGTCTTCGACGTGCAGCTTGACGCCAGAGCCGCTTCTGCCTGTTCCCCGGCCGCAACAGGGTGTCGCGAGTGGGCAGCGTATTTCGCGGGCAGCCCGACCATGCCTCGTCAGGCGGAGCTCACGTCGAGGATCTGCGCCTGGCGCAGCCAGGCTTCCGTGAGTCTCATGCCCTCGTCGTACGACACGGGTGCCGTGTAGCCGAGTAGCCGGCGGGCCTTCTCGCTGGAGTGGGCGACAGCGCGCTTCTGCCCGGCGATGAACGGGTGATCTGCGCGGAATCGGCGCTCCGGTGATCCGCTGCGCCGCACGGGCTCCCGGCGGCGGAGCCGCGCGCGGACCGCCTGCTTGGCTGGCTCGGGAAGCCAGTGAAACCAGCGCCTGACCAGGGGGATGCGCGCAAGCGACCGCTGGACCTCGCCCTCGGCGAGCGCGCGCAGCGAGTCGCGCCATAGGCGTTCCCGCGTCGGAGGCACCAGTTCCGCCGCGGCGACGCGCGGAACATCGACGCCCACGAGTGCCGCGTGGTCGCTGATGCACCGCTCCCACGAGACCGGCTCCGGGTCGGTCACGTGGAGCACCTGGCCCGGCGCCTCCGGCCTCCACAGTGCCAGCAAGATCGCCTCGACCAAGTTGTCGACGTAGACGAGGTTGCACGGGTTCCGGCCGCCGTCGACGATCGCGACGCCGTGGCTGCGAACGGTGTTGACCATCCCCACGGTGAACGACGCGAACGGTCCGTAGACGTTGGGTGGTCTGAGGATCACGACGTCGAGACCGCGGCGCCTGCGGTACCGGAGGACGCGGTGCTCCTGGTCCAGCTTCACATGGCCGTACGGGAGGTCGGGTCGTGTCGCCGCGGCCTCCGACACGCTGTCGGGCGGTGGTTGACTGCCGTAGACGGCGACGCTGCTGATATGCACGAAGCGGGAGACGCGGTGCGTGACGGCGGCGCGCAGGACGTTCTCGAGCCCGCGCCGCATCACAGCGTCGTCGCCGCGCGCCAGATGAACCACGGCATCGCATCCGTCCATCGCGCGATCGACGGAAGCGCGGTCGCACAGGTCGCCGCTGGCGACATCGAGTGGAAACCGTGTGATTCGCCAGGCGGACCCCGTGGCATGCACAAAGGGACGGGGCTCGAACGCACCGGTCAGTGCCATCACTTCACACAGGCGCCCGCCGATGAGCCCGGTCGCACCGGTCACCAGGACGCGACGAGGACGCTCGGGGCTCACGACGCGCTCGCGAGGGCAGGCGGCTGCGGGGCGGCCGCATCGGGCGCTGGTGGCGGCCCGGCTCGCGCCAGGCGCTCGAGCGTTGCCTCGCACCACGGTTCCTCGAGGGCCGTGGCGATCGCGTAGCAACGCTCCGTCAGCACCACGGACCTGGTGGCTCCCTCGCCGTCGACCCGGGGAGCCGCGCCGGTCCGAATGGCGTTGACGAAGTCGTGCAGCTGGAGCTGGAAGCAGTCGGGCTCCGTGCCCGCCGGGGGAAGCGCGGCTGCGGTGATCTCGTGCCGCAACGTGGAGCCTGACGGCAGGAACGTCACCGAGCGGGTCTGGCTGCCCCGCACGTCTAGCGTGCCGTGCTCTCCAACGAGCCGGAGGCGATTCGGGAGCTGGTGGGTCTTCGAGAGCACCACGCGGCCTCGCACCCGGCGACCGTCCACGGTTGCCGCGAAGCAGGTCCGGCAGTTCGCCTCGATGCCGCCCCGGGAGTCGTCGGCGTGGCTCGTGACATCGACGTCCCCGAACAGGTAGATCATCTGATCGAGAACGTGGCTGCCGCTCACGACCAGGACCCCGCCGCCGCACGTGGACCGCGCCAGGTTGTAGCCGGAGAGGGGCGACCACCCCCCCGGTGAGCCGAACTCATAGTCAAACGACTGTAGCTCCCCGAGAAACCGGGACTCGAGAAGCTGTTTCGTGAGCTCGGTACTGGGAAAGAAGCGCGCGACGAAGCCCACGGCCAGGATGGAGCCGGCGGAGCGGGCCGCTTGGCAGAGTTGCTCGCACTCGTGCCGTGTAAGGGCGAGCGGCTTTTCGCACAGGACGTGGATGCCCTGCGAAAGCAATTCCACACCGACCGGCGCGTGCAGGTGATTGGGGAGCGCCAGGATCACGGCGTCGACACGTCCCGCGACCTCGCGATAGTCCCGAAACGCGATTGGGCCGAGGCCATAGCGACGCCGAAGGTACTGCAGGCGCGAGGCGTTCAGATCGCTTATTGCCGCCAGCTCCGCCTCGGGAGAGGACAGCACCGCCGGAAGATGGGCCCCTTCGGCAATGGCGCCGCAGCCGATGATGCCGATGCGAACGGCTCCCGACCCCCGCCCCGGCCGGACCGCGGGCCTCTTAGCCGCGATGGATGCCATGCCAGAGCTCGAATTCGGCCACATGGAACAGCCGCAGCGCGTCCCGGGGCTCGATGCGATGACCGTTCTGGAGGAGACGCAACATTTCGTCGACGTCGTAGATCCCGCGTTCACGGGCAGCCCTGCTGGCCAGGATGTCGCGCAGGGGGTTGGCGAGGACGCCGGTCACCCACGTGTGCAGAGATGTGGGAAAGCCCATCTTCTCAACACGATTTCTCACCGAGTCCGGTATCCTGCCGCGCAGACTGCTGCGGAGCAGAGCCTTATTCCAGACTCCCTGCATCTTGCGGTCCGCGGGCACGCGGAACGCAAGGGAGACCAAGCGGTAGTCCATGAAGGGCAGACGTGCCTCCACCCCGTGGGCCATCGAGTTGCGATCTTCCACCCGGAGATTCTGCGGTAAGGGAGTCCGTTCCACAGAGCGTCTCAGCACGGCGTTCAAGTCGGGGTCCTCGTAGCCCGCGTCGCTCGGCGCGGCGCGCTCGACAAGACATGGTGCAAACCAGCGCTTCTGCTCGAGCCGTCGCCAACGCCACGTCCGCGCGAGGCTGCGATACGGCTTGAAACGCCGCAACTGACGATGGAACAGGCGGCCCAGCGAGTGCAGAGCCAGTTGCCGGGCACTCGCGCCGTGGCGGGTGGCGTACGCCCGTATCTCCTGCCACGCTCTGACACCTTGGGCGGTGCGGAGCAGCGTGTACCAGTGATCGTGGAAGTAGTCCGAATAGCCCGCCCATACTTCATCGGACCCTTGACCGTCTAACACAACCTTGACGCCGCTACTGGCTGCCAGTTTCATCAGGTGGAACCCTGCAATCGGCCACCCCGATATGATCGGCTCGTCGTGGAACCGCAAGACCTCTGCCAGACTCTCCCACGTCTCTTCTGGGGTGAGCGAGATCCGTCGCAGTAGCGCACCTGTCTGCGCGAGTGTGTCGGCAATGAAGGCGCGTTCATCGAACGCGGACTCGTGATAGCAAAAGGCCAGGGGCGGGGCCGCCTGACCACCCTCACGGTTTCGCGCCATGGCACAAACGATCGCCGTCGAGTCCAGCCCCCCGGACAAACAGACGCCCACGGGAACGTCGCTCCGAAGGCGAATGCGGACAGCGTCTTCGAGCAGCTCTGCCAACGTTTCTTCGACATTCGCAGCCGACTCCGGCTCGACGGCCGGGAGAGACCAGTAGGTCCACTGCCGCCAGCCGCCATCGAGCCGGAGCTCGAAAGCGCATCCCGGCGGGACCTGCTCGATGCCCGCGTAAAAGGTCGCTGGGGTCTCATCCAGCTTGCCGTCGATCAGAAAGTCGGCAGCGACCTGCCAGTTTGTGTCTCGTGCATAAAGGCCCGAAGCCAGTATGGCCTTTATCTCGGAGGCGAGGAGCCAGCAGTCCTTCCCCCGGTGCACGAAGAGGGGCTTCACGCCGAAGCGGTCGCGCGCTCCGAAGAGCACGCCGCGGCGGCGGTCGTGGATGACGAACGCCCACATCCCGTTCAGCTTGGCAAGGCATTCCGCGCCCCAGTGGCGGTACGCCGCGAGCAAGACTTCGGTGTCGCTGGTGGAGCGGAAACAGAATCCGGCGGCCCGCAGCTCGTCGCGCAGCTCGACGTAGTTGTAGATCTCCCCGTTGAAGACGATGACGAGCTGGCCGTCCTCGGACGCCATGGGCTGGTGGCCGGTGGGGCTCAGGTCGAGGATGGATAGGCGGCGAAACCCGAACCCCACTTGCTGATCGAGGTACAGGCCAGAATCGTCGGGGCCCCGGTGCGCGAGCCTCTGCGCCATCCGGGTCAGGATCGCTGTGTCTGCCTTGCGACCGGCAAGACCGAGCATCACGACAAGGCCGCACATCTCGGGGACCCCTTTTCCGATTCCCGTCGGGCTCCACCAGCGCAGGAACGGTGCCAGGCGCGCCGCGCTGTGGCGCCGACGCAGCACTCGGCGATGAGCACGGTTCTTGCCCGACCCAACCCGGGAGCGCAGGCCACACGATTGGGGCGTAGACCCCACGCTTTGGAGGAAGGAGTGAGCGCCACGTGACGCATGCCCCCCCGGTCCCCCTTCGGATCGCCGTTGTGGGATGTGGAGCCATCGCCCGGTCCTTTCATCTTCCAGCGCTGGCATCCATCCGCGGGGTGGCGGACCATCTGACGGTCGTGGATCGCGATCCCGGTCGCGTCGCGGCCGCAGAGCGAGAGTTCCGAGCCAGCCGTGCCGCCACGGACCATCGGGACGTGATCCACGAGGCGGACGGAGCGATCGTCGCGGTCCCCCAGGAGTTCCATGCGGAAGTCGCGATGGATTTCTTGCGGGCCGGAGTTCCCGTGCTGTGCGAGAAGCCCCTCGCGACGACCCTGGAGCACGCCTCGGCGCTCGTCGCCGCGGCCGACGCCGGCGGCACGGTGCTGGCGGTCAACAACACCCGGCGATTCTACCCGGCGGTTCGGGCGGCGCGAGAGTGGATCCAGTCCGGGCGCCTGGGCCCGATACGACGGGTCGAGATCCATGAGGGAGCTTCTTTCAATTGGCCCCTGGCGGGCGGGAGCACCTTCGGACGAGGAGGAACGGGCAAGGGGGTGCTGCAGGATGTCGGCGCCCACGCGCTGGACATGGTCTGTTGGTGGCTGGGCGAGCGCCCGAGGATCACCCGATACTTGGACGACGCGATGGGGGGCAGTGAAGCCGTCGCTCGGGTCGAGTTCGCGGGCGACGGGTACGCCGGGGTAGTCCACCTGAGCTGGTTGAGCCGGCTGCCGAATGCGTTTCGCTTGGAGGGACAAGAGGGGACCGTGGAAGGCGGAATCCTGGCATGGGACGCGATCCGGCTCACCGCAGCCGGCGGGCGTTCTCGCAGGCTGAGGTTGCGGCCCGAGGTTCGGTCGTTTCCCCAGGTGAAAGACCACGTGATCGCGAACTTTCTTGGGGCGGTGCGCGGAGAATGCCGGCCGGCGGTGCCGGGGAGGGAGGTGCTGCCCTCCATCGCCATGATCGAGGAGTGCTATGGTCGGCGCGAGCGCTTCCCCATGCCGTGGTTAGACATCGTGCGGGAAACCTCCGATGTTGCCCTCTGACCAGCCGATTCTCGTTACGGGCGCGGGAGGCTTCATCGGCGGGCGGGTCGTGGAGGTGCTGCACGGACTGCGGGGAACGTCGGTCAGAGCGTCGGTTCGTCGCTGGAGCAGCGCCGTCCGCATCGGTCGTCTCCCGGTGGAAATCGTGCTCTGCGACATGACGGACCCCAGACAGGTCCGCAGCGCTATGGAGGGAATCGGTGCGGTGGTCCACTGCGCCTACGGGGATCCGCACGCGACCGTGGAGGGTACGCGCGCCGTGTTGCAGGCAGCCCTCGAGGCACGCGTCGACCGCGTCGTTCACCTCAGCACCATGGAAGTGTACGGGGAGGTAGAGGGAGACCTGCTCGAAGACGCTCCCCTCCGCAGCACCGGATGGCCATACCGGGACTCGAAGATCGAAGCCGAGCTCCTGTGTCGACGCTACGTGGACCGTGGGCTTCCAGTGTCGATCCTCAGACCGACCATCGTCTACGGACCCTTTAGTCGGGACTGGACGGTCGGCTTCGCCGAGCGACTCGTCGCCGGCGGAACCTTTCCCGGTCGCGCGGACTGCCAGGGGACCTGCAACCTCCTCTACGTCGACGACCTGGTTGCAGCCATTGTGCTGGCGCTCGACCGGAACGAAGCGGCGGGGGACGCCTTCAACGTGAATGGAGAAGAACGCCTCACGTGGTGGCAATACCTGAACGACCTGAGCCGGGCGATCGGTCTTCCATCGTTGAACGGTGGACACCCGCTGGCCCGGCGGGTTCGCGCCGCGGCCCTGGCTCCGGTTCGCGCCACCGCTCGGAGGGTGCTCGCGCGCTACCGAGAGCCGATCATGGCCGTCTATCAGAGGAGCCCGGTGGCGCAGCGGCTCATGCGGAGCGTCGAAGGCGCCATCCGGCGCACTCCCTCTCCCGCAGAATACCGCCTCTTCAGACGGAACGTGTTCCTGCCGTGGAAAGCGTTCTCGTGGGGCTGGCCCTCGGGCTCCACCGTAGGGGCACCGGCGTCACCGTGGCTACCGTCGTCAAATCGGACCCGGACGGGAATCCCGTCATCCGCACGCTGCGAGACGGGGGGGTGCCGGTGTATCCTATCCTGGTGCCGCATCGGGGATACCTGCGGGAGCGTCGCGCAGTCCGGCGTCTCCTCGAGGCGCAGCGACCTGACATCGTCCACACCCATGGGTATCGGCCGGACCTGCTGGATTCCGGCATCGCCCGCGGGATGGGTATCCCCACGGTGACGACGATTCACGGGTCGAGCCTGATGAGCTGGCGAACGGCGGTGTACGAGGCGATGGAGTATCGCTTGGCCCGCAGATTTGACGCCGTGTTGGCTGTGTCACGTCCGCTGATCGCCGAACTCAGACGAGTTCGGGTTCCCCCGGATCGGATTCACCTGGTCCCGAACGCGTGGGATGGTCGTTCCCAGCTCTTGTCGCGCGCCGAGGCCCGCAGCGCGCTCGGTCTTCCCGGCGATGCGTTCGTCGTCGGCTGGGTGGGGCGGCTCATTCCCGTCAAAGGATGCGACGTGTTCCTGCGCGCCGTCAGCAGGCTGTGCGATCCCACAGTCCACGCATCCATCATCGGAAGCGGTCCCCAGCGGGAACTACTCGACGCGCTGGCCGCGCAAAATGGATTGGCGGGGCGGGTGCATTTCCACGGCTGCAGGGAAGGGGCCGCGAACCTGTTCCGCGCGTTCGACGTGTGGGTGCTCAGCTCGCGATCGGAGGGCACCCCCATGGTGCTGTTCGAGGCGATGGCCGCGGGGGTGCCGATCGTGGCGACCGAGGTCGGGGGCGTGGGTGACGTCGTCTCCCAATCGGAAGCGTGCCTCGTACGTCCAGATGACCCCGAAGCCCTGGCGGCCTGCCTCCAGGATATTCGGTCGGGACGGTTGTGCACGCGGGAGCGGGTAGCCGCCGCCAGAGCACGTCTGTTGGAACGCCATGGTACGGAACAGTGGATCGAACAGCATGTGCGGGTCTATCGAGAGCTCCTCAATGGCCGCCAGACCGTGACGTCGTCCACCCAGACGTGCTGAGTCCGGAGGCCGCCCGGCATGTAGTTGTCGAAGCGGATTTCGTTGAGGCGCAGGTCCGTCGTGGTGCGCCAGCGCATGTGCTGCTTGTCGAGCTTCTTCATCCCGTTGATCCAGACGGTCTGACTGCCATCGTATTGCCCTGGGGTGTTCAGCTTGAGGTGAAACACGACTTCCTGCCACTCCCCGCCAATCAGCGGGATCTTGGCCGGGCTCTGGGTGAAAACGTTTCCATAGCAGCAGCGCATGTCCGGCCAGTAGGTGTAGAACGAGAACGGAAGCAGCGTTGGATCGCGCTGGACGTACTCGGGGTCGAGGCTCGCGTAGAAGAAGTCGGTGCCGTTGGGGGCGATCCCGGGTTTGCCGAAGGAGGAGCGATCGTCATCGATCCGGTTGCCCGCTAGCGCAAAGAAGTGCATCCCATTTCCGTCACTGCGCATGTTCTTAAAGCCTTCTTCGAACATCACGAAGAACTTGACGTACACCTCGTCGTAACCCGGCATGAACCAGCGGGTGATCATGCCGTAGCCATTGGTGGGGGAGTAGAGCGCCTGCAGGGAATGCGTGCCGGAATGGACCCGACTCGGGTCCGTCGAGATGCTGTAGCGGGCGCTATCGGGAATCTGCGCCCACTGGCTGAGGCTGCTGCTCTCGAAGTCATCCTGCAGGATGATCGTGTCGCTCGGCCCCGGGTGCGGGCCTGAGGGGGTCTGGCC
>WNGH01009122.1_pt1 | contig 10227 bp, 9 predicted proteins | sample 5400631 | NCBI WGS metagenome assembly WNGH01 (sample SAMN13153373, study PRJNA577476) | soil metagenome | isolation source: 115 cm soil or saprolite under Garry oak tree replicate 1 | place: USA:California | collected 2016-06-15 | reverse complement strand
CCCTGCGGGGCGAGAGTTGTCCGGATAGAGGGACGTAAACCGCGGATTCACGGCTAGCCCGGACCAGTGCGAAAATGAACATCGATCCGAGTACGACTAAATATCTCATCCAGGCCCGCCTTGAGGCGGAAGGGATCGTCGAGAAGCCCGACGTCGTCGGGGCCGTGTTCGGCCAGACGGAAGGGTTGCTCGGCGAGGAATTGGACTTGAGGGACCTACAGAAGAGCGGCCGCATCGGCCGAATCGAGGTCGACGTCCAGAGCAAGAAGGGACGGAGCGAAGGGACGATCCTGATCCCGTCCTCGCTGGACCAGGTCGAGACCTCGATCCTGGCGGCGGCCCTCGAGACGATCGACCGCGTCGGCCCGTGCAAGGCCACGATCAAGGTCGATAAGGTCGAGGACACCCGCGTGACGAAGCGGAACAAGATCATCGAGCGAGCCCGCTCCCTGCTCTCGTCCATGGTCGAGGAGTCGAAGACCTCCGGGTCGGACCTCCTCGACGAGGTGCGCCAGAGCGTGCAGGTTTCCGAGATCGTTTCGTTCGGGGCCGAGCGGCTTCCCGCCGGACCGAACGTCGCCGACAGCGACGCGATCATCATCGTCGAAGGGCGCCAGGACGTCCTGAACCTCCTCCGGTCGGGGATCAAGAACGCGATCGCGGTCGAAGGCACGAACGTCCCGAAGACGATCCAGGAGCTATCCAAAGAACGAGCGCTCACCGCCTTCGTCGATGGGGACCGCGGCGGGGACCTGATCCTGAAGGAACTCCTCCAAGTGGCAGAAGTCGACTTCATCGCCCGCGCCCCGCGAGGCAAGGAAGTCGAGGAGCTCACGGCCCGCACCCCCGGGCCGGGCCGAGACCCGAGTTTCGGCCGGAACCGCGAGAGCCGCGGGAACCCCGCGAGGAACGGCCGCCCGCGCCTCTGACGCCGACGACGAAGGTCCTCAACCCGAAGCTCGAGAAGTATCGTGACATCCTCCTGCAGCTCGGCGGCTCCTCGACCGCCCGCCTCCTGGACGAAGGGGACGGCGTCGTGACGGAAGTCCCGGTGCGGGAGCTCGTCGAGACGCTCAAGACCGCGAAGCAGACCCGTGCCGTCGTCTTCGACGGCATCATCACGCAGCGGATCCTCGACATCGCATCTGAGATGAACATGCATTCGATCGTCGGCACGAAGATGGGGACGATCACGAAGCAACCCGCCGGCGTCGAGGTCTGGACGCGGAGCGACTTGGCACCGTAGACCGAGGTGGAGCGTATCGCGCGAACGAAGATGGTCACCGCCGAGGACGGCTTCGCCCTCGACGACTTCGACACGACGGCGGAGATCGCGATCCCCGACGATCCGTTGAAGCGGGTCGTCGGCCAGGACGAAGCGATCGCGCTCGCGCGGATCGCCGCGAACCAGCGGCGGCATTTCCTCCTCGTCGGCCCTCCCGGTACGGGCAAGTCGATGATCGCCCAAGCCCTCTCCCTCCACTTGCCATCGGTCACGGAGGAGATCCGAGTCGTCCACAATCCGGAGAACCCGGAACGGCCTCTGATCGAGGTGAAGCAGCGGGACGAGGTCTTGCAAGAGCAGAATCGGCTCGCGGGCGCCGAGGGCGACTTGATCGATCCGAAGGAAGCGCCGATCAACGTGGCGGAGAGGCTCGGCTACAAGTGCGTCCACTGCGGGACGTACTCCTCGCCGACGGACCGCATGTGCCCGAAGTGCGGGCGACCGAAAGCGGCCTCCCAGGCGAACGTCGGGAATCCGTTCGGGGACCTGCTCGGCGGTATCTTCGAGGTCACGTTCGCGCAGCTCCAAGGTCGGGACCGCGTGACGACGACCCGGCAGCAGTTCGGCAAAGAAGAGGTCGTCGTGTACGAGCGAGCGGGCGACATGATCCGCGTGCTCGACCAGAAGGCGCTCGAGAAGCGTCGGGAGGTCGAGAAGGAGAGCCCCCGGAAGGTGCTCGTCCCGATCACCCGGCGGCCGTTCGTCCTTGCGACGGGCGCGAGCGAGACGGAACTCCTCGGCGACGTCCGCCACGATCCGTACGGCGGCCATCCGCAGCTCGGCACCCAACCGTACGACCGCGTGGTCGCAGGTGCGATCCACGAAGCCCACCAGGGCGTCCTGTTCATCGACGAGCTGCCGTTGCTCGGCCATCTGCAGCGGTTCATCCTGACCGCCATGCAAGAGAAGCGCTTCCCGATCTCCGGCCGGAATCCGCAGAGCGCGGGCGCGAGCGTGAAGGTCGAGAGCGTCCCTTGCGACTTCATCTTCGTCGGCGCGTGCAACATCCAGGACCTGCCGCACATTCTCTCGCCGTTGCGGTCCCGCATCACCGGCGGCGGATACGAGATTCTCGTCGAGACGACGATGCCCGACTCGGACTCGAATCGAGCGAAGCTCGCGCAATTCGTCGCCCAGGAGATTGCGGTCGACAAGCGAATCCCGCCCGCATCAAGGGACGCGGTTGGCGTCGTGATCGAGGAAGCCCGACGGCGTGCGAAAACTCTTGACAACAAAGACAAGGCCCTCAGCCTCCGGCTGCGGGAACTCGGCGGGCTGATCCGGTCCGCGGGCGACATCGCCGTCACGGAGCAGGCGAAGCTGATCGAGGCGGATCACGTCCAGCGGGCGATCAAGGTCTCCCGTTCGATCGAAGATCAGATCCGGGAGCGATATGGGTCGTACACGGCCGGCGTCGGGACGGACCTCTCGTCCGCGCAGCGCGAGGCGTCGCCGTATCACTACTGGAACGAGCACAAGGCAGACGACGTCCAAGGCTACCAGTAGCCGCCGGATCAGAGCCGCTTGAACATCTTGTAGCCGTCTTCGCCGTCCGTGTAGAATTTCTCCAGGACCCCGGCGATCTCGAAACCGTATCGCTTGTAGAAGCCGATCGCCTCATCGTTTGAGATCCGCACCTCGAGCTCGATCTGCCGAATGCCGCGCATCGCGCAGACCTGGACGAAAGCATTCATCAATTGGCTTCCGATCCCCCGCTTCCGGAAGCTGGACGTTACCGCGAACATCAGGATGCGCGTTTGGCCGTCCGCGCTGATCACGGCGGCGAGGAATCCCACCGGGTGGCCGTCGAGGTCGGCGACCAGGAAGCCGTCACGCCACCAACGATGGATGTCGAGGTACAGCGAGGTCGGATAGTTCTCGCGCAACGCTTCCCGGACGATCGACGCGACCGCGGGGATGTCGTTCGGGACGAAAGGGCGGACCCGCACCGGAGCGGAGCGAAGGGTCCGGCCCACTTGAAAATGACGGTCGTCGGCAGTCTCATGTCCCCTTGCGGCGTTCGACGGCCGTGCGCGTCTTCATCGAGCTCTCGGGGGAACACCCGACGCTCCCCCGGGCGGAGGCCCTCGCCGCGATGGCGTCGGAGCGGGTCGAGGTTCGGAGCGCGACGTTCGGTCCGCAGCTCTTGCGCCTCGATGTCGTCGGCCCCGTCGAGCGGGCGGCGCATCGGCTGGGCCTCGCTCACGTTATCTGCGAAGAGCTCGCATCCGGCGACCTCGAGACGATCCTCGCGTACGCGTCGGTTCAGGAATTGGGTGGCCGCACGTTCCGAGTGCGTGCACACGGCCTCGATGCGGAACTGGACCCGCGCGCGATCGAAGCACCCCTGGGTGCGGCTCTCGGCAAGACGGGCCGCGTGGATCTGGACGCGCCGCAGCTCGACTACCGCGTCCTGCTCGGCGAAGCGTTCGTCTTCGGTCGCGTCTTGCATCGCGTCGATCGATCGCGGCTGGAAGCGACGAAGGTCGCGAACCGACCGTTCTCCCTTCCGATCTCTCTCCACCCGAAGTTCGCGCGGGCCCTCGTGAACCTGGCGCGGGTGCCGATGGCCGGCACCGTCCTCGATCCGTTTTGCGGCACGGGAGGGATTCTCTTGGAGGCCGCGGAGCTGGGACTTCGGAGCGTCGGCATCGACCGGGAGCGTGAGATGGTCGTGGGGACGAGGAAGTCCCTCCGGTCCGCGGGAGGAGCTCCCGATTTGGCCATTGCGGATGCCGGGCGTCTCCCGTTGCGGCCGGGGACGGTCCACGGAATCGCGACCGATCCGCCGTACGGACGGGCCGCGTCGACACGAGGCGAGCCGATCGACCGACTCTACGCGCGCGCGTTCGACGCGTTTGCGGAACTCCTCCCGCGCGGCGGCCATCTGGCGATCGTGCTTCCGAGCGAAAAATCGATCCAGCGCGGATCTAGATTACTCGAACTCGTCGAGGCCCATTCGCTTCGGGTGCATCGGTCGCTCGTCCGCCACTTCTGCGTCTTCGTCAGGGCGTGACTCGAAGGTCGACCGCCAGCACCGGGCGGATCAGACCATCGGTAGTCCTTGCGGTGACCAGGAAACTGGGATACTGTGGGAGCGGGGCAGAGGACCAATTCGTCGGGGCTCTCACTTGAAGGTCGAACACCGCGCGCTGGCTTGCGTTCAGCGTGATGGTGACGGAGGCGTTGTTCACGGCCGTGCTGATGGAACCGATCCGATACGATGTGAAAAGAATTACGAAACCAAAAGTGATGAGATTCTGATCCTTTACGCCCATGATGACGGACTCCTTGATGGGTCCCGTGTTGTTGACCGCGAATGTGAGGACGAGGGACGCACCCAGTGCAATGGTCTGGTTGATGCCGGGGAGCGGCGTCCCGTCGATCGCCTCGAACGTGATGCCGCGTTCGCTTGCGACGGTCACGAACGGCTGCGGCACGAAGGTCACGATCAGGATCACGACGGCCGCGATCCCGATGAGCTTCCGACGCGGGTCGAGGCGCGTCAGATCGTTGAGGGGCGGCGGATGTCGCACGCCGAGGATGAAGATCAAGAATCCGAACAGGAACCACCCCGGATAGAACAGGCTGAGTCCGAACAGGATCAGGATTGCGGACCACGATAAGTAGAGCTGGCGGCTGCCGAGGAGGGCCCTCGCGACATGGCCTCCGTCGAGCTGACCGGCGGGCAGCAGGTTGATCGCGGTCACGAAGAGCCCGACCCAGCCCGCGAAGGCGAGCGGGTGCGGATGGGTCAGGAGGGTATCCGGGAGGGGGAAGAACAGCGACAAGGCGCGGAACAGGAGGGACGGCTGCGCCTCCCCCGCGAGGGTGAGGCCCGAGGCCGGCGACGCCGCGGACAGCGCGAGCCCCGCGAGGGTGACGGGGATCGCAATCGCGAATCCGACCAGCGGTCCCGACACCCCGATGTCCAACAGGGCGCGGCGATTCGGGATCGGGTCCCTCATGCTGATGAACGCCCCGAACGTGCCGAGGGGCGGGACGGACGGGAGGAAGAATGGGAGGGAGGCTTGGACCTTGTACCGCTTCGCGACCAGGTAGTGACCCATCTCATGGGAGCCGAGGATGGTCAGGAGGGGCAGCGTGAAGAACAGGCCGCCGAACCCGATCGACTCGGCGGACAGGAACGGCTGGCCCGAGTAATCCGCCCAGTTCCACGCTCCGCCGAAGAAGGTGGTCGTGAGGACCGTGACGAGGAGCAGGATGAGGTTCACCTGCGTCCTGGCGAACCGCGGCCGCGGACGACGTTGAACATGGACGAGCGTCTCGCCCTTCTCCTGCGTGATCGTCGGGATGTAGTCTTTCGGGACGAGCTCGATGCGAAGGGCGTCGAACGGGGCGTCGATGCCTCCCGGGGGGACGCCGACCTGGAAGGTCAATGCCATCGGGCTGACGACCACGCCGTACACCGAAAAGTATCGTGCAATCGTCGTCCGGAGGGACTCAATTTCCGCCTCCGGCGAGAGCATCGCGCGAGCCAACCTTCCCACGTATTAAAAGGTGCGGGGCTCCGAAGCTGCCTAAGTGTTTTCCATGATGAAGAGACTCCGCTATCCGAATAGCGTCTCGCGGAGAATCGCCGGGCGCCCGAGACGTATTGGTCCCGCGGGCGCGCTCGGCACACCGGTGCGGCCTTTCAAGGGGACCGCGGCTTTGCCGGTACGCGCTTCAAGTCTTGGGGCCAGGGGTCCCGGAAAGGACCTCTTGGATGTGCTCTGACACTCCCAAGAGTCCAACGAGGCGGACCAGATCTCGCAGCAATGCTTGCGGCTTTCTATACCCGTTATCGGAGGCGAGGGCGACAAGCTGATCGTAGAGGACCGACGTGAGCCTCAACTTGACGTCCTTGGCCTCGACGCCCGAACGGTCAACTCCTATCTCCCCTCCAGCCGCTCGCACGACTCCCCCTCCTCGCTGCCATGGTGCATATCACCTACTCGCCGGATAAGGGTTCCCCCGCGATTCGACATCCCTTATGTGGACTATCGACGCGTGCCGTTAATCTCGTCGCCGAGCGACGAGAGTGTGTCGAGAGCGTCCATACCCAGCACGAGCCTCCCGACGGCTGTTGACGCCAGGCGAGGTGCCATCGTTCGATGGCCTTCGGTCCGGCGGCGCATGGCGGCGAATTACCGGCGCTCAAGGCCTCCCCGTGATACGGCGGGCACCCTCGCAAGAAGGGGCGCGGCTCAGATGGGACGGGCTCCCATGAACCAGAGGAGGACGGCGGTGCCGAGGCCCGCGGCGACAAAGCGAAGGCCCGTGACGATCACGCGTTCGCGGACGAGGTTCCCGAGGTACGCGCCGATCACGAACAGGAGTACGAACGAGATGACGATCGCGGCGATCGTCGCGTCTCGAAAGTCGAGCAAGGCGAACGGGATGATTGGGAGGAGGGCGGCCAGCAGCGGTGCGATCCCGTGGACCAGCGCGCTCAGGATCGCCGCGAATTGGAACGCCTCCTTGTGTTCCTCGCTGAGCCGCGCGAGCATCGCTCGCTCGATCGTGCGGATGTCGAGCTTCTTCTCGACTCGTTCCGCTTCGTAGGCGCCGACCGCGCTACTCACCGCGAGTGCGACCGCCGCGCCGATCGATGCCGACAGGATCAGCGCCTTGTGGGTCTCCGATGCCCCGACCGCGTATGCGCCGATGATGATCCCGAGGACCGTCAGGGCTCCGTCGAACGCACCGATCACGAAGTAGCGGCGGATGATCGGCCCGACATTCGTGATTTCGTCGTATTCCCGAATTCGGCGACGCCAAGCCCCGAGATCCATGTCATCCGCTCGGGATCCCAAGTTTCTCGCGGACGGTCCGCTCGAGTCGCTCTGCGGCGGCCCGTGCCTGGTCGAGGTTCGGGAAGCTCGCTTGGGCGAAGTCCGGCTTACCGCCTCCCTTCCCGCGGAATTCCGGCGCGACCGATTGCAGGATCTCCGCGACGTCGACGGGGACGTCGGGTCCGCGGGACACGACGAGGCGCACATCGTTCGGAGCTTTGGCCCACAAGATCGCGGTCGCCCGCGCTTCCGATGCGATCGCCTTGGACATCGACATCATGAACCCGACGCCTTCGGCCACCTCTTGTTTCACGAGGGGCCAGGTCATCCGCGTCGTCTGGACGGCCTCCCGGGCCTTCACCGCGGCCTGTTCGTCTGTCGTCCGTTGCGAGAGCTTCCGCAGCTCCTTCCACTCGGTCACGACTCGTTCGGCGGCGGAGACGAGCTGGTCCGCGGGAACTCCGAAGATTTCCGCCGCCTGCTTGACTTCTTCGGACTGTTTCCGAACCGCATCGAACGCCGCCTTCCCCGCGGCATACTCGAGGCGCACGACACCGTCCTGGATGCGCGTGGACCGGAGCAGCTTGATCAGCGCGACGTCGCTCGTGCGGGCGACATGCGTCCCGCCACACGCCTCGACGTCCCATTTCGGGATCTCGACCACGCGCAGCTCCCCTCCCGGCACGGAGCCGCCCTGGTAGAGTCGGAAGCCGAACTTCCGCTCGGCGAGATCCCGAGCTAAGACCTTCGCGCGGACCTGTCGAGACGCCAAGACCTGATCGTTCGCCAACTCCTCGATCTTCGCGAACTCCGCATCCGTCAGGGCGTCGAAGTGCGTGATGTCGAGGCGGGCCATGTCGACGGCCTTGTGCGCGCCCGCCTGCCAGACATGGTTTCCCAGGACCTTCCGCGCGGCGCCGAGGACGATGTGGGTGGCCGTGTGATTCCGCATCAACGCCTCTCGGCGGTTCGCGTCAATCACGCAGGCGACTCGCTTTCCCTGCAGGCGACTCGCATCTCCGCGCACGAAGTGCAGGACGGTCGATCCGGTGCGTTGCACGTCGTAGACTTCGAATTCGTCGATCGTCCCGTGGTCGGCTTCCTGACCTCCGCCTTCGGGATAGAAGAACGTCTGGTCGAGGACCACGGCCTCGCCTTCGACCGCGAGGACTTTCGCCCGGAAGGAACGCCTCCGTCGGTCCTCGTAGACGCGAAGCTTCGTGGTCGGGAGTTCTCTCGAGATCGCGATTCGTTTCGTCGGCTCGGCCACAGGACGCTCGTGACGCGCCGCGACGCGCGCATAGAAGTCGTCCGGGATTTCGATCGGGAGGTTCGTGAACTCTTGGACGACGTCCGGATTGAGCCCGTGGCTGTCGTACAGCTCGAGCAGCGCCTCGATGTCGAACCCCTTGCCCGCCGCCGTCAGTTCCGTCGCGATCTTCCCGACCGTCGCCCGCCCCTTCTCGAGCGTCTCCTTGTACCGCGACTCTTCGACCTTCAGGAGCTTCAGGATGTCTCCTTTGTTGAAGAAGAACTCCGGGTAGTCCTCCCGGATCTGGTCGATCATGAAGGACACCGTGTCGCCCAGGCTGTACGTGATGTTCAGATCTTTGAGCGCGCGGAGTCCCCGCCGCACCAGGAGGCGCGCGAAATAGCCCTCGCGGCTGTTCGACGGGACGACGCCGTCTCCCAGGAGGAAGATCAGCGCTCGCGAGTGGTCGCACACGGTGTAGAGGGCTTCGAGCGGCGAGACCTGTGCGACGAGTTCCTCGACCGAGATCCCAACCCGGTCCGCGGTCTGCTTTCGGATCTCGCGGATGTCCGCGAGGGTCTCGACTTTCAGCATGCCCGCCACTTTCGAATATTCCCGGAGGACGCGGTCGTCCACACGCTTCGCGCCCGTCGCCCGCTTGAGGTACGCGAGGGCCTCGCCGAAGACCGCCTCATACGCCGACGTCGTGGCCTGCGACAGCCACGTGAGTCGCTCGAGGCCGTATCCCGTGTCGACGACCTGCGTGTCCATCGGGACGCGATGCCCGTTGACCTCCCGGTTCATCATGAACACCAGGGTCGCGGGTTCGGCGCCGCCGAAGACGACCTCGAAGCAAGGTCCGCTGTTGCCGCCTCCCTCCCACCACGACTCTTTGTAGCGGACGAGCGTCGGGTCGACGCCGAGCCGCTCGGTGAGGAAGAGATGACAGATCTCGACCGTCCGGTCCTTGAAGTAGATGAATTTCTTCGGGAAGTTGAACGCATGGTGGGCCATCATCTCGAACATCGTGAAGTGCTGGCCCGTCTTCCCGACGTTGTCGATGTCTAGAAATCGCACGCATGGCTGGCTGATCGCCAACGGATTCGCGGGCGGGCTCGCCTCCCCGCTGATCACCCACGGTTGGAACGGATACACGCTCGCCTGGACGAAGAAGACGTCATCGCGCCAGCGCGCGACGATTGGGTAGCGCTTCACCCGCGTGTGGCCGTTTTGCTCGAGGAAGGAGAGGAAGTCCTCGCGCATCGCGCGGTACGTCAGCTTCTTCTTGAACGGCGACGCGCCGATGAAGTCGTATTCCTGGCACGGCGCCTCCCCGCAGGTCTCGTGGATCCCGAGCGACCAAAAGGGGGTCGAACACTTCGAGCACGTTTGGCGGGTGAATCCTTCTTTCCGAAACAGCTCGACCTCGTATTCACTCTCAGGCATTTTCGGCCTCCGAACGAACGGCCTCCCTTAAAGGTTCTCGGAAGGCCGTGGTATCCGAATCCTCGTTCGGTGTTTTCCGAATAAGTACCGCGTGGTTAAGTACGCGGGCTCCGCTGAGTCGCTGGAGGCGATGGCTTGGAAGAGCGACCCCTGACCGCGTTCATCTTGTCGTTGCTCGGAAGCGTGTTCGTCATCGTCGGAACGATCCTCGGCTTGGTGCTGTACTCATCGAGCCCCTATGCGTCCATCAGCACCCTCATGGCGATTCTAGCCGGGGTCTCCGTGGCTCTGGGCATCCTGATGCTCTCGATGACGTTCATGCTCTACTCGCGCCCGGAGCTTCACGTGGCGTGGGGCGTCGCGATCCTCGTCTTCGCGGCCGCGAGCATCACGAGTGTGTTCTCAGGTTATGGGGGGCTGGGACTGGGCGTCATCGGGATGGTCCT
>WNGH01013311.1_pt1 | contig 10228 bp, 9 predicted proteins | sample 5400631 | NCBI WGS metagenome assembly WNGH01 (sample SAMN13153373, study PRJNA577476) | soil metagenome | isolation source: 115 cm soil or saprolite under Garry oak tree replicate 1 | place: USA:California | collected 2016-06-15 | reverse complement strand
TCGCGCAGTGGTACCCGCGGCTCGCCGTGTACGACGACGTGCGCGGCTGGAACACGGAGCAGTACCTCGGTCAGGGCGAGTTCTACCTCGAGTACGGCGACTTCGACGTCTCGATCACCGTCCCCCGTAGCTTCGTCGTCGCGGCGACGGGCACGCTCGTGAACCCGGCCGCGGTGCTCACGGCCACCCAGCGGGCGCGCCTGGCGCGGGCGCTGCAATCCGACACGACCCTCCCGATCATCGCGAAGACCGAGGTCGGCCAGCCGTTCAGCCGGCCCGCCGGGGCGGGGGGGGCGGACCGCACGCTCACGTGGCACTTCGTCGCCAAGAACGTGCGCGACGTGGCCTGGGCGGCCGCCGCGAATTTCATCTGGGACGCGAGCGGCTACGACGGCAGCCTGATCCAATCATTCTACCCGCCCGAGGCGAACGCCGATTGGGCGCGCTCCACCGAATACGCGCGGCACTCGATCAAGCATTACTCGCAGCGGTGGTTCCGCTACCCCTACCCGGCCGCGATCAACGTGGCTGGGCCCGTGGGGGGGATGGAATACCCGATGATCGTGTTCTGCTCGCACCGCTCGGGCCTGCGCGGCCTGTTCGGAGTGACGACGCACGAGCTGGGCCACCAGTGGTTCCCGATGATCGTGGGGTCGAACGAGCGGCTGTACGCGTGGATGGACGAGGGGTTCAACAGCTTCATCAACATCTACTCGGGGCTGGCCTTCTACCACGACACGATCCCCCAGGGCCGCGGCGTGGCGCTGCAGTGGGCGCAGTTCGCCGCCACGGGCCTGGACCAGCCCTCGATCCTCCCCGCCGACCGCGTGTCGCCGCGGCTGCTCGGCCAGGTCGAATACAACAAGCCGGCGACCGGGCTCTATCTGCTGCGCCACCACATCCTCGACGACACCACACGGTTCGACGCGGCATTTCGCGAGTACATCCGGCGCTGGGCCTACAAGCACCCCACGCCGGCCGATTTCTTGCGCACGATGGACGACGCGCTGGGGGAGGACCTGTCGTGGTTCTGGCACGGTTGGTTCTACCGCACGGACGTGGTCGACCTCGCGATCGACTCGGTGCGCACCCGGACGGACTCCAGCGGCGCCACCGCGTTCGTGTACCTCTCGAGCCCCGGCGCGCTGCCCATGCCCGTGGACCTGCGCCTGAGCTACGCGAACGGCACGGCGGAAGACGTGCGGCTACCGGTCGAGATCTGGTTCCTGGGGAACCATTACAGCTTTGACCGGAAGATCCCCGCCGACGTGGTCAAGGTGGAGATCGACCCACGACAGAACTTCCCGGACGTGCGGCGGGGGAACAACGTGTGGACGAAACCGTAAGGGCGTAACACGACGGCACGTTACCCGAAGCTACCGGGACCCGGGCAACGTGCCGTCCTGCCGTCGTGCCACGCTGTTCATGATAAGCTCCAGCACCACCAAGAACACCCCGCCCCACAGCAGCCCCGGCAGCTCATTCAAGTCCCGCCCGAACCGGATCCAGAGCCAACGCGCCACCACGTAGCACCACAGCCCCCCCGCGAACCAGCCGGCCAGGCGCACCAGCGGTCCCACGCCCGTGCGAATGTCGGGGAGCGCGAGCAGGATCGCGTCGACGTACCGCCCGAGGAACGTGAAGCAGAACGCCACGGTGAAGGTGTCGACGAAGTCGGCGCCGAGGGAGCCGTGGCGGGGGAGCACCACCAGCAAGACGGCGCCCAGCACCACGGCGACGAGCGTGTTCCGCGTGAGGATCTTCAGGAAGGGCTCGCTCACTGGCGCGCTCCCGTGGTGGCGGCCGGCTTCAGGTACTGGTCGAGCCAGTCGAGCACCGCGCCCCACCACAGGCGACGGTTGCGCGGCCGGGTCACCCAATGCCCCTCGTCCGGAAAGTACAGGAACTTCGCCGGCACGCCCAGCACCTTCGCGGCCGTGAAGGCCTGATAGCCCTCCGAGAGGTCCACGCGGTAGTCGAGCTGCGAGTGCACGATGAGGATGGGCGTCTTCCAGTTCTGGACGAAGTTGAGGGGCGACCACTTTTCGTACAGCGCGCGGTTCGCGTACGGGGTGCCGCCGAACTCCCAATCCATGAACCACAGCTCCTCAGTCGAGCCGGCCATGCTCACCGGGTTGAACACGCCGTCGTGCGCCACCAGCGCCTTGAACCGGTTCGTGTGGCCGGCGAGCCAATAGATCATGTAGCCGCCGTACGACGCCCCCGCCGCCCCCATGCGCGTCGAATCCACGTAGGAGAGCCGCGCCACGACGTCGAGCCCCTTCATCAAGTCCTCGAACGGGTAGTCGCCCCAGTGCTCGGAGATCGCGTCCGTGAACCTCTGGCCGTAGCCGGTCGAGCCGTGGAAGTTCACGGCCGCCACGACGTAGCCACGCGCGGCGAACATCTGGTAGTTCCAGCGCGAATGCCAGTTGTCGTCCCAGCCGCCCTGGGGCCCGCCGTGCACGAGGTCGGCGGCTTCAGAATCCAGCCGAACACCGAGTCGCCGAGCGCCCCGACGAAGCCGTACTCCTCGAGGGGCTTCACGTCCAGCTGGGCCACGGCCTGGTCGGTGTGATGCGTGAGCTGTCGCCCCGTGGCCCAGACCTCGGCCGGCTGGGTGTTGGACTGGTGCAGGTAGACCAGGGTCTTGCCGTCGGGCGCCACGTTCACGCCGGTGTTGACGCCGCCGCCAGAAACGGCGACGGAACGACGGAAGGACGGCACGTCGACACGGTAGACGTTCTGGCGCCCCCGCTCTTCGACGACTGCGTACAGGCATTTCGAGTCGGGACAGAACCCGTAGGATCCGACGGACAGCGTCCAGCCTTTCGTGGCCTCCACGGCCTGACCGCCTGTCCGACCGTCCGACCGTCCGACCAACATCAGTCGCTGTCGATCCGCTTCGAACCCGGCTCGCTCCATGGAGAGGTAGGCGAGCCACCGGCCGTCGGGCGAGTAGCGCGGCGTGTTGTCCGCGCCGCGGCCGGTGGTGACCGCACGCAGCGCCCCTTCCCCCGTCCCTCGTCCCCCGTCCCGGTCGATGACGTAGATGTCGACGTTGGTGTTGTCGGCCACGGTGGAGTCGCCGTGCAGCGCGACGGCGATCTCCCTCCCGTCGGGCGCGACGGCGACGTCCCCGTCTCCGCTCGTCGCGATGGTGGGGACGTCGTGATCCACGGGCGTGATGTCCTTCGCGCGGTTGTCGGCGAGCGTGACGAGGAAGACGTGCTGCCGCTTGCCGGCCCGCCAGTCGTCCCAGTGCCGCCACACCAGCTCGGTCCACAGCCGCGCCTCGGTCGGGTAGTCACCGTTGCGCCGGTCGATCTCCTGCTGGGGGGGGTGGGGGGGCGGGGGCCACTTGATGTCGCTCGTGACGAGCAGTCCCTTCCCGTCGGGGAGCCAGACGGGATCGGACACACCGTCGGGAAGATCCGTCACCCGGCGCGCTTCGCCACCGCCGATCGGGAGCAGCCAGAGTTGCGCGCCGTTCTGCCGCGTGGTGACGAACGCGAGCGACTTGCCGTCCGGCGACCAGCGCGGCTGCCGGTCCGAGCCGGGCCCAGCGCTGACCTCCCGGGTCTGCCCCGTCGCGACGTCGGCGAGCCAGACGCGCGTCGTGCCCCGGTTGTCCTTCAGCGAGTACTCGGTCACCGTGTACGCCACCCACCGCCCGTCGGGCGAGAGCTGCGGATCGCCCACCGACTTGAGCGCGAGGTAGTCGTCGATCGTCATCGCGCGCTGCTGCGCCGCAAGACGGGGAAGAGGGAAGAGGGAAGGGGGAAGGGTGATGCACCCGAGCAGAACCAGCAGCCGTTTCGTCATGTCGCCTTTCCGTCCGACAGTCCGACCGTCCGACTGTCCGTCAGTAATCCGGGTGGGTCAGGATCGCCCGCACCAGCTCGTCGAACACCAGCGAGTCGGCTGTGACCGCGCCGCTCGCGTCGGTGTGCACGTTCCACGCGCACAGCTCGTTTAGCGCCGTCGCTTCTTCGTAGGTGAGGTGGAGGACGTACCCGTCGCGAGCGCGGGCGGCGCCGTCCAGGACCTTCCGCAGGACGTCGGGCAGGTGCCGCGCCTCGCGCACCGCGTCGTACTGTGCGCGGCTGACCGTGAGATCCATCATCGCCCTTGCATTTGGCGGCTCGGGGGCGAAATCTTCCCCCTGCGTCGATTTCCCGCAAGGAAAGACCCATGCCGCGCACCGAGTTCATCGCCACCGCGTTCCACGTCCCCGAGCGCGTCGTCTCCAACGAGGACCTCGCGCAGCTGATGGACACGTCCGACGAATGGATCACCCAGCGCTCGGGGATCAAGACGCGCCACTGGGTCTCGGACGGCGAAACCGGCGTCACCCTGGCATGCGAGGCGACGCGCAAGGCGCTGGCGCGAGCCCGGCTCGAGCCCGCAGACCTCGACTGCATCGTCTACTGTACCTGTACGCCCGACCACTTCGAGCCCGGCAACGGCGTCTTTCTCGAGCGGGAGCTCGGCCTCGCAGACATCCCCGCGATCGACGTGCGCAATCAGTGCTCGGGCTTTCTGTACGGCCTCTCGGTCGCCGACGCCTGGATCCGGACGGGCCAGTACCGTCGGGTCCTGCTGGTCGGCGCCGAAGTCCACTCGCGGGGTCTGGACAAGACGACGCGCGGCCGGGACACCGCCGTGCTGTTCGGCGACGGCGCCGGTGTGGCGATCCTGGGCCCGACCGACGATCCCGACCGGGGCGTGCTCTCGACCCACCTCTACGCCGACGGGCGGCACGCCGAGAAGTTGTGGGTGGACGCGCCCGGCCTGGCTCATGACCCGTACATCAGCGAAGCGCTGCTGCGCGAGGGGAAGCATCGGGCCGTGATGGAAGGCCGCGAGGTCTTCAAGTTCGCCTCGGTGCTCATGCCACAGGCGGTCGCCCACGCCCTCCAGGTGAACGCCCTGTGTCCCGCCGACGTCACCCTGCTGGTCCCCCATCAAGCGAACCTGCGGATCATCGAGATGGTGCAGAAGGTGCTCGGCCTGCGGGACGACCAGGTCTATGTGAACATCCAGCACTACGGCAACACCACGGCGGCGTCGATTCCCATCGCGCTCGACGAAGCGGTGTGCGCGGGACGGCTGGCGCGCGGCGATCTCCTGGTGTTGACGGCGTTCGGCTCGGGCTTCACGTGGGCGAGTGCCGCGATCCGGTGGTGACTATCGGATCTCCTGCCCCCAGAGGTCGCGATACAGCACCGGCCCCTCGCTTAGGGCCTTGACCCCCGCCTCGATCCGGGCCTTGTCCCCCACCACGACGATGTCGAAGTGGTCGGGATCGACGTACTGCCGGGCCACCCGTTGCACCTCCTGGGCGGTCACCGCGTTGACCCGGTCGATGTAGCCGTCGAAGTAATCGAGCGGCAGCCCGTAGGTGAGGAGCTCGCGGAACCGCGCGGCGGCGCTGCCGGTCGTCTCGAAGTCGCCGGGCAGACCCAGCGTGATGTACGCCTTCGCCTTGGCGAGCTCGTCCGCCGGCACGGCTTCATCGCGGATGCGGCGCAGCTCCTTCAGGAACTCGATGAGCGAGCTGTCGGTCTTGGCCGTCACGACGGACGCGAGCGCCACGAACGCGCCCGTCATGCGGCGGGGCACGAACTGGGAGAAGGCCCCGTAGGTGTAGCCGTGCGTCTCGCGCAGGTTCTGGTTGAGGCGCGAGGTGAACGCGCCGCCGAGAATCGTGTTCAGCACCTCGAGCGCGTACCAGTCGGGCGACGTGCGCGGCGGGCCGATGTGGCCGATGCGGATCACCGACTGCGCCGCCCCCGGCTTGTCGACCAGGTACACCGCGCGCGGGGCGAGTGCGGGCGCCGGAGCGCTGGGAGGCGCGGGAACGTCGGCGCGCTCCCACGCGGCGAACCGCGCCGCCACCAGCCGCCGTGCCTCCGCCAGCGTCACGTCCCCCACGATCAGCAGGTACGCCGCGCTGGGTCGGTACGCGGCGCCGTAGAACTGCGTGACGCGGTCGCGCGTGAGCGCCGCCGTCGCCCCGTCGGTGCCGTTCAGCGGGTGGCCGTACGGGTGGCCGGGGCCGTACACGATGGCCGGGAAGACGACGTTCGCGACGGCGACCGGCTCGTCGCGCTGCTGCAGCAGCTGGGCCGCGCGCAGCCCGCGCTGCCGCGTGACCTCGGAGTCGGGGAACGTCGGGCGCAGCAGCACATCGGCGAGGAGGTCGAGCGCCGGCGCCAGGCGCCGCTTGGGCACGTGCAGCGACGCTATCGCGCCGTCGTAGCTCGCGGTGGTGCTGAGCTGGGCGCCCAGGAACGCCGCCTCGTCCGCGATGTCCAGCGCGGCGCGCTTCCCCGCCCCCTGTTGCAGCATCGCCGCCGTGAATGTCGCGAGCCCGGGCACGTCCGTCGGATCGCGCGCGGCGCCCGCGTCCAGCAGTACCTCGACGTCCACCACCGGCACCTTGTGCATCTCGACCACGGCGAGCGTGAGCCCGTTCGGGAGCGTGGCCGTCTGCACAGCGGGGAGCTTGAGACTGGGCGGCGGCGGGAGCGTCGGAGGCCTGGTTCGATCCACCTGGGCGGGTAGGCGGATAGGCGGGTAGGCGGCTAGGGACAGCGCCACCACCACACATCTACCCGCCCACCCAGCTACCCGCCTACCCGGCTTCATTTCACCCCCAGCTCCGGCTTCCCTTGCGGCACGACGCTCAGCACGACGCGATGGGCGTCGACGAGGTAGCGTCGCGTCGCCGCCTGCACGTCCGCCGCACTCACCGCGCGGTAGCGGTCCAGATCGCGCTGGAAGTAGTCGGGTGTGCCGACGAAGTAGTTGTAGAAGTTCAACTGATCCGCCTTGCCGCCGACGCGCTCCATGCGGGAGAGGAACTGCGCTTCGAACGTGTTCTGCGCCCGCGCCACCTCGCGCGCCGTGGGGCCCTGCTCGGCCAGCCGCTTCAGCTCTTCCTCGATTACCCGCTGCAGCTCGGTCAGGTCGTGCCCGGGCCGCGCCGTGGCCCACAGCTCGAACTTCCCGTCGATCCGCCCACCGTCCTGGAACGCGACCACGTCCGTCGCGATCTGCAGCTCGTAGACGAGCCGCCGGTACAGCCGCGACGACCGCCCACCTGCGAGCACGTTCGCCAGCACGTCGAGCGCCGCGTCGCCCTCCGCGAACGCCTTGATGGTGTGCCACGCATCGTACACCCGCGGCACCTGCACCCGGTCTTCGAGGACGGCGTGGACATCCGCGGCGAGGGTCGCCGGCGGCGGCGGCGTGCGCGTCGGCGCAGGCGCGCGCGTGATGTCGCCGAAGTAGCGCTCGGCGAGGCGCCGCGCGTCGCGCGGCGTGATGTCCCCCGCGATCGCGAGCGTGGCGTTGTTGGGAGCATAGTAGGTGCGGAAGAACCCCCGCACGTCCTCGAGCGTGGCCGCGGAAAGGTCGGCCATCGAGCCGATCACCGGCCAGTGGTACGGGTGGTCGGACGGATAGAGCCGCTCGAGGATGTTCTCTTCCGCCAGCCCGTAGGGCCGGTTCTCGTAGCTCTGGCGCCGCTCGTTCTGCACCACGCCGCGCTGGATGTCCACCTTCTCCGCCGTGATCTCGGGAAGGAGGAATCCCATACGGTCCGCGTCGAGCCACAGCATCAGCGACAGCGCGTTGCTCGGCCCGCTCTCGTAGTAGTTGGTACGGTCCTCGGTCGTGGAGGCGTTGTTGTCGGCGCCCGCGGCCTCGAGCAGCCGGTCGAACTCTCCGGTCGGCACGTGCTGCGAGCCCATGAACATGATGTGCTCGAACAGGTGGGCGAACCCGGTCCGGCCGGGCCGCTCGTCGGCCGAGCCGACGTGATACCACGTGTTCACCGCCACCACCGGCAGCGAGTGGTCCTCGTGCAGGATCACCTCGAGGCCGTTGGGCAGGGTGAAGGTCGTGTAGGGGACGCGGAGGGACTGGGCGGATAGGCGGTTAGCCGGGTAGGCGGTTAGAGGTCCGACGACCGCCACCGCCACGATAGCAATCCTTGGCAGCATCACTCTTCCCCTGTCCCGCTCCCCTCTTCCCCTGCCGTTTTCACCTTGAAGTGGAACACATCCGGCCGGCTGTAGTGCCCGCTCACATCCAGCGTCAGGGCTTCGCGGGTGATCTCCGACAGGTCGCAGTCCGCGACCACGACCGTCTCCTGGTCGTACACCGGGCCCGCGAGATAGCGCCCGTTGGGCGCGATGATCGCGCTGCCGCCGCGGATCATGAACCCGTCCGGGCCGCCCGGCTGGTCGGCCTTGGGAGGCAGCTCGGGCGGCATGTCCTTCACGCGGAGGATGCTCCCGACCGCCAGCACGAAGCAGCGGCCCTCGAACGCGTAGCTGCGCGACGCGATCTGGTGCATCTCGTGCACACCCGGCCAGCCCGCGACGTGAATCTCCTCGCCCGAGTCATGCATCGCCTGGCGGGTGAGCGGCATCCAGTGCTCCCAGCAGATGAGGCTGCCGACCCGGGCGCCGTTCACGCTCACCGCCGCGAGGGAGCGACCGTCGCCCTGTCCCCAGATCAGCCGCTCGTGGTAGGTCGGCATGAGCTTCCGGTGCCGGCGCGCGAGCGCGCCGCCGGTGTCGAAGGTCAGCTGCGTGTTGAACAGGGTGCGCCCGGCGCGCTCGTGCACCCCCACCACGAGCGTGAGCTGCAGCTCGCGCGCCAGCTGCGCGAGCCGGTCCGTCGCCGGCCCGGGGACCTCGACGCTGTTCTCGACCAGCCGTTGGAACACGGCCTTCGCCCCGGCGTGGCCCCACAACGCGGCCTCGGGCGACTCGTCGAGCCACGCAGGATACCCCGTTAGCCACGTCTCACCGAAGGCGACGAGTTGCGCGCCCTCGCGCGCCGCGCGCCGGGTCCAGTCATCCAGCCGGTCGAGCGACGCGGGGAGATCGAGCAGCGCCGGCGCCGCCTGCACGGCGGCGACGCGCACGGTGCGGGAGGGACCACTCACGCCGAAGATTTGCGGCAGAAACCCCGCCGCCGCAAGTTGCGTAAGACGACCCGAAAGGGGGAGCTGCCAATGATCGTCGGCTTACTCGTGGGGGTGACGGCGCTGGGGGGCGGATTCGCCGCGGCGCGCAGCTTCGTGCGGCGCCGGCTGCGGTTCGTCGACGCGGTGCGATGGCCCTCCGCACCGCTCATCGCCGGGCTCGCCGCCACTGCCGTCGCGCTCCCGATCGCGGCGCTTCCAGTGGTGACCGTCGGAACGGCGGTGGCGTTCGGGGTGGGCGTGGCGGGCGGCGTCGCGAACGGGCGCCGCGAGCCCCGGGCCGGCGGCTAAACGACCTTCAGTTCCGCGCCGGCGCCGGCGACCTCGGGCCGGCCCGCGACGACGCGCAACGCCCGCACCGCTTCCTTCGCGAACGTCTTCCCGGCGCCCTTCTCCACCTCTTCCAGCGCGCTCCACTTCGGGAATGCCGGCCGCACCGGCGTGGCCATCTGCAGCGTCTCGAACGCGTCGGCGACCGCGAGGATCTTCACCGTCAGCGGAATGGGGAGGGCCTCGATGTCCCAGTCCTCACCCACGATCTCGTAATAGTGGCCGTACTCGCCGATGATTTCGGCCGCGCCGCGCATGGCACGCGCCACGGTGACCGTCGAGTCCGTCACCGAGCGCGACAACAGCCGCAGCAGCCGCTGGTCGCGCGTCCCCACTTCGTGCAGCAGCGCGGCCACCCGCAGGTTCTCCACATCTTCCGCGGGGAGCGCGAGCTCCCGTGCGATCTCTGCCGCCGCGTCCGCCACGCGGTTGGAGTGCCCCAACTGATGCCGCTCGGTGGACTCGAGGTGGTACGTGAGGAGCTCCAGCGTCGCGAGGTAGGCGTTCTTCACCTCCGCGAGCCGGGCCTCCCGCTGCTCGGCCAGCCCGCCCACAACGTACCCCGTGAGGATGAGGAAGCCGGCCCACGGCACGAGGGTCAGCAGCGCTCCAGCGTAGAAGCCCGGGAGCATGTCAAGGCCCTCGAAATACTGGTAGTAGAAGACCAGCGCGACGACGAACACCCCCGCCATCACCGCAAAGCGCCGGCCGCCGTAAAAGCCGGCGAGAATCAGCGGCAGATAGTAGAAGCTCAAGAATGCGAACTTCTGGTCCACGAAGGCATGAATCCCGACCATCGCGAGCACGAGGAGCAGCACGAAGATCCGCTCGAAGTGGCGGAAAAAGAACAGCTTGGCGCGCTCCAGCGGGCGTTGCTGAGCCACAAATGACCTC
>WNGH01007701.1_pt1 | contig 10228 bp, 9 predicted proteins | sample 5400631 | NCBI WGS metagenome assembly WNGH01 (sample SAMN13153373, study PRJNA577476) | soil metagenome | isolation source: 115 cm soil or saprolite under Garry oak tree replicate 1 | place: USA:California | collected 2016-06-15 | reverse complement strand
ATATGCACTATAATTTTTGCCGCGTCCACCAAACTTTGCGCGTTACACCAGCGATGGAAGCAGGAATTGCAGACCATGTTTGGAGTATTGAGGAAGTTGTAGCGCTCTTAGAGATTGAAGTGGCCAGAGCAGCCTAGGGATGCCGTAAGGTATAACTATAAATTGCACCAGCAATCCCCGCCAAAAAGACTAGAATAGCCACGATATCCCACAAATCGAGGTGCATCAATCGTGTTCGCCAGCCGCGGATGGATGAGACTTGCACTTATTCTTAACCTCGTCGGAACCGTGACGCTGTTTCTATCGTTTCAGGCTACCTCATCTAATTTTTAGACTTATAACGACTAAAGACGGCAAATCAGCCCTTTGCGTTGACCAAAGAGCCATGCTCATAGCACTTCCAGGGGGCGGATGGACCATTGGTTCACAGCAGTGTCCCGACTGGGAAAATGCTAGACCAGCCGCGGTGGTCAATATCGAGAAACCGGGTTTCGTAACGTTGGGATTCATTCTTACCACTCTAGGTTTTCTACTTCAATTCCTTTCTTTCCCAAGTCCCAAGAGTGCCGCTCAAATGCGAATCGAACTCAAAGCCGCAGAACGAGCAGAGCGCAAGGCAGAAAAGAAGGAAAAACTAAGATGAAACTGTACCACTACCTAGATTTGGAGGTAATTGCCTCTAAACAGGAGCTTTGATATTCTGCCGGACAATGGCGTGTAGTGTCACTGATCGAATCGTTCTGGTAATAGACTCCGATCGCCGGACAATTATGACCTACTGCTCTATCTATCCGGCCGTCCTCGCCGTCGCGGTGGGCGTCTCGCTCTACTTTCATTACCATCCAGTCCAAAATGAGCCTCTATTGCAGCTGGCGGGCACGGCTATTTCCGCAGTCGCAATCCCGTTGGTCCTTTCACATATTAGACGAGCAGAAGCCTTGCGAATGCTGAGACTCAAACTGCGCGAGTGCCACAAACTTGCACCAGCAGATCCAGAGTGCGTGAAAATTCAGGAAGACGTCGACGCCATTATTCGGCTTCGCATGGGTGTGTGAAATTTGATGGACGAAAAGGCTAACTTCGGGACCAACTTCCAGAACTACCTCGCCAGGGAAAAACGGCTGCGTCTAATCACATGGGCCGCTACTATCTTGCCGCTTGCGGTTTTTCTGACGCTCATTTCCTTGACGATACGTCAGGAAAACAAATTCCAGAAGCTACGTCAGCAGAACGCCGGCCTATCTAACAAGAACGCCAGCTTAATGAGCCAGATTTCGGACAACCAGAACAAGCTCGATAAAATGAAATCAAACATAGATTACTACGCGTCTCAGCTAAAACCCTCGGTGATCATCTCATTTGCAAATGAAGGGCAACGACCGAAAGCCAATGCAGTTGCCGAGCAGCTCGGAAAACTGGGTTACGACGCCACGGTAGCTGACCAGCCCATGGGGAACAAAATTTCACAAAACACCTATGTCCGTTATTTCTTCGGAAACGACCTGGCGCTCGCCCAGAAGGTTCAGGAACAAGCAAAGTCCCTGGGGATTCCTGCACAAATTCAAAGTTTCGCAGAAATTGATGAGGAAGATCGAGAAGCTCTGGGCTATATTCGGCCCAAAACACTGGAACTCTGGCTTGGTCAAAGATACGTTCCCAGTAGCTGACCGTCCAGGCCGGCCAGGTCCTTGGCATTCTCAATCACGCCCATGGCGCGTGGGGCAGGCTTTTGAATTGGGTGGCGCACCCTTTGGAGGTTGGTTTTTTCAAAGGGTGCGGGCTTTGACTCTTAAGCGAAGGCGAGGCGGCCGCGCGGGGATAGGGCAAGCTAGAAACTAGAAATCAGAAACTAGAAATAAGAGAAGAGAGATTTCTCTCTGCGCAGGCCGACCGGTTCATCCCGCAAACGCGTGCGGGATGGAGAAGAGCGGGCAGGAGCGAAGCGGGAGAAAAAATCGGCGCCCTCCGTTCGAAATGACGGGTGGGCGTGGGCGGGCCTTTGAATTGGGTGGCGCACCGTTTATGAGGAAGTGGTGAGTGGCGAGTAACGAGGCTATCATGGATACGTTTGCGAATACGCTTGATGGTCTTTGAATAGTTCTTGGGGGAGCGAACGATGCCTTTGGAAATAACGCAGCGTGAGACGAATGGAATCTACCTTCTGGCGCTCAAAGGGCGTCTTGTGCTGGGAGAAGAGAGCAGCGGGTTGCTTACCACGATCGACCATCTGCTGGCATCCGGCGCTACACGGATGGTCATTAATCTGGAGCAAGTCGATTATGTTGACAGCGCGGGCCTCGGCACACTCATCGAAATGCATCGGAAGACAAAAGCCAAAGGCGGAAGCCTGAAGCTTTGTCATCTCCGTCCGAACTTGAGGCAAGCGTTGGAAATGGCCCGGCTGCTGCCGATATTCGAAACGTGTCCGAGTGAAACTGCGGCGGTTGCGAGCTTCTGAGGACGGCGGCGGCACGGGGCGGGGATGAGAAAAGGAAAACTAGAAACTAGAAGGCAGAAACTAGAAAAAGGAGAAGAGAGATTTCTCTCTGCGCAAGCCGACCGCTTCGCAGGAGCGAAGCGGAAGAAAAAAGTCGGCTTGCTCCGTTCGAAATGACAGGTGGGCGTGGGCGGGCTGAGAAATGCAGGGAGAGATCGTCTGAAGGTCTGAACATCCCGTAGATGCGTCCGGGATGGAAGGTTCGCATTTGAACGTTGCACGTCCCGACCGCATCGGGATCTCCGCCCACAACTGCGGTGGAGCTTCGATCTAAACGTCGGAACTACGTTGGCGAGCGCTTCCTTGTAGGTCCCATCAGAGGACGTCTGCTACTCACGAATGCGAATGCGGTTCACTTCGACCACGAACAACTTCCCTTGGTAGTGCGCCATTGCAGGCTGGGTCCCTAAATACTCTTTCAGTCTTGCCATCACCGGTCCTAGAACTTCGGCGTGGTTGCGCATTTGAAGCGCGACGACCTCATGGGTGGCATCTCGAAGCGTTTGAACAATGGTGTTGGAAATACAGTGGTCGGCCAGGAACCGCAAGGCCATCAGATGACGGCCTCAAATTCAGCCAGTTCCCGCGCATAGTCCAGGCACGCGGCAATCTGCTCGCTTGTGAGATCGGGAAACTCAGCCACAATGTCCGCGGAGGTCTTGCCCGTCGCCAGATAACCCAAGACCAGTCCCACGGGAATGCGAGTTCCCTTGATGCGCGGTTTTCCCCGAAGGATTTCCGGGTCGCTCACGATGTATTGTTTCCAAGCCACAGGCATGCGCCGATACTACCGCCTTTTACCTCTAATGGCAAAAGCCGGAAACGGCATCGCATTGGGTTCTGGTTGATCAAGGGCGAGAGCTGTGCGAATTTTGAAACAGAGGAAGTGGCGAGTGGCGAGTGACGAGAAAATGGGAAGAAAGCGGCGGGGGAGTGGCCTGGGAATGAGGTAAGACTAGCGAACTGATTTTGGTCTTGACAAGGCGGTTACTACCCTGATAGAATTCTTTGCGTAAAGAAGTGTGCCCCGGTTTTGCCGGGGCTTTTTCTTTTTGTAGGCTTGCTGTTCCCACGCTGAGTATTTCCCTTACAAGATGCGCACAGCCAGGATTGGCTGTGCTATCCAGGACAGACAGGAATGTCTGTCCTACCCAGGGGCACGATATATCGTGCCCCTACAACGGACACAGAACATGAAAAACAAAAAGATCAATGCGGTACAGGTGTGGAAACAATTGGAAGACCTGGCGGTGCCGCGGCTGCACCTCTCGGTGATCGACCGGGTGGTGTATTCCTATCTACTGAGTCATAGCCGGCTCGAAGGGAGGCCGGAGCTTCGCTTCTCCATTCTGTGGCTCGCCCGCGGCGCATGCCTTTCCACGGCAAGCGTACGCAAAGCGGTACGGAGCCTGGTGGCCAAAGGAGCGATGCGGCTGGCGGAACGCAGCAGGGCGGGTCACGTGGTTGCGGTGCGGTTGCCGGAGGAGATTCGGTCGGTTGGCGGCAAGATCGCAGCGCGCGCAGCCAATCGTCTACCAGCCGGGGGGCGCATGCCTAGCGCGGGCGATCTTGAGAAGGCGGATTTCCTGGAAACGCGAGCGCTGCGCGAGACGATCCACGCGCGGGAGGGCGGGTTCTGCTTCTACTGCTTGCACCGGCTGACGCCGATTGTGCGGGGCGTTGACCATGTGGTGCCGCGTGTCCGAGGAGGGGGCAATGGCTACCGCAACCTGGTGTCCGCGTGCGGGGAGTGTAACTCGCAGAAGGGGGAGCGGCGGGCGGAGGATTTGCTCCGCGGGCTGTACCGCGAGGGGCGTTTGAGCGCAAACGAACTTAGTGGACGGCTCCGCGCGCTGGCGAGACTTGCCGCGGGAAAGCTTCGGCCGCCTTTAGGAAGTGGAAAATAGAAATTAGAAACCATCCGCCCCGGGATGATCGTGGTGAAGCTTTTTTCGACAGGATGCTGGACGAAAAAACTTTGCCGGGGTAGCTTCGCTGAGGGGCCAAGGCACCCCGGCTGATCCTGCCCGCCTCCGCAGTGAGCGAACAAGAAACTCGTGAAGAACTCTTCTTAACGGCGCGCAAAAATGAACACTCAAACGGCTCTTCTTGACACACCAACAGAAAAAAAATCAAAAGCCTTTTGCCGCATGGCGATGGAAGTGTTGCAAGTTTCGCCTGCGGATCTGTCGCCGCTACAAAATCTCCGGCGGCTGTGATGCGGAAAGCGGGGAACTTCCCTTGCCGGCAGAAAATCTACTTTTCTTCGTGGCCTCTCATGAACTCGTAGCGTTCGATGGCGGCGACCACACCAACCGCGCCTTCTTCGCGCGGCTCGGTGCGCTGAATGCGGCCGAGGCAGCGGACGCGGACCGGTCCGGCTAGAGTAATTTCGTTTGGCAGAGTCAGAAGAATCTCGACGGGAGAACCTTCGCTGACATCTTTGGAGAGAAAGAAGTAGACACCGCGGGAGCTGACGTCCCGTGATTCGGTGCTGGTTTCTCCAACTGCGGCTCCCGTAGTCCAACGAACGGTGAGCGGCAGGCGCATGGAAAAGCGCTGGGTAGTGCGGCGTTCAGAGCCGGTCAAAGAAGTCCTCCTGATGGCAGAGAGAGTGTATCCGGGTAAGACCCAGGGAACAATAGGACTTCGGGTACAAAATCGATTCAATTTTGAGAAGTACGAATGTACTAGAACGGAGGCGGAAAACAGGACTAGTGGATAGGGTGAGGCGCTGACGATTATTGGAAAGCGGTCGCGACCTGGGGAATGTAAGACCCGGAAATGTCCCCACGGCAAGAAATCGATCTTCCGGCCACTCCTCGTAACTAACACATTGTACAATGGTTAGCAGGGATTCCGATGGAACGTGAAGAACAATTTAGATCAGTGTGCCCAGCGATGGCGAATTGCTGATAGCGTGTTTGAAAATCGCTACCTATGATTAAACCCTCCGGGGGTGGGCTAGGTTCCTTTCTGCCGAACCTTCGCTGCTTTACAGGTGCTACGTGCACAGAGATGCACTGCGAAAGCGAAGTGCGAGCGCCTTCGAGGCTCAGGGCAAGCAGGAGCGGGCGTCGCCGAGCAACCACATCCTCAAGACAGCGACGAGCAGTATAAAGTGGTGTTTGGAGAGAAGAGGAAACAGTGAACAGCAAAACTTATGCGACAGCCGTCGCAGAATTCCTCACGGTTTGACACCGCTGACTGGCGGCGTGGTGGTGGGAGCCGCGAGCGCCTTAGAACGCTCCGCGATGGCGGGTGGGAAGACGGGAGCGCCCAGCGGAGGCCGGCCACGAGTGATGGCCCAGCGCTCCAGCCAGCCGGCGCCTTCTTCTCCCACGTAAGTGTCCGGCATGCCGTAGGCTTGATCGCTCAGCGCATCCTCGAGGGTGATGAATCGATAGCCGCGTTTGCGAAGCAGCTCCAGCAGCTCGCCGATGTGATCGGCCTCCAATTGATTGGCGTGCAGGAGAAGGATTTGCTTCGGTTCGTAACCGATGAGGTCGCGGGAGAGTTTTTCATCGTACTCAAATACAGCGGCCGAATAAGTTAGATATGCATTGGCGATTTCCTGTTGTACCGCGTTGTCCCGCCGTTTTTTCGCGTCGTCGTACACGCGCGCGAAGGCCCAATCCCAGGCATCCAGCGTGACGTGTGCGAGGCGGTAGCCGCGAGCGACGAGGAACGCATCGGCATCGCGACGGGTTTGCAGATCGCGGCCGGTATCCAGGTATGGATAGCGAAAGTAGCGAAGCTGTTTTTTGTGCTGCGCGAAAAGAAGCTTCGTGACCGTCTCGCCGCGCACCACGGATTCTTCGAAATCCTTGAGGCCGGCCTTGTTCAACGAGACATGACCGTAGGTGTGATTTCCCAAATCAAATCCGGCGTCGAGCCACATGTTCAGGGCTTTAATTCGCTCGTCCACTTCGCCAAGCTTGTAAAGCTTGTCTTCATTCACGAAACCCACCACCGGAATCTGCTGTTTCTGCAAGGTGGCCAGCAACTTTGAGGTCATTTCCATAATGGCCGCCGCGGACATGGAATTCGCGGCCCCGGCGGGCAAATCGTCAATGGTGATAGCGACCTGGCGGTCCGCGGGAGTGGCCGCCGGGGAATCCGCCGTTCCCAACACTATGCAGAATGCAAGAGCAGCAAACAGGCAAGTCAGCAGCCGCTTCATGAAGAGTCCTCCCACTCAGTTCGTTCTTGAACGAGCCAAGCATAGCTCGGTTAAAAGTTCATCTCAAAGCGCAACGCATTGTACATGGTGCCGGGTTCGTTGTGGTATCTCGGCGTTCTACCGCGCGCGTGTAGAGTCAACCGGAGCACGAGTGTCCGTTGGTAGCGATAGCCAGGGCAGAGATGTCAGCAGGAGAACGAGGTTGAGCAACAGAGACGACTGGACCAGCGGGGCGCCGAGGACGTGGGTCCAAAAATGTCCAAATCCGCTACTCCCGGGTTAGCCGTCTAGGAACCCGGTCCCACGCCAGGCTGCTATTGGACAACCAGTGTAAGCGTCGTGGTGTGCGTCAGCGCGCCGGAGGTAGCGGTCACGGTGACAACGTAAGTGCCTGCGGGCGTGCCGGTCGGGGGAGGAGGTGGCGTGTAGCTGCTGCCTCCGCCGCAACCGATCGTTTGCAACATCAGGAAGAGAACGAGCCCGGCAAGTGGGAGGACCCCAGCAAAGCGCTGGCGGCGGGTCCGAGCAAGTCGCAGCAGAAAAACACTCAACAAAAGGGTGAGCAGGACGACCGGCAAGTATTGGGGCCGGAAAATGAAGCGTACGCGAGGCCAAGAGGGCGGCAAGAAGCCCCGAACCATGGTGGTCACTGTAACGGTGGCGGTGCCACTGCCATTGGGGAGCAAGGATGGATTAACGGAACACGTTGTGGCAGTCGCATTCAAAGGGAGAGCACAGGATAGATCAACCGCTGCGGAGAAACCGTTTTGAGCGGTGACGGAAATTGCGTTCGTGAAGGTGGCGGTTTTGCCAGCGGAGATTGTCTGAGTGATCGCGCCGGAGGAGGTGATGGTGAAGTCGGGCGGGGGGGTGACGATGAAATTAAATGGAGCGGACGCAGTGGCAGAGGGAATAGGATTAACAACAGTGACCGGGTAAGTACCAGCCGCGACCCCTCCCAAGGAAAGGAATGCCGCAAGTTGCGTGGAATTAATGAAGTTGGTGGGAAAACTGGAACCGTTGAACATTACACTGGCGCTGTACTGGAAGTTAGTCCCTGTGATAAGAAGAGTAGGTGCAGAGCCACTTTGGGCACTTGTTGGGCTGATCGACGTAATCGTCGGAGGAGGGGGCTGAGTGACGGTAAGATTGAAAGCTACGGAAGTGCCGGCAGGCGCCGGATCAATGACGTAAATGGGGAAAACACCCACGGCACCCACGGCAAAATTTGGTATGGAGAGCTGATTGGAGCTAACAAAGGTGGTGCCGTAGAAGCTGCCACCAAAGCCAACGACGTCCAGCGCCGCACCCTGTGTAAACCCAGTGCCGTTAATCGTGAAGTTGGTGGGAATACCCGCAGGGACAGTGGCTGGATTCACTGAAGTGATGTTGGGAACGACAGTAGGCTGAGTGATAACAAAAGGCTGAGGGGCGGAAGGGCCACCCCCAGGAGCCGGATTGCTTACCGTGACTTGAACGGTACCGGGTGTGCTGATGTCGGTCGTTGAGATTGTGGCGGAGACGTTTTGAAAGTAGGGGGAGCTGAACGAGTTGGAAACGAACGTGGGCTTAGCTACGCCGTTGAAGTTGAGGACGGCACTAGAAGCGCAGTTCGCGCAAGGGACGATGATGCTGAAGGGAAGAGAGCCAGCAATGGCGGATGCCGGGTTGACGGAGCCGAGCGTAGGCACCGGATAGGTGCCGACGTTCACGGTAAAGTTCACATAGTTGGACGGACCAATGGTCGGTACCGGATTCAGGACATTGATCGTAAACGGGCCGGGGAGCACTATTGCCGAGGCCGGAACTGTGCCAGTGAGTTGCGTGGAATTGACATAAGTAGTGACGAGAGCGTTGCCGAAACCGGTCGTAGTATTGTTGAAATCAATAATCGCCCCGGGGAGGAAAGTGGAGCCGTTCACAGTGAGAGTGAAGGTTGGGTCGCCGGAATTGACGCTGGTTGGTAAGAGGGTGGTGATGGTCGGAGCGGGAGTCAAGCCACCGTTGAAAGAAAAATGGAGAAAGGTGCCGCCGCCGAGCGCAATAGGATTGGGGTCAGGAGGTCCGAAGGAACTCACCATGATGTAGTAGGTCGTACCCGCAGTAAGCGCGACGTTGAGAAGCTGTGAAGTAACCGTGACGCCCGGGTTCCAGTCATCGTTGCACGCCACATTTACGAGGCTTCCGGCAGAGCCAGTCCAGATGGATAGAACAGTGTCATAGTAGCTTTGAATAGTATCCACATTGAGATTTGCAGAAACGATGGGCGTGAACTTGTACCAGATGGTGTTGTAGGCTCCATTTGCATGACCGCCGGTATTGCCTTGCACGCTGGTGAATTGCTGAGCACAGGGCGGAGTGGGATCCGTAGATTCCGTGGTCGCGCCAGAGGAATCCTGCACATCATTGAAAGTAAAAGGGAAAATGTTAGTAGCATTTGCGAAATTGTCGTTGGGTGGCGGCGGAGCGGCGACCTTGAAAGTTACCGGCTTCGATTGGCCTCCACCGGGCGGGGTATTCAGGACGGAGATGTCGTCAGTGCTGCCAAAGGGGCCGAGGAGAGCAGCAGGAAGAGTAGCTGTCAGGCAAGTTGGAAGTTGGCACGATGAGGTGGGGGCGGCAACGGTGATGCCACTCTGCACGCCGTTGAAAAGAACTTTGACGTTGCTGGAGAAATTCGTCCCCGTCAGTTGGATTTGCACGGGCGTCGCCGGGGTCGGCGTTTGAACGGGCGTGCTCGACGGGCTGATAGCGGTAACTGTGGGCGTGCCCGCGAGAACCGCAAAAGTTAGAGAGTTGCTGGTTTGGGTTCCGTTCACGACGGTAATTTTCGGCGTGCCAGCCAAAGTCAAGAGGGATGCAGCGATCGATGCTGTTAGTTTCGTGTCAGAAACCTGTGTTGTGGTGACATTTGTTGCAGACCCATTCCACTGGACCGTGCCGCCGGTCAAGCCGCTGCCATTCACAGTGAGAGTAAGGGCGCTGCTGCTTCCCGCATTGGCGGAGGTAGGAGAAATCGAGGAAATGTGCGGCCCGCTGAACGTGAAATTATTGAGGTTGATGTCCCAGACGCCGCGGCCGTGGGTGGCGGCGCGCAGTGTTCGAGACGCTTCGTGGAGGCGCAAGGAGAGAGCGGCAGCGCGGGGCAGGCCTGTGCCTACCGTGCTCCAAGTGCAGGGCATCGCTGAGCAGCTGCCGATGAAGACGCCAAGGTCGGTCGCAGCATAGAGAGTACCGGGGACATCGGGATCGGTCACGAGGTCATTGACTGGGATGTTGGGAAGATCAGTGGCGGCAGGAGTGGTGCAAACGGCAACCGAACAGCTCACATCAGTCCAGCTTCCGCCTCCGTCTATGGTCTTGAAGATATGGCCGACCGGATCGTTGATGGAAATGCCGAAAGGATCCGTACCCACAAAGGAAAAAGCGGAGAAGGCAGCGTAGGCCGTTTTGCCGGATGGATCGGAAGGATCGATGGCGATGGATGTGACCGAGCGTGGTGGAAGACCACTCTGATTTGCCTGAACGAAAGAAGCAAAGCCTCCCCC
>WNGH01023644.1_pt1 | contig 10229 bp, 11 predicted proteins | sample 5400631 | NCBI WGS metagenome assembly WNGH01 (sample SAMN13153373, study PRJNA577476) | soil metagenome | isolation source: 115 cm soil or saprolite under Garry oak tree replicate 1 | place: USA:California | collected 2016-06-15 | reverse complement strand
ACCGCGTGCTCGGTCACGCGCTCGACGCCCTTGCCCTTGGTGTCCACCAGTTTCACGTTGGGCCGGTTGAAGGTGGGCAGGTACTCGTCGTTGAAGGTCGGGCGTTTGCACCATTGCCCGTACCACGGCTTGAGCGCCTCGGCTGTGTGTGGGTCGCTCACGGTCGAAGCCACGCGCTCGCGAACCTCGTTCATCTTCTGGAAGTCCGCGACCTCCGCCAAGAGCGCCACCTCGTGGTCGGAGAGGCCCGAGCGCTCCTTATTTGCGAGCAGATTGCCGAGTAGCTTGAAGAGGCTCGTCCACTGGTCGCCCACTAAATCTTCCTTGACAAGGACCCCGGTCAAGATGGAGGTGAAGTTGTAGTTCCGATGGACCTGCCAGCCGGGCTTGAGGGTCTTTACCCATTCTGGATCAGTCGGCTTGTTGCCGCGCTCATCCACGGAAGACGGCGTGCGCTGGAACACGTAGAGCTGCTTCGCGTGCTCGCCCAGATGCGACACGCACTGAATCGCGGTGGCCCCGGTCCCGATGATGCCTACGCGTTTGTCGTGCAGTTTGTGCAAGCCCCCGGTGGTATCGCCTCCGGTGTAGTTGTAGTCCCAACGACTCGTGTGGAAGGTATGTCCCTTGAACGTCTCGATTCCAGGGATCGCGGGCAGCTTGGGCCGGTTCAGCGGCCCACTCGACATGACCACAAAGCGCGCCTGGAAGACATCGTCCCGATCAGTCGTGACCGTCCAGCGCCCTGCTTCCTCGTCCCAGCGCGCCTCTTTGACCTGGGTCTGGAAACAGGCCCGCGCGTAGAGGTGGAAGTGCTTGCCGATCCGCTGGGCGTGCTCGAAGATCTCGGGCGCGAAGGAGTACTTCTCCTTGGGGAGGTAGCCGGTCTCTTCGAGCAGCGGCAGATACATGTAGGATTCGATGTCACACTGGGCGCCGGGATAGCGGTTCCAGTACCAGGTCCCGCCAAAATCCCCCGCTTTCTCGATAATACGAATGTTCGTGATCCCCGCCTTCTGCAGCCGTGCTGCCGCCAGCAGGCCGCCAAAACCGCCGCCGATGATGAGCACGTCGAGCTCTTCGTGCAGCGCGGGGCGCGTAAAGCCCGGCTCGACGTAGGGATCTACATTGTAGTGCGCATACTTGCCGGTGATTTCCTGGTATTGGGTGTTCCCGTCCGCGCGCAGTCGCTTGGCGCGCTCCGCGGCGTACTTCTTGCGTAGTGCCCCAGGGTCGAAGCCCAACTCTTCGGCAGTCGGAATTCCGTTCGGTGTGGATTGCGCTACGGCTTCACTCATGGTCAGTTCTCCTTCTCGATCAAGATGTCTTCCTTGCGGAGCATCTCCATTTCTTCGGGTATTGTCAAGTTGTCGGGGGAAGGGGAAAATGACCACAAACCTTTATTCATGCACGAAGCCTCTCCCAGGCAACACCGGAAAGGACGGCGAGGAGGGAACGATGACTCAAAGTGACATCGACGCCACCACCCCGCAGTACTTGCGGAACAAATACGCCATCGTGGGGGTGGGGGAGACGACCTACCGCCGCGGGTCCCAAGAATCCACCCGCAACCTGGCTACCTGGGCGGTCAATAATGCCCTCGATGATGCGGGGCTCGAAGCGCCGGACATCGACGGCATGCTGTCTTACTCCGGGAACGACTCCACCTTTTCGCCGTTCGTGGCCGGCGATCTGGGGATCCGGCTGAACTTCTACATGGACGTGCATGGCGGCGGCTCCAGCAGCGAGGCGCTCATTGGCATCGCCATGGGGGTGATCGAGGCCGGCATGTGCAAGACGGTGGCCATCTTCCGTGCCATGAACGGCTACACCCAGGTGCGGATTGGGGGCACCGGCGTGCGCGCCGCGGCGCCGATCAGTGGCGACCAAGTGCACATGCGGGCGTACGGCTGGCAGAGCGCGGGCCAGCTGTTCGCCCCGACGTTCCTGCGCCACATGTACGATTACGGCACGACCTCCGAACAGGTAGCGCACGTCAAGGTGGCGCACAGCAAGCACGCCTCCAATAACCCCAAGGCCTACTACAAGACCCGCTACACGGTCGCGGACGTCCTCAACTCGCGTCTCATCTGCACGCCTCTGCATCTGCTCGACTGCTGCGTGGAGACGGATAATGCGACGTGCCTCATCGTGACCCGTGCCGAGCGCGCCAAGGATCTGAAGCAGCCCCTAGTGCAGATCCGCTCTGTGGTGGGGCGCTGCTGCAAGCCGCGCATCGACATGCACTATCAGCACGGACCGATCTCGACGGTGGCGGGCTACTACGCCAAGGACATCCTCTGGCCCAATGCCGGAGTGGGTCCGGAGGAGATAGACCTGACCGGCTCCTACGATGCGTTCACCTTCACCACCATGCTGCAGCTTGAGGACTACGGCTTCTGCCAGAAGGGGGAGGGTGGGCAGTACGTCTCGAGTGGCATCATCGAGCTCGGCGGAGGGCGTCCGAACAATACCTCGGGGGGCCATCCCCGGCACCGGGTCGGCCATGGTTATGCAGCGCGGGTAAGGGAGGCAAGACAGATGCTACAAGGCGAATATCTCGGCATGCGGTTGACCATCGAGGACGTCGACAAGGAAAACCTGGCCTTCTTTCACTACTGCGCGCAGGGCGACTTCCGTCTGCAAAAGGGGAAGCAATCAGGGCTGCTGCGCTATCCCCCGACCACGGCCTGTCCGTGGACTCGGGATCGGGAGTATGAGTGGGTGAGCGTGGAAGGGAAGGGGGCGGTCCACTCCTACGTGGAGGTCTATCACGCCATCCAGCCTGCGTTCCGCGCGCACGTGCCGTACATGATCCTGCTGGTCGACCTCGACACCCAGAAAGGGGAGCCGAGCGAGCACGAAGCCCTGCGCGTTGCGGGCAATCTATTGACCGCCGAGGGTGAGTTCGCCCCGCCGGAGATGATCAAGAAGGTTGGGATTGGCACGCGCGTGCGCATGATATTCAAGACGGTGAGCGCGGGGTTCGCGCTGCCGCACTGGACGCTCGACGAGGCGGCGGAGCAGCCAGCCACTCCCTGGCGCTATCCTCAGGAGTGAGACGGGGGACAACCATGGATATTGTCGATGCACAGATCCACCTGTGGCAGGCCGAGGCGCCAGATCGCCCCTGGCCGCCTGGCCGTGCGCACGAAGCGCAGAAACCGTATCCGATTAGCACAGAAACCCTGCTCTTGCAGATGGATTTGGCGGGTGTACGACGTGCGACAACGCGGCGCGGATTTTCCACTTTTCTCTGTAGCTCCCTAGCCCGGGGCGCCAGGAGCGCTCTTCTTGGTGAAGAGCTGCGCCGCCGCTCGCAGGGTGGACCGGGCGTGCTTATTACCACCTCCTACCACCCCCCGTGAACAACCCAAGACTCCCTTGTCAGATCACAGGTCAAGACGTCTGCTCACGCAAGCGAGCCGAAGGCGCCGCACCTCGAAAGCGAATATCTTCATGGGAACGCCTCCAATTCCTATTTCGCCCGCTCTCGATGTATGGCTAACGCCAGGCAGCCTTTCGACTCGCACGCTTGCTCGCAGAAGAATTCCCATTCGCGCTGTCCCGCTCAAGGACTGCAATCGCTTTTTGCATAAGGCGCACCATCTCCTGGATTTCCTGTCGTAGCATGCCGTCCAAGAGCTTCTGGGTAAAGGCCCGCCCCTCAGCCGTCATGCCAACCAGGAACTGTTCACCTTTCTCCGTCAGGATCACGCGCTTCTCACGGCCTGAATCTCGATCGCCCACCACGCGCACGAGCTTGAGCGGCGCGCGCGCCAGCGCGGCGAGGGAGCGGGTGATAGTCGAGCTGCTCGTTTCAAACCATGAAGCAAGCAGCCGCTCAATATCTTTGCGGCGCATGTTGCCCCCCAGCCCGCCTTCGGCGCGCATGAGCCATAAGATGGCGACTTGTTTGCGCGAGAGTTGACCACAGCGCAGCGTCTCTTCGAACCTGACCCCGATGCGATAATGAATCGGCAAGAAGAGGCTCATTAAGGCGGCGGCGAGATCGTTCTGCACGGGCGGTGTCGTGTCGTCTGTCATGCGAGCAAATCCCCTCTTCTTTCCAACGAAGTGGCGCGATGCACGCCAACTTCCCTGTAACGGGAGCGGCGGGCACGTGCAATCCGGCCCAGAGAAGAACGTTCGCCAAAGGTTGCATCACGCAACGTTTCTGCTATATCAGGCGCTAACGCTTGCATACTGCAACTTTTCGGCTATACCCCATTGCTTGCGACCGACAAAGGGAGGGGCTCGGCATGAGTGAGGAAAAGACTGCACAAGGCATTGAGGTGCGAAAAGTCCCGTTCTTTCGCGCGCGGCAGCGACGGCTTGGACAATAGGAAAAAACAAAGGAGAACCGCACCAATGGATTACAACCCACTCTCACCTGAAGTGATAGACACTCCGTATCCGTATTACACCTACTTGCGTACGCACGCTCCAGTGTACTGGATCGAACCGCTGCAGGGGTGGGCGCTTAGCCGGTATGCCGATGTCGACTTCGCCTTACGCAACCCACAAATCTTTCCGTCCTCTGGGTTTACCGACCAGACGTTAGGTGATCTCAACCCTACCCCTGGGACGCCCTGGATCCTTGACCTGAATCCCCCGGATCATACACGGCTGCGCAAACTGGTGAATAAAGGGTTTCTCCCACGCCTGATTCGTAATCTCGAACCGCGTGTGCAGGAGATTACGCGGCAGTTGATCGCTTCCCTGAGAAGCCGGACTGAAGGTGACTTAGTGACGGCCTTGTCAGGGCCATTGCCGACGACCGTCATCGCCGAAATGTTGGGGGTCGAAGCGGAACGACTCGATGATTTTAAGCGTTGGTCAGACGATGTGGTCTTAGGCACGAGCCGCCCGACTGACGAGGCCGTGCGGACACGGGTGCGGCAGAGTGGCGCCGCATTGCGCGGCTACTTCGAGCGGTTGATTGAGCGCCGCCGCACGGATCCTGGAGAGGACGTGATTACCGCCCTGGTCCGTGCGGAGGAAGAACACGATATGCTCTCTGCTGCCGAGATCCTCGGGTTGGCCGTCCTCCTGCTATTGGCAGGAAATGAAACCACGACCAACTTGATTGGCAACGCGGTGCGTACGTTACTGGACCACCCAGCGGAGCTGGCAAAAGTCCGGGCTGACCGTTCGCTCGTGCCATTGTTAGTCGAAGAGGTGCTGCGCTACGATTCTCCGGTGCAGGTCATCCCTCGCCAGACCGCAGGCGAAGTCGAGCTGGCAGGTGGGAAGATTCCTGCTGGCGCAACAGTCTTTTTGCTCTTAGCCGCTGCCAACCGCGATGAACGGAAATTCCCGGAACCGGATCGTTTTGATGTGACCCGGAATCCTCAAGACCATGTGGCGTTTGGCTATGGTATTCACTACTGCTTAGGCGCGCCGTTAGCGCGTCTGGAAGGTCGGATTGCGCTGGAGTCGCTCTTGTTTGACTGCCCGCCGTTTACCTGCACCAGGGAGCACTTGCCACAGATTGCCTCGGTCATTGTACGCGGCGTACAGACACTCCCATTGCGATTCGCAGCATGAGAGCCTTGTTTGCGACCCAACATCATGCGGCGGCAGGAGCGGTAGTTTTCTACAGCATTCGCGGGGAACACGACACGTTCTTCGAAGTGCTGGCCGATGACCTGAACGTCGTCGGCACGCTCGGCATGGGGGACTTCATCGGCCTATTCAAATGGGCCTTTGCTACAGGCGCACCGCAATGAGCAGGACCTGGCGTACTACTGGAGCGCAGAGTTGCCGCCAGAGACGACGTTTCGTTGTCCGATTCCGAAATGGCAAGGGCGGGAGACCCACGTCGTGTTGCGTTCCGGTACCGCAGGCTTGGGGCAATGGGTACAGGAAGAGCGTAATCTCTATGCGGACTACCAACGATGGGTTGGAGAACCATCGGCCAGGATCCTACGAGTCTGGCTCATTGCGCTCAGTATGTTCCAGCACGGGGAAGGGCAAGGGGAGTATGGCGCGATTGAATTTTTGAGTGGGGATGAGGTAGTGATAGTCAACTAAAGGAGGAATCCTATGAGTGGTTACACGATCATCGATGTCGATACCCATGTCACCGAAACGCCGGACCTGTGGACTAGTCGCGTGCCCGCCCGGATGCGCGAGGCGGTGCCGCGCATCGATACCGACGCCCAAGGGCGGCAGTGGTGGGTCCTGGGGGACAAGCGCCTCGCGAGTCCGGGGCTGAGCGCCACTGCTGGTGTGGGTGACATGAAGCACTGGCCCCAGACCTATGCCGAAATGCACCCCGGGGCATACGATGCCAAGGCGCGGCTCCAGTACATGGATCAGTTGGGCATCTGGGCGATGGTCATGTATCCGAACGTGGGGGGCTTCGGCAGCCAGCAGTTCCTGAAATTGGGCGATGCCGAACTGATGCTCGCCTGCGTGCAGGCGTACAACGACTGGCAGACCGAGTGGGCGTCGGCTGATGCCCGCCGCCTCCTGCCGACCACCTCGCTGCCGTTCTGGGATGTGACGGCGGCGGTGAAGGAAGTGCGGCGCTGCGCCTCCATGGGCCACAAGGGCATCCTGTTCACTGGCGAGCCGCAATCCTTTGGGCAGCCCTTGCTGGGCGACCGGCATTGGGATCCGTTATGGGAGGCGGCGGTAGAGCTCGACTTACCGATCAGTTTCCACGTCGGCTCCGGCAGTATGGAATTGGGGTTGCGGCGGGACAAGGTGGCGGCGTATGGGAAGATGGCGGCCTTTACCGAGCTCTCGGTCGAGCTCCTGCTGCGCAACGGGCTCCAAGTGAGTGACCTGCTCATGTCGGGGGTGTTGGCGCGCTATCCGCAGATCAAGTTTGTGTCAGTGGAGAGTGGGGTGGGCTGGATACCATTCGCGCTGGAGGCGCTGGATTACCAGTTTTTGGGCAATCGGGTGGCGGAGGACCGACCAGATCTTGAGCTGTTGCCGTCGGAGTATTTCGCGCGCAATGTCTATGCGTGTTACTGGTTCGAGCAGACAGCTCCGCAGCGACTGCTCGATAAAGTAGGGGTGGATAACATTCTTTTTGAGACCGACTTTCCGCATCCCACCTCGCTGTACGGGGAGGAAGTGCAGGCGCGGATCACCGGTGGTCTCTCCGACTGTGAAGAGTCGGTGCGGCACAAGATCCTGTGGGGCAATGCGCAAAAGCTCTACAAAGTGGAAGGTCCCTCGGCGGCGGACGAGGCGCGGCGTGCAGCGGCGGTCGGTGCGTGACGCACGACGGTCTCGAAAGGAGAGCGCGATGGCTGAACAGACGTTGTTGACAGGATATAAGGTGCTGGATTTCACTCACGTCCTTGCCGGCCCCACGACCACGCGGTTGATGGCCGAGATGGGCGCGGAGGTTATCAAGGTCGAACAGGCTCCCTATGGAGACCCAGCCCGGCTGACGCCGGTCATTCAGCACAAGCGCAGCGCCTATTTTGTGCAACATAACCTGGGCAAGCAAGGGATGTGTGTCAATCTCAAGACTGACGCTGGCCGTGAGCTCATACGCGCGCTCGTGCCGCATATGGATGTGGTAGTGGAGAACTACAGCCCTGGCGTGATGGGCCGCATGGGACTCGGCTATGAGGACCTGAAGCGACTGAACCCGCGTTTGGTCATGTGTTCAATCTCGGTGTTGGGGCAAACAGGACCACTGGCCCATTTGCCAGGCTTCGATTATATCGCGCAAGCCTATGCCGGCATTACCGAGATGATCGGCGAGCCGACCCAATCCCCGGTTATCCCCACGACGTCTATGGGTGACATCAGCACCGGCGTCCATGCCTTGGCAGCAATTGCCTGTGCGCTGTTGCATCGGGAACGCACGGGAGAAGGGCAGTACATTGATGTGTCCCTGCTCGACGCCTATATCCACGCGCACGACGCGAATTTCGAACTGTACGACGCCAGTCACGGCCAAATCGTGCCTACGCGCGGCGGCGCGCATCACATCGTGGTGGCGCCCTGTGGCGTGTTTCGGGCGGCACAGGGCTACGTCTTGCTCATTGCAATTCTCGATCATCATTGGCGTGGCTTAACCCAGGTGATGGGCCGGCCCGAGCTGTACCAAGACCCACGGTTTCGCACCATGGTTGATCGTGTGCAGCATAGAGATGCCCTTGCTCCCGTGCTGACGATTCCCGAGGTCCTGCAACAGCCGCATTTCCTGGAGCGGGGTGCGGTGCGGTCGGTGTCGGATCGGGTGTTCGGCACTCTGAGGCTGCCGGGTTTTCCCTTCCATTTCTCCGCCAAACGCGAGTCACGTCCATTGCTCGCTCCTGATCTGGGTGAACACAACGAAACGGTGCTGACGCAGTATTTGGGCTACGATGCAGACCGCGTGGCTCACCTGACCGCTACGGGCGTATTAGTGTCTCGACGGTCAGGGGAGTAGTCCACCCAGGATCTCAGTCTCAGGAGAAGTAACGATTCTCAAGTAATAAGTCCCGAAGAAGCGAGTCCATACGGTGTTCGGGTCGGACACTATTCCCTTGTCTATAGCGGGGGCAAAGAGAGTGATTTCTATCCGATTGACTACTGGGTGTCTGCCCCTGACGTGGACGGCAAGACCAAGAACGATCATTGCCCTGAGATTCCTCCTTTTTCATTTCGCAAAGCGATCATTGCCTGAAACGGTCCCCTATCAAACTGCTTCTCCCCCAAATGGATGTCTACCGGCCAGCCAGCTTTTTCCCTGCTGCAAAAGCACGATCCGTGCGGGCGGGGATCGTAATGATGATGCGGAAGCCCTGCTCGATCCGTTTCTCGACGTCCTCCTCGCGAAACGCAATGCACGCACACGGCACGTTAAACGGTTTGCAGGCTTTCAGAATCTGCTGCATCCCCTCTTCCACCCGGGGATCACCAAAGTTGCAGGGCACCCCTAGTTCCATGGCCAGGTCACCCGACCCCGCCCAGATGGCGCCGATACCTTTGACTTCCTGCAGGATCTGGGGCAGGTTCCGCACTCCCTCCACTCCCTCAATGAGCGGCATGAAGAACATCTCGCCCTGGGGGTCGAGCGGCCACAGGTCGGCCGCCGCCGTGTACTCCGGGACGCTCAAGCCCCAATATCGTGCGGCCCACATCGGCGCCCAGCCGCGCTGACCTGCGGGTTCGCGGTCCGACGCCTCAAGGGCTTGGGGATAGCGGCAGGCAATCACCGCGGCGCGGGCCTGCTCGACCGTATCCAGGTGCGGCACGATCAGCCCGTACACCCCCGTATCCAGCGTTTGCTTGAGGACCCATTGATTGTGCTCCCGCGCGTTCGGGGGAACACGGACAAAGGGGACCATGTCGGGTTGGAGAGCGCCCGTGGTGGCGATTCGTTTGCGATTGAGGAGGAACTGCAGCGAGAGGCGCAGCTTGGGCATATCAAATCCTTCATGCTCCATCTCAAAGATGAGGAAATCATACCCCACATCGCCGAAAGCTACAGCGTCGTCGATATTGCCGGGCAATACGACAGCTCCGCCAAACACGACTTTCCCCTGCTCTAATAACTCGATCACCTTATTGAGACGTCCTGTTTGTGGCATCACTCACTCCTTAGATAAGATTTCCTTCCTATACCTCTCCCACGTCCGGGGGACAAGAATCGGAGTAACCGTTCAGCTCTCAGCGGTCAGCTTTTCGCTTTTGTATGGGCAAGGATGCCTTTTCCTCGTAGGGTGCATTCATGCACCGTTTTTCTTGGTGCCAGAGCGCACCCTACCAGAGAACTAATCGCTGACCGAGAACGTAAAGCGTAAAAGGACTCCTTCTTTTACTCAGCACTCAGCACTCATTACTCATCACTCATTTCAGCCCTGCTCTGCGTAGAGCAGCAAGATGACGCTCTAACATCGCGGGATCTTTGATGGGCCTTCTCTGCCTGTGAACCGCCAGCGAGAAATGCGGATTCAGCCGTAGGACTTCTGCTGCCTGCGCCCGCGCTTCTTATCAGATGCAGAATCAGGAGTTGCGAGAGAAGAGAGGCGTACAGGCCCTACCCTCGGCGCGTGTCCGAGATGCACGGCCCAAGCCGCCCGCACTGGTTGAACATTTGATAGCCGCGCGCAAAGCCGACAAAGGTGCGCCCCTTGGTCAATTGATCGAGCCAGGCGATCTCCAAGGCGAGCCGCAGCGGGTTCCAGCCCGGCAGCACATAGCCAATGGGGCCGACCTTGATCCGCTGGTGTGGTGAATGACATGCTGGGTAAGGACCGGCAGGCTGC
>WNGH01008779.1_pt1 | contig 10229 bp, 7 predicted proteins | sample 5400631 | NCBI WGS metagenome assembly WNGH01 (sample SAMN13153373, study PRJNA577476) | soil metagenome | isolation source: 115 cm soil or saprolite under Garry oak tree replicate 1 | place: USA:California | collected 2016-06-15 | reverse complement strand
TTGGGTGCAGAGAGGATCGCTGAAAGAACCGGGGCTGGATGACGGGGTCGGGGCGCTGTTGCCAGCCGTGGAAAGAATGAACTGGGGGCTGAATGGCCACTCGTCGACAAAGCGGTTGCTGAGCATGCCCATGACGCGGGTGTCGTAGAAGATGCCGGCGCCGCCGCGGAGACTGGTTTTACCATCGCCGAACACGTCGTAAGCGAAGCCCAGACGAGGAGCAAACCCGGTCCAATTGGTATTTAGGGCACTCTTTGGCATGCCGGGATCGCTGGGAATCCCGTTTTGCGCGGAGAAAAAGATGCCGGGAGGGGCGTTCGGATAAACTTTGGAAACGGTGCCGGCAGCCATGGCGGCCAGATTGACTTGAGCCCAGCGATCTCCAGTGTCACTCCAGGGAAATGCCGGCTCGTAGCGCAAGCCAAGGTTGAGGGTCAAACGGCGGGTGACCCGATAGTTGTCCTGGACATAGACGCCGATGAAGGTCGCGCGATTGTTTTTAAACTCTCCGGCACCTTGCTGGAGCGCAAAGCCATTGCCGACGCTGGCACCGTCCGAGAGGATGCCCGCAAGAAAAAGCTGGTAGGTGGCAAAAGTTGAGCCGCCAAACAGGTAGTTGTCTTGTGTGCCGAAGCCGAAAATTCCGGGCTGGTTGGCCGATGGAGAAGCCCCCTTGAACGCCGACCCCCTGAATGGCATTGGGAGTCGGTTGGAACGGGAGCGCAACCCCGAAAGCGGTGACACTGGCGGCATTGGATCCCGGGCCGCGGTGGGAGACTTCGCGCGAGTAGCTAAAACGGAAATCATTGACGAGGCGGGCAGAGAAAACATGCGTTTCGTGCGCCAAGAAGTTCTGTGCGGTGATCGCAAAAGTAGCATCGGTGTAGGAGATGAGCAGCAAAGGATTAAAAACGGCGGCCTTGGTGAAGCGATCGAATTCGTAGCGACCACTGAGCTTGTCATTCTGACTGAAGGAATGATCGACGCGGCCGATGGCGGAGTTGAAGTTTTCAATGTCGGGCTTAGAGAATGGCACGGTGGGCTTCTGACCGGTAGGAATTGTGCCGGCCAAGCTGAACTTTGGAGAAGCGAGCGCTGCGCCGGTGGTTGGGTCGATGCCGAGAAGCGTGGCAACGGCTGGATCGATCACGCCGGCCGGGCCAGTTGCGGCAGTCGTGGGAGCGCCGCACGTGAGACAGGCCGCGCTTTTGGGAGTCAGAAAGTTGGTGATGTCGGTCCGCCCGACGACGTTTTGGCTGCCCAGGACAAGGTTACGGAATGACGTGCGCTGGTATCCGCCGAAGAAGAAAGTCTTGTCGTGGATGATGGGGCCGCCGAGGGTGCCGCCCAGCTGATTGCGCTTGACACGATCGGGAGTGGTAGGCGTGGCAAAGAAATTCTGGGCGTTGAACACCGGATTGCGAACGAATTCGAAGGCGTCTCCGTGGAGACTGTTTGTGCCGGACTTGGTGATGACGTTAACGACGCCGCCCGCGTTGGAGCCGTACTCCGCGCTGTAATTGCTGGTTTGGACGCTGAATTCCTGGAGCGCGTCGGGGAACGGAAAAGGCTGATTGACGTTGGTGTATTCGTCCACGTAGTTACCGCCGTCGAGCTGGTAGCTAATGGAATTCTGGCGGGCTCCATTTGCGGAGAAAGTGACGGCCCCGGGGAAAGTCTTGGTGGCACCTTGATCGGCACCGCCGTTAGGAGAGTTGACCGCTCCGGCGACAAGCAGAGTCAACTGCGCGGCATTGCGGCCGTTCAACGGGAGCTCAGAAATGCGCTGCTGTTCGATGACTTGCTTCAGGACGGACGTCGCCGTATCCACCTCGAGGGTATTGCTCGTCACCGTGACCACTTCCGTGGTCATGCCCAGCTTCAAGCTCATGTTTACCGTAAGCGTTTGATCCGCGAGCAAGGTAATCCCGCTTTCCTTCGAGATGCTGAAGCCCTTCGCCTCCACGGCCAGGTTGTAGGTCGCCGGTTGCAGGGAGGGAATCACATAGAGCCCCTCCGTATCAGTCATGGCGTTGCGAGAAAAACCCGTACCCACTTGTGTCGCGGTGACTTGCGCGCCCGCGACTGGGGCTCCCGCAGGATCAGTGACCCTGCCGACGATACTCCCCAAGCCTTGCGCGTGCAAAAACAGTGGCGCGAACAGAAGAACGAAAAGAACAAATGGCACATTCTTCTTCATGTTTGCTTTCCTTTTCGCGGGCGGCCCGCGACTTTTGTCTCGACTAGGCCGGCCCGCCGCGGCGTATCGGGTGCCTCAACCACACGGCTACGCCTTTCGCACCATGAATTGAACGCCACAGAGAACTCGCTTGGCACCATTACATTAATCGATAGTCGCTATCAATTACTTGAATAGATCCAGTGAGAGGACATTAGGAGCACAGTCGCAATCGTGTCAATCCGGAAAATTTAAAGGAGTGGTTTAGCCGGACTAAATTGCCTTTGCCCCGGAGTCTGGCGGGTGCATCAAAGGAGGCCACCTGCGACCTTACCGCCGATTCTTTCCCAACTTCCATTCCGCCCCTTGTTTCGATCCACGGTTCTCCACTATAGTTCGCGCGGCATGCCTAGCGAAATGGATGAACTTTTGAAGCAACCAGCGGGTCTCGAGGCTTCTTCGGTGCCGAAAAGACGGTGGGGCATCGCTTTGCTTCTGGGGCTCGGCGTGCTCGTCAATTATTTCGATCGTGTAAACCTTTCTGTTTCCCGGGACGCCCTCGAAGCCTCGTTTGGAATCTCCGCGGTGACCTTCGGTTATCTATCAAGCGCTTACAACTGGACCTACGCGTTGCTCCAACTGCCCTCCGGGCTACTGCTGGATCGCTTTGGGGTCCGCCGCGTAGGCGTGATCAGCACCATGATTTGGAGTGTGGCTTCCTTCGCAGCGGCCATCTCTACGAGCGTCGGAGGATTGTTTGGGGCGCGCTTCCTTTTGGGGATCGGTGAGGCTCCCACTTTCCCGGCCAATGCGAAAGCCACCGGCTATTGGTTCCCCAAAGACGAACGCAGCCTGGCCACCGCCATGTTTGACTCCGCTGCGAAGTTCTCCTCGGCGGTGGGAATACCGTTGCTGGGTCTCCTGTTGTTGTATTTCGGCTGGCGGTGGAATTTTGCGGCGACAGGCCTGATCAGTCTTCTGTATTTCGCGCTGTTCTACGCGTTCTATCGAAATCCAGGCGAGGATAGATTGCTGACCCCTCGCGAGCGCGAGTTCATCGCCAGAGGAGGAGCGCAACCGGAGGATCCGGCGAAGGCCGCCGAAGGAGCGCCGCTCGGCTACTTACTTCGACAACGAAGAGTTTGCGGCCTGGCTCTGGGCTTCGCGTCGTATAACTACACTTTCTATCTGCTCTTAACCTGGCTGCCGTCTTATCTTTCCACCATGCATCATGTTGATTTGCTTCATTCCGCGCTGTATACCAGCGTTCCGTGGGTGTTCGCGACGCTCACCGATCTTGTCGTAGGCGGATGGCTCGTCGATCGATTGATACAACGCGGCTGGAACCCTGTTCGCGTTCGTCAGGTTGTTCTCATCGGCGGAACGATTCTGGGCCTCGGAATTCTCGGCGCTGCCCGCGCTCACGGTCCGGCCACGGCCCTTTTCTGGATCAGCATTTCTATCGGAGGATTGGCCGCCGCGTCACCGGTGGGATGGTCAATCCCCTCGCTTATCGCTCCCCGAGAAAGCGTCGGCACGTTAGGGGGGATTCTGAATTTTTGCAATCAGCTGGCCGGAATTGCTGCGCCGATTGCAACCGGCTATGTCGTACAGGCAACGCATTCTTTTTCATGGGCGTTCGGCGCGGCCACGGTATTTCTCCTCGTCGGTATCGCGGGCTATGTTTTCCTGCTGGGAGATATGGCGCCAATCCCCGATCCCCACCCGGCCTGAATTAGTGCGACGGGGCGTAGTGCTTCGTGCGATTGGTTCTCGAGTTAAACACCTCGAAGCTTCCATCGGTCGAGGCTGTCAGCTTGAGATAGTTGGCGGCATCTTGCGGTCCCGAGAGGTTGGCGATGAAGGGCTCCGGAACGTTGTGCGTGGGGCCGCCTTCTTCGGAAAAATGCAATTGCCACAAATCCTCGAGGTGCGGCGAGGCCTTGATGATGTCCCAGGCAGAAGGTGTTCCGCCCTTTTTTGCGCCGTTGTCCATAATGGCCACGTGGGGATCGATTCCGTACACCAGTGCGGGGCTGCTGCTCTGCAACCAGCCGTGGTGAGACACGATATAAACATCGATTTTGCCGAGCTTGTTTCTGGGACACATCAGTTCCATCTCTTTGTCCCAGGTTAGGTCGCCCAAGTCTAAAAGTTTGACCTTGCCGAAGGTGATCAGCGTTCCTAGAGAACGCGGGTTTTCGGTTTGGTCGGCGGGACGCCGCTCGGACTCTTGGCAGGCGGAGTTTTCCGCGCCGGCTCCCGGCAAGGATTTCTCAATCAGGGCGCCGTCGGAACTTAGGACACTTACCTGCACACCCCGAATGGGCAGAACATCGCCGGGCTTGGCAGTAATCCGCTTGGACTGTCGCTTTGCCAACACTTGCTGGTAGGCCTGCCAGCCTTCGACGGTCGGCTCGTTCGTGGTTTCGCGGTTTTCGCCGTGATCGATGAAGGCTCCTACCGGAATGCGCGCCACGAGTTGCGGCACACCTCCCACATGGTCGGCGTGAAAATGGGTGACCAGCACGTAATCAATCTTGCTGATCCCGGCCAGCTTAGCCGCAGCGACGATGCGATCGGCATCGCGGCCATCGTTGCCGGGCCAGCCCGTATCAATGAGCAGCGAATTACCTTCTGGCGTGACGAAGAGTGTGGCCTGGCCGCCTTCCACGTCCACAAAATAGACTTGCAGCGTCTTACGGCTCTCGGGCGCCGGCACAGCAGGCGCCACGGCCGGCAGAAATAGACCTAGAAATCCCAACAGTGCACTGCTACAGAGGGACGGCCACGCGAAATCTTGCCGTCCAACACTTGAGAACAAATTCCTCCGCATATCTTGAACTCCTAGTGTGATTCTCCGGGACGGTCCCGCATTGCCGGGCGAGACTCTACCAGGGCGCGCGTTGCGCCGGTAGAGATTCCGCCATCCACAAGCAAGGTCTGCCCGGTAATATAACGGCTGGACTCCGCCGCGAGGAATACCACTGCGGCATCCAAATCTTGAGGCTCCCCCGGACGCTTGAGCGGAATGCGATCGCAAAGATAATCAACCCACTCTTTGTTCTGGTACAGAACCTTGTTCTGATCCGTGCGAAACCATCCCGGTGCCAGACAATTCACGGTGACGCCGTGCTTGCCCCAATCATCGGCCAGGCTCATCGTCAACTGCCGGATGCCGCCCCGGCTGGCCCCATAGGGTGCCAGACCTGCGTAACCAGACACGCTGGTCACCGACCCAATATTGACAATGCGCCCGTACCGGCGCGGGATCATGCGGCGCGCCAGGGCTTGCGCGACGAAAAAACTCCCGCGCAGATTGGTGTCAAGGATCAGGTTCCAGTCTTCCCAGGAAACGTCGAGCGCCGGTTTGCGAACGTTGCAACCCGCATTGTTGACAAGGATGTCCAGATGACCAAATTCCTTTTCGGCGACCGCCGCCATTCTTTCAATGCTATCAAGGTTGCGGACATCAAGTTCCAGCGAAATGGTGCTGCGGCCAAGCCCGCGCATCTCCGCCTCAAACGGCAACAAACGAGCACGCTCGCGGCTGGTGAGCACGAGATCCGCCCCGGCCTTTGCGAGGGCGCGAGCAAGATACTGGCCGAGCCCCCGGCTCGTTCCGGTAACGATGGCCACCCGGCCACTGAGATCGAAGAGCCCGTCGCTCACGAAAACACCCCGGGCGTAAGGACGACCTTCATCAAGTTGGGTTCACGCGCGTGCAACCGTTCGAACCACTGTGGACCGTCGTCCAGCGGCGCAACGGCGGTGATCAGAGGCTTTACCTGTATCGCTCCCGTGGCCAGAAGTTCCATGGCTTGCGGGTATTCTCCTGCAGAAGCACACGATCCTTGCAGCCGGATCTGCCGCGTGACTACCTTTTGCAGCGGCAGGGTGACTTCGGGTGAAATGTTCCCGACGAGTACGACGGTTCCGCCCTTGCGTACACTTTCAATTGCGGCACCAACAGTCTCGTTCCTTCCCACCGCTTCAACCGCCAGGTCTACTCCGGCCCCACCTGAAAGCTGCAACACCTGCGCCATCAGACCAGCATCGGCAGACAACACGGCGGTGGCACCGACATCTTGAGCAACTTTGAGCCGCGAGCTGTCTATATCCGCTACCAGCACGCGTGAGCAACCCGCGACGCGCAGCGCCTGCACAACGAGCAGTCCGATCATCCCGGCACCGAGTACCAAAGCAGTGCTGCTAGAAGAAACTTGCGCCAAGGAAACGGCGTGAACCGCAACGGCCACCGCCTCCAGCATGGCCGCTTCGGCAAACGAAAGATTGTCCGGCAAGCGATATACGATGCGGGAAGGAACAGCAACATATTCTGCAAAAGCTCCGGCGCGGCGGTAGTCCGAACAGGAGACTCCCAGAACCTGCCGGCTATCGCACAGATTCACCTCTCCGCGGCGGCAGGGTCCACAAGCGCCGCAATAGATCGTCGAATCGAACGTGACTCGGTCGCCCACTGCGAATCTCTTCACTGCGGCGCCGACGGCAGCGATTCTTCCTGCGGCTTCATGCCCCATGACAATGGGCGGGATACGGCGCCCCGACGAGCCATCATAGCCGTGGACGTCGCTACCGCAGATGCCGCAGGCAGCCACGCGCACCAGGACTTCACCGGGACCCGGCGTCGGTTCAGGAAGATCGGCAATCTCAAGATGCTTGTATTCGGAAAGCAGAAGAACTTTCATGCGCGCCTGGCACCCCTAGAGACGGAGTCGCTAAAACGGTCCATACTCTAACGCACATCCTACGCTTCTGGAACAACCAGAAGAGCTTTTCATGGGAATCCCAACCGGAATCATTTCTGTACAATGTTCCACGTTAATCGTCCTATGATTCGGAACGCGCGAATCCCGCGAAGCGGATGAAAAATTAGAAGACGATACGGGAGGGAAAATCGTCAAGAATTGCTGTGGATCGATCCCGAGCACCTTGGCCGGTACTGTCTTTTCCCGGTGCTCGGAGATTTCAGCTGCGGCGGCCCAGAGTGTCGATTCTCGCAATTCTTGCTCGACGAATCTATTGGCACGATTTCGGCCGCTTCACGCGATTTTCTCAGTTGCTTTCGTGCCGTACGATCGGGACGATAAGCCGGCGACTTTCTGGGGACTCCCGCTCCCTCGGTGGCAAGGATTTGCTGGTCAGCGCGGGGAATCTGCACGCCATCGCTGCGTCCCCAGAAATTGAGGCCCCATGCCCGTCACACCCGACTTAGAGGTCGCGCAGCGTGCAAGAAACCGAATTGCGTGGCGGCTCCTTCCCTTTCTGTTTCTGCTTTACGTCATCGCATTCCTGGACCGCATGAACATCAGCGCCGCGGCACTTCAGATGCCTGGTGACCTGGGCTTCAGCGACCGCGTAGTTGGTCTCGGCGCGGGCATTTTTTTCCTTGGTTATTTCTTGCTGGGCATCCCGGGAGCTTTGGTTGCAGAGCAATGGAGCGCCAGTCGATGGATCGCGCGCATCATGATTTCCTGGGGAATCCTGACCGTACTGATGGCCTTCATCCGCACGGCCTGGCAGTTCTATTTGGTTCGCTTTCTCGTGGGGACTGCCGAAGCGGGGTTTTTTCCGATCGTCATCGTGTACCTGTCTCACTGGTTTCGCAACCAGGACCGCGCCAAAGCCGTGGCAAGGTTTTACGCAGCTAATCCTCTCTCCTTTGTCATCGGCTCTCCGCTTGCCGGTTATTTGCTCGGAATCTCCTGGCTGAGCCTGCGAGGCTGGCGATGGTTATTTATACTGGAGGGGATTCCGGCGATCGTGTTTGGAGCGATCACCGCCTTCTATCTCACCGACTGGCCGCGCGAGGCGAGCTGGCTGCGGAGCGAGGAGCGCGACTGGATCACCGAGCAGTTGATCCGGGAAAAACAAGCCAAGCAGCAGGTTCGGTCTTACACCGTCTGGCAGGCGTTAGGGCACCGCGACGTTCTGCTGTTGACGTTTGCCTACTTTTTCGCGCTGACGGGAAATTACGGCATTGCTTTCTGGCTCCCCACCATTTTGAAGCGCCTTTCCAGTCAGAGTAACTTGCGAGTGACCCTGCTTGCGGCTTTGCCTTATCTGGCAGGTTTTCTCGTACAGCAGTTCAACGGCTGGCATTCCGATCGAACCGGAGAGCGCCGATGGCACGCCGCCCTGCCTCTCTTACTGAGTGGAGTGACGCTCTCCTTGGCTGTCGTATGGGGATCGAATATCGTCCTCTCGGTCATGCTATTCACTGTCGTGGGCGCCTGCTATTTTGCGTTTCACCCCGCATTCTGGACAGTTCCAAGCGCTTTTCTGAGCGAATCGGCAGCTGCCGCATCCATTGGTTTGATCAACTCAGTGGGAAATCTCGGAGGCTTTGTCGGACCGCTAATCATGGGCTACCTGGTCACGCGTACCCATTCCTTTAACGCAGGTCTGTCCTATTTGGTGGGGAGTCTTTGTCTCTCAGGCCTGCTGATGCTTGCCATTGGAGGGGGGCGTCGCCGCGTTGTTTCGGCGTAATGACCTGGGCTGTGATTCCGGAACGCCGATCACCCAAACCCTCTTCTCTGCCGCCCATGTTAATGAATCTCCGGTTCAGGGATGGGAGCGGTACCTTCCAAAAAGTCGAAGTCGCATCCTTGGTCAGCCTGCTGGATGTGCTGCATGAATAATTTGCCGTATCCACGCGGATAAATTCCCTCTTTCGGCCGCCAGGCCGCGCGCCGACGCCTAAGCTCCTCTTCATCCACGCGCATATTCAGTTGGCGCGCGGCCACGTCGAGTTCGATAATGTCCCCTTCCTTCAGCAACGCTAGTGGCCCTCCGACAAAGGATTCGGGCGAGACGTGCAGGACACAAGCGCCGTAACTCGTGCCACTCATTCTCGCATCGGAAATACGGACCATGTCGCGGATCCCGGCCTTCAGCAGTTTTTGCGGAATGGGGAGGTTTCCCCACTCGGGCATCCCCGGAGCACCCTTCGGGCCGGCGTTACGCAGCACCAACACGCTGTTTCGATCCGCATCGAGGGCCGGATCATCGATCCGGGCGTTCATTTCGTCGTAGCTGTCGAAGACGATAGCACCACCCGTGTGCTTTAGGAGGCTCGTTTCGGCGGCGGAAGCTTTGATCACCGCGCCGTTGGGAGCGAGGTTTCCATAGAGAATCGCCAACCCTCCGGACTCTAGAACGGGGTTATCCAAGGCGCGAATAACATCGGCATTGTAAATCTCGGCGCCGGCAATATTTTCTCCAAGCGTTTTCCCGGTGATGGTCAGGCAGGTTAGGTCCAACTGGGGAGCTAGCACTCGTAGCAACGCGGGCAATCCACCGGCGTAATAGAAATCTTCCATCAAGTACTTGCCGCTCGGACGCAAATTGGCCAACATTGGTGTGTTCCTGGAAAATTGATCGAAACGGTCGAGCGCGATCTTGATTCCTGCCCTCCCTGCCAAAGCCAGCATGTGGATCACTGCGTTCGTAGATCCCCCCAGGGCAAACACGGCCGCAATGGCGTTATTGAAGGAAGCGTCGCGCAAAATATCCCGCGGCTTCAAATCTTCCCACACCATCTCGACGATGCGCCGGCCCGAACGATTGGCCATCTTGGCATGGTTGGAATCCACCGCGGGTATCGCGCTCGCGCCAGGGAGAGAGAAACCCAGCACTTCGGCAACGCTGGTCATGGTGGAGGCCGTGCCCATGGTCATGCAAGTTCCTGCCGAGCGCGCGATGCCATCTTCGATCTGCGTCCAGGCTGGGAGATCGATGTTCCCCGCGCGGCGTTCTGCCCAGTACTTCGAGACATCGGATCCGCTGCCCAGGATTTCGCCGTGCCAATTGCCCCGCAGCATCGGTCCTGCGGGAACATAGATGGCCGGCAGATTCATGCTGATGGCGCCCATCAAAAGCGCCGGTGTCGTCTTGTCGCAGCCCCCCATTAGCACGCAGCCATCCGCTGGGTAGGAGCGCAACATTTCCTCGGTCTCCATGGCCAGCAGGTTGCGATACATCATGGTGGTCGGCTTCTGAAACGTTTCGCCTAGGGTAAACGCCG
>WNGH01009951.1_pt1 | contig 10232 bp, 16 predicted proteins | sample 5400631 | NCBI WGS metagenome assembly WNGH01 (sample SAMN13153373, study PRJNA577476) | soil metagenome | isolation source: 115 cm soil or saprolite under Garry oak tree replicate 1 | place: USA:California | collected 2016-06-15 | reverse complement strand
ATGCTCGCATCGGCCCATTGGGCACATGGCGGCCTACTGCATGAGACTGTCGCGTGGGCCCACATACTTTCAATGAACGGGATCACTGCCAAGCTAGATGCTCGCATTGGCCCATCAGGCGCATGGCGGGCTACTGCACAAGGCTATCACATGGGCCTTGATACTTTCAAACAGCAAGATCACTACCAAGCTAAATGCTCGCGTTGGCCCATCGGGCACATGGTGCGCTGCTGCATGAGACTGTCGCGTGGGCCTACGTACTTTCAATGAGCATGAGCAGGATCACTGCTGAGCTAAATGCTCGCATTGGCCCATCAGGCACATGGCGCCCTGCTACACGAGACTGTCGCATGGGCCTACATACTTTCAATGAGCAGGATCACTACCGAGCTAAATGCTCGCATCGGCCCATCGGGCACACGGCGGCCTGCTGCACGAGACTGTCGCGTGGGCCCACATACTTTCAATGAACGGGATCACTGCCGAGCTAGATGCTCGCATTGGCCCATCGGGTACAAGGCGGCCTGCGACACGAGACTGTCGTGTGGGCCCACATACTTTCAATGAACGGGATCACTGCCGAGCTAGATGCTCGCATTGGCCCATCAGGCGCATGGTGGGCTGCTGCACGAGGCTATCGTGTGGGCCTTCATACCTTCAATGAGCAGGATCACTACCGAGCTAAATGCTCGCATTGGCCCATCGGGCACAATGCGGCCTGCTACACGAGACTGTCGTGTGGGCCTACATACTTTCAATGAACGGGATCACTGCCGAGCTAGATGCTCGCATTGGCCCATCAGGCGCATGGTGGGCTGCTGCACGAGGCTATCGTGGGGGCCTTCATACTTTCAATGAGCAGGATCACTACCGAGCTAAATGCTCGCATTGGCCCATCGGGCACATGGCGGCCTGCTACACGAAACTGTCATGCGGGCCCGCATACTTTCAATGAACGGGATCACTGCCGAGCTAGATGCTCGCATTTGCCCATCAGGCGCATGGTGGGCTGCTGAACGAGGCTATCGTGCGGGCCTTCATACTTTCAATGAGCAGGATCACTACCGAGCTAAATGCTCGCATTGGCCCATCGGGATCACGGCGGCCTGCTACACAGACTGTCGCGTGGGCCCACATACTTTCAATGAACGAGATCACTGCCGAGCTAGATGCCCGCATTGGCCCATCAGGCGCATGGCGGGCTGCTGCACAAGGCTATCGCGTGGGCCTTCATACTTGGCCCATCGGGATCATGGCAGCCTACTGCACAAGACTGTTGTGCGGGCCTACATGCTTTCAATGAGCAGGATCACTACCGAGCTAAATGCTCGCATCGGCCCATCGGGCACACGGTGGGCTGCTGCACGAGACTGTCATGCGGGCCCACATACTTTCAATGAGCAGGATCACTACCGAGCTAAATGCTCGCATCGGCCCATCAGGCACATGGTGGGCTGCTGCATGAGACTGTCGCGTGGGCCTACATACTTTCAATGAGCAGGATCACTACCGAGTTAAATGCTCGCATCGGCCCATCGGGCACACGTGTATCTAAGGCTGCCGAGAAAATGGATGACCCGCAACAAGCTTACATTGCATCTCATTCTGTCACTGTAATTTCATTGGCGCTCACAGCTGAACGCACGAATCCAAAACTGACACAAAAGACTAGAATTATTTATTGGACATGATGCTCAATTGAGCATTGACTCCTACGTTACATTAAGTCCTGCACGTCGCCCTCCAAGTCCACAATGATTTCTTCTAGAACTTCACTCAAACCTTCCTCCATATTATGTATTTCCGAAACAAGGCCATGTATCGCTCGAAGCGCGCCTGCTCGCTTGCGTAAGATCGACCCATCGCTCTGGGGATCATCCTAGAACAAGCGTGAATCAGCCATGATACTAACATATGAATGGCTTGACAAACTGATTGTTCTCCGCGCTCGGCTTCTCCGACGGTGCTAGGCTGACCTTTCTTCTCGATTGTTATGGGAGGCGGTGCTTTCTTTCCCCATTCATAACCTGCAATGATCAGAGGAAGATTCATATAAGACCTAGCCATGTGGAACTCACGGCCTGGCACGGATGTGCTGCTAGAGCCTTGAGGCTCTGGTGGAGGAGGCGTCTGCGTCCCAGCATCGTCTTGAAGCTCCGGCGACGGGGGCTCTTGGATCCTGAGATCGCTGTGATGGATTGGCACTGGCGATGGAGAGTGTGTCTCCCACGTTCCAAATTCGTGCGTTGGCTCCGAAGACGGGGAAGGGGAAGGCGTTTCCCGCATGCCGACACCAGACGTTGGCCCTGGGAACGATGTGAGTAGCTCTCCCATCCCAAAGTCTGACTTTGGGGACGGTGTGAGTAGCTCCCGCATCCCAAAGTCCGACGGTGGGGACGGGGTGAGTAGCTCCCGCATCCCATAATCTGACTTTGGGGGCGACGCGAGCAGCTCCTCCATCCCATAGTCTGACTTTGGGGGCGACGCGAGCAGCTCCTCCATCCCATAGTCTGACTTTGGGGATGACCCGAGTAGCTCCCGCATCCCAAAGTCCGACATCGAGGATGGGGATCGCGGCGCCTGCATGCCGAGATTGTGTTGCGGCTCTAGGAAAATGGGGCATTGATGTAGAGATCATATCAGGTTGCGTGGAGCACAACGAATACTTACCGGATTCACCGTCGGACCCCAAGGAAAGTTGAGCGCGCACCGCAGCATCACTCTGCTCCGAATCGCTGGACAGCGGTGCAGGTACGCCAGACGCGTGTTGTCTTTTGGAACGGGGCGGAGAGCCCATGCACAAATCGGAATCCTCTGAAAGTATATAGATGAGTGCTGGCTTCCGGCCTTCAGTCAAAGGGCGATGAGAGGAGAGTTGATTGGCCATGTTGTATGTAGCGGTAGCACGATTTGCCGGCGTCATGGTGGGCGCTTGAAGTTTTCTGCTGACTCAGCATGCCTCCGAACGGCTAAGTTGAAAACTCGGCAACCTCGCTTTTTTGACTTCAACGAGCTGTCGCCTTCTACATCCCGAAAATGTCTGGTCTTATTCGTATTTCATCCCGAGTTGAGGCTGCTGTACAGGCCTACACCGCCGTTTGCGACTTCTCCGATAAAGAGGAGTGGAAAACAAAGCTCAAGCAGGAGTTGGTAAGTGCTCATTTATATGCCGATCGATCACTCTACATTTACAATAGAAATTTGCCATGCGTGAAATTGACACCCATTTGCGCTCCAATGAGCCTGGCCCTATATTCATGCACCCTACATTGGTCGCCCTATCGATAGTGCTACGTCGCGACGAGGATCTCGGCAACATCACCCGGTCCCATCCAGAGCGGCACCGCCACAAATATTTCAATGCCCAAGCAGAGTTCCCCGAGGACATATCGGATCTGCTCCCAAGTGAAGATCGCTGGTGGGAGGGCCTAGGTAAGCGGTAATTTCCAAGGTCCTCCTACTGCCCTACTTACAACATTTCAACGACTAGCCGAAGCGGCGCGCAGAAAACGTGCTTCCCACATTGCCTCGACCCAACCACCTCCTAAAACGCTTCCAAGGATCAAAGTTCTTGCCCCAAAGAAGCCAGCCCAACGCGAGGAGGAGGACGAAGATGTGGCGATGGAGGAGGGCGAGGAACTTGAGGTATGTTTCCACGCCTAACGTTTTATTTGTGATCGATTACTGATGCACTGATGTTTGAAAGGATACTCAGCGCCTTGGAGGGTCCAGGGTTGGAGCTTCCGGCGCACGAACAAGGAAGCGGAAGGGCTCGTCTGCGGCGTTAGGTGGTACTGCGAAGCGCCGCGCGAAGTCGAAGAAGCAACCTGACCCTGCTGAACAGCAGTCAGGTGAGAGCAATACCGATCCTGCCGAGCAGGGTCAAGAAGAAACCCACGAGTTTCAGGTATGTTCGCCTCATCTCAATTGACTCAGAACTAACAGGCGATGGCAGTGCGAAAAATGCATGAAAGTGGATGAGGATTGCGTTGTGGACCCGGACGGCCCTTGCCTACGATGCAAGTCCAAGAAGGTGAAGTGCAGCTTGATGCCGATAAACCCTAGGACTGGAAAAACCGATCGTCGCACATTGTCGCAAGACGAGCTCTTGCAGTTCCGCATCAAGCAGAAGGGGGAAAGGCGCGCGCCACGACTCAAAAAGGGTAAGCAACGCGCCCGAGATTCGTCTGACACAGGTGAACCAGCAGAAGCTTCGGGGTCGGTTCCATCACCATTGGCACCGCTTGCCAGCCTTGGAGCGTTGACCTTGGATAGCGGTGCGTCGTCCACCACCAACACCCCTGCCAACAGCCCTGCAACCGCACCCATACCTCCCCTGCCCGAGTGCCCTGCGTCAGCTCCTCCCACGGCGTTACCTGCCGCCAACACCCCTTCCGACACCCCTACGACCCCACCCCTGCCTCCCCTGCCTGAGAGTGCTCTGCCACCTCATCCTCCCACAGCTCCCAAGGCCGGTAGCGCCTCTACCCATTCAAGTAAGTCTGATTCTAAGGCCCCTGTGACAGCTCCCTCTCAGCATTTGGCAGGTTTCGTGGTTGAGGTGCCAATGCCCCCACACATTCGCAAAGCTGCGCTTCGGAGGTCCTCGCGTTCTAGCAATGCATTGCCGGTGAGCGATGATGAAACCTTTCTCGCTAGGATCGCCGCGGTGGAGAGCAAACAGGCACAGTTTGACGCTAGGATCGCCGCGGTGGAGGGGAAGCAGGAAAAGTTAGAGGAATGGATGCGCGGGATTGAGAACAGGCTGAATCGGTCGGGATAATAATATTGTTTTCGATAGTATGGACAAATCGGAGCGAATTCGGAACAGCACTCGCCATGGCCTCGGAACGGAGCAATTCCGACCGCGTGACGCCTGCCCGAGCGCCGCCACCGAGTGCCGCGTTGCACTCGGACGCAACGCCTCCTTCCTACCATTCGTCCCCGGCTGCCACTCATCGTCTCTCACCGATCTCTTTCATCTCCTGCCCTTCATTTTCCATCTCGCATCCTCACCCGCGCTGCGCCTCAAACTCCTCGCTACCGCTTTGTATTCGACGGCCGACGCCTCAAGTGCGCGCCTCGCCGACTCGAGTCACACGCATCGGACCCTCATCCATACACACACCTTCGAACTCACCCGCAGAGTGACTCTCTGCCTTTCACTAGCCAACGAAAACCGAATGACACAGCCTTGTCTTCGCCCTTGCGTCTGCTGTCGCGCTCAAATCGGCGCAGTGTGCGCCTCTCCCGGTGTCGTTTCATCCGCGCCATCGCTCACGCCGCCTTGTTGCATCTGCGGGTTCTCGCTTCGGGAACGTGGCCTCAGCTCTATCTCTCTCTTACACACGCACTCTCGAACTCACGCGTAGAGTGACCCTCTACATTACACTGGAAAGGGTGAGAGACAATGAAAGAGAAAATAAGAAAAGAATCTGGCGAGCTACAGTCTCACGACGAGAAGGAAGGATCATGCAGGGAAAAGATGAGCAGTGGAAGAAAAATAAGTGGCGTCGTTGGGATGTGGGAGGCAATTACTATGCTGTGGATGGTGGGAGTGAAAGGCGAAGCGAGGCAAAGTAATAGGTAGTAGAACTAGTGAAACGGTTGACAAAGGAATTGTACAAGTGCTGGACAGCGGGGACTTCCCAAAAGACGTCGAACAAGCGGACGGGGATGAGGACGACGGCATAAAGTGAGGGTATGTTGCAGGCGATGATGCACAAGTCGGTAGAGTGTCGGTAGGTCAGTGGGAGAGTGTAGTTGATGTTGGCAGAGGAAATGGAGGTGACCTTGCAGCGCTTCATCCCTGCCAACTGCATAGGTATTACGCGCGTGCTCGCGTTCTAGTTGCCACAGGGGTGGCACTGTCTGGGGCATTAACACCGCGGGGACAAATGGCTCGGCAATCACTTACCCCTCGGCAGCCTTCGCTGTTGGGCGGCGATCCCTGTTTGACCGCCGCATGTTGGAACTTGCACCATCTGCTTGGCGGTCCACCTTCTGGCGCTTGCGTGAATGGGATTCGGCAGCAGCATCCCCATCTCTTCTGCGCCTGAGACGTCCACTCCCTTGCATTTCTGGGCTAGCACCCCGAGATGCTGGCAGCGACTGCCGGCCCCCATGGGGTAGGCGAGGTGTCACTGGCGATGGCCCTGAGTCTCCGGCAGCGCTAGGTTGGCCTGGGTGTGGCGGCTGGCGCTCATCGACGGCGTGTGTCTGGAGGCATTAAATTTCAAGGCTCAATAACTGCGTGATGGGTGCTTACCTCATCATCACGTGAGGGCTCTTGCACAGCAGAGCCTGAGCCATTCCGCCCATCTCCGGCACGCCCCTCATCAGTTTGACCTGCCTGTGCCCCATTGGCGAGAGGGCGGTTAGGGTGGTGGGGGGGAGTGTGTCTGCGAGGGGGGGGAGTGTGAGGTGAATCCGGAACCACGCGTCTTCCTACACGTTGCTGTGCATATAAATTAGCACGTGCGCAAGGTTGGGCAGGCCCGTTGTCAGGAGAGCGTCGTGAAGGCTAAATGTTCAAACATGTTAGCGGTTGCCCATCATGTTTTCAGGAACCAGCTTACTCCGTCTGCAATCTCGGTAGCATTGCCGATATTTTGATCAGGATGAGCCTCCTCAGTTGAAGAATTGCTACCGCCGTCTCCTTGCGATGACCCATCCCCCGGTGCCTGGCTGCCATCATTGTCCTGCTGGTCCGGTGATTCTTCGCTTGGCCCCATATTAGCGTCTCCATCGTTTCCTTTCGAGGCGCGCGTATTCTGATGAATGGCCTTGGCCGCCTTCTTGAAGCGGAATGGAACCTTACCGGCGGCTTGACGCCGCGTCCAGTGACCCAGTATCGCGCGGATATCCTGCTGGCGAAAATGATAGTACTGCTTCAAAGTTACGTGCTTGGGAAAATACTCTTCTTTAATGTAATCTCCCCGAGCCCTTTGCAGTTCGGTCCAGGGGACTCTGCCCTTTCCTGCACCGGCAGTCATCGCTAAAAAATCGGCTTAGTGACACAATCAGTAGTACAGTTGCAGGTTACGAACAGTATACATCGCCGATGAACCTGCCTATGAGTTTTTTCTTGCATAATAGGTCATGGTGGTCCACCTCCTCGGGACTTGGCAGAATGGGGTACCCGTCATTGTTCTTCTTCAGTTTGATCTCTGGGCATTTTTGCTTCCTCGTAGACCCACTCTCGCTGCCATCGGTCAGCGAGGCGTCTGAAACGCTAGCGCATTAGTGTATTTTCCTTGAGGCGGAATGTGCTCTCACTGAATGACTCCGCGCCCCATTTTGAGAAATCTTCCATAATTTGGTACTGCCTCCAGTCCTTATGACGGGCCTTGAAAGATGGCCCACCGTTTGCGTCATTATAATCGAAGCTGTTTGAAATTTTGTGAGAAGTATACGTGAATAGAATAGAGCCCCATAACCCACAACGAGATCGAAGGATCTCCGCTATCCATGAATGCGGCGAGAACAACAACCCGCATTCCAAACTGCCTGAATGCCACCGACGTAAACTCCTTGATAGCTCTGGGCCCGTGCTTCCTCATCATACTAGTGCGAAGCAATCGGTCAATTCCAATCTGCTAGAGTGATTGCAATGCACATACCGCTGCTGCATCATCGGTGGCAGCTTTTTCTCCGTCCATTCCTTTGCCATCACCCTGTACATTCGGCGCTGTCTCTCGGACAACTTCCGCTCAACCTTTCCGCAAGCTCTCCTGTAGGCACTGAGGTACTGTGGTGATCCAGGCTTGTGTTGAGAGATCTTGACTGCCAACTGGCTTATTACTTTGCGGTGCATGGCGATCACGACGTCAAGATATGTCCATTTTCGGAGTTCAAACATATATGTCTTCGATCGCCGTTTAACGCTCCCATACAGATTTTCACGAATAAGCTAGAAATAAGTGAGAAAAGCCCAATTTAGCAAAGAGGTCACATACGCTTATCACGGTATCTCTGTGAAACTCTACATCTCCTCTCCAGGTTTTTTCAATGTGGTCGGCAGCCGCGATCACTATCTTCTCCCTGACTTTTGGGTCGGCACCTCGGAACTTGGCCGCGCGCCTTTCCAACATGCTGATATGTTCATCTGTCAGTGCAATTTGTTGGCTAGAGTCGCATTGTGATTTCAATGGCAGCATTGAATGAGGAAATGGCGTGCGCACCTTTCTTCAGCCCCCCGAATAGGGGTATTTGAAGCGGATTGACTTGTCGCCGGTGTCCTTTTCCCATAAAGGTGCTGGCGAATAAGCTAGAAATGGCTGAGAACAGCCCAACGTTACAAACAGTGCACGTACAGTTTTTACGATGACATCGTCAAATTTCTTGGCGCCTCGAGGGCACGCACGCTCACGCTTGAAGCTGTCGAAAAGTTCTTGGACAATTTCCTCCCGAGTTTGATAGTCGGCGGCTCGGAACTCATCGATGTGCTCATCTAATGCGATGATTTGCTCGTCTGTCAATGTCACATCTAGACTAGATATTCTTACATTTTAACCCGTGGGATTCAATGGGCGACTAGCATACACACCTAGGTTCATACAGGGCTACATCACTGGAATCAACAGACTCGTCGTCAGGAGATGGACCGGGGCTGTCTGGCAGCGAGTCGCCTTCAAAGTCCGAGGAGCCATCACTTGGCCAATCGGGCCCGTCAAAGAAGCCCGGTTGCGTTGTGCTGCGACGGGTGGCCATCCTTTTTTCTGTTTTTATCGTGGAGCTCAAAGGAAAACAATGTAATGGCGGGTGCTGAAGGCGGTATTGCACACTGAGAGTTGGGGGGGATATTTTCGTATGTTACGCGCTGACTATTGCCGCTCCTTTGTAGCCCACATTTGTTGATCGGTAGCGTGGGTTCCTTTCTCGGCAACGTGGGTTCCTTTCTCGGCAGTGTGGGCCCTTTATTGGCAGCCGAGATATCGGAGCGCTTGCGCATTCCGGCGCCTTCTTTCGCTTCCAACAGCCCAATTGACGCTCAGAGGATACATACTAGCGATATGTCTCAACCCCCGGCGCTGACTCCTTTGAGTCTTTCGCATCTCTGCGCAAGATACCTCAGAGTCCAATTCGAAAATAAGCTAAATGCACACTCACCCAATGCCGGTGTGAAGCCAGTGGATCAGCCCTGGATGCTCCCGGTCGCTCTAGCATCGGAGCTGGATCTAATTTCAGCCACCCTTGTGGATGCGTTTCGTAACTCCAGTTAGTAGAAGAAAGCATACGACTTAACCCACTGATCATTTGTCGGCAGTAAAAGTGGAGTGGGATGCTACGCGTTATGCGGACATGCTGCCCAAAATTTCAAGGCCAGGGACAAAGGCATCAATTCAAAACGAAGCCGCCGTAAGACGGCGATATCCCCCGCTGGATGGAGTTACAGCCTCAACACCACACATTATCGTTGATGAGCATGGCATTATATTAGCCTGGTACCTTCCAGGAATCCTGTCTGATCAGAGACAAGTGGGCTTCTTCTCCTTATCAGATCACGGCAGACAACCTGACGCCTCTCAGAAAGACATGTTGGCGGCGCGAGGAAAGCTTGGTCCATTGCTGAAAATGGCCGAAAGCGGCAGCTCTTGGCGAAATCATCAGGAAATGTATCCCTCAGGAGCAGAGGGCCCGCGGGGTTCGGTAAACTTATCACCGGCGTGGTTTCAACTTGGCCACGATGTAAGCGTTTCAACACATAAAATATTTTTCTCGGCAACTTATTCTAAATCAGGGAACGTCGCAAGACTACCCGCATGCCTGTGCAGACTTCAGTTCACCTTCCGCATTGGAATGGCTAGGTGCCATCTCAGAATCAAATGCGATTTTGAGCGCAATCCTGGCTGTAATCCACCCTACTCTTTATGAGGCAGGCTGGCAGACTACCAAGTGCCTGAGGGACACTCCCGAGATAGGCTCGCCCCATGTCCTTAGCCAATGGGCATCCGTTTTCAGCGGCGTTGCCGTTATTTCTAACCGCATCACTCCACCGCACCGGGACGACGGCTCAAGGCGCAATTGGTATGACATATTGGCTACATTAGGAAGCTACCGAGACTGCAATTTGGAACTGCCGGGCCTTGGGATCGCTCTGGAGTACGGCCCTGGCACAGTGGTTGGCATATCAGGAAAGGTGGTGGAGCATGCAGTGCCCAGTTTCGGAGGAGATAGAGTATGCTATGCATACTTTATGAGGAATAATGTTCATGAATGGGCCAAAGTTC
>WNGH01037836.1_pt1 | contig 10234 bp, 8 predicted proteins | sample 5400631 | NCBI WGS metagenome assembly WNGH01 (sample SAMN13153373, study PRJNA577476) | soil metagenome | isolation source: 115 cm soil or saprolite under Garry oak tree replicate 1 | place: USA:California | collected 2016-06-15 | reverse complement strand
GCCGAGCCCGCGAACCAGTGAGGGCCGCGGCGCATCTGCGCCGGCACCGATGTCACGTAGTTGCCGAGCATCGGGTTGAGGCGCCAGGTCTGGGCCAGGTGCCGGTCGAGGCTGTGGCTCTTGTACTGGGTGAGCACGATGATCTGCCGGAAGCCGCCGTTGACCAGGTTCGAGAGCGCGAAATCGATGATCCGGTAGCTGCCGCCGAACGGCACCGCAGGCTTGGCCCGGTCAGCGGTCAGGGGCGCAAGCCTCTTGCCCTCGCCACCGGCGAGGACCATGGACAGGACGCGCATCTAACGAATCACTTGCCGCCGCCCGCCGATGCGCGCGCTCGCTCCATCTCAGCCCGCGTAGGAGGTTCCGCCCCGGCTCTTGCGCAGGTCAGAGACGCAGCCAGGCACGCGAACTCGAGCGCCGCTCGCAGCTCTTCGGCATCCAGGCTCAGCTTCGGATCGATCCGGCGCTTCTCGTACAGCCACGCCAGCAGGCCCGCGCTGAAAGCGTCGCCGGCGCCGATCGTGTCGACCACGTCCGTTTTCGGCGCCTCGACGCTGACGCGAAGGTCGGGCGCCGCGGCATACGCGCCTTGCGGTCCCAGCGTCACGATGACGAGGCCGGTCCCGGATTCACGGATGCGGTCTGCGGCCGCTTCATAGCCCAGCCCTGGAAACAGCCAGGACAGGTCGTCTTCGCTCGTCTTCACGATCGTGCTTCTCGCCATGAGGTCATCGAGGCGAGCGCGATACCCGCCGACGTCCGTCAGGAGAGCGGTCCGGATGTTGGGGTCCAGCATGACCAGACGGTCGGCGCCGTCGCGCTGGACCATCTCGGTCAGGGTCGACGCCATCGGTTCCAGGACCAGGCCCAGCGTTCCGACGTGGAGCGCCGTGATGTCGGGAGAGAGCCGCTCCGGGATCATGTCCGGGGTCAGGTTGGGGGCGGACGTGCCGTCGATGAAGAACTCGTACTCGGCCATTCCGGCGCCGTCGAGTTCGGCGACCGCCAGCGTCGTCGGCTCCTGCCCGTAGCTGGCCAGGGCGAGGCTCGCGCCGTCTGCCGTCAGCTCCGCGGCGAGGCGGCGCCCGAAGGCGTCGTTCGACAGGCGGCCCATGAACACGGTCGGCACACCCAGTCGCGCGAGGGCTCGCGCGGTGTTGAAAGGGCCGCCTCCCGGCATCAGCCGCTGCTTTCCGTCGGCGTCGTCGATGGCGTCGATCAGCGCTTCGCCGCAGACGAGGATCACGGGAGGTCTGCGATGCATGCCCTATCGGAGCTGACTTCCGGCGGACCATACAGCCGATTCCGCACTTTTGGCGCCAAACGCGCGCTTCCCAGCGGCGGATTCCGCACTTTTGGCCCCAAACGCGCGGTTTGGGTCAACGTCGCGCCAAGCCCTTGTCGATGGAGGCGACGAGTGAGTAGGTGGTGTCGACCATGTTGCCGACGTACAGGCCGCCGGCCTGCGTGAGGAGCTGGTAGGCATCGGCACGCCGCCAGCCGTAATCGGCCTCCAGCCACGTGACCAGCTCCGCGTACGCGATGCGGGCGGCGTCCTCCATCGGGCGGGCGCTGCCCACCGTCATCAGCCGGTCGGGCGACTCGATTCTCGGCCATGAGATCGGCCGGCCCTTGAGCACCCGAAACACGACAGTCACCCTGGAAGTGATCTCCAGCGCCACCCCGCACAGCTCGCCCTGGCCCTGCCGGGCGTGAGTGTCGCCGGTGTAGAAGAGCGCTCCCTCGTTCCAGACGGGCAGGTATACGGTGTTCCCGGGGCATACGTCGGGCACGTCCATGTTGCCGCCAAAGGGCCCTGGTGCGAGCGTGGAGATTGCCTCAAGGTCGGGTGCTACCGCGAGGGTGCCCATGAAGGGCTGCCAGGGGAGAGAGAGCCGGAGCTTGTCGTTGGTCAGCCGGCCTTTCTCCAGGCGCCATATCCAGACCTCTTCGTCGAGCGGGGCCTGGAGCGTGCGCGTGATTGAGGTCGAGGTCAGCCCACCGAAGTAGGGGATCAGGCAGCTGACGGCGAAATCCCTCGTTGGCGAGATGTCCTCGATGTCGACGGCCAGCACGTCGCCCGGCTCGGCGCCTTCGACATAGATCGGCCCCGTTTGCGGATTCAGGAATTTGGCGCCCGCAAGCGCGCGACTCGGAAGATCCTGCGCGGACTTGATTCGGCTTTCGAAAGCATCGTCGCAGTGGATGACGACCCGCTGCCCCTGGCTCACGCGCGCGATCGGCTCCCGGTATGGGCTGAACACGTAGCTGAACGACTCAGGAATCAGCTCGACTGGATCGTGGACGCTCATCTCTACCTGGCCTCCCTGGCGGTCAGCCGGCATCCCGATCGGCTTTCCCCGCCCGCAACCAGCCCCCGACAGTGTGGAATCGAGTCCGAGCATATGCCGCCCGCAGCCGGCAGACCAGCACCAGGAGAGCCGCCAGCGCGACCAGGTAGAACCCGTACTGAGCCGCATCGCCCGCGCCCGAGACCTGGACCAGGTCCCAGCCCCACACGCTGTGCCCCTGACGAACCGGGAACTGCTCCAGGGCCGCGCTCTGATCCATCAGGATGATACCCAGCAGCGGATCGATGAGCGGACGGGGCGCGAGCCACGCCAGGAGCTGCTCGAAGGAGTACAGGCCGCTGGGGTCGATGAAATGGTCCGCCATCGCCCCCCGCTGGTAAGCCGCCTCAGCGCCGAGGGCCTGAACGACCAGCGGAGCGATCAGCCCGACGATCCGCCCGAAGGCGCAGGTCAGGATCATCGCCAGCATGAACAGCGGCACCGCGTTGAGGTAAAGGACGAAGACGCGGAGGACCTCTTCTCGCTCGTAGCGCCCCCCGAGGTTCAGCACCTCAACCGCGAGCCCCATGGCCGCGGCGGCGGCGAACATTCCGCCTGCGCCGGCCAGGGCGCGCCCGGCGGCAAAGGTGATGGGACGAGATTGCCCGCGCGTGCTGAGAGCCTCGAATTCGTCGCGCAGGTCCGGCACCGTGAGCCTGTACGCGCTGAGGAGCGCAAGCACCACCAGGACCCACGAAATGATCTCGTTCGCGCTCTCCAGCCAGGCGAGCTCATGGTGGACGGCGCCGGCCGGCGTCGATCCCCACACGCGCACCGCGGCCAGCAGGAGGACCGAAGCGAAAAGAAGAATGGGCATCAGGCGCCCGCCCCAGGTCCGCTGCCACGCGATGCGGAGCTCGCCGCTCAGGGACTGCACACTCATGGAGATCTGCGCAGGGCTGCGACCTGCCACAGGACGCCCGTCTGGTTCAAAGCGGTCGTGAGCCCGCGCCGCTCGGCGGTGGCCAGGATCTGGTCCGGATCGTGCACGAAGGCCTGGAACTCGCGGCGCGTGAGGCGAAGCAGCACGTTGCCGAGCGAGAACCCGGCGCGCGTCCACCAGCGATCTTTTGGAAAGCTGAGGACCAGGAGCTCTCGGGCATGCTCCGCCGCGGCTCCTGCCAGCTTCGGCATGTCGGGGTAGCAGCAGATGACGCGGTTCATCACCACGACATCGGCGGCTTGCACCTCGCCGGCCGCCTCGGCAAAATCCATGATCCTGCGCTCGACCCGGTCCTCGAGCCCGGCGTCGCGAAGCAGCCCGGTCGCGGCCTCCTCATAGGTCGGCGTAAGCTCGATGCTCACTGAGGCCCTGTTGCTTCAGGTAATCGACGATGCGCTTCGACGTCGGATCGAGGCCTTTGCGCTTGTATCGCTTCGCCTCAGCCCTGGCATTCCGCTCGCTGAAGATCCACCGGTAACCCTTGGGCGAGCAGCAGTCGCTCACGCCGCTATCTCTACGCGACGCCCTTCTTGAGCTGAGAGCAGGATGGCGTCACAGACCACGGCGTTGCGGTAGCCGTCGTCGAAGGTCGCCCCCAGGGGCGCGACGTCACGGTCGTTGGCGATGGCGTCGAGCAGGTGCGCGATCTCGTGGACGAAGGAGTGCTCCCAGCCGAGGATGTGCCCGGGCGGCCACCAGTGCGAGATGAACGGATGCGTCGGCTCGGTGACCAGCACCTCGGTCCAGCCGCGCGTCTCGCCGCGGTTGTCATGCCAGTAGACGTTCAGCTCGTTGAGCTTCTCGAGGTTGAAGCTGAGCGATCCCTTCGACCCGTTGATCTCGAACACCTGGTGATTCTTCCGGCCGAGCGCAAACCGCGTCGCCTCTAGCGTTCCGAGGCAGCCGCCCTCCAGCTCGACCGCGGCAGCGAAGGCGTCATCGACATCGACCGTTGCATCGCCGCCTACACCAGGCAGAGGTCGCTTCGTGATGAACGTCCGCGTCATCGCGGACACTGCCTTCGGCTCTCCGACCAGGAAACGAGCGAGGTCGATGATGTGCGATCCGAGATCGCCGAGGGCTCCGCTGCCCGCCGCCTTCCGCTCCAGGCGCCAGACGCGCGGGAACTGCGGATCAGTGATCCAATCCTGAAGGTAGGCCGCGCGGAAATGCCGGATCTCGCCGAGATGACCACCGCGCACCAGCTCGTATGCCTGGCGTATCGCGGGCACGAACCGGTAGTTGAAGGCGACCATGTGCTTCACGCCGGCGCGCCTGACGGCGTCGAGCATCTGCTTGGCCTCAGCGCCGTCACGGGCCATGGGCTTCTCGCAGAGCACGTGCTTGCCCGCATGCGCAGCAGCGATCGAAGGTTCCGCATGCACGTCGTTCGAGCCCCCGTTGTCGAGGAGCTGGACTTCGGGGTGCGCGACCATGCTGCGCCAGTCGGTGAAGTAGTGCGCGAAGCCGTAGCGCTCCGCCGCTTTCCGGACGGCATCCTCATGGCGGCCCGCGATCGCCACCAATCGAGGCGTGACGACCGGCGGATCCAGCATGTAGGCGAGCTTCTTGTAGGCGTTGACGTGGGCCTTGCCCATGAAGGCGTACCCCAGCATGCCGACGCCGATCTCCGTCACTTTGTCCACCAGGCATTGGTCAGCGGCGGCTCGGACGGCATCACCTGCCGCAGGAAAGCGACGCACTTGCGAAAACCCTCGTCGATCGAAAGCAGCGCATCCTCGTGCTCGATCGAGAGCACGCCCTCGTAGCCGGCGATCCGCAGCGCGGTGACGATGCGCTTCCACTCCTCCTCACCGTGCCCATAGCCGACGGTGCGGAACACCCACGACCGCCGGGCGACCTGGTCAAGCGGTGTGGTGTCGAGCACGCCGTTGCGTGCGGTGTTGGCGGCGTTGATAGCCGTGTCTTTGGCATGCACGTGGTGGAGCGCGCCGGCACGCCCAAGCTCTCCGATCGCGGTCTCGATGTCGATTCCCTGCCAGAACAGGTGGCTGGGATCGAAGTTGGCCCCGACGCTGTCGCCGCACGCCTCGCGGAGGCGCAGCAGCGTGGCCGGGTTGTACACGACAAAGCCCGGGTGCATCTCGAAGCCGAGGTTGACGTGGTGCCTGGCTGCGAAAGCCGCCTCTCGCTTCCAGTACGGGATCACCTTTTTCTCCCACTGCCACTTGAGGACGTCCTGGAAGTCGGTGGGCCAGGCGCACGTAACCCAGTTCGGAAATCGAGAGCGCTCGGAGTCGCCTGGGCAACCGCTGAAGAGATTGACCACTGATACCCCGAGCTTCTCGGCAAGCTCCACCGTGCGCCGATACGTGATGTGGCTGGCGCGTGCGACATCGGCACGCGGGTGCAGCGGGTTGCCGTGGCACGAGAGTGCCGAGATCTCGAGGCCTCGCGAGCGAAATGCGCTCAGGTATTCCTTGCGGCGAGCCGCCGATGCAAGCAGGCCCGCGACGTCGATGTGCGCGCTCCCCGGATAGTTGCCGGCACCGATCTCGACGCAGTCGAGGCCCGCGGCCTTGACCGTGTCCAGCACAGCTTCCAACGGCCGATCCGCGTACAGGGCGGTGAGAACCCCGAGCTTCATGTGTCTACCCCCTCAATCCAGTGGAACCCGCACCGGGACGGGCTTCCTCTTGCGTGCCGAGTCGACCGCGGCGAACATCAGCGCGAGGCTGCCGAGATTCTCGCGCCCGGAGCTCACCGGCACGCGATGCTGCCGAACCGCGTCAGCGAACTCCGACAGCGTGCCCCATCTGTCGATGCGGCGCAGTCGAGGCAGCGCCATCACCTCGGCCTTCCTGCCGCCGCGCTGCAAAACGACCGTGTCGTCCAGTGTGCTGTCCTCGCCGCGACTGGTCCAGAAAAGCTCACCGTGCTCGAACTGCATCCGCCACTCGCCGGCCCACGGCGTGATCGAACCCGAGTTGATCCAGCTTCCACGGTAGCTGGCGGTGACACCGCCGTCGAACTCGATCGATGCGGAGGCGCTGGGCGGACCGGTGAAGCCGGTCCATTTCGAGTTCCAGGTGTAGCAAGAGACCCTGTTCGCCTCACGGCCGAGAAGGAAACGAAGCAGGTCGAAGTGGTGGATCGACATGTCCATGAGCAGCGGCTGGTCGTAGGCATGGTGCGTCCGGGGGCCGTCCTGCGCGACAGGTGAGTGACGCCTGAACTCGATCCAGATCTGTCCCAGCTCCCCGAGCTTGCCCTCGGCGATGATGCGCTTGACCGCGCGCACGGCAGGGAAGAAGCGATAGTTCTGGCTCACCATCAGGGTCCTGCCGCGCTCGGCTGCGAGCCTGACCAGGGCGACAGCGCCCGCAAGGCTTGGGGCGAACGGCTTCTCGACCAGCACATCCTTGCCGGCTTCGAGGGCCGCGCGTGTAACGCTCAGGTGGCCCGGCAGAAGGGTGGTGACCAACACCGCATCCGGATCGGTTGAATCGAGCCCGCGCTCCAACGAGCTGAAGAACCGGCCTGCGGGAAGCTTCAGCTCCCGTTTTGCCAGCTCAAGAGATTCGGGGCTGAGATCGACGCAACCCACCAGCCGCACCGATCGCACGCCCGGAACGATTCGCCACGCCCAGTCCCGCCCCCAGCCGCCCAATCCCACCTGGAGCAGCCGCAGCGGTTTGGCGCTCCGGATCTCGCGCATCGCGTGATTCCTACCACAGCTGGGCGCGATGGCGATCGCTTCGGTACGAGCTGCCGGAGTTGCGCGACGATTAGCGGGTGCGCTCGCAGTCTGAGACGGTCGTGGCTGCACTTGCCCGCCTGCGCGCAGCCGCCGACCGCGTGGCATCGGCCTGGCCGGACATGGAATGGGGTGGACCGAAGGTCGCCAAGCCCCTCGTGCTCGCCCGCGGCGAATTCACGGATCTGGTCGTCGAGCCAGGTGGAGTTCTGGAGCTGAGCTCCCAGCTGCGGCTCCCGAAAAGCCTCGAAGGCGTCGAGCTGGCGGGCGAGCCGATCGACGTGATGGTGGACAGCATCTATCCGGTCGAGCTCGAGCACGACGGCGCCGCGATCTTCCAGGACGCGATGCCCGCGGTTGCGCCAGGTCCGGCGCTGGTGCGCGCTGTGCCTGGGATCCGGCCGGAGGACAACGGCAAGCTGACGCTGCGCGTGAAGTCGCATCACTACAAGACCTGGCCCTGGCTCCGCCTTCGGTTCACGACGCCCAAGCTTCAAAAGCGCTTCGAGCTCCTCGATGTGGCGTGGTCGCAGCTCGCGCTTGCATCCGAGGTGGCGGCTCGGCCTCGCGAGAAGGCGGCGGTCGAGAAAGCGGCCGCCATCGTTATGAAGACCAGGCTCGGGGGGGCCGGCGATCCTGGCCTGCCCGCGCGACTCGATGCGGCTGGCGCGGAGCTCGCCGCGGTGGACAAGCGGGTACGCGACCTGCGCGTCCATGTGATCGGCCACAGCCACATCGACATGAACTGGCTTTGGACATGGCCGGACACGATGGAGGTGATCCGGCGAGATTTCGCGACGATCCTCGACCTGATGGACGAGTTTCCCGAGATGACGTTCACGCACAGCCAGGCAGCGACCTACGAGGTGATCCGGCAGCATGCGCCCAGGCTCTTCTCGAGGGTTCGCGAGCACTCGGTCTTTCTCGCCCCGGACACCTTTGGGCACGCGGGCAACGTGCCCCAGCTGGCGCGATCGGCCGGCGCCCGCAGCTATTACCACCACCGGTGCAATCCCGGCGGGCACGACCTGTGGCCGGCCTACTGGTGGGAGGGTGACGATGGCAGCCGCATCCTCGCCTTGTCGACGCCGAGCTACAACGGCTTGATCACGGCAGCGGGTGTCGCCCTCGCCGCGCTGCGGGCTCATCGAAGCGGCCTGGACTCAGCGCTTCTCTTTCATGGCATCGGCGACCACGGCGGCGGGCCGACACGGCAGGGCCTGGAGGCGCTGCGACGCTTCGCCTCCCTGCCGTGCCTCCCGGACGCGCGCTGCAGCACGCTCAAGGCTCACAGCGAGGAGGTGGTGGCGTCCCGCGCGCGGCTGCCGGTCCACCGCGGAGAGCTCAACACGATCTTCGAGGGCTGCTACACGACGCATGTGGACGCCAAATCACGCAATCGCCGCGCGGAGAACCTGCTGAGCACCGCGCAGACGCTGGCCGCGCTGGCCGGGATAGACGAGCGCGAGAGGCTTGTCGAAGCATGGCGGGCCGTGATGTTCAACCAGTTCCACGACATCTTCTGTGGCTCCTCGATCCACGAGGCTTACAAGCAGAACGTGCGCGACCTGGAGCGGGCGGATGCCGCCGCGAATGCCGTCATCGACCGGGCGCTGTCGGGTCTCACGACCGTGAGCAGCGCCGGCAGGGTCGCGGTCACCAACCCGCTTGGGTGGGAGCGCGAGGAGGTGGTGGTGGTTCCCGCCGTGCGCACCAGGCGGCAGGAATCGGTCCGGGTGGTCTCGCCGCGCGGCAATGCCACGCCCGGCCAGTGGACGTCCGAGGGCCTGGCCTTTCTCGCGCGCGTGCCGGCATTCGCCACCGCTGACTACGCGGTTCGCCCAGACGGCAAACCGCCCGCCGCCATCCCGATTACAGAAGACCCGCTCTACCTGACCATCGAAACCCAGGCTCTTGCGGCTCGAATTCACCGCCCGTCGGCGGCGATCGTTTCGCTGCGCGACAAACGGGTCGGGCGGGAGCTCGTAGGGTTCGGGTTGCGACGGGGCAGCGACTATTTCGACCTGGCGCGCATAGACCTCGCCTTGAACGTCCTGCAGCTGCTCGAAGAGCGGTTCCATCCGATGTCCGCATGGCATCTCGACGACGTGGCTAGCGAGACTTCGCTCATCGACGGCGCTGTCACGGAGGTGATCGAGACCGGACCCGTGCGGGCGGTGGTCAAGGCCACGCGCACGTTTCGCCATTCCAAGATCGAGCAGCGCATCGTGTTCTACAACCACGTTCCCAGGATCGATTTCGAGACGCTGATCGACTGGCAGGAGACCGGAGGGCCCGACCAGGGCATTCCCAACTTGAAGGTGGCGTTCAATGCCCGCCTGCCTGGAACCGAAGCCTGGTTTGAGGCTCCATACGGCGCGAGCAGGCGGCCGGCGGACGGGCAGGAGGTGCCCGCGCTGCGGTGGGCGGCCGTCGGGGACGCGGCCTACGGAGTGTCCCTTCTCAACGACGGGCGCTACGGCCATGATGCGCTCGGCAGCAGGCTGCGCCTTACCCTGGTGCGCAGCGCGGCCGACCCGGATCCGATCTCCGATGTGGGCCAGCACCGCGTCCGCTACAGCCTGGTGCCCCATCCCGGGGACTGGAGGGAAAACGACATTCCGCGAACGAGCGCAGGTTTCAACCAGCCCCTGATCGCGCGCCACGGCCGCCAGCGTGCTGCTCCTCGCCGCTCGTCGAGGCGGCCGATGGTGACCGGCTCCCCGGGCGTGATGCTCACGACCCTGAAGGACTTGCACGAGGGCCGCGGCCTGGTCCTGCGGCTCACCGAAAGCTTTGGGCGGAAAGGCGAGGCGGTCGTGAGCGGATTGCCGGCGGGATGGCGCGCTGAAAGGGCGGCGATCACCGAGGAGCCGCTCGCGCGCTTGCCCGTGCGCGGCGGGGGCTTTCGCATCCGGATGCGGCCATGGGAGGTGGCGACGATCGTGCTTGCTCCGGGCCGGAGGCGGGCATGAGCAAGGCGCTCGCGGTCGGCGTGATTGGCTGCGGCACCATCAGCGGGACATATATGCGGAACATGAAGGCCTCCTCTCTCCTTCGCGTGGTTGCTTGCGCCGACGAGGTGCCGGAGCGCGCCCGCGAACGCGCCCAAGAGTTCGGCATCCCACGCGCTTGCAGCGTCGGCGAGCTGCTTGCGGACGACGATGTGGAGCTGGTCGTCAACCTCACGATCCCGGCCGCGCATGCCCCCATCAACCTGGC